>Ga0308392_1000130_pt1 | contig 29195 bp, 28 predicted proteins | sample Hotspr20Samplem2_FD_202361 | JGI IMG/M metagenome (GOLD analysis project Ga0308392, IMG submission 202361) | Hot spring phototrophic mat microbial communities from Octopus Spring, Yellowstone National Park, Wyoming, United States - 20050624_m2 ... | reverse complement strand
GCCTGCTCGCGGAGAAAGGCATTCCAGGCGCGGATATACTCCACCTGGTTGGGATCAAGCCCCTCCAGGCGCTTCCTCAGTTCTTCGGGCGGCTCGCGGTACTGAAGACGCCGATCGCCCCAGTAGAAAGCGTCGGGCACAAGGACGACGAAGCCGCGGCGCGCCGGCTCCTCGGCCCAGGCGCGGCCCCCGTAGTACTGTTCGCGAAAGGCGACGAGCGCGGCATGCTCCCCCTCGGTTCGCACCAGCTTCTCTTTGCCGTGATAGAACCAGCCTCCGTGATCGTGCAACGCCACGACGCCCGGAAAGGGGCCGCGCCCCGTGGCGGGCACCAGCAGGAAAGCGGGAATTCGGTAGTGGGCCGAGCCGGCGAAGGAGATCGTGCGGATCTCAAGACCGTCACGGCGTCTCACCGCGTGCACCCTCAGATCGAGCGCCACGGGTTTGGGAAAGTAGGCGAGCGCGCGCTCTAGCTCAGCCCGGGCAAGCGTACGCCACTGGTCGACCGAGAGGGCGCCCTTGTTTTCGAAGGCCATGGGGAATCCCCGCTCCCGCTGAATGGAGCGGGCGACCTCGGCCAGGTTCCCGAGCCAGCTTTCCGTCCGTTGCGCCAGAAGCGTTGAAGAGGCGATCACAAGGCAGACGAGGGTGCGTCTCATAGCCGCCATGCTAGCTCTTGGCGCCCCTCCGGCGCGGGGCATTCAGGATAATCTGGTTAAGCGAAGGGAGAGCGAGCATGGAGAAAAGCCGAAGAGCTTTCCTCAGACCGGTGGGGACCGCAGCGCTTGGAGCCGGCGTCGCCCTGCTACCCCAACGCGCCCGGGGCGCCAACGATCGCCTGACCTACGGAGTGATCGGGACGGGCGGACGCGGCCGGTGGTTGAATCGGACATTTCAGGAGCTCGGCGCGCAGTGCGTGGCGCTGTGCGACGTCTACGAGCCGAATCTGGAGCTGGCCCGCAAGGAGTCGCCCGCGGGTGTGAAAACCTTCGTTGACTACCGCGAGCTGCTGGCGCAGCCGGGGATCGATTTTGTCGCCATCGCCACGCCCGATCACCATCACCGCCCGAATCTGCTCGCCGCGCTCGAGGCGGGCAAGGACGTCTACCTGGAAAAACCGTTGTCGATGTCGTTAGAGGAGAGCGACGAGATGGTGCGGGCGGTGAGAAGAACCCGGCAGATCGTTCAGATCGGCATGCAGCGCCGCAGCATGCCGTTTATCTGGCGCGCCAAGAGCCTCATCGACGAGGGAGTGCTGGGCAAGATCTCGATGGTGAAGGCCAAATGGAATTGGAACTTCAACCTGCCGCTCGACAACTCCCCCTTGCCGGGAAGGCTCGACTGGGATCGCTTTCTCGGACCGGCGCCCAGGCGTCCGCTCGAGCCGAGACGGTTCCGCTGGTGGCGCGCGTTCTGGGACTACTCCGGGGGGAACATGACCGACCAGGGCACGCATCTGATGGATGTGGTCCAGTGGCTCACGAATTCCGGGCCGCCTCTGGCGGCCGACTGCGCGGGAAAGATCATCGACGCGCCGGGCGCCGAGGTGCCCAACGTCTTCTCCGCCACCTTCGAGTACCCGGAATTCCTCGCCACTTGGACGCTGGACTACCGGACCTCGTTCGAGTACGACTGGTCAATTCAGTTCATCGGGGACAAAGGCGCGATGGTGCTCGACCGGCATGGATCGCGCATCTTCCGCGACCCGGGGTCTTCGAGCACTCCGTGGGCAATGAAAGCGCCACCTGAGTTGGTCTACCGGGAGGCCGACCGCGACAGCCCGGCCCGGCATCTTCAGAACTTCCTGGATTGCATCCGCCGGCGGACGGAGCCGGCTTGCCCGATCGAGGTTGGAGCGGCGGCGGTGGCCGGTCCGCACATGGCCAACCAAGCCTGGCGCGACGGTCGCAAGGTGAGGCGCGCCGCGACTTAATCCCCGCGCCGCACTGCCGGCGCGCCCGCAGCGTCCCTATGGCTTCTTCGCGGCGGCATTTGCCGAACCACCCGTGGCCGCAGCCGCTTTGGCCGCCTCTTCGTTGTACAGCTTGATGATGTCCTGCGTGATGTCGATGTTGTTGGCGGCATACAGGACAGGCGTCTGGGGATTGCTCACGTCGAGGATCAGCGAGTAGCCGTTGTCGTTGGAGTATTTGCTGATCACCGCCATCATGCGCTGGCCGAGCGTCTGAAGGAGTTTTTCCTGCTCCCGCTGGAACTCCTCCTGAGCGTCCTCCTGAGCGCGGTTGAGATCGCGCGTCTTCTGATCGATCTCGCGGGCGAGCTGGCGGCGGCGCTCCTCGCCCATCGTGTTGCTGCCCTTGCTCAGCTCCGCCTGCAAGGAGGCGATCTCATCCCGCATGCTCTCGAGCTTCTTGCTCGTGGGTTCGAACTTCGCCTGGAGCTCGGCGACGGCTTTCTTGCCGTCTTCGGTGCTCACCAGAGCCTGCTGCACGTGAATGATCCCCACTTTGTTCGGCACGGCCTGGGTCTGCCCGGCCGCCGTCCACGCCAAGGCGCAGACGAGCACGGAAACCGTCAAGATCGATTTGTTCACTTTGAAAACTCCTGAGGCTACTACTGATGCTAGCATACGCCGAGATCCGTTCATTGTCCCTCAGAATGTCCGGCTGATGGTGAAGCGGAACATCCGACGCTGTTCATAGTATGGAAACGCCTGGCCGAACCGGATGACCGAGTCGAGAAACGACGCCTGGTTAGGGAAGTAGGAGCGGTCGGCCACCACCGGCGGCTGAAGCCAGGTCTGGACGACGTTCGGGTTGTAGGCCCAGTAGAGCCGGAACGGCGCATTCACCACCGGCATCATGATCTGAAACTCGAAGCCGGTGGAGGTGCGCAAGCTCTGCGTGACCTTGTTAAGGACCGCCTTGCCATCGAAGGCCGCCTGCGGGAACCGCCCGTTGAGTTCCGCCAGCCGGCCGGGGTTCAGCTTGAGCTGGTTGGGGAAGATGATCCTGTTGACGCCGGCGTCGAAAAACAGAGCCAGAGTGAGCGGGCCGACGATCGGGATGCGGTACTCGAAGTTGCCCACCGCCTGGGCGTCTCCGCCGGGGAAGATCATCTGGTAGATGGGCACCTCCTGCGTGACCGGTGCGAAGGCGACTCGGCCGTCGGAGGTGATGATCTTCTGCGTGCGGGCCGAGCCGTCGTCGTTGAGGATCCGCGCGCGAGTAAAGCTCGGCACCCAGGCAACCGGGATGATGCTCCAGATCTCGAAGCCCCGCACGTCGTTTTCCCCGCCCATGTAGAAGCGGTGGAAGGGCGGAGCGGCCACGCCGCCGTAGCCGGTCGCCACGCGCCCGAGGAAGTGCACGCCCCAGACGTGCCCCTGCCGCAGGGCCGGCCGGAACATCTTGAAGTCGAAGGTCGGCGAGATCATCTTCACGTTGCCGCCGATGCCGGCAAACGAGGTCGAAATGAAGATCTGCTTGCCGGTGGAGGGCGTAATCGGATGGTTGACCGTGTTGTAGTGATAGGCCGGCACGATGCGGCTGGTGCGAATGCCGGTCAGCGAGTTCGGCCCGTCCAGCCCCTGAAAGTTGATGTAGTCGAAGTATTCCTTCGACGCCTCGCTGAGCGTCTCGATGTCCTGCCGGTCGAAGCCGTAGGTCATGCTGACGCGCGCAAACGATCGCCGCAGCGGGTAGCTGACGAAGGTCGTAAAGCCGTAACCTTGCGAGATGTAGTTGAGCAGATTCTGCTGGCCCAGCGCGTTAAACAGCGGGATCAGGTTTCGCCCGGTGAGCAGGCTCAGCTCCCGGCCCTGGTCGAAGTTGAATCGAGTGGTGTAGATCGTAAAGCCGGCCTGAATCGGACGGTCGAACAGGTAGGGCTCGGTGAAGCCGAAGGTGACGTTCTTCAGGCGGGTGCCTACCTGCGCGTCGATGCTAAGCGTCTCCCCGAGGCCCAGGAAGTTGTTGGTGGCGTACCCGAAACCGAGGAAAGAGCCGGCAATGCCGCTCACGCCGCCGGTCATCTGCACGGAGTTCTTGCCCCGTTCCTTCACCTTGAGCGTGATATCCACCGTGTTGGTCTTGGTGTCGCGGCGGATCTCGGCCGCCTCCTCCTCTTTCAGCACCTCGAAATAGCCGAGCTGGTTCAGCCGGAGAATGCTCACCTCCCAGAGCCGGGTGTTGAACATGTCGCCTTCGTCGATGAGCAGCTCACGCCGGATCACTTTGTCGCGCGTGGTGGTGTTGCCCGAGAAATCGATGCGGCGCACGAAGAACTGCTTGCCCTCCTCGACCGACAGGTTCAGATCGACGAGGTTTGTCCCGGGCACCGGCTCCGGGTAAGGCTCCGGCACAAAGTCGATGTAGCCGAACTCGCCGTAAAGCTTGCGCAGGTTTTCCAGACCCTTGCGCAGCTTCTTGGTGGAAAATATGTCGCCCTTCTCCATGCCGAACAACGGCCGCATCAGCGTCTCCGGGGTGCGGAAGAGCTTGACGCCCTCGAAATTGATCTTGTTGAGCCGGTACTGCCGTCCTTCCTCGAGCCGGATGGCGATGTCGGCCCGCTTGCCCGGTCTGTTGGGGTAGAAGAGGGGAACCTTGAACTTGCCGCCGCCCACGTCGCGAATGTCCACTTTGTGATCAAGAGCACGGGCGGTGAAGTAGCCCCGCTCCTGGTAGTGGTTGCGGACCCGGTCCTTGTCCTCCTCCAGCTTGGTGGAATCGAACGCCTTGGAGAAAAGATTCTCAAACAGCAGCGAGTAGGGGATGCCGATGGGCCGGAGGTTCTTCATGGCGCGGATGACAGCTCGATCGCTGAAAACGGAGTTGCCGTCGATGTTGATCCTGCCCACCTTGACCTTCGGGCCCTCGTTGATGCGGAACGTGATCTCGAGCGAGGAAGGCGGCACCTGGCGGATGACCGGTTCGACCGTGGCGAACTGCCGCCCGCGTTCCGCCAGGAACTCCTTGAGCACGACCGTCGCCTGCTGGACTTTGTTCGGGTCGTATTGGGATTCGACGGCCAGGCCCACACGCCGTTCCTTGAAGCGATCGAGGATCTCGGAGACTTGGATCGACTTGTTGCCTTCGTACTTGATGCTGCGGACTACGCGGCGTTCCACCACACGGAAGCGGACAATCCAGCCGTATTTGCCTCGCTCTCGCTCAAGCGTAATATCATCGAAACGGCCACTGTTCCACAGGGCCATGAAGTCCCGATGCAAGGCCTCCGGGTCGTACTTGTCCCCCTTTTTGCTGAAGATCATCGCTCGAAGCGTATCCTGCGGCACGCGCCGCGCCCCACGGAACTCGATCGCTTCGATGATGTCCTGCACCGGTTCCTCGGCCTTGGGCGGTTGCGCCTCTTTGGGAGCTTCAAAAGGGGAGGGCGGCCGCGCGGGTTTGGGCTCCTCTTGGGCGACGGGCGGTGCTTCGAAGGGCGAGGGGGGCCTCTGCTTCGGTTCGCCGGCAGGGCGGGCCGGGGGCACGGTTTCGAAGGGGCTGGGACGCTCCGCGGGACGTTGCGGCGCCGCCGAATCAGCGGTTTGAGCTGGCGTCACCGGAACTGTCAACAATACGCAAACCGCCAATCCCAGGCGTCTCCGCCTGCTTGCGCTCATGAGAATCCGGCTTCCTTTCCAGTCCGCGCTGTGCCAGGAGACGTCAGCGGCTTTCATCCGGTTTCAGGTTTCCACCTGTCGGCGCGGGTTCGAAACCTTATTCTAGCGAATGCGGCGTGGCCGCGGCCACCGCCCGGTGCCGGCGCAAGCCCCTCGTCTGCGCCTCCTAGTCGGCGGAGACAGGCCGATCCTCGTGGTCGTGTTGGTAGTAGTGGGTGTAATAGAGGGCGTACTTGCTGTAAAGCTCCCGCTGATGGGCGCAGTTAGCTACCACGCCGAGCAGGTTGTTTTCGCACAAGGTCTGTACGGCTCGAGTAACCGACTCGATCGTCGTGACGCCGATGCGCACTACCAGCAGCGTGCCGTGACAAAGCGTGCTCAGAAGGTTGGCGTCGGAGGCGTACAGCAGAGGCGGCGTGTCGAGGATCACCCAGCGGAAATGGCGCGCCAGCTCCTCAATCATCTGCTTCGAGCGGTTGAGGTTGAGCAGCTCGAGCGGATTGATGACCGGCTCGCCGGCTACGATCACATACAGGTTCATCCCGGCGATTTTCCGAATGATGTCGCGCAGCGTCGCTTGTTCCCGGAGGTAGTCTGTGATGCCCGGCGCCCGGCTGAGATTGAAATAGGAATGAAGCACCGGGCGGCGGAGATCGAAGTCGCACACCAGAGTCGGATTATCGGCCAGTTGCGCCTCGGCGATGGCCAGGTTGGCCGCAGTAAACGACTTGCCTTCGGCCGGCCCGGGCGAGGTGATGACGAGGGTTCGAATCGGCTGGAGCGTCTGGAGGTGGTTCAGGCGCGTGCGCAGGCTGCGGAACTCCTCGGCCGGCCCTCCCCCAGCCGTTCCCGTCTCCCCGAGGACGATCAAATGGGCATCCGCGGACGGGGTGAATTCCACCTCCGGGATCTCCTCGAGGAAGGCCGGCCGCCGCGCTTCCGCTGTCACCACCGGCGGCGGGCCGACCAGCCCCGGCGGTGAGCTCGGCGCCGGGGGCGGACCGGCCGTCTCTGCCTTTCTCAATGCGTCATGAACCCGGCTCATAACACCTCCGTCGCCGCCAAACCGAGCCTCACACTTTGGTGGCGTAGTAGTAGTAGATCGCCCCGGCCATAATGAGAAGCGAGACGAAACAAGCCGCCGACCAGGATAACCAGGCAATTCGCCGCCGCCGCAAGACCACCAGATTGTTTTCAATCAGGGGCACGCTGCCAAGCACGGCCAGCCGCGTATAGGCGCGGACGTCCTTGAGTGTCTTGAGGGTCGTGTCTTTGACCTCGCGGGCAAACACCAGCATTCCGCCTACGATCAGGCCAACCGCCAAACCGCTCAAGACGATCCGGCGGCGATTGGGCTCCGACGGCGTTTCCGGCAGCGAGGCCTGATCAAGCAACTCGAGCGTTTCGCCCTGCTTGCGGTTCTCCAGGTCAGTGGCGATTTCCGATTGCTGCATCTTCAGATTCAGGTCGTTGTAGGTCTGCTTGGCCAGCTCGACCTCTCGCAGAAGCGAGATGTACTCCTGCTCGTCGGCGGGCGCCACCTGCATGGCCCGGCGCGCCTCCTCGATCTGGGCGTTCACACGCTCGATCTCGCGCTGATGCTCTGCGATCTGCATGTCCTTGGCCTGAATTTGAATCTGCATCGTCGCGATCCGATTGTTCAGCTCGCGGACCTCCCGCGCCTGTTCCGGGGTCAGTTGCCGGGTCTCGACCTCGGCGCCGGGTTGCGCCTGCGCCGTCAGGTACTCCTGCCGCTCCCGCCGGAGCACTTCGGTCTGCGCCTTGTAGCGGACAACATCCGGGTGATTGGGCTTGTAGGCCTCGAGCAGGCGCGCCAGATTCAGCTCTGCCTCTCGGATCCTCTGATCGATCGCCGCCAGGCGCGGATCAGCGACCGCCCGCGGCTCCTCCGGGCGGACATTCAAGATGCCGTCGATGCGGTCCCGGAGAAGCTGCATCTCGGAGTTGGTCACCAGCTTTTCCTGCTCCAGCCGGGCGATGGCGCCGTTCAATGTGGTCACGCGCGCTTCCAGCGCGGTCAGCTTCTGGACGTTCGCATTCCACTGGTCCGGCAGTTTGCCCATGTGGCGAATACGGAATTCCGTGAGTTTCTGCTCGAGCTCGTCCAGGTTCCTTTTGGCGGCCAGCCATTGCTCCCGCAGAAACTGGGTCGTCATCGCCGATTGCAGCGCCCGCTGCCGCTGGTTCTCGGTGATGAAACGGCCGGCGAGGTCCTGAGTGACCTTCTGCGCGAGAAAGCGGTTTTCGTAGCGGAAAGAGATCCGGAAGGCGGTGAGGGAATCCCCTCGGCGTGAATCGCCGCCCAAGGTCTCCACCCGGCCGATGTCGATGTTCTCGCGCATCCGGCCGACGACATCCTCCATTGGCATTTGGGCCCGTTCGCGCGGGTAAAGCCCGTAGGTCTCGATCACACTGCGCAAAGTCGAGCGGCTCAGGATGGTCTGGGCCATCGAGTTGACGCGGGCCGACATCGCCACGTTGACGTTGGTCGGAACCAGCCGCTCGGGAATCTGCGGGGGGACCACGCGGATGACCGCCGTCGAGACATAGGTGTCGGGCCAGAGGAACGCCACCACCACCGCCGCCACCAGCCCGGCCAGCGCCGGTCCGGCGATCCAACCGATATTTCGCCGGATGATCTCGATCAAATCTTCGACGTCGAGCTGCCGCCGCGGCACCGTCCCGGTGTCGGTGACGGAGCCGTTCAGAGGCGTAAATCCAGGCCCCGATGCCATGCTTTGATGATCCTCCTCGCTCCGGCCTCCGCCGGCCGGATTCTGTTCACGGCACTATAATATGATCGCCGTTTTCCAGATAAATATTCTGCTCCAGGTTCTTTCCCTCGATGACCTCGTTGTAGTTGAACTTGAAGCGCTTGTTGCCGCGGAGGATGACAATCTTTTTGCGCTTGGCCCACTGCTGGAAACCGCCGGCGCCGCTCAAGGCCTCGAGTACCGTGGTAGGCACCGTGAGCGGGAAGGCGCCTGTCCGGTTCACCTGTCCGGTGATGTAGTACTTCTTGCTGCGAACCGCCAGAACCTCCACCGTCACTTCGGGCCGGTTCAAGAATTCGGAAAGCCGCTCGGTGACGTTTTGCGCCAGAGCCTGCGGCGTGCGGCCGGCAGCCTGGAGATCGCCGATCAGCGGGAGCGTGATCTTGCCGTCCGGCCGGACCGTCACCTCACCGGAGACGTCCGGCTCGCGCCACACCCGGATCCGCAAATAGTCCTCCGGTCCGATGACGTAGCTGGCCGGGTCGACCGGCGCTGAGGGCGAACCCGGACCGGGCTTGATCTCCTCGATGGTGGGGATATTCGAGGTGGGCGACGGCGGAGGCCCCGGCCGAGGAGTTTGCGCACCGGCCGCCCCAAGGGCGGCCAGCAGGGCCATGGTGATAAGACGCGTCAGGGGTTCCGAACTCATGGGGCATTGGCGGGACACGGCCGAAAAGGCGCGGCCCCGAATCGGAGATTGCGCACACTTCCTCTATTCTAACGCGGCGGGTTGCGAAATGCGACGGCGCCCGGCACCATGGTTTTGTGACCGCATTCCCTCTCGATGGAGGCATTTGTGGCCTATTTCCTGGCAAAAACCGATCCCGAGGAGTATTCACTCGATGCGCTGGAGCGCGACGGCGAAACGGTTTGGGACGGAGTGAAGAATCCCCAGGCGGTTCGCGCCATCCGGGAGATGCGCCCCGGCGACCGGGTTTTCATCTATCACAGCGGCGGGGAGTCGGCCGTAGTCGGCCTGGCCGAGGTTACGAGCCTGCCCCGGCCCGATCCAAGCGAGACCGGATCGTGGGTGGTCGACCTGCGCTTTCGGGCGCGCTTGGAGCCGCCCACGCCGCTTAAGGAGATCAAGGCCTCGGGCCGGTTCGCTGACTGGGAGCTGGTGCGCCAGCCGCGACTCTCGACCATGCGCGCGCCGGAGAGCTTTGTCGCCTGGATGAGGCGGCGTTATCCGCACGCGAGCTTGTGAGCGGGCTCACAGCCAGACGCCGGGCGCGAGCCGCTTCAGATGCCGGTAGACGAGAGCGACCGGCAAGCCGACGACGTTGAAATAGCAGCCCTCGATGCGGTCGATGAATCGGCAGGCGCGGCCTTGGATCGCGTAGGCGCCTGCCTTGTCTAAGGGCTCCCCGGTCGCCACGTAGGCGGCAATCTCCTCCGGGGTCAGGGAAACGAAGCGGACTTGAGTGCGCTCGAGGTCGGTGATCGCTCCGGCGACGTGCCGGAGGCAGACCCCGGTGATCACCTCATGCTCGCGACCGCTGAGCAGCGAGAGCATGCGGGCTGCGTCAGCAGGGTCGGCGGGCTTGCCCAAGGTGCAGCCGTCAAGGACGACCTCCGTGTCGGCGGCGAGAATAATCTCATCGTCGGCCTCGAGTTCGACGGCAGCCGCCTTAACCCGCGCCAGCCGGCATACGAACTCCTCCGGCGTTTCGCCCCCGTTGCGCTCCTCCGGCACGGCGGCGGTCCGAACGGTGAATGGGATGCCGGCGGCTGCGAGGATCTCGCGCCGGCGCGGCGAAGCGGAGGCCAGCACGAGCTTGGGCATCGTCTCCAGATGCGGAAAGGAATTTAACCGGATCCGCCGGCAGGCATGGCTGCTTCGCCGCTGATCGCCTCAGCGTAGAGATAGAAGCCGAACAGGGGCTTCGGATTACCGCGCCCCCAGCGACTCATCTTCCACTTTGCCTTCAGGTAGTTCACCTGCGGATGCTTGCCGAGGTCGACCACGATGCTGTAGGTGCCACAGTAAAACTTCTGGGGAAAGGCGGCAAGTGGGCGGTCTCCCCAATCGGCGCCGTCGGCCGAACCCCAAACGGAGACGTCCAGGCTTTCCTGCTCGATGATGCGCGTAATGCCGAGCGTCAACACGATCAGCTTCCCTTTGAGCGGACCGAGGGCGAACGCCTCGGACTCCCCGTCGGTGCGCTGCACGCTTTCCGGGACGAGGAAATTGGGGAGCAGGGAAGCGGCGTTGGCTGCCATAGCTTCACCTCTGGGCGTTCAGGCGAGTCTATTCGATCGCTCTCCCGCTTCCTCTAGCGTCTCATATTTCTTCGAAAAACAGAAGCGCACCGGTCGGGCGGCTGACCCCGGCCGGGGAGCTCTCCGGCCCGTCGTTTGTATGGAGGGCTCGGAAAACGATTGCCTCCTCTTGGGGCTCCGTGACGGCGACAAAGGAGGCGATCATCCCCGGTACTGCAGCGCACGGTGATGTCGCGCTCTAAATCCAGCTCGACGGCGTACAAGCGGGCGTATGGTGCGGCGAGGGTCCCGAGCAGAGCCTTCCCGCCTCAAATGAGGGTGTACCGATCCCGTCCTCCGCGCGCGTCCCCAGTGGGCCTGCTGCGCCGGATCGAACGGCCATCGGGTACGATCCGGACTGGGGAGCGGGCTATGTTGACCGCCCTTCAGCTACGATTACCGAAATTACTGGCGCCAGGTCCTCCGGCGGTCTGTAGCGGCTCTGCTTTCGCGCACAAATCCAAATTAGAAGTGCTCCTGGGCAAGGGATTTTTTCAGGCAATCCACGGAAAGACGGTCATCGATTTTGGTTGCGGCGAAGGCGCTGACGCGATTGAAATGGCGCAGCGAGGAGCTAGGCGGGTGATCGGGATCGACATCTGCGAAGAGGCTCTTGAGATAGCCCGTCACAAAGCTCAGATCGCGGAAGTGGCGGACCGGTGCGAGTTCTGTCGGGAAACGCACGAGCTTGCAGACGTGCTTGTCTCGCTTGACGGATTTGAACATTTCGCCAACCCGGCCGCCGAGCTGGAAACGATGGCGTCGTTGCTGCGGCCTTCGGGCGTGGTCTGGGGCTCATTCGGTCCGCCCTGCTATCGCCCGCTTGGCGGCCACCTATTTTCTGTTTTCCCGTAGGCGCACCTTCTGTTCAGCGAGGCGGCGCTGATGGCATGGAGAGCGGCTTTCAAAGACGACGGCGCCACCCGTTTCAGCGAAGTCGCCGGGGGATTGAACCAGATGACCGTCAGCGGATTCATCCGGGTGGTAGAGGCCAGCCCGTTCTGTTTCGACGCCCTTGAGCTGGTGCCGATTCGGAAACTTCGGTACCTCCACAACCGGTTTACGCGGGAGTTCACCACCTCGGCGGTGCGGTTCCGACTGGTAAGGCGGTGATGCGCCGGCTTGGACGGGGGTCGGGACGGGTGCCGGGCGAATCGGGGGCTAACCGGAGCGCCGGCACTAGGCTATGGTTGTCTGCGAGCGCGAGCAAGAGGAGCCCGCGAGGTCGGAATCGAAGCTGGACGAGGCGGGCTGAGCTGAGATTGCAGCGAAGCCGGCGAGCGTGGCCGCCGCTCGCCGAGCTCGAAGTCTGGGAAGGCGCTCCGGGCTGCGACCCGGCGCGGAGACGCCCTGGCAATAAGGAAGTGGCCTCCTTCCTTTAGCACGTCAGGTTTCTAACGCTCGGACAGAAACGCAGGGCGCCGGCAATCCTCGCCGATCGCAAAAGATCCTTGCGCACCGACCGGCTGGCAGGGCGGCCTGGAGCCTGGCACTGTGCGGCGGCAGTATACTAAGAAGTGGGTGCGATTGTCCGATTTCCGCCGCGCCGGCGGCCCTATGAGACAATAGCCCCAGACGAGGCATTTTCATGCTGGCATTCGGTGAGCTCCTGAACAAGATACAGGGTGGGACTCTCCAGAAGCGGGCGATCCACGCCCCGGAGGTGCTCAACGAAGCGCCCAGCTACGGCAGCGCCTTCTCGCGAGGCATTCGCGTCGATCTCAATGGCTTGGTCATCCTCTTCATCTCCGGAACGGCCAGCGTGGACGAGCACGGCAAGACGGCGCACGTGGGCGACTTCCGGGCCCAGTGCCGGCGCACCTTCCTGAACATCACCAAGCTGCTCGAGTCCGAGGGCGCCACCTGGAAAGACGTCGTTCGCACGACCTGTTATCTGCGAGACATCGACCGGGACTACAAGGAATTCAACGAGGAGCGGATGCGATTCTACAAGGAACAGGGTCTGGATCCGTTCCCCGCTTCGACGGGCATCGAGGCCAAGCTTTGCCGCCCCGATCTGCTGGTGGAGATCGAGGCGATCGCCATGTACTACCGCCCTCAGACGGAAAAGTAGGCTTCGCCTGGGGAGTCGAAAAGGGGGATTGGGTATACTGTCACCGATTTGAGGGCCAGTAGCGCGCGAACTTCTCCCGCAGAAAACGTACGCTTCGGTGCATCTGCTCGATGCCGTCCACCCCGTCCTCGATGCTGACCCAGCCGTCGAAGCCCGCGCTGGCCAACTCCGTGAAGATCGCGTCGTAGTCGTTGAGCCCCTCGCCGATCGCGCCGTGCCGCAACCGGCGGGCGTAACCGACGCTGTCCTCTTCGCGCCGCAGGTCTTCGAGCGTGCCTTCGGCCAAATACCGGTCCGAGGCGTGCATGGTCACCACCCGGTGTTTCACGCGACGCAGCAGCTCCAGCGGATCCTCGCCCGCCAGCAGCGTATTGCTTGGGTCGTAGTTCACGCCGAACCAAGGGGAGCGTATCCGCTCCACCAGCTCGCAGAAGAGATCCATTTTTTGGGCGAACTCCGGATACTGCCAGTAGTTGTCCTTGTAGTGGTTTTCGAGAACTAACGTTACGCCCGCGCCGGCGGCGTGCTCCAAGCACGCTTCGATCGATTCGGCGGCATAACGCAAGCCATCCTCCCGGGAGACCTCGGGGCGCCGCTGGCCCGAAAGCACCCGGCAGTAGCGGCCGCCGAGCTCGGCCGTCATGTCGATCCAACGCCTCTCCTGGTCTATCTGGAGGCGGCGAAACTGCGGATCCGGATGGGTGAAATCGGGCGAGCAGCACAGCATCGGGATCTGGAGCCCATGATCGGCGGCGATGCGCCGGGCCTCGGCACAGTTCAGGTTCAAGAAGCCGGCGTAAAACTCCAGGCCGTCGACGGCAAGCGAAGCGCCCACCTCGATCCATTCGCGGACCGTCATCGTGCCGTCCACGCACAGCCGGTCCAGATACAGTTTGGGAAAGGCGGCGAGCTTCGGCATCAGCGCCCTCCTTTGACCGGCACGTCGCCGTAAGCGTGGACCTTGTCGCAGATGAGCCGCAGCGACTCTTCAACGTTCCCCGAGGCCGTGCGGAAGGCCTCGGAGTCGATGGCCAAAGGCGCACCGATCACTACCAGGGGCGCCCCGTATTCCGGCGTGCGGACGGCCTGTTCGATCGACAGGCCGCCGACGGCCTGGACCGGAATGCTCACCGCCTCGACCACCTCGCGAAGCTGGTCAAGCGGGCTGGGCGCCCGCAGGCCGCGCGCGGCCAGGCCACGCCGTTCGTCGTACCCGATGTGGTGGACGATGTAGTCGCAGCCGAGCTCCTCCAGGCGGCGAGCCGCCGCCACCATGTCCTCCGAGGCCAGGTTGTCGCCCATCACCTGAACGCCGTAGTCACGACCGGCCTTCACCACCGCGCGGATCGTCTCCTCGTGCGCCCGGGCCATGACAACCACGAGATTGGCCCCGGCTTTGGCCATCATCTCGGTCTCCAGATAACCGCCGTCCATGGTCTTCAAATCGGCAACGATCGGGGTGGAGGGGAAGCGCTCCCGCAGCGCGCGCACGGCACGGAGCCCTTCGGCAAGGAGCAGGGGGGTACCCGCCTCCAGCCAGTCCACCCCGGCGCGCAACGCCATCTCTGCGGTTTGGATGGCCTCGCCGATCTCGGTCAGATCCAGCGAAATTTGCACGATGGGCCGCATGCTCAAACGCATGGTAGCAGAGGGGCTGCGATCAGAACAAAACGGACCGATTCTGGTTTGGCTGGGCCTGGCCGGCCCTGGCTTTCGGTGGTATAGTGAGGGTGGGGAATGTCCCTGGCGCATCCCATCCGAGTCGCCCTCATGGCGGCGCTTTTGGTCGCCGGCGCCCGAGCCGAGTCCAAGGTCGTCGCCGTCACCATTGACAACGTCATCCACCCCATTACCGTCGAGATCGTCGCCAAGAGCATCGAGCAGGCCCGCCAGCAGGGCGCCGCTCTCTTGCTGATCCGCCTGAATACCCCGGGCGGTCTGCTCGAGGCGACGCGCCAGCTCGTCGAGAAGATCATCGCCTCGCCGGTGCCGGTGGTGGTCTACGTCACGCCGAGCGGCGGCCGGGCCGCCTCGGCCGGATTCTTCATCCTTCAGGCGGCTGATGTCGGCGCGATGGCGCCCGGCACCAACACGGGCGCGGCCTCGCCGGTGCTGCTCGGCGAGCAGATGGATCCGGTCCTGCGGCGCAAGGCGGAAAACGACGCTGCGGCCGCCCTGCGCACGATCGTTCAAAAGCGTGCCCGCAATGCCGAGCTCGCCGAGAAGGCGGTGCTGGAGGCCAAGGCATTTACGGAGAAAGAGGCGCTAGAAAATCGCCTGATCGAGATTGTGGCGGCCAACGAACGGGAGCTGTTCGAGAAGCTCAATGGCCGCGAGATCACCCGATTCGACGGCACCCGGCAGACGCTCCGGTTGGTGATGCCCGAGGTGGTCGAGTATAAGAAGAACACCCGGGAGCGCTTGGTGTCGGCCATCAGCGATCCGAACATCGCTTTCATCCTGCTGGTGCTCGGCGCGCTCGGCGTCTACATCGAGTTCTCCTCGCCGGGCTTGATCGTGCCCGGCGTGGCCGGCGGTATCCTGCTCTTGCTCGGCCTGTCGGCGCTTTCGGTGCTGCCGATCAACTGGATTGGGGTCGCGCTGCTCATTCTCGCCGTGGCCCTGTTCATCCTGGAAGCCAACTTTGCCTCGCATGGCATCCTCGGAGTCGGCGGGGCGGTGGCGATGATACTGGGCGCGATGCTGCTGATCGAGGGTCCGCCGGAGATTCGTATCCGTTTCAGTACGGCGTTCGGCGTCACCCTGCCGTTCGCCCTCATCACCGTATTCCTGCTCGCCCTGGTCATCCGGGCGCGCTCGAGTAAGGTGGCCACCGGCGCGGCCGGCATGGTCGGCGAATGCGGCATCGCCCACTCGGCGATCGCGCCCGAAGGCCGCGTCTTCGTTCATGGAGAGTTTTGGGACGCCGTTTCCTCCACGCCGATCCCGGCCGGCGCCCGAGTCCGCGTCACCGACGTCGACGGTCTCACCGTCCGCGTCGAACCCGTTGAGTCAGAGTCCGGAGGTTCCCATGGCTGATGTGCCGACCATTGCGCTTGTCATCGTGGTGCTTTACCTGCTCTCGTCGATCAAGATTCTGCGGGAGTACGAACGCGGGGTGATCTTCCGCCTCGGCCGGATGCTGCCCAAGCCCAAGGGGCCCGGCATCATTCTGGTCTTTGCGCCGATTGACCGCATGGTGCGCGTCTCTTTGCGCATCGAGACGATGGAGGTACCGCCGCAGGACCTGGTCACCAAGGATAACGTGACCGTCAAGGTGAATGCGGTGATCTACTTTCGGGTCATCGATCCGAACAAGGCGATCGTCGAGGTTCAAAACTACCTCTATGCCACCTCCCAGCTTGCCCAGACCACGCTGCGGAGCGTGCTCGGCGAGGTGGAGCTCGACGAGTTGCTCAGCCAGCGAGAGAAACTCAACGTTCGGCTTCAGTCGGTCTTGGACAAGCACACCGGCCCTTGGGGCGTGAAGGTAACCATGGTTGAAGTCAAGCAGGTCGATTTGCCCGACATGATGATCCGGGCTATCGCGCGGCAGGCGGAGGCCGAGCGGGAGCGGCGCGCCAAGATCATCCACGCCGAGGGTGAGTACACGGCCGCCGAAAAGCTGACGATGGCCGCGCAAATGATCCAGACCCAACCGGCTGCCATTCAATTGCGCTACCTGCAAACGCTGATCGAGATTGGCTCGGAGAAGAACACGACGGTCATCTTCCCGGTGCCCATCGACATCTTCTCCGGCGTCCGCTCGATCCTGGATCGCTACGCGCGACAGGGGTCTGCGAACCCGGCCGGAGAGATTGACCAGGGACAGGGTACTAAGAGTACGAGTACCGAAGGCCAAGACGAGACGTCTTCCTGAGGAATAAGGAAACCAAAGCCTATGCCAAAAACGAGCGACGACGAGCTCGAACTCGTTCTGGGCAACAAGCAACTGCTCAGCGTGTTTTTCGTTGTGGTCGTGTTGCTTGGGATCTTCTTTGCCATGGGTTACATTGTGGGCCGCAACTCGGCAGCCGGGCCGGCGCCGGCCGCAACCCAGCCCCCGGTGGTGGAACGCGAACCCGCCGCGCCCCCGGCGCGGGCGGCCGTCACGCAAGTTGTCCCGGACTTAGATGAGGCTCCGGGGGAGACTGGCTCGTCGGCGGCGCCGAGGGAAGCTGATCCCGCACAAACGCCGCTCGCCAGAGCGGCCAAACCGGATCCAGCCGCGCCGCAGGCGGCCTCTAAGGCTCCGGCGGTTCCCTCCGAACCCGAGCCCGGCAAGGTTTATCTTCAGGTGGCTGCGACCACGCGTGTTGAAGCGGAGGCGCTCAAGGAGCGGCTTTCGAGGAACGGGTACTCCGTGGTGCTCGGTCCGGTGCCCGGCCAGGATTTATTGCGAGTGCTCGTTGGGCCGATTCCGGACCAGGAGGCTCTGGCAAGGACGCGAGCCGGACTGCAACAGATGGGGCTGAAGCCTTTCACCCGACGCTTGTAGGATGAAGGCGGGCCCGCTCATCCAGATCGAGGGGCGACGCGTCCGGCCGCGGCTGCCGGAGTGGTTGCGGCGGCCGGAGACCCATTTCGAGTCGGTCACGCAATTAAAGAGCGAATTGCGCCGCCTGCGGCTGAATACTGTCTGCGAATCGGCGCGTTGCCCGAACATACACGAGTGCTTTCACCGGGGAACGGCAACCTTCATGATTCTCGGCAACCTCTGCACGCGCGGCTGCGGCTTCTGTTCCGTTCCCAAAGGTGTTCCCGGCAAGCACGAGTTCTCGCTCGATCCAGAGGAGCCGCGCAACGTGGCGCGAATGGTCCGCCAGATGCGATTGCGCTACGTGGTTATCACCAGCGTTAACCGGGACGATTTGCCGGACGGCGGCGCGGCGCACTTCGCCCGCACGATTCGCGAGGTCCGCGCCGAAAACCCCGGTGCTCGCATTGAAGTGCTGGTACCTGATTTCTGCGGCGACCTCGACGCCGTGCGGACGGTGCTCGAGGCCGCTCCCGACGTCCTCAACCACAACGTGGAGACCGTGCCGCGCCTTTACCGGCGCGTTCGGCCGCAGGCCGACTATCGCCGCTCGCTCGAGGTGCTTGCCTGGGCCAAACGGTTCAGTCCCTCGCTGGCCACCAAGAGCGGCCTGATGGTCGGTCTCGGGGAAGCAGCCACCGAAGTCGAGCAAGTGCTCGAGGATCTGCACGCCGCCCGGGTCGACATCGTGACCATCGGCCAGTATCTCCAGCCGACGCGGCGCAATCTGCCGGTCGCTGAGTACGTGCCTCCGGAGCGGTTTCAAGCCTGGCGCACCTACGGGCTGGCGCTCGGTTTCCGCGAAGTGTTCAGCGGCCCGCTCATCCGAAGCTCCTACATGGCGGACCGGATCTGGCAGGCCGTTTGATTTGGGCCTCCAGGCCTCCGGATGTGAGAGAATTTTGAGTCTCTGTCGGCCGTGACGTTGAACTTCCTGCTCGCCAGCCTCAGCGGCCTGTTGCTCGTTCTGGCCTTTCCACGTTTCGACATCGAATGGCTGGCCGCGGTGGCCCTGGCGCCGTTGCTTGCGGCGGCAGGACGCGAGCCGAGCCCGTGGCGGCGCATGCTGCTCGGCGAGCTCGCGGGCCTCGTCTACTGGGCGGGCACCTGCTATTGGATTCAGTTCGTGCTCGAATTCCACGGCCAGATGGGATTGATGGGGAGCTGGGGCGCTTTTGCGTTGTTCTGTCTGATCAAAAGTCTCCATCTGGCCCTGTTCACCTGGCTGGCCGGCTACCTGATCAAGACGCCCTATGCCATTGTCGCCGTCGCTGCGCTTTGGGTCGGCATCGAACGGACGCACGGGCCGCTCGGCTTCGCCTGGCTGGCGCTGGGCAACGCGGGCATCAACATGGGCCTGCCCATGCGCCTGGCGCCGCTGGTGGGCGTCTACGGGCTCTCCTTCGTGCTGGCGATGCTGAACGCGGCGATGGCTTCGGTCCTGCTTCGGCGTCCACGGAGCCACCTGGGCTGGCTCGGCCTGCTTCTACTGATCCCGCTGTTGCCGCCGGTGCCGGAGTCCGGTCCGGGAAGCGAGCACGCGGTGGTGGTCCAGCCCAATGTGCCCATGGAGGAGATTCTTACGACCGCTTCGGTGGCCGAGATGCGCGAGGAGCTGGCCCGACTGTCGCTTCAGGCGGCGCTTGCGCCGGACGAGCCCCCCGCCCGGTTGATCATTTGGCCGGAGGTGCCGCTGCCGCTCTATTACGAGCAGGATGCTGAATTCCGGAGGCAGGCGAACCTGCTGGCGCGGATCGCCGAGGCCTGGTTCCTTTTCGGCACGGTCGCTTTCACGCCCGAGGGCGCCCCGCTCAACTCGGCGCAGTTGGTCTCGCCCGAGGGAGAGCCCGTCAGCCGCTACGACAAGATCTACTTGGTGCCGTTCGGCGAGTTCGTCCCGCCTTACTTCGGCTGGGTGAACCGCATCACGCGCGAGGCGGGTGACTTCGCGCCGGGCCGCGACATTGTCGTTTCCCCGGTCGGGGCGCACCGTCTCGGCGCCTTCATCTGCTATGAGGCGGTGTTCCCGCACTTGGTGCGCCGGTTCGCCAAATCCGGCGCCGAGGTGCTGGTGAATCTCTCCAATGACGGCTACTTCGGCGACACGGCCGCCCGCGAGCAGCATTTGCTGATCGCCCGGATGCGCGCCGCCGAGAACCGGCGCTGGCTGTTGCGCGCCACCAACAACGGCATAACCTGTTCGATCGACCCTCTGGGACGCATTCGCCGCCAGCTCGATCCCTTCGAGCGGCTCGCCGCCCGCCTCTATTTCGACTACGAAACGGCGCTTACACCGTACACTCGCTACGGCGACTGGTTCGCCTGGCTCTGCCTTGTGGTTTCACTCGGCGCCGTCGTCCTATCCGAGCGGCCGCGCTATCGGCCCGAGGGCCGGAGGTAGGGGGCGCACCAGCAGTCTATTGCTTGAAGCCGATCTTTTGCCGGATCGCCTCCGGCAAGCCCTGAAGCATCTCTTCGTGGCGCATGAGGATGGTTTTGATGGCTTCGAGCTCGGTTTCGATCCGCGCGATTCGTTCCTCTATCCTGCCGAACCGCTCGTCTATCCTGGCGAAGCGCTCGTCCATTTTGGCGAAGCGCGCGTCCATCCTGGCGAAGCGCTCGTCCATTTTGGCGGAGCGCTCGTCGGCGCGCGCAAAGCGCTCGTCCATCTGGCTGAGATGGCGGAGGAAAGCGGCTTGGTTCTGAATGAGCGCCACCAGCGCCTCCTCCAGGCGCCCGTTTGCGGTGCGGCGTGTGACCTGTTTGGCCATCCGCTTCGAGTCTACACGAGCGTTGTGGTAGACGGCCAGTTTGCGAATAAGATGTTACGGGAGGCGTTATGAGATCCAGTTCCGGCAGTCTTTCCAGAAGATCCTTCCTCGGCAAGTCCTCCGTGGCTGCGCCGGCGGCTTTCACGATCGTCAAACCTCACTTGGTGCGCGGGCAGGGCAAGGCGCGCTCAAAGGCCGGTCTCGTCGGCTGCGGCGGCCGCGGGACTCAGGCGGTGGTGGACTTGCTGGCCGGCGATGAGAACGTGGAGCTGGTGGCGATGGCCGACGTCTTTGAGGACAAGCTCGAGCGCTCGCTCCGCAGCCTTCGGGAGGGCGAGATGCGGTTGTCGCGCTACGTCGGCGCCGAAGTGAGGCGCGAGGGCCGGCCGCATCGGCTCACCGAAGAGGAGCTGCGCGCCTCGATTCCGGCGCGGGTCCGGGTGGCCCCGGACATGCGCTTCGTGGGGCTGGAAGGATACAAGAAACTGCTGGCCACCGACATCGACATCGTGCTGTTGTGCACCCCTCCGGGCTACCGTCCCGCGCACTTCGAGGCTGCCGTCGACGCCAAAAAGCACGTCTTCTGCGAAAAGCCGTTCGGCACGGACCCGGTGGGGGTGCGCCAGTTCATGGCCGCGGCGCGAAAGTCCGAAGAGCTGCGCCTGACGGTGGTCTCCGGTGCCCAGCGGCGCTTCCAGAAGCCTTACGTGGAGACGATCGAGAAGATCAAAAGCGGCGCCATCGGAGAGATCGTCGCCTGTTACGCCTACTGGATCGGCACACCGGTCATCCAAGTGAAGGCCCGGGATCCAAAATGGAGCGACGTCGAGTTCCAGCACCGGGCCTGGTACTCTTTCGTCTGGATCTGCGGCGACCAGATCGTCGAGCAGCACCTGCACAACATCGACGTTTGCAACTGGGTGATGGGCATGCACCCGGTGAAGGTGCGCGCCAGCGGCGGCTGCGCCTGGCGCCCGCGCGAGGAGATCTACGGCAACATCTACGATCACATCAGCGCCGAGTTCGTCTATCCGAACGGGGTCATCCTCTCCAGCCACTGCCGGCAGTTTCCGCAGCAGCCCGGCATGTACACCAACGTCAGCGAGCTTGTGGTCGGCACCAAGGGCCGCAGCAACTGCCGCGATATGGCCAAAGGCGGCAACGATCCCTACCTGCAAGAGCACATCGCCATGGTCGACTCCATCCGCGGCGACGGCCCGTATATCAACCACGCTATGGAGGTCGCCGAGAGCACAATGACTTGCATTATGGGCCGAGAGGCCGCCTACTCGGGCCGCGAGATCACCTGGAACGAGATCATGATGTCCAAACAGGACCTAATGCCCAAGGATCTCAGTCCGAACGCCAAGATACCGGTGCCGCCCCTGCCGGTCCCCGGCAAGTATCAATTCGTTTAAACGGTAAACTGGGTGCCTTTCGTTTCGCGAGCGCCGGCGTTGCCGGTCGGCGCTCCTCAGCCGATGATCTTCTTCCGGACGGCGTAAAGGACGATCTCGGCGGCGTTGTGCAGGTTGAGCTTTTGCATCAAGTGACTGCGGTGCGTCTCCACCGTGTACGGGCTGAGGTTGAGCAGCGCCGCCACCTCCTTGTTGGACTTGCCTTCGGCCAACAGTTGCAGAATCTGCTTTTCCCGATCGGTGAGCAGCTCATAGGTGTCGTGCAAGCCGCGCTGTTGAAGCTGGCGCATGTAATCTTCGAGAAGTGCCTGGGCGATCGCCGGCGAAAAGAACGGCTTGCCGGAGGCGGCCACCTCGACGGCGCGCACCAGATCCGCATCCGCGGTGTCCTTGAGCAGGTAGCCCTTGGCGCCGGCGGTGAGGGCCCGGATCAGATAGGTTTCATCGGAATGCATGCTCAGGATCAGCACGGCCACGCGCGGATTTCGTTTGACGATCTGCGCGGTGGCGTCGATGCCATTAAGCGACGGCATAGCGATGTCCATAATGACGACGTCCGGGGCAAGCTCCTCGGCCAGCCGCACCGCCTCCAGTCCGTCGGCCGCCTCGCCCACCACCTCGAAGTCGGCACGCTGCTCCAGTTGCAGCCGCAGCCCTTTGCGGACGATCCCGTGGTCGTCGGCGACCAGAATCCGAACCTTACCCATTTTGTTTTCCGTCCGGCAGCGGCAGCTCGATTTTGAGAACCGTGCCTTTGCCGGGAGCCGACTGGATCGAGACCGTGCCGTTGAGCTCGCGCACCCGTTCCTCGATGCCCAGCAGGCCGATGCCCCGCTGCGAGGCTTCGGCCTCAAAGCCGACGCCGTCGTCCTGGATCGCCATCGAGACGCGCTCCGGCTCGCCGTGCACCGAAACCCGGATGTTCCTGGCCTGCGCGTGGCGGGCGCAGTTGGTGAGCGCCTCCTGGACCACCCGGAACAGGCAGGTGCGGTGGGCGTCTTCCAGTCCGTCGAGCGCGCCGTCGACTTGCACCGCCACCGGGATGCCCATACGCCGCGAGAAATCGCGCCCCAGCCACTCGAGCGCCGGACCCAGGCCGAGGTCGTCGAGCATCGACGGGCGCAGGCCCATCGCCAGGTCGCGCACCGTGCGCAGCGCCTCGATGTTCAGGCGCTTGGCGTCATCGAGCGCCTCGTGGAACCGCTGCGGGGGGCCGTCGCGGAGCGACTCGAGGTTCGCCAGCGTCATCCCCATCGCCGTCAACATCTGCCCGATGGCGTCATGAAGCTCGCGCGAGAGGGCGCGCCGCTCGTCCTCTTGCGCCCGCACGAGCGTGCGGGACAGCCGGCGAAGCTCCTCTTCGGCGTGCTCGATCATCGCCCGCTGCTCGGCGCCGCGCCGCTCAAGCGACGTCACGCGCGCCGTGGTGAGCAGGGCCACCACCAGCCCGACGGTCAGAGCGAACAGCACCATCCGGACCAGGAAGCGCCGAAGGGCCTCGTGGCTTGCGCGAAGGCGCTGCCGCTGGATCTCCAGATTTCGGGCATTCAACTCCGCCACTTCGCGAATCAGCTCGACGACCGCGGTCCGACGCGGCAGGACATGCTTGCGGAAGAAGGGATAGCTGGCCACCATCTTCTGGGCAGGCGACCACTCGAACATCGGCTCAAGCGATGCCCAGTATTCGCGCATCTCCCGTTCGAGCTCCTCGACCGCCTCCTTTTGATCGGCGCCCTCGCGCGGCAGTTGCGCCACGCGCTGCTCGAGGGAGGCGCGGATCGTGCCGAGCTGCTCGCGGTACTCCGAGGCGCCGAGCGGCGAGGGGTCGAGCAGGTAATCCCGCACGAGAAGGTCCGCGAAATAGATCTCCCCGGGGATGTCCCGGAGCGGATATTCGGCGCGCAGGTAGGCTTCATGGGCGTCGGCCATCTCAACGTAGATCGAATTCGCCCGCCGAACGGCGCCGAGTCCGAGGAGGCAGATCAGGCCCAGGAGGATGCCGAAGCCCGACGTCAAAACTACCCACGAGCGGGATTTCATCGTGCGGCTCCCTACCGACATTTTCGCCCCAGCGTGCGCTAGGCTGAGGGCAGCCGATGCAGGTTGTCTTTACCGACTTGGACGGGACGCTCTTGGACCATGCTAGCTACGCCTGGGAGCCGGCTCGTCCTGCCCTGGAGCGCCTCCGCGAGCGCGGCATTCCCTGGGTCTTTGTCACCAGCAAGACGCGGGCTGAGACCGAGCACTGGCGCCGCCTGCTCGGCCACGAGCATCCTTACGTGGTGGAAAACGGTGCGGCCGCCTACTGGCCGCCCGGCTACTTTCCGCAGGAGGCGCGCTCGGCGCTCATCTGGGGCTTGCCCTACGCCGAGGTCGTTACAGGCCTTGCGGCCGCCGTCAGGGGAGTCGGATGCCGCATCCGCGCCTTTCACCAGATGAGCGTCGAGGAGGTGGCGGCCGCCTGTGGTCTGCCGGCGGAGCTGGCCGCCCTGGCCAAGCAACGGGAGTTCGACGAGCCGTTCGAGCTGTTGGACCGAGCGGCGGAGGGCGAACTCGCCGCGGCGCTCGCGCGCCGCCGGTTGCGGCTAAGCCGCGGCGGGCGTTTCTATCATGCTTCGGGGCGGGCCGACAAGGCCGGAGCCGTCCTGGCGCTCAAGAGGCTCTATGAGCGGCTCGGCGAAGCTGTGACGGCCATCGGTTTGGGAGACGCCTGGAACGACCTGGAGATGCTGCGCGTGGTCGATCGCCCGGTGATCATCCGCTCGGCGCAGTCGGCGCAACTGGCGGCCGAGCTTCCGAACGCGCAACTGAGCGTGGAGGCGGGGCCCGCAGGATGGAACGCCGCCATCCTGGCCCTCACATGAGCACGCCTTCACAGGTGCGTCCAAAGCGACCGCTCGCCTTCGGACTCACGCTGTTCTTTCCTCTCCTCGATGAGCCGGCGCAGGCCCTGACTTCCGGCGATTCCCACGGCCAGGCTCACCGCCAGCACCGCTCCGCCCACCAGAATGATGAAGGCTGCCAGGAAAACATTGCGGGCAAAGCTGAGCTGGTCGGCGGCCACCACCACGGCGACGAACATGATGATGATCCGCAGCGCCGCGGCCAGGCGCCTCGGCGAGGGCAGATTCTCATTTACCGCCCACACCAGCATGCTCCGGCCGAGATACTGGCTCAGCCAGGCTCCGGCGAGCAGGATCAATCCGGCGACAACGAGCTTCGGCAGCAGGAGAACGAAGCCTTCTACCATCTGATTGGTCAGTTGGGTGTCGAAGGCGCTGACGGCGATCAGAAAGCCGCCGATGAGAATCGCCCAGTAGACCGTCTCGGCTACCAGGCGGGTGGCGCGCAGCCGGCCCGAGCGGTCGAGCAGGAATGCCACGCCGCTCTGGCGCAGGAATTTGTCGATCGTCATGCCTTTGAAGACCCGGTAGATGAACCACCGGGCCGCTGTCGCCAGCGCATAGGCCACCAGCAGAAGGATGACGGCGGCAAGCGTCGAAGGCAGGTACGTGGTTACTTGGTGGTGCAAGCGGTCTAGGGCCGCTTCCAGGATCTCGCGTAGCGTATTAATCATTTCCGGTAACCTCCGAGCCAGGTCTGGGGGTGGCGGCGCGCTCTGGCTTCCGGCTCCCCCGGTTGCGCGCGCCCGGTCCGTCCCAGTGAGCCTTGAGATAGGGTTTCAAGCGTTCGAAGGCCAAACACAGCTGTTCGATCTTGTCTTCGACCTGATCGGGAACCAGCGTCCGCGTCTCGCCGACAAACGAGGCGACCCGCGCCAGATAAAGCGGCGTGAGCGATCGGATGAGGTGTCCGCCGGCCACCCGGTGCTTGTTGTAGGCGCAGGCAAAATCGAGCACCACGCGCGCCCACAGCTCATCGTCGAAGTGAAAATCCCGGACGCCTGCGGCCGCCTGCCGCCCGAGCGCCTGGATGCCGGCGTAAGTTTCCGGCTCGAGGGCGACCGCCCAGATCTCGCCCAGGTCGCGGCAACCGCGCACGAAGGCGGCGAGCATCCGCTCGACGTGGACCTCGATCGGATCCAGACCCACGTCGTAGCGGAAGCCGAACAGTTCGACCGGCCGGCTTCCCTCGCGGTCCCACCAGACGCTTTCGTACTCCTGCATCAGCATCAGGACGCTGCCCACCACCTGCTCGAGCATCGCCGTCAGATCCGAACTTGGGTCTTTGGCGTCGTGCAGTTTGGCGCCGAGAAAGCTCTGGCAGACGCGGAAACCCTCGGCCAAGGCAATCGTCGTCATCCAGATGTCGATGCCGAACCTAGCGACGTCGGTCTCCCAGTCGTCGCGCTGAAGGTAGCGGTTGATCAGCCGGGTGGACAGACCGAACTCGCCTCCGATCGGCTGGCGGACGCGGTAGCCGTAAAGCGCCCGGGTGAGCGGGTAGACGATGCTGTTGGTGATCGTTCCGTCGTACTTGTGCCGGTGATAATAGGGTGCGACAAAGTCGTAGCCGGCAAACAGAACCGGGCGGAGCAACAGGTCGAACCATTCCGGTGTGATCGAACGAAGGTCGGAATCCACGACCGCGACGGCCTTGGCCTCAAGCCGCGCCGCGAGCTGAAAAATCAGTCGGAACGCGCTCCCCTTTCCCGGCACGCCGTGGTAGGGAAAGGAGAGCCTGTGGGCGGCAAACAGAGGGGTGTTGAGCAGCAGCAGGTGCTGGTCCTCGAGCCGGGCCGAAAGCACCGCCTCGCGCGTGTTGTCGGTCGAGCCTCCGTCGGAGTTGATCACCACCGAGGTAAATTGCGGGAAATATTTGGCGAGGCCCGCGTAGGCGGCTTGCACAACGCGACCGATCGTTCTCCCGTTGTTGTAACTGGGAATGCCGATCACGATGTCTGCCCGGCGTATTACCTCGGCCGCCTGGCGGGCCTCATGAGGAAGCGTGATGCTGGCCACGGACTGTCGCTCGTTCTCCTCCTTTCACGCCGCCTACGCCACCTTGCCGGCGCTCAGGCGGGCATCCTTGCCCACGGCGTCCAACAGCAGATCGAAGAACTCCGGGATCGCCGCCAGCACGCGGTTCCAGTTGGGAATTTGCGGCAGCCCGAGCGGGTCCTCCAGGAATTCCTGCGCCGCTCGCCGCAACCCGCGGGCGAAGACCGCCACGGCCTCCTCTTCGGCGTGCCGGTCGAACTTCAGCCCGTTGAGCAGCGCGTCGGCATAGTAGCGGACGATGGTATCCTGCGCCATGCGGACGTAGCGGACCTCGAGCGTGCGGAAGTGGTCGGTGGTGAAGGCCAGTCCCTCGGAGGCGAGCGTTCGGAACAGGCTCTTGGCGATGTCGCAGGCCATGCGGTACAACCCCTTGGAGGGATCGTCCGGAGAAAGCGCCTGGTGCTTGTGCTCGTAGTTGTCCATCAGGTCCACCTGGCAGGTGCGCGCCACCGCGCAGTTGCGGAAGACCTCGGCCAGCACGCCCACCTCCAGGCCCCAATCGGCCGGGATGCGGTTCACGCGCGCCAGACTGGAGTTCATGGCGAACTCGCCGGCTAGCACGTAGCGGAAGCTGTCCAGATAACGCAGGAAGGGGTTGCCCGGTACGATGCTCTCGAGCGCGCGAATGATCGGGGTCATGAACAGCCGCGTCACGCGCCCGTGCATGCGGTCGGTGATGCGGGCATAGAAGCCTTTGCAGAATTCGAACCGCAGGTGCGGATGGACGACCGGGAAGCACAGCCGGGCCAGCAACTGGCGATCGTAGTTGACGATATCGCAGTCATGGAGCGCGATGACGTCGCAATCGCCCTGCGCCAGCAGATAGCCGTAGGCCAGCCAGCAGGAGCGACCCTTGCCGTCGGGTCCGGCCGACAAGCCCCGCTCCTCGAGCAGCTTCAACAGGCCCTGGATGCGCTCGCTGTCCATCCACAGAACGGTGACCGGGGTGTAGAAGTTCTCAAAGAAGCTCTTGGCGCGAAGGTACTGGTCGCGGCCTGCCCGCCCCAGCGCGACGACGATACGCTGCAAGTAACGTACCTGCCGCAGCTCAGCCGCGATCTGAGCCATGGCGGGGCTGTCGAACTCCGAGGCGAGCGCGGGCAGCACCAGGCCGATGGGCGTCTGGGGTGCGAATCTCTCCAGATCCCGCTCGAGCCGGCCGACACTGTCCGGCTTGAGCCGGTGAAGCGTGGTGACGACTCCGGTTTGGTAAAAGTCCGCCATCTCGTTGCCTCGCTTTCAGGTTAGGGCCGCCGCCCGGCAGGCCGGTATCGGCTCAAGACGGTAGAAACCGCGAAAAGGGGGGGTAGGAAGGCTCAGCGGGGCCGCACGTTGCCGGCTCGGACCAGCAGCCGCCGGCCGTCCTCGGTCCGGATCCACAGGAACCCCGACGGATCAAGCCCGTCGGTGACGCCCGCGACCTCGTCCACCAGCACGCGGCGTCCCGTGACGTAGCTCGAGGCCTGGGCGAACAGGCGGAGAATCGCCTCCTTGCCTTCGCTTTCGAGCATCTCGCAGTAGGTCTCGACCGCGTCCAGCAGGTTGGCCAACAACAGCTCGCGCGAATGCTGGATGCCGGTGACCAGACGCAGCGACGTTGCGATGGGGGCCAGATGGGCGGGGAAGCGCGCATGGTTGACGTTGATGCCGATGCCGGCGATGACCTTGTTCTCTTGGAGCTGCACGAGCACGCCGGCCACCTTGCGTTCGCCGATCAGCACATCGTTTGGCCAGCGCAGGTCGCAACCGATCGAGGCGGTCTGTTCAATGGCTTCTTTGGCGGCCAGCCCCAAGGCGAGCGTCAGCACGGGCGCCGCCTGCCTCGGCTCGAGCACGATCGAACAGTACAACCCCTCGCCCCGCGGCGAGTACCAGCTCCGGCCCATTCGCCCCTGCCCGGCCGTCTGCTCCTCGGCGACGATCACGGTTCCCGGGGGCTTGTCCTGGGCTTCGATCATCGTCGAGCCGACACGGTCCAGTCTCAGGAGGGTGAACCGGTCCATTCCAGTCTGAAGTTGAGGTTGACGGCGGGCGCCGAGTGGGTGACCGCTCCGGAGGAGATGAACTCGGCGCCGGTTTCGGCGTAGGCGCGGACGTTCTCGAGCGTGATGCCGCCGGAGAGTTCGACCGAAGCCCTGCCGGCGATGTAGCCGATCCAGTCCGCGGCCTCTTGCGGCGTGAGGTTGTCAAGCAGGAGCCGGTGGGCGCCCGCGGCCAGCGCCTCCTCGAGCTCCCGGCGCGTGCGCACCTCGACCTCCACCGGAAGTCCGAGCGCGAGCGCCGCCCGGACGGCGCCGATCAGCGAGCCGGCGGCCGTGATGTGATTGTTTTTGATGAGCACGCCATCCCAGAGGCCCATGCGGTGGTTGGTGACGCCGCCGGCGGCGGCCGCCATCTTCTCCAGGCGCCGCAGCCCCGGGGTCGTTTTGCGCGTGTCCAGAATGCGGCAGCCGGTGCCGGACACCGCCTCGACATAGCGGCGCGCCAGCGTCGCGATGCCGCTCAGCCGCTGAAGGAAGTTCAGGGCGACGCGCTCGCATTCGAGCAGCGTCCGCGCTCGCCCGCGCACCCGAGCGAGGGGTTGATCGGGCTCGGCCACCTCGCCGCTTGCCACGAGCAGGTGAAGCTCGTCGACGCCGCCGCGCTGTTCGTAGATCAGCGGAAGCAACTCGATGCCGGCCACCACCAGCCGCTGGCGAGCATAGAAAGACCCGGCGGCAACCAGCTCGGCCGGAACGCAGGCCTGGGAGGTGATGTCGCCGCTGCCGATGTCCTCTTCCAGGGCGC
>Ga0308392_1000128_pt1 | contig 29355 bp, 29 predicted proteins | sample Hotspr20Samplem2_FD_202361 | JGI IMG/M metagenome (GOLD analysis project Ga0308392, IMG submission 202361) | Hot spring phototrophic mat microbial communities from Octopus Spring, Yellowstone National Park, Wyoming, United States - 20050624_m2 ... | reverse complement strand
TCAAGCCGACCGGCATGCCCTGCTCGAACAGAAGATGCGTGCTCACCTCGAGCGGCACCGGACGGCCGTCGCTGGAGCGAAACTCCAACTCGAAGCTTTGCGGCCCGCTGCCCCCGAATTGAACGAGGGCCATCTGTCGAGCCCGGCCTTCATGTTGGGGGCTCACCAGACTGGCGACGGATCGGCCGAGCAACTGCTCTCGCCGGTAGCCGAGCAAGGATTCGGCGGCGCTGTTGACCGCGGTGATCTCACCCCGCAAGTTCTGCGTGTAAACCAGGTCGGTCGTGTTCTCGAAGAGGGTGCGCAAGCGACGCTCAAGCGGCGGAAGCCCGCCATCGGCCGCCGGACCGACACCCAGAGCGATCCATTCGAGAAGCTCTCCGGCAAGCGCCGCCAGCTCTTCAAGCGGCGCCAGCTCGGCCGGCTGCCATCGGTTGGGTGAATAATCGAAGACAATCAACCATCCGATGGTCTCCCCCGCAGGGCCCGCCACAGGAACTGCGGCGCACGAGCGGGGCGTTTTCCCGGCGGGCGAAGGCGGAGAGTCCCGAAAAGCGGCCACGCTCTCCAGATCCCCGATCACCACCGTGGTCGACGGGGCGCCAAGTTGCCGACAGCAGGCGAACTCCTTCTCGCTCCAGCCCCCGGCGTCTCCTACGCCACACCGGGCCCAGCGAAACCGGGGATCGGTGAACTCCGCTACCACCGCCGGTGCGGCCACGAGACGGGCCGCTACGCGCAACAGCCGGCAGACAACACCGACCGGGCCAGAAGACTGGGGCCGACCGGGACCTTCGACCGGCATCCCCAGCCGTGTCCGCTCATGAAGAGGGAGCATGGAGTTGACTCATCGTACTGCGCCATTTCATTGTAGGCGAAGGCAGCCGCCGGCCGAGGAGCCGCATTAGGCAGCATTAGTGCTCATCGAGCGGCCGGTAGCGCACCTCGAGCCGATCGAGGCGCTCCAGGTGGCGGCGCAAGCGGCGCAAAAAGTCCGGGTAGTCGCGCCCGGGCTTGCCGCTCCAGGTCACCTCGGCGAGCGCGACCAGGCGGGGAAAGGCCATATACTCCAGATGCTCCGGCGTAGGGATGTATTCGGTCCAGAGCTGGCCCTGGGCGCCCAGAATCCGGCGGGCGTCCTCCGGCGTCAGCTCGGCCGGGATTGGGTTGAACTCGAAGACCGTCTCGAGCGGCAGAAATCCCCCGATCGCCAACGGTTCGGAGGGGTCTTTCGACTGGTAGTAGTCAAAGTAGGTGTGGGTTGTCGGCGCCATGACGACGTCATGGCCGGCGCGGGCAGCGGCGATTCCGCCCTTTACTCCCCGCCAGGACATGACCACCGCCCCAGGGGGCGCACCGCCTTCGAGGATTTCATCCCAGGCGATCAGGCGCCGGCCGCGGGCTTGGAGAAAGTCGTTCATGCGGCCGAGAAACCAGCCGTGCAGCTCCACCTCGCTTTTCAGCCCGAGCTTCCGCATCACGGCCTGCGCATGGGGGCTGGCCTTCCACTGGTCGGTCGGAACCTCGTCGCCGCCGACATGGATGTACTCGCTCGGAAACAGCTCGATCACCTCGGTCAGGACGTTTTGTAGAAAGGCGATCGTCTCTTCGCGTACATTGAAGATGTTTTTGTGGATGCCCCAGCGGGTGGAGACCTCAAGCTTTTCGCGCGTGTTGCCGAGCTCCGGGTAGCTGGCAATGGCCGCCTGGGCGTGGCCGGGCATCTCGATCTCCGGCACCAGGCGCACGTGGCGGCGGCGCGCGTATTCGACCATCTCGCGGATCTCCTCCTGCGTGTAGAAACCCCCGTGCGGCTTTCCGTCGAAGCCGCGCGCCTCCCGCTCGTGCCCCACCCGCGTCTGGCTGCGCACGGAGCCGATCTCGGTGAGCTTGGGATAGCGTTTGATCTCGATCCGCCACCCCTGATCGTCGGTGAGATGAAGCTGGAGGCTGTTCATCTTGTGCAGGGCCAGCAGGTCGATAAACCGGAGAATGGTCTGGCGCGGCATGAAGTGGCGCGCCACGTCGATCAGCGCGCCGCGCCAGACGAAGCGCGGCCGGTCCTCGATGCGCAAACAGGGCACCGTCCAGGCAACGCCGGCTTGGGGCTCGGAGGCGTAGATCGCCGGGGGGAGCAACTGACGCAAGGTTTGGGCGCCGTAGAAGACTCCTGCCGGAGCCAGAGCCCGAATCTCGACCCGGCGCGAGCTCACCTCCAGAAGGTAGCCCTCCGGTCCCAGCCGCTCCAAGGAGCCGTCGAGCCGCAGCAGGATGCTGTTGTCAGGCGCCCCGGCGGCTTCGCTCACGGCGAGGGAGTAGCCGGTCGCCGGCCGGAGCATCTCGGCAAGCAACTCGGCGGTTTCGCGGGTCCCCTGCTCGGCGCCGAGGATGGTGTCGGCTCGGAGCGTGAACGTTCCCCTTCGCATCTCGATGCGCGACGGGGCGGGAATCAGGCTTGGCTCCGGGGCGACAGCTTCACGGCAGGCGCTCAGGAGCAGCACCGCCGGCAGGGCCAAAATCAGCCTCCGCATCCTCTTCCAGGGGCACCTGCCGGATGCGGACGCCGGCCTCGGCAAACAGGATTTCGACGTTTTTAAAGTGCTCATTGTAATACTCGCTCGAGTAACGCTGCATCCGCTCGCGCGAGATCACCACCTCACGGATGCCTGCCTGCACGATCGCCCGCGCGCAATCCATGCACGGCATGATCTCGACGTAGATGGTACAGCCCTCGGTCGAGGTGCCCGCCCGGGCCGCGTTGTAGATGGCGTTGCGCTCGGCATGCTCCATCCACAGATACTTGGCCGGTCGCTCGAGCCGTTCCGGAACGTCGTCGCGAATGCCGCGAGGAAACGAGTTGTAGCCGGTCGAGCGGATTTCGTGCGCCGGGCCGACAATGACGCAGCCGATCTGCGTGTTGGGGTCTTTGCTGCGCGAGGCCACGTGGCGGCAGATGCGCAGATAGTAGGCGTCCCAGCCCGGAACCGGACGCGGGGTTGCCGGCTCGCTCATGGCGCGCCGCTCCCTCCGGTCAGGCGCGGTCTGGCTCGGTTGCTCGATTCAGGCGCCGGCGGCCGGCTTTCGCCTGGCTGAAATCGGCTCGAGCAGCGGTCGGCAACAGCCGGCGGCAGACAACGAGCAGCGCAGAGCATGGCAGCAACATCAGTCTAGTGAAAAAACAAACGCCGGGCGGGGGGGGCCGACCGCACCGAGCGGGTGCGCCTTGATTTGGCCGGCGGCATTTGCCACACTCGAATTTCCATGCGGCGATGCGCGTTCGCCCGGAGGGTAACCCTCCTCATGCTGGCGCTCGTCTGCGGCGGGGCGGCGGGTTCCCCTCCGCCCGACGCCGCCTCGCCTCTCGTGCTCCATTACCGCGCCGAATGGCGGCTCATGCAGGCCGGCGAGGCCACCCTGCGCTACGAGCGCAAAGTCGGCGGCAACCCGGCCTGGCGGGCGCACCTCGAGCTCAAAACGCGCGGCTTTGCCGCCGCGCTTTACAAGGTGAACAACCGCTACTCGGTGGTTTTCGACGAAGGCTTCTGCGCCGCCTCCTACGACTACCTGGTCGAAGAGCGGAGCAAGCGCCGCGAGATTCGCGTCCGGTATCAGGAGCCGGCGGGCAAGGCCAGCTACGTGGAGTATGACGCCGTCAAGGACAAAGTCGTCGAGACCCGTCAAATCGACGTGCCCGAATGCGTCCATGACGAGCTGGCGGCGCTGGCCCGCCTGCGCGTGCTGGAGGTAAGCCCGCCCAACAGCGTCGAACTTCCGGTGAGCAACGGCAAGAAGGCCGCTTGGGCGCGGGTGGAGGCGCAACGCAGGGAGCGGATCGAGACGCCGAGCGGCGCCTATGAGACGATCCGCTACGAGGCGTTTCTGTTCAAGAACGTTCTCTACCGGCGCAACGCGCGGCTGTTCGTTTGGCTGACCGACGACGAACGCCGTCTGCCGGTCCAGATTCGAATTCAGATGCCCTTCTTTATCGGTACCGTCACGCTGCAATTGGCCAGTCCACCCGAGGAGGCGACGTGAACCAGCGCCGTGCAATCCCAACATTGCTCGGGCTGGTGCTTCTGGTGGCAAGTCCGGTGAACGGCCAGCCGGAGGCGTTGCTCAAGCCGCCGGAGCTTGTCCGGTTTTTGGAACGCATCCTCCAGTTGATGGAATCGACGACAATTACCGTGCCGGGCCTGGCGCGCGCCGCTGAGCCGGTGCTCGAGAACAGCCGCCAGGCGCTCGCCGAGCTCAGGGGCGGATTCAACCCCTTCGATACCCGCCAGACGTACGAGTTCTTGAGACACGTGCGGGCCTACCAGGCGCTGGCCGATTCGATGCCGAAGCCTTACCCGTTCCCGGCCGAAGCCACACGTCAGTTCGCCGAGCTGCGCGAGGCCTCCGAGCGGCTGGAGAGCCACTTCCGGGCCGCGCTGGAGAGGGCCGAGGCTCTTCTGCGCGATCCCGACCGCGACAACCTGACGCGCTACGCCGAAGAGAACAAGAAGGTCCCGCCGCCGCAGCCGAACCGACCCCGGGTGGTCTTTCTCGGCGATTCGATCACCGACGGCTGGCGGCTGAACGAGTACTTCCCCGACCGCGACTTCATCAATCGGGGCATCAGCGGCCAGATCACGGGCCAGATGCTCGGCCGCCTGAAGGCCGATGTACTGGATCTAAAGCCCGCCGCCGTCGTGGTGCTCGCCGGAACCAACGACATTGCCCGCGGCGTTCCCCTCGACATCATCGCCGGAAATCTGATGATGATCGCGGAGCTTGCCTCCGCCCGCGGCATCAAGCTCATTCTGGCGTCGGTGCTGCCTGTTCACAACTACAACAAAGACCAGGATCCGCGCTGGGAGCGCACGCGCCAGCGGCCGCTCAAGAGGATCCTCGAGCTCAACGATTGGATCCGCGACTTCGCCAAGCGCAACGGACACATCTACCTGGACTACTACACCGCGATGGTAGACGCCAACGGCTATCTCCGCCAGGAGTTGGCCGACGACGGTATGCACCCGAACGCCGCCGGCTATCGGGTCATGGCGCCGCTTGTGGAGGAGGCGATCAACCGCGCCGTCCGGCCTTCGGAGGCTCCCCGGCAGCGCCGCCGGCTCCCGTTCTTTTAAGACAGGGTTGGGCCCTCAGCCATCCACAATCCGGCCGTCTCGCATGTGGACGATGCGGTCGGCATAGGCAGCGGCCTCCGGGTTGTGGGTGATCATGAGGATGGTCTGACCGAAGCGTTTGTTGAGGTCCCGCAACAGGCCCAGCACGGCTTCGGAATTCCGGCTGTCGAGGTTGCCGGTGGGCTCGTCGGCAAGCAGGATCGCCGGGTGGTTGACGAGGGCGCGGGCGATCGCCACTCGCTGCTGCTCGCCGCCGGAAAGCGCACTCGGTTTGTGGTGAAGCCGGTGTGCGATGCCGAGCAGTTCCAGGAGCTGGCGGAAATCGCCGTCCAAAAGAGGCGAGCCGCTTGCGATGTGGCGGGCAATGGCGATATTGTCGTAGGCCGTGAGCGTCGGCAGCAGGTTGTACTTCTGAAAGACGAAACCGATCTCACGCTTGCGCAACTCGGTGCGCTCGGCATCGCTCATGCGAGCCACATCCTTGCCGTTGACCAGCACGGAACCCGAGCTCGGCGGGGTCAGCCCGCCGACAATGTGGAACATCGTCGACTTGCCCGAGCCCGACGGACCGACCACCGCCAGAAACTCGCCGCGTTTGACGTCCAGATTCACCCCGCGCAGCGCCGGAACGTCCACTTCGCCGACGCGGTAGACCTTGTGGAGGTCCCGGATCCGGATGATCAGCGGCTCCTCACTCATAGGCGAGCGCCTCGATGGCGTCCTGGCGGGCAGCCTTCCAGCCGGGGTAGGCGGCGCCGATCAGGGCGCCGGCGAGCGCGATGCCGGCGGCGATCGGCCACCACTCCGGAACCGTCTTCTGCGTGAGCGAGGCGGGAATGAAGGTCATCACCGCCCAGCGCGTCCCGAAGGTCAACACGATGCCCAGTACGGAGCCGGCCACGGCGAGCAGCGCCGTCTCGCGCAGCAGGATGTTGAGGATGTAGGCGGGCGAGGCGCCGAGCGACTTCAGAATCCCCACCTCGCGCGTGCGCTCGAGCACCGCCGTATACAGCGACAAGAAAACCACCAGAAATCCCACCACCACCGACAGCCCGATGATGACGTGAATAAAAGCCCGCAAGCCCGGCACGTTGCTGACGGAAAACAGCGAGGTGAACTCCTCGATCGAGTAGATCTGATAGTCCTTAAGCTGCGCCTTGAGCGACTCGATCACCTTGTCCGTGTTGGCCGGGTCATCGAGCTTGAGATAGGCCTGGGTGAGCTTGCCGGTGTTGCCCGTCAGCTCCTGGAGCGTCCTGAGCGGCACGATCAGGCGCGCCAGCTTGCCGGGTTCGACGACGCCCCGCACGTACCAGTCCCGATTCATGATGCGGATCGTGTCGCCGGCGCGAACCTTCTCCTGACGGGCGTAACGCTCGTCGACGATGATGTCGTCGGGGCCCTCAAACGGGCCGCCCTCCAGGAATCGAAAGCCCCCGCACATGCGCGAGAATTCGGCAAAGTCCAGCCCCGTGACCGTGTTGATGCCGCCGATGGGATGGGCTACCGAACCGGTGGCGATGACCACGTGGGGTTGCTTGCGGAAGAACTCGAGCATCTTCTCCGGCATCGGGGCCGAGCTGAGCCCGATCGCGGCGGAGCCGGGCGGCCGGATCCAGATGTCGGCGCCTGCGCCTCGCGCACGGCGGGCCGAGTCTTCGAGCATCCCTTCGCTCAAGCCCACCACGGTAAGCATCATGGTGACTTCGACCCCGATGGCGAGAATGCTCAAGGCCGTGCGCACCGGGCGGTGCCGTAAGTTTTCGAGGACAAGTTTATTCAGCAAGCTGAATGATGCAGGGGGCTGCTCTTTTATCCTAGCGAACTCGCTTGCAAAGCAGCCGTAGGCAAGCGCGCAGCCCCGGCGCGGGAGGGATAGACTGAAGGATCGTGGCCACACGCTTTCTCATCCTGCGCCTCGTCCTCGGCCTGATGTGCATCGCCTTCGCGCATCTGCTCGGCCGTTCCATCCGGCATGGCGCCCAGCCGGGCCGGCGGGGGCTCGGGCCGACCAGTTGGGCCTTGCGAACGGTTCTGGCCGGAGCGGCGATCACCTGGCAGGTCGGCATCGATGCGCTGGCCGCCGCCGTCTACGCGCTGGCTTTGCTGGCTGCGGCGGCGGGCTACTACCTTGCGGGCAAGCCGCCCAAGCCGCCGGAGGATTTGACGCGGCAGATGTTCCCCGAGGGCGACTGAGGGCGCTCAGGGGGCGAGCCGCGCCACCAAATCGGCGGCTGCGACGCGCCGGCCGACGTAAAACGGCCCGAAGACGGCGTAGACGGCGCTGGCCTCGTCAAAGCGCATCTCGTAAATCAGCTTCTTGAAGACCGACGGGTCGTCGGCGAACAGATCCACGCCCCATTCCCAGTCGTCGAATCCGATCGAGCCGGAGATGATCTGCTTGACCTGATCGGCGTACTTGCGCCCGGCCTCGCCGTGCTCGTGCATCATGCGGCGCCGCTCTTCGAGCGAGACCTCGTACCAGTTCTTGGACTCGCCCCGGCGGCGGTCCATCGGATAGAAGCAGAGGAAACGCCGCGGCGGGATCTCCGGCCACAGCCGCGGCGCCATGGCGCGCCTCTGCCGCTCGAGCGTCTCCTCGACCTCGCGGAGCCACGCCTCCGAGCCCGGCGCGATGCCGCGCTCGGCGAGGCTCGCATACAGCCGCACAGTCGATTCGTAGAGGCTCAGCTCGACCACCGAGAGAAAGGAACCGGCCGGCTCCAGAAAGTCGAACAGCCGCAAGCCGGCCAGCTCGAGCTCGGCCTGGTGGAGCTCATCGAAACTGCGCCGGAAATGCACGAACATCAGATCGGACTTGTGCCCCAGCACGAAGTAGAGCGCGCTCTGACGCTCGCCCGGCGGCTCCAGGGCTTGAAGCCAGGCGGCAGCTTCGCCGGCAATCTCGCGGCGCGTCTCGGCGGCAAGAGCTTTCCAGTCGCGCCAGCGCAGGCGCAACATCTGGTGCAGGAGACTCGAGCCTTCGATCGTCAGCGGTACGGCGGGATTGGTCGGAAGCACGCTTGCGGCGGGCATCCCCTGCGTCGTCTCGTCCATTACGACTCATTGTAGCCCGCCGCGAACCGGCGACTCCGAGCAGGCTCAGTCCGGCCGCCACCGAAAGCAGCGGATCGCGGAGGCCTCTCCCCGTAGGGCGAGCGCGCCGACGAACTCCGGGGCCGGCTCAAGCGGGTGCAAACGCCAGCGTGCCGCCTCGCCCGGGTCGAACGGCGTCTCCAGGAGGGCGGCCTGCCGTGCGGAGATCGAAACCGAGAACCGCTCCAGGCCGAAGGGCAGCCCTTCGCCCCAGGCCTTAAGCAGAGCCTCCTTGCGGGTCCAGCAACGGAAAAAGGCCTGCGCCCGCTCTTCGGCGGGAAGCGCGCAGAGCGCCTGGGCTTCCAGGGGCGAGAAGAACCGGCGGACGATCTCCTCCAGGCCGATGTCGGCTCGAATGCGTTCGACGTCCACGCCCACCGGGCGACCCCAGGCGAAGGCGTACAGAGCCAGGCCGTGCGAGTGGGCCAGGTTGAACTCGAGAGCGGCCTCCGGCGCCTCGAGCGCAGGCTTGCCTTTGCTTGAGTAGCGGAAGCGGAGCGTCTCCGGCGGCGCTCCGAGATAAGCCGCCAGAATTTCCCGAAGCAGCCCTCGAGCGGCGATGAAGCGATCCCGATCCCGGGCAAACAGGAATCGGCCCGCGCGCGCACGCTCGTCCGCCGACATCGTGCGTTCGAGCTTGCCTAAGCGTTCAGCGGGCAGCTCGAGCTGAGCGCACCAGACATCGACGGCTTCGCCTGAGCGGTCCGCCGCCCCCGGGCCGGCAGCCGGCCAGAGGCTCATCGGGGGACTGGGCCCGGCGCCATCACTCGGAAGCCGCCCCCTGGACACGCTCGGTCGCCGCCGCGGCGCGCTCCTCAAGCAGCAGCCGGCGTAGCGTCCGCAGGTCGTTGAGGATGCGCCGGCTGCGTTTGATGTGGAACTCCAGCCGGCTCAGGTTGTGCGCAACCAGCCGCAGAGCCTGCTCCCGGCGTTCAGCCCGGTTGCCAATGGCGGCGGCGATCTCTGCGTCCACTTCCTGCCGGACCTCGCCGATCGTCTCCAGCAGCAGCTCGATAAACTGATGCGTATCCTCGATGCTGTCGAAAGGCGTCTCCGGCCGGTAACTCATGGGCGCCGTAACGCGGCAGTAGCGATTATAACTGTTTTCACTGAAAATGGAACGGAGGCCCGGGTTCGCTTACGATAGCCAGGCAGGGGGGACAGCCGGGGAATCCGCCGTCAAAGGCGACTGCGCCGCCCAGGTTGGCGCCGGCAGCGCCAGGTCAGCGGAAGCGGCGCCCTTCGGCCGGCAGGGGATCGAGACATGCTCGACTATCAGATCGTCGAACGGAACCTGCGGCGGTCGCTCGAATGTTATGCGATGGCGACCGGCCGCGGGGAGATCCGGCGCCTGCCGGGCGTGCTGATTGCAAGCGCCAACACCGCGACACCGGTTTTCAACGCCGCCGCCCTCACCGAGCCGCCCGTCGCCGACCCGGTCGAACTCGATCGCCGGCTGATGATCGCCAAGGTCTTCTTTGAGGCGCGGGGCCTGGCTTGGTGCTTCTGGCTTTGTCAGGAGCTGCTCGAGCCCGGCGTACGCGCCAAGGCTCGCACCATCTTCGAGCGGCGGCGCCTCTATCTGGCCTCGGAATGTCCCGGGATGCTGGCCGACCGTGTTGCCTCGCCGCAACGTCCGCTGCCGCCAGTGGACTGCCGGCGGGTGGAAACTGTGCAGGAGCGCCTCGATTTCTGTCGGATCACCGCCCAAAGCTTCCGCCTGCCGCTCGAGGCGACGCGCGAGATCTACGAGCCCGAGCGGATCTGGGGGACCGGCTTCCTTGCCTGGGTTGCGCATCTCGGCGGGCAGGCGGTGGGCACGGTGGCCACGGTCGTCGCCGAGGAGGCGGTCGGCATCTACAGCGTGGCGACTCTGCCCGAGTTCCGGGGACGCGGCATCGCCGAAGCCATGGTTCGCCATGCCATCGAACAGGCTCGCGCGGAGACGGGACTCAAGCGGGCCGTCCTGGAATCCAGCCGCGACGGTGAGCCGCTTTACTGGCGCCTCGGCTTCCGGCCGGTGACCCGCTTTGCTATCTTCATCTCGGATTGAGATGGAGCGGCTGCCCTTCCAGGTGACCGCCGCCGCGGCGCCCTACGCGGACATCAAGCCCTTGCCGGTGACTTTGGTGGCCGAGAATCTACGCAGTCTCTACAATGTCGGCGCCTTGTTTCGCGCCGCCGACGGCGCCGGCATCGAGCGGCTGGTCCTGGTTGGGATCACCGGCCGGCCGGCGGACCGTGGCATCGCCAAGACCGCCCTGGGCGCCGAGGAGCATGTGCCGTGGGAGTATGTCCCGGACTCGGCGGAGGCTCTCGAGCGGCTGCGGGCGGAAGGCTACGAGATCGCCGCGGTCGAGACCGGGCTTCATGCCGTCGATCTGTTCGACTGGACGCCCCGTTTCCCGGTATGCGTCGTCTTCGGCCATGAGCTTGCGGGTCTGAGTGAAGCCGCTCTCAAACGGGCCGACGTGATGGTGCAGATCCCGATGCTCGGCTTCAAGGACTGCCTGAACGTAGCCACCGCCGCCGGCGTGGTCCTGTACGAGCTGCTGCGGAAGTACCGCCGGGCGCGGGAGGCGACGCGACAGCCCCGCCGGAGCCGCGGTAGCCGGGGCCGCTAAGGCGCGCGACGCGGCCCGGCGCCCCGTCGCTGTCGCTCCAATTCCGCGATCTCGCGCCGAAGCTCTCCGAGCCGGAGTTCGTCACGTTCGAGCCGGCTTCGCAGCGCGTCGATCTCGCGCTCGATGCGCTCCAGCTCGGCCGGATCCTCGACTGGTGCAGGCCCCGGGGTCGCCGCCGGCGGCGGACCGCTGAAGTGTGCGCTCGAGGGAATCGGCGGACCGCTCGGCCGCTGCCATTCAAGCCGGAACGTTACTTCGCCGGTCCGCCGGTAGAATGTCAAGCTGCCGGCTCGCAAATCCTCAGGCGAGATTCCGATTGTGTGCCGCTCACCGCCGTCCTCGACGATCAGCGTTGCCCCGGAGGCGTCTTCGAGCAAGGCGGCGGGCCGTTCCCATTCGACAACCAAGCCGTCGCCGACGGTGCGCACCTCAAGACCGATCGCCGCCGGTTGCGGTCCCGGCGCAAGCAACGGCAAGCCGAAAAACAGGGCGGCGCCGGCAAGCCCCAGCGCCGGAGGCGCCAGCCACTTCAGGCGCAGGCGGCGGCGAGCGATCCGGCGCGCTTCAGCCGGCGGTGACGGCTCCCGACGTCGCGCGGCCTGAAGCGCTTCCCCGGCGCGGGCCGGCTCGGTCGCCTGGGGAGCCCTCCCTCCCAACTGCGTGGGGTCGAAACCGACGGGCGCGGCGGTGCGCCGGCCCCCCTCAATCACGAACTCCCGGTAGGAAGACTCCGAGCGGATGGCCCCGGAAGGCTCGCGGAAGAAGAAACCGGCGCGCGGGGCCTGCTGAGGATGAGGCTTCACGACCAAGGCAACCTGCCAGGGAGCGGGGAAGAATCGGTTGTAAAGGTCCAGGTCGGTCTTTGTCAGGCAGATGCCGTCGCGGGTGTGGGTGTGAAACCACCCCAAGATCTGCCTGTCGCCAAAGTCCGGATCCGCAGCGAGAGAGTCCAGCAGTTGCCGCAGGGCCGCTTCGTCGTTCGCCGAGAGTTCGAATCCCGGGCCTCGGGCGTGCTCGCACGCGATCGGACGCCAGTCGGTAACAGTGAGCTCGTCGCCTTGCCGGACGCCGAGCAGCACTCCTCCGACCTCAAGACCGCGCCGCGGCACCTTCTCCAAGCCTTCCTGAGCCGCTCGGCCGATCGAAGCCAGAACGTCGGCCGTCAAGGTGATGCGGATCGAGCGGCCCTCCACGCTCCAGACGAAGGCGCCACCCGGCGCGGTCTGCTCAGGCATGGGCGGTTGCTTTCAGTTTCCTAAACCGACCGTGGGATGGCAACATCATAGATAAGGGGAGAGGAATGCGACACTACCGTTACGTCGCCGCCACGGCGCTGCGCCTGGCCGTAGACTCGATCCTCGCCCACAAACTGCGCAGTTTCCTGACCTTGCTCGGCATCATCATCGGAGTGGCGAGCGTGGTGGTCGTGGGAGCTGCCATCGAAGGGCTCGGTGCCTACGCCGAGAGATCGACCTCGGCGGCCTTCGGCAGCGACACCTATCTGGTGGCTCAGGTGGCCTCCGTCGGCCGGCTCGACCGCAAGCAGGAGGCGGAAAAGCGCCGGCGCAACAAGCGCATCCGCGTCGAGGACGTCGTCTACCTGCGCCAGACCACCGGCGAGCAGGTCATCTACTCGCCTTACCGGCAGCGGCCGGACGACGTCAAGCGCGGTGATCTCACCTACGAGGAGGCCATCGTGCTCGGCGTCTCCCACACCTTGGCCGAGATGCGCGACCTCGGCCTGGCGGCCGGTCGTTTCTTTACCGATACCGAGGAGCGGACCGGGCAGCGGGTCGCCGTCATCGGAGACGAAGTGCGCCGGACGTTGTTTCCGACTGGGGAGGCTCTCGGTGGCACGGTAAAAGTGCGGGGCCTGGACTTCGAGGTGATCGGCTATCAGGAGAAGCTGGGCGCGATGGGCCCCCAGTCGCAGGACAACTCGTTTTACATCCCCATCACCGTCTTTGACCGGCTTTACGGTCCCGGCCGGTCGATCGCGGTTTTTGGCAAAGCCCGGCCGGACAGCGGTCTGACGCTCGAAGGCGCGCTTGATCTGACGCGGGCGGCTCTGCGCTCACGTTTCCATACCCGGCCCGGCGAGAACGACAACTTTGACGTGCTGACCCCGGACGCCATCCGGAGCTTCGTCGACAACATTCTCGGCATCATCCGTGTGGCGATCGTGCCGGTGACGTTGATCTCATTGGTCGTGGGCGGCATCGTCATCATGAACATCATGCTGGTGAGCGTCACCGAAAGGACTCAGGAGATCGGCATTCGCAAGTCGCTCGGGGCGCGCCGCTCCGACATCATGCTCCAGTTTCTGATTGAAGCGGTGCTGCTGGCGATGCTGGGCGGGGCGATCGGCCTGGGAATGGGATATGTCTTGAGCGCCGTGGTTTCCGTTCTGCTGGACCAGCAGCTTGAGGTCACCGCCGGATATGTGGTGCTTTCGCTTGTGGTCTCCAGCGCCGTCGGCATCGCCTCCGGCTGGTACCCGGCGGCGCGCGCCTCGCGCTTAGATCCGGTGGTGGCGCTGAGGGCGGAGTAGATGCGAATTACACCCGGTGAGAACGTCCGCATGGCCCTCCAGGCCGTCTGGTCCCACAAGTTTCGTTCCGCCCTGACCATTGTCGGCATCGTTATCGGCATCACGACGGTGGTGAGCGTCTCCTCCTTGCTCACCGGCGTGCGCAAAGGGATCTTCACCTTCTTTGAGGAGTTCGGGCCGGACAACATCTTCATGAACCGGGTGAGCGGCGATCCCAACAGCCCCGGCCGGTTGTCGGAACGCAAGCGCCGGCCCCTGCGGCCGGAATACGCCGAGGCAATCAAACGCCTGGCCTCCTCGGTCGAGGAGACCGCCGTCCAGCTCTACATTCCCTCGATTGTCAACGACCGCCCCATCACGGCGCGGGTTCGGGGCTTCGAATCGACCAACGTCAATCTCGTGGGCCATAGCGTCACGAGTTTCGAGCTTCAGCCGCGCGAGCTCGCCGAAGGGAGGCTGTTCACGGCGGCCGAGGCGGCGCGGGGCGACCGGGTGGCTCTCCTTGGCGCCAGTCTGGCCCAGGCGCTGTTTCCCGGTGGGAGCCCGGTCGGGGAGACCGTAACGGTCGACGGCGCCGAGTACCGGATTATCGGGGTCTTCGCTCCGGCCAAGGGCGGCTTTTTCGGCGAGAACGGCCTGGACTTCCAGATCTCGATCCCGCTTCGTACCGCCCAACTTCGCTACCCTCAAGCGGATCGTTACATTATCGTGGCGAAAGCGGCGCCGGGGCGCCGCGAGGATGCCTTCGAGGAGGTTCGCACGATAACTCGTCGGTTGCGAAACGTGCCGCCCGGCGCTCCGGATGACTTTTCGCTGACGACGCCGGACCAGATCATCGCCCGGCTGGACAGCATCACGCGAATGGTCTACCTGGCCACGATCGCCCTTTCGGCGCTCGGCCTTCTGGTCGGCGGCATCGGCGTGATGAACATCATGCTGGTGAGCGTCACCGAACGGACGCGCGAAATCGGCATCCGCAAGGCGATCGGCGCCCGGCGGGCGGACATTATCTTCCAGTTCCTCATGGAGGCGGTCTCACTGACCGGCGTCGGAGGTTTGCTCGGAATTGCGGTGGCCTTGCTGGTGACTCTCCTGGTGGGCACACTCGTTCCCGCGCTGCCCTCGGAGGTTCCCGCCTGGGCATTGGCCGCCGGATTGCTCGTCTCCGTGGCGGTTGGGCTGTTTTTCGGCGTCTGGCCAGCAGTGAAGGCGGCTCGGCTCGACCCGGTGGTGGCCCTTCGCTACGAATGACGGTGCAGCGGCTCAGACTCTGCCGATGGCCCGGAGCAGCCGCGCCGGCAGAGTCACGACGCTCCAAACCAGATCAAGCGCCGCGCCGACGACGAGGCCGAGCAAGCGAAAGGGCAGGAGCAGGAGCCAGACGAGAGGGTAGACGAGCAGGGCGATGAGCGCGACCGGCCAGCAGAGGACCAGCAGGATGCACCACAGCAAGAATTTCACCACGGCAGCTTTCCTCTTTTCCCAGTACGGACGCCAGAGAAGGAACGTTCCTGGTCTCAAGCTACGGTTTGTCTGCCGCCCGGAGCTCGAGCGCGGTCTCCTCCTGACAGCACTGGCACTTTCCGGGAGTGTAGGTGCGAATTGCGCAGACGTCGCACCAGTAACTGATGAGCAGCCTCCGGCCGCCGTCGATAACGTACATCGACTTCAGATGGATCGGGCCTACCTCGAAGCGGTCCGCCGCCACAGCCTTCCCTACCAACTCCAGGCGGCGGCCGTGAAGCCGGACGTCGGCCAGCACGGCCTGGGTGGCGGCATCCCCCTCCAGCCGGACCAGCGCGCCGGCTGCGGTCTTCAATACTGGCCGCCCGCGATCGAGCTCCAGCGTTCCGACAAGCGAGTCAGCTTGGGTCGCGGCTGTCGCCGCCGCAAGAAGCAGGATGAGAAAGCCGATGGAAATTCTGTGCACCTAATTTCTGTAGATGCGCAAGAAGCCTGGAAGGAACATGCAAAATTTTCCGTCTCTGAGCCCGCCACCGGGTTCGAAGAACTCGCATCCCCGAGTGTGCGCGGTGAGCTTTCTGAATACCGTGCCCCTGGTCTGGGGCATGCTCCACGGCGAACAGCGAGGACGCTATGAGATCTCGTTCGCCGTGCCCGCCGAATGTGCCGACCGGGTCGAGCAAGGCTTGGCGGACATCGGCATCGTGCCGGTCGTCGAGCTTTCGCGGCTCGACCTGGAAGTGATCGAAGGCACCGGAATCGCCTGTCGCGGCCCGGCGCGGAGCGTCCTGCTGGTGAGCCGGAAGCCGCTGCGCGAGATCCGAACGCTCGCCGCCGACAGCAGCTCGCGGACTTCGGTGGCGCTTGCCCGCATCGTTCTCGCCGAGCGATGCGGGGTGACGCCGGAGTTGCGCCCCATGGCGCCCGTGCTGGCCCAAATGCTGGAAGTGGCCGACGCCGCGGTGCTGATCGGGGATCCGGCGCTTCAGGTGGATCCCGCGAGGTCGCCTTTTGAGGTTCTCGACCTCGGCGCCGCCTGGGTCGAGCTCACCGGCAAGCCGATGGTCTTCGCCGTCTGGGCGGGTCGCCGTGCCCTGGCCCCGGCCAGGCTGGCCTCGGATTTCGCCGCAAGCTGCCGCTTCGGGCTGGAGCGCATCGACGAGATTGTCGCCGCCGAGTCGGAGAGCCGGGGTCTGAGTCCCAAGTTGGTCCGCGACTACCTCATTCGCAACGTCGTGCTCGAGTTCGGAGAAAATGAGTACGAGGGGATGAAGCTGTTTCTCGAGCAGGCGGCCCGTCTTGACGCTCTCTTAGCAACCCGGAACACGACCCGATGATCACACGCCAGGAAGCTCTCGAGCTCATGGAAAGCGACGACCTGATCGGCATCGGCATGGCCGCCGACGCCGTCCGCCGGCGTTTGCATCCGGAAGGCGTGGTCACCTACATCATCGACCGCAACATCAATTACACGAACTTCTGCACGGAATACTGCACCTTCTGCGCCTTTTACCGACCGGTCGGCCACCCCGAAGGCTACATTCTGCCGAAAGAGGTGATCTTCGCCAAGATCCAGGAGACGCTCGAGCTTGGCGGTACCGGGATCCTCATGCAGGGCGGTCTGCATCCGGATCTCAAGATCGACTGGTACGAGGATCTGCTGCGCTCCATCAAGGAACGCTTCCCGCAAATCTGGTTGCATTGCTTTTCGGCGCCGGAGATCTTGAATATCGCCGAGGTGAGCGGGCTGTCCCTGAGGGACACGATCGCCCGACTGCACGATGCCGGCCTCGATTCGATTCCTGGCGGCGGCGCCGAGATTCTGGACGATGCGGTTCGGCGCCGCATCAGCCGCTTGAAATGCAACACCGAGGAGTGGCTGGCCGTGCATCGTACCGCGCACGAGCTCGGGCTTCGCACGACGGCGACGATGATGTTCGGCTGCGGCGAGACGCTCGAGCAGCGGATGAACCACCTCGAACGCATCCGAAGGCTCCAGGAAGAGACCGGCGGGTTCACCGCCTTCATTCCTTGGACCTTCCAGCCGGAGAACACCTCCCTGGGCCGGTTCGTCAAAGAGGAAGCCACCGCGGTCGAGTACCTAAAGACGCTGGCCGTTTCGCGCATTTACCTGGACAACATATTGAATATCCAAGCCTCGTGGGTCACCCAGGGGCTCAAGACCTGCCAGATCGGCCTTCGCTTCGGCGCCAACGACGTCGGCAGCATCATGATCGAGGAGAACGTGGTCTCGGCGGCTGGGGCGCGCAACCAGGCCTCCGAGGAGGAACTCCGGCGGCTGATTCGTGACGCGGGGTTCATCCCCAGACAGCGGGACACGCTCTACCGAACCTACTTTTTGGCGTGATGCGGCGCGGCCGGCTCGGTCTTACTTCTTAACTGCCGTCCAGCTTCCTTCCCCGAGGTCGCCGAATTGGGCGGTACCCTTCATTCGCGTGGGGCTTTCGATCACACCCGAGTAACGAACCGTAAACTTCTGCCCTTCAAAGGAGGCCTGGAATTCGAACTCAACTCGGTCGCCCTTCACCCAACCGGTCACTTCGGCCTGGCCGAGCATGCCGGTGTAACTGCCGGTGAGCTTTTCCCCGTCCTGCCGAAAGGTGAAGCTGGGGTTTCCGGTGCCGGCCGGGGTTTCAACCGTGAACTGCCAGGAGCCTGAAACATCGGCGGCGCTGAGGACGGCGGCTAGGAGCAATGCGACAGAAGCGGCCCGCATTGCCAGGATTTTAGCACAGCCTCTACGGCCAGTATTCAAACTTGCCCCAAGCGATCACATAGGCCGAAAGCAGGGCGTTGGTCGCCGCGTGCGCGTAGATGCAGTCGGCCAGACTCCGGGTGCGGATCATCCACCAGTTATAGGCCGCACCCGCAAGCAGGCCCACGTCCCAATAGGGCCCGTGCTCGGAGGCAAACAGGACCGCGGTGATCCAGAAGGAGGCCGGCGCATAAGCGCCGAGCGGCACTCTCTGAAAGTCCGCGTTGACCAACCAGCGCATCAGCCAGCCGCGCCAAAACAGCTCCTCAAGGACGGGAACCAGCGCGACAGCCTGGAAGGTGCGGAGCGCGAGGAAGAATACGCCGAGACGCTCCGGCTCTCCGGCAGGGCGAATCCGACCGGTGATCGGGTTTTCGAACAGCCAGTGGCCGCGGTAGCCGGGCCAGACGAGATCCGGAGCGATCCAGACGAGGAAGACGGCTGCGCCGACAAGCAGGCTCGTCGCAAGGCGCCGTGGCGTGAGCTGGATGGCGGGGCGCGAGACCAGGACGAGTACAAGCCCCGTGGCAATAACCCGCAGGCCGAGACTTGACATGGCCGGCAAGCGGTCGCCCACGGCGAGAAGGCTCACGAAGACGGCAAAGCCGGCAACGTAGGGAATGGCCGGGTGCCGGAGGATTTTCATCGAGTCCGGGCCTCAGCCGGCCAGTTTTGCCAAAAGCTCTCGGATGCGAGCTCCCTCTTGCGCCGAAGGGTTACTGCGAAGCGCAGCCTCCAGTTCCCGGCGGGCTCGTTCGGTTTCGCCCTTCTGGTAGAGCGCCACGCCGTAATGGTATCGCCAGGAAGCGTTGCCCGGTTGTTTGGCGACGAGCTCCTCAAGAATTGGGATGGCGCTTTCGTTCAAATTCTTCTTGACGTAGACCCAGGCGAGGGTGTCGGCGATCTCCAAATTGTGCGGGGCGCGGCTGCGAGCGCGCTGGGCCAGCGTCAGGGCGCGATCCAGATCCTCGCCGTTGTCGGCAAGAAGGAATGCCAGGTTGTTTAAGGCCACGGGATTGTCGGGATCTTGATCGATGGTGCGCTGGTAGTATTGAGCCGCCGCGCGCCAGTCACCGCGGACATGCAGCACCATGGCGAGCAACAGGCTGGCAGCCGCATCTTGCGGCGCAAGCTCGACGGCGCGCTCGAAGGCCTGTTGGGCCTCGGCCAGCTTTCGCTGCTCCATGTAAACCCGGCCCAGCTCTCGATGCGCCCCGGCGTCGTTGGGTTGGCGGGAAATCACGAAGTTCCACTCGCGCGCCGAGCGCTCGAAATCACGCGCCCGGGCTGCCACGTTCGCCATCGCCCTCCGCCAACCCAGATCGCCCTCCTCCGCGCGGATTTTCGCCTCCAGGATGGCCGCGGCCGCCTGCGGCCGCCCGCGCGCCATTTCAACTTCCACCAGGCCCAGCACGGCGCGGCGGTCCGACGGGTTGCTCTCACTCATGCGGCGGAGCCACTGTTCGGCCTGGTCGAACTTCTTCTCGGCGAAATTGACCATTGCCATTTGAAACATGGCCTCGCCGGCTTGGGGAGCGCGGCGCAGAACTTCTTCAAGTCCCCTCCGCGCCAGCTCCAGCTTGCCGAGCTGAATCCAGGCGACGGACTGGATCAGTTTGGCGCGCAGATCCCTCGGTTGGAGCTCAAGGATCTCGTCGGCGACGCCGAGCGCCTGGGCATAGTCGTTCTTGAGCAGGTGCGCCCGAGCCAGGCCATATCGCGGCTGGAGATAGTCGGGGCGGCGGCGTACGGCCTCCTGATATTCGATGATCGCCCGGTCGGTGTTACCTTTGGCCAGGTGCGCCTCGGCCAGATTGAAGCGCACGACGGCATTGTCGGGCATGGCGGCTAAGGCGGCTTCGAAGTCCGCGATGGCGGCGTCGAGCTCCTTGGGATCGCCGCCATACAAGCGGAGGGCGCCCCGCATCGCCCGAGCCTGGTTGTCCTTCGGATTCTCGCGAAGCAGCCGCTCGACCAGTTCAAAGGCCTCCCCGACTCTTCCCTGATAGGCGAGCGCCTCCACCATCTTGCGCTCGAAATCGACGCGCTGCTTGGGATCAGCCTCGGCGCCTTGCCGGTAGATTTCGAGCGCCTGCTCGAACTGAGCCGTGCGCATGTAGAAGTCGCCCACTAACGAATAGACAGCCGGACGCCGTTGTGGATCGGCGAGGAGCTGCCCAAGGATCGCCTGCACTTGCGTTCGATCGCCGGCGGCGTGGTAGTGCGCCGCCAGTTGCAGCCAGAAGTCGGTCTGGTCCGGATTGTGAGCGCACTTGCGCTTGAGAATCTCCTCGGCCTCGCGCGTCCGCTGCTGCTGCATGTAGCGCACGTAGAGGAAGTCGTACATGCCGGCAAAGGTGGGGTTGTTATCGATGAACGCTCGGGCAACCTGTTCGGCCTCCGCGGCGCGGCCGGCGGCAACCAGGCTCTCCGCCAGCCCGAGCGCGGCACGACCGTCCTCCGGCCGTTGCTTGGAAGCGGCCTGAAAACTGTCGACGGCCTCCTGGAACTCTTTACGATTCAGCGCAAGAAAGCCTTTCACCCGGAGCCAATCGAAAGAGCCCCCGAGGAACTCTTCGCCGCGTTCGGCCATCTGCCCGAGCCGCTCGAGAACCTCCCGAGTCGTATTCTGGTTGGCCTGGTTGGCGAAAAAGATGGTCAGATACAGATCCGCCAGTCGGGCGAAGGCGTCCGCGTTCGAGGGCTCGAGCTCGGTGGCGCGCTCGAGCGCCGCGACCGCCTCGGCCACGCGACCCAGCTCGAGTTCGGTCAGCGCCAGCCGATAGTAGGCCTCAGCGAACCGGCGGTCCTGCTGAATCGCCCTCCGATACAGGATCGAGGCTTCCTTGTACTTGCCCGCCTTGAAATACTTGTTGCCGGTGGCGAGCAATTTCCGCTTGTTTGCCTCAGGATCCTGAGTGCAGGCGGCCCCCAGCACCAACAAACCGACGAAAAGGCCCAAGCGCGTGCGAGCTCTCATGAAAACCACTCCTTCTTGCTACGATAGCCCACGCGGCCGGAGCGGCTCGGCTAGAGGCGCACGATGTTGGCCGAGCTGAACCCCTTGAGCGCATTGCGGGTGTCGACCACCAGGCGCGCCTGGCGCGCCACATAGCCGTAGTCAACCCCGCTGTGGTCGGTGACGATCACCACGCAGTCGGCCTGCGGCACCATCTCTTCCATCGGCGCGGACTCCAGGCGTCGCGCGTTGAGCGAAACCGAGGGAACGAAGGGGTCGGAGTAGGTCACCCGGGCGCCACGCTTTTCTAACAGCAGCGCAATATCGAGCGCAGGTGATTCGCGCACGTCGTCGATATTTTTCTTGTAAGCCATGCCGAGCAGGTGGATGTGCGAACCTTTGAGCGGCTTGGCGCGGTCATTTAAGGCATTCTGGATCTTTTCGACGACAAACAACGGCATCTGTCCGTTGATGTAGCCGGCCAGTTCGATGAAGCGCGCCTCGACGCCCGCCTGCTTGGTCTTCCAGGACAGGTAGAACGGGTCGATGGGGATGCAGTGGCCGCCCAGGCCCGGTCCGGGATAGAAGGGCATGAAGCCGAACGGCTTGGTGGCCGCGGCGTCGATCACCTCCCAGACGTTGATCCCCATGCGGTCGCACATCAGCGCCAGCTCGTTCACCAGACCGATGTTGATCATGCGAAAGGTATTCTCAAGCAGCTTGACCATCTCGGCCACCTGGGTCGAGCTGACCGGCACCACGGTTTCGATGGCTTGGGCGTAAAGCAGCGCCCCAAGGCGGGTGCACTCGGCTGTGATGCCCCCGACGACCTTGGGGATGTTCGCCGTCTGGTAGACGGGATTGCCCGGATCGACCCGTTCCGGCGAGAAACACAGGAAGAAGTCCCGACCGACTTTGCGGTCCGGGCGCTCCAGCTTCGGCAAGACGAACTCTTCGGTCGTTCCCGGATAGGTGGTCGACTCGAGAATCACCAGCGAGCCGTGACGCAGATAGGCGGCGATCGCATCGCAGGCGGCGGCGACGTAGCTCATGTCCGGGTCTTTGGTCTTGCGCAGCGGCGTCGGCACACAGATATTCATCGTGTCGAGCTCGCTGATGGCCGAAACGTCGCTCGTGGCGCGGAGCTTGCCTGCGGCCACGAGCGGCGCCATGAGCTCGCTCGGAACGTCTTGCACATACGACCGGCCGCCATTAATCGAGGCGGCCTTCTCCCGATCGATCTCGATGCCCGTAACCCGGAAGCCGGCCTTGGCAAATTCAACCGCCAACGGGAGGCCGACGTATCCCAGACCGACGACACCCACCTGAGCGGTGCGGTTGCGGATCTTTTCGGCAAGAATGCCGGCGGCGGTGCTTGTGGCGACTTGTTCCATGATCGATCCTTAGAAATAGTATTCGCCCCGGGCGACAATCTCAGCCGGCCCGACCTGGCGGATGGACTCACCGGGCATCCAGCGGACCTCCAAGAGCCCGGCGGCCGTCTGAACCCGCACCGGGCTCTGGGCGAGGCCGCGCAGAACCGCAGCCACAGCCGCGCCGGCTGCGCCGGTTCCCGAGCTCAGCGTCTCGCCCACACCCCGTTCGTAGAAGCGTGCCTCCAGCGTGTGCGCATCCAAACGGCGCGAGATGGAGACGTTCGTCCGATGCGGGAACCGAGGATGTCGCTCGATCTCGGCGGCCAGAGTGCGCCAGTCTGGGGGAAACTCCTCGACGAAAAGGGCGCATTGCGGGTTGCCTACATTGACGACGGAGACCTCGACCGGGCCACGCACCAGCGTCAGGTGCGTGCGGATCTCGTCCGGATCGTAACTCGGCGAGCCGAGATCCATCTCGAACAGGAAACGCCGCCCCTGGCGCTCGATGAGCCGCAAGAGTCTCGGACCGGCCCCGGTGAGAAGGCGCAGCTCCTCTCCAGCCAGGCCTGCCTCGATCAACATGGCCGCAGCGCAGCGGGTGCCGTTGCCGGACAGCTCGGCTGCGCTGCCGTCGGAGTTGAACAGCCGTAGTGAAGGCTCGGCGCCGGCGGCTCCGGGATTCACCAGATACCAGCCGTCGGCGCCTACACCGGTGCGCCGCGAGCAGATGGCGCGGGCGATCGCAGCCGGATCGACGCCGGGGACGTCCTGCTCCCAACTGAGCAGGAAGTCGTTTCCCGCTCCGTGTGCTTTGACAAACTGAACCCTCATCGCCGCCGCTGGTAGATCTCGATGACCGGCGCCCCCTTCAAAGCGATCATTTTGACACACTCGAAGCGAGGCCCGCCGCGCTGAGCGCGCAGGATGGCCGTGGCGACCGCATCGCCGGAGTAGGCCACGGCCCACTCCTCCCACAAAAACAGATCGGGGCGCCGCAGGGCGGCGTGCCAGAGCGGGGCGTTGCCGCTGTGAAGGGTCTGGCGCAGCGGGATGCCGGCCTGCTGAAAGATGCCGGTCAAGTCGCCAAAGGCGGCGATGATTCCGCCGCCGTTGTAATGCTCGCGAAGAAACTCCGCGGCCTCGCGCGTCCAGGCGCGGCGCGTCTCGGAGTTGACCTGGGACTCTTTCCAGCAGATCCAGTTCTCGCGCGAGCCCGAAGCCAGCCAGGGGGCGAGCGAGGCGGCGACCACCGCCAGGCAGGCCCAGCTCCGACGGCGGGCGGGCGCCGCGGCAGCCAGAGCCGCTCCCCCAAGGAGCAGCAGCGGGAGGCCCGCGATGGCGTAACGCGTGTTGTAATAGGAAAACGGCCAGAGGTGGGGCACAAAGATCGGGGCCGTACCGGCCTGGATGCTGATGACGTAGAAGGCTGGCGGCAGCAGGCACAGCGCCAGCACGGGCCGGCATCGCCGCCTCGCCAGCAGGGCCGCCCCGGCCAACCCGCACCCCAGAAGACCCCAGCCGGCCACCAGCCGGACCGCCGCGGCGTAGTAGCGCGCGGCTTTGCCCCAGTCGCCGTCGCCCGGATAGCGCTCCAGCCGTTGCGCCAGCGCCCGCTCGTAGATGGCTTTGGCCGAAGACGGACCGTGGTAGAACTCCAACGGATCTCCGAAATGCCACCAGTTGTGCGCCAGCCAGGCCAGCGGACCCGCCGCGGCCACCGCCGCGAAGACCATCACCGGCAGCAGGCGCCGCCCGGCAACCAGCAGATAAAGGGCGACGAAAGGAACCAGAAACCAGCCTTCGTAGCGGGTGAGCGTGCCGGCTAGCGCCGCCGCGCCGGCGCCCAGCGCCGTCCAGACCGTCGGCTGCTCACGGAAACGAATGGTGAAATAAAGCAGCGCAAAGAAGGCAGCCAGAAAGATCGCCTCCGTCATCGGAATCGAGGCGAGATAGAGCAGGTTGGGGTTGCTCACGAGCAGCGCCACGGAGGCCGCAGCCGCCCGACCGCTGCCGAAGAGGCGGCGCGCCGCAGCGAACAGAAAGCACCCCGCGGCGAGGAAGCTCCCCGCGGCCGGAATGGCGCCGGCCAGCCCGCTGCGCCACAGGAAATCGTCGCGGGCAAGCGGCGCCGCCAGCAGGTGCGGCAGCGGCAGCCAGACCGTTCCGATCTGATCGAGGCCCGGGGTTCGCGAATCGACGATGCGCCGGGCGATGTTCACGTGCGCGACCGCATCGCCGTAATAGAGCAGGTAGCCCTGGCGATAGAACCACCACAGCGCGGCACCGGTGACGGCGGCCAGAGCGAGGAAGACAGCCGCCAGCGCCCAGTCAAAGCGCCGAAGCGCGCCTGCCTTGGAGGCCTCAGAACTCCATGAGGCGCTTGAATTGGCGGTAGCGTTCATCGATCTCGGCGCGCGTCAGGGTCCGGAAGCGGTCCACGCCGAAGCGCTCGCAGCAGAAGCTGCCCAGCACCGAACCGTAGACGACGGCCCGAGCGAGCTCCCTGGGATCGGCATCCGGTGAGTGGGGATCGAGGCCGCGCTCGGCAAGGTAACCGGCGAAGCCGCCAAGGAAGCAGTCTCCGGCGCCCGTCGGGTCCCAGACCTCCTCGAGCAGGTAGCCGGGTGCGGCGAAGACAAAGTCGTCGGCGAAAAGCACGGCGCCGAATTCACCCCGCTTGATGACGAGGATTCGCGGTCCGCTCTGCTGAAGCCGGCGCGCGGCCCGGCGAAGGTTCCGCTCCCCGGAAAGCAGGCGCGCCTCACCGTCATTGATGAGCAAGGCATCCCAGTCGCGGATGGCTGCGAGCAGCTCCTCTCGGGCCGTTTCGATCCAGTAGTTCATCGTGTCGCCGGCTACCAACCGCGCCGCCGGAACTTGGGCTCGCACCCGGCGCTGGAGCGCGGGCTGGATGTTGCCCAAAACGATGTAGGGGCAGGACCGGTAGCGATGGGGCAGGATGGGCTCGAAATTCGCGAAAACGTTCAGCTCCGTGCGCAGCGTCGTGCGCTCGTTCATGTCTTCCGAGTAGACGCATGACCAATAAAAGGTCTTGCCGGGCGCCGTCTGAAGCCCTTCAAGATCGATGCCGCGTGAAGCCAAAAAGCCGCGGTCCTCTTGGGCGAAGTCCTCGCCGACGACGCCCACCAGGCTCACGTCGGTGAAGTAGCTGGCCGAGACCGAGATGAAGGTCCCGGCCCCGCCCAGCATGCGCTCGATGCGGCCGCGCGGCGTTTCCACGCCGTCATAGGCCACCGAGCCGACCACCACGAGAGACATCACTTGATTGTAGCGACCGGCAGTGGGCCGACCGGGATATGCTGGTGAGGACAGTCAGCAATGTCTCGATTCGGCCTTCTCTCACGGCGAAGCCTGATGGCGGGCGGCGGGGCGCTCGCAGCGCGCGCCGCCTCCGAGGCTCCGATCATCGACACGCACATCCACCTGTTTGCGCAAGATCAGCAGCGTTTCCCCTACCACCCCCAGGCCACCTACCGGCCCGAGCCTGCTCCGCTTGAAGAGTACCTCCCGTTTGCACGCCAAGCCGGGCTGGCCGGCGTCGTCATCGTGCACCCGGAACCCTATCAGGACGACCATCGCTACCTCGAGTACTGCTTTGCGAACGAACCGTCCCGGATGTTCTTCAAGGGGACCTGTCTGTTCGATCCGATCGATCCGGCCACGCCCAAGCGCATGGAGGAGCTCGTGCGCCGCCATCCCGGCCGCATCGTCGCACTGCGCATCCACGTCAATCGTGAGAGGGGCACGGCGCCCACTGCCGCCGGCCCCATTCGGGACCGCGACCTGCGGCATCCTCAGATGAGGCTCACCTGGCGCAAGGCGCACGAGCTCGGGCTCGCCATCCAGATGCACATCATCCCCGTCCATGCTCCCCAGGTGCACGAATTGGCTGCGGAATTCGGCGGCGCCACGGTGATCATCGACCACTTGGCGCGCTCCGGCTTCGGGACGCCGGCTGAATACGCCCAGGTGCTCGAGATGGGCCGTCTGCCGAACGTCATCATGAAGTTCTCGGCCGTGCGGTACTCCTCGCGCGAGGACTATCCCCATCGCGACGTGCGCGCGCTGGTGCGCCTCACCTATGACGTCTTCGGTCCGGATCGTATGATCTGGGGCGGCCTGGGCCGTTCGATCGAGGAGTTCCGCCGCCAGCAGGCGCTTTTTGAGGAGATGTTCGCCTTTGCCAGTGAGGCGGAGCGGGCAAAGATCCGCGGCGCCAACGCCCGACGGCTCTTCTGGAGCTGAGGCGCCCCCGCTCACTCCTCCACGGCGGCAGCCACCGCGTTCGAGACCAGGCGCAACAGGCGACCCCCGTCGGCCGAAACCGAGCGGTTGGTGAGAATCACGCACAGCGTCCCGGTTTTCGGGTCGGCCCAGGCGACCGTTCCCGTAGCGCCCACGTGCCCGAAGGTCTCCGGGGAGACCAGCTCGCCGAAATAGGCCCACACCGGCGATTCGGCGAGCGCCCAGCCGAGACCCCAGGGCGTTTGGGTCCCCGGGTTCTGATTTCGGGTCATCGCCCGGACGGCGGCCCGGCTGAACAGCCGCCGGCCGGCATAGACGCCGTCGTTGAGCATCGTCTGAAGCAGAAGGGCCAGATCGCCCGTCGTGCTGTGCATGCCGCCCCAGGGGTGGCCCATGTCGCGCCAGTAAAGAGTATTGGGACCGAAGCGCGCCGTATCGGCCGGGTCACCCTCCGGCTTGCAGCACCAGACGGTGTCGCTGACGGCGCGACCGCCGAGGCCGAGCGAGCTGGCTTTCATGCCGAGCGGCTCGAAGATCTCCTGCTTCATGAAATCGCGCAGGCGCATGCCGCTGGTGCGCTCGACGATCTCGCCGGCAAGCAGAATCCCCATGCTCTGGTAGCCGAAACCGGCGCCCGGCGTGTAGAGCAGGGGCGTGGTCAACGTCCGGCGGACGAACTCGCCGAGCGGAGCGTGGGCGCGGCGCAGCTCGATGTTCTCCGGCAACATATCGGGCAGGCCCGAGGTGTGGCGCAGCAGGTCGCGAATGCGAATCTGCTCCCGGCCGTCGCCTTTGAACTCCGGCAGGTAGTGGGAGGCCGGATCGTCGAGTGAAATCCGGCCGGCGTCCACCAGCCGCATCACCGCACAGGCCGTGACGGGTTTCGTGATCGATGCGAGTAGGAAGACCGACTCGGGCGTCACCGGAGCCGAGCCCGGCTCGCGCCCCATCCGCCCGTACGCCTGGTTGAGGACGATTCGACCGCCTCGAGCGACCAGGATCGCCGCCGCGGGCACGCGCCCTTGCTCGACCTCGCGCTCGAGAATGGCCGCGGCCGCTCGGAGCCGTTCGCCGTTGACGGCCGCCTCGGCTGGATCCCCAGGGCGAAGCAACGGCTGAGCCGCACAGACTGCGCCGCCGAGAACAAGCAAGAGGGTTGCCCGCCCAAACATTGCCGCCGAAGCCTCCGCTTCAGGCTTGCTGGGCGATGGCCAGGTTCTTGATGATGCTCAAGTCGCCGGTCTTGGCCGCCTCGAGCACCGGGCCCATATACTCATCGACCAGTTCGGGCACGAGCGGCACCGGCATGTTCTGAAGCTTCATGCGGAGCTGCGGGTTCTTGGCCGCCGTAAGCGCACGCTCGATGTGGGCGTCGGTGAAGCCGGGCACCTCGGCCAGCGTGGTGGGGATTCGGACGCGCTTTTCAAACGCCCGGATGCCGTCGGCCACCACCAGGCCCGCCTCGCGGCCGCTCAGCTCGACCACCGAAGCCGGCGCCGTGCCCGCCTCGGCCAGCATCGCGCCGGCCAGCCGCAGCGGATCGGTCACCGCGGGCGCATAGAAGACGGTGTAGTACGGGTTCATGAGGATGCAGGCGCGGCCGTGGCTTAGGATGTCGACCAGCGAGAAGCTGGTCAGATGCGCGCCGTTGGTGCCGCCGAGCATGATGGCGTAGCCGCCCAGGTCGGTGGCCAGGGCCAGCGCCTCCCGCCCTTCGCGGTCCCGCGGGTTCTCCAAGACGCGCGGCAGGTACTCCAACACCAAGCGGAACGTCTCGCGGGCGACCTCCTGCATGAGCTCGTAGTAGGGCTTGCCCACCGCCCCGTAGAGCACTTCCAGAGAATGGGAGAAGCCGTCCAGCGCCCCGTCGGCCGTAAGCGAGGCCGGCGCCCCGAAGGAGACTTCGTAATCGTAGGCTGCGCGCGGCGGCACGATCGCCTCATCCACGATGAGCTTTTTCTGACCCGTGTGCACGTCGGTGATGTTGGAGTATTTCGTCAGATGCGCAGCGGAGCTCGAGGCGGTCTGGATCGCCAGGTGCGGCGTCAGGCGCTTTCCGGCAGCACGCAACGCCTCCGTGACCAGGCCGGTGCCGAAATAGTCGTCGATGCTGCCGCCGAGCACCCGCAACACGTCGGCCGCCTTCGCCGCGTCGATCGTGCTGCCGCCCCCGAAGCTCACATAGAAATCCGGAGCAAGCTGTGTCAGTGCGTCGGCGATGCGGAACAGGTCCTCCCGAGGCGCATTCGGGGCCGCGCCGTCGACGATCCCGATCACTTCGGCCCCGGCCGACTCGAGCGAGTGGCGAATCGTCGCGGCATAGTCGTTGGAGCCAGGGAAGGTGTCTCGCACCAGCACCGCCCTGCGCCCCAGTCCCGCCGCCAGCTCCCCCACCCGGGGAAGGACGCCGTAACCGCTCAGATAGGAATCGCCTTTGAATTGCCGGATCAGTCGTCTAGCTTTGCTGAACTCCGCCATGAGTATTTTCCTCTCAATCCTTGAGTGTATACCGCCTGACGGAAGATGCGACGCGCAGCGGGCCGCTATGATGGTGGCAGAATGGCTCGCAGGCTACCTCGCCTTCGCGCGGATCTCGACCTGATGCCCTCGCCGCTTGCCGACCGGCCGGGCCTGCTGATCCGCGACCCGTACCATTATTCCGACGCAACGCTGATCATTCCGCCGCCTCTGGTGGAGTGTCTGCGTTATTTCGACGGCGAGCGCACCGAGCTGGACCTGCGGGCTCACCTGGTCCGCCTGACCGGGGACGTTCGCGTCAGCGAGCTCGAGCAGCATCTTGTCCGGACGCTGAGCGAGGCCGGTTTTCTCGACGATGAGGTCTATCATCGCCTGCGGAACGAGCGGAGAAAACAGTTCGCCGAAGCCCCGTTCCGCCAGGCGGCCCATGCCGGTTCGGCCTATCCGGACGAGCCGGATCCGCTGCGGGCGACTCTAGGGCGGTATCTTGGCGACGGGGCCGGCCCGCCGGCACCGGCAAGCCTGGTCGGTATCGCGGCGCCGCACGTCAGCCCGGAGGGCGGCTGGCAGACCTACCGAGCAGCCTATGAAGCGCTCCGGCCGGAACATCGGGACCGGATCTTCGTCATCCTCGGTACC
>Ga0308392_1000126_pt1 | contig 29421 bp, 19 predicted proteins | sample Hotspr20Samplem2_FD_202361 | JGI IMG/M metagenome (GOLD analysis project Ga0308392, IMG submission 202361) | Hot spring phototrophic mat microbial communities from Octopus Spring, Yellowstone National Park, Wyoming, United States - 20050624_m2 ... | reverse complement strand
ACGCGATATAATTCATTCAAAACCTGAATCTGCCATTTCGCATAATCCTCTTCTGGCATGTTATCCTTATGAACTTCGTAATCTATGGGTTTAACTAATTTACCGCCCGCATAGTGCTTATTATAGGGTGGAGAAGTGATTACTACATCAACACTTTCGTCGGGTAGTTCTCTTAAGACTTCCAAACAGTCGCCTACAATAAGAGCATTGAGATAATTGGCCATCTATGATGCGCTATTCATCGTATCAGTCGTATGCACGACTCCAGTAAATGGGCAGAAAGGGATTCTGGAAAAGCCGCCCTTAGGTTGTGCATTACTAGTATCTGGAAGTCCAGGCACATATATTTTCTGTCCAGCTACTATGTTAATCTCCTTACTCTCGTAATCCGCTTTATCTTCTGTGAATTTTATGAAAGTATTTTGTTTGTAAGATATTTCTAGTTTCTCTTCTGTCATGTGTATTAAGGCATCCTTATGTTTTATACTTATATCATTTTCTGTGATATCTATTGTACTTTCTGGTGTAAAGTGCAGTTTTATTTTGTTTAGTCCATGTTCTGTTTTATCAGATAGTGGGATAAAATAAGCATTTGTAATAGCGATGTTGGCTGGGATTAGTATTATTACCTTGTCTTCCACTTCTATGTTATGTGGTGTGAATAGGAGGGTACCTGTGAATGTACCGTGCCCATAGTCGGATGTGGCTGTTATAATCCTTTTTTCAGCATCTACTATGGAAGTTACAGTGCCTTTTAGTATCATCACACTCATTGAATCACCGGCATTACAAGTATCTGGACGTGAGAGCGGTTATCCTCATCCTCGTAGAAAAAGGCTATAGGACGATTAGGAGATTGTATTCCAATCCTAATGTCCTCAGAACTTGTAATATTGCTAAGTATCTCAGAAATCCTATTAACGGACAATGCTAAGTCCATTTCACCACCTGACCACCCTTCTATCTCGATAACCTCCCTACCTTCACCAAAACTATAAGAATTTTGTATCAATGTCATCATATTGTCTTTGATGTTGATTCTAAAAGTCTGTTCTTTACTATCAGATATCTTTTGAAACCTTTTAATTACTTCTATTATTTTCATTTTATTTACAACCAGTATATTATATTCGCTTTCTGGCTTTATTATACCATCCACAGAAGGGAACGGATAGTTTATAACATAGCTATAAACAGAATTTTTGTCGTCCGAGAAACCCACTATTCTAAGCTGTTCGTCTTTGTCGTAGATTAATATTATCTTGATTGGATTTTGCTCCTTAGCGCTAAAGAAGTTTTTTATAGTCTCTACGGTGTCATTAGGCAATGTAAAAGACACAGAATTAGGCATAGCTGTATCTGTATAGTCTATGACACACATGGCCAATGTTACGGCGTCGGTTCCAATAAGTCGTATTTTGTTACCGCTGATATTAAAGTTGATTCCGTTTAGACTCTCCCTAGGATCCTCTTTTGCGGCAGCAAAAGCAACCTTTTGTATGCCTGAAATAAGTAAGGGAGATGGTATAAAGAATTCCAGATTCTCACCATCTGCTTTTGTGTCTAGCCCGCTCCACTCCTCTGGGAAGCCGCATTTTATACTATACTTGGATGTATCGTTAGATTGTATCAAAAGCTGACCGTTATATTGTTCTGCTTGTGCATGACTTGCGTTCGTATCGTTATTTTTAACGTGTCTAAAAGTTAGAATACTATCGTCGTTATATGTACTGATAAGGTCTTTGAGGGCTTTTTTAGGTGCTAAGACTTGTAGTTCGCCTCCGTTGGGTATCGGTAATACCGATAGACGACTTGTGATATATACGTTGCCAGTTCGTGCTTCCAAAATGCCCGTCTCGCTATCTTGCTTTATGCTCATGTAGTTTTGCAGAATATCGGGCATTAGTGATCTGCGGTCTCCGCCGCTTTGTGCAATAGCTTTTACGATACGCTTGATGTCGCCTGCTCTTACTGTGAATGCCATGATCAGCCACGCATCGAAACTCCTTATTTTCGTATATTTACACTAACTATGCGGCTATCTCGAATCAAAACCGCACTCATCGTATTATTGACAACCTTATTACTTTCCTGCAGTGGAGAAAAACGAGCAGTCAAAAAAATCAGCAAAGCTGTTGAACTGACCAGCCCAGAATACGTGTACAGTTATTTAGTAAATACATATAAGCTCCCCGAAATACCCTACGATAGCTCTGAAACACTAACAATAATCCGTGATAGCATAAAAATAGATACCATAATTCGTATAGACACCTTGAAAAAATCAGATACAGTCCAAATCAAAAACGATAGAATGCAAATTAGAATCGTTAGATATAACGATACAATATATGTCAAAGGCGATTGTGTTACAGATACAATAATAAGAGAAAAAGTAGTTTACGTAACAAAATACGCAGAACCGAATAAATCTTTTGATAAAAATAAATTTTATGATGATTTTATTACTATAGCGTTCATAGTATTCGTTGTAATCTTTCTTATAATTGCCATGGTAAGAGGTATTAGAAGTTATATCAAAAATAACCTATGAGAAAAACACTTGAAGCATTACTGCTCTTCATATTACTATCACTTTTGTTGTCATTTATCGGGCAGCATGATGTATTCCTTTTAGCACCCGTCTCGTTTGTATCTACACAACAGATATTGTTGTTATGGAACAGATTGAAAAATCGCAAGTACGATGGTACTGGTATAAACGCAAGTGACGAGTTTTCAGATCAGTTTGACGCTAACATAGTAGAGTTAGTTGGTAAAGTGAAGGCACTCGTAAATGATTACATTAATAGAAAGAAAACTGAGGCAATAAAACGTAGTCATTTTGCATACCTTAATAATCCAACTCGAAATCAGCTTAGGGCGCTATCTGATGGCAAATACTTGTGTATTGACTTGAGTAGGTATATCAATTCTGGCAAACTCGTCACGGAACAACTAAATAATGCGTTTTTGGTAATAAAAGGGAAGTATTCTAATAGATTTAAGAGGAGTTATAGTTACACTCAATTAGTTAACGATTCTAAAACTTACGATTTTTCTATATGGCGTCAAAAGCTGGTAGTTGATACTTATAATGTTGGCTCTAACAATCCTAATGCTCTTGATTCTTTTCTGCATAGCTACGATTTAACCAACCAGTTCGAGTATTATGCTTTTGATTACTCATCTAGCGAGCCAGATCACTACTTTAACACAAGCGAGCTTAATACCTACGGACTAAGTGCTAATAGTTATTGGTTTACGGATAACCTGTGCATAGATAGTTACTTGGCTAACGAAAGAACTAAACATGTCAAATCTGAGACAGCTAACTTACCTTTTATCCCAGATCCTAACAAAAGAGCTTTTGCGTATCATAAGCTCATCAAAGAGGGCGCCATAGACAACATAAGATTTTACGACTATAATGTCAGAACTATTAAGATATTACGTGCAGTTGAACATATACCATTGGGATCAGCAAATAATGATAATTATCGCAGAGTTTTTATGGATTTGTTATACAGCAGCATGCCTACTAAAATAGAAACTATGTCAAATGGTGGCTACAAGAGATATATGTATCCGTATTTTTATGTTTCTACTGTCTTTTATTATGAATCCTTCGATTTAGATGATCACAACAATGCTTTTAATTTTACTCATGATGATTCTGGGTATATGTATAGTAATCGATTAGTAAATCATAACGCTTTTCAGAATATGAAGAGTTATGGATATTTTTATCCTATGTATTTTAATGGTTCGACTTGGTCTACTATAGGTCCTATAGATTCTAATCACGACCTTTTTGGATATGTATTTTTTATTTCTGGCAGGGATGATATTTCAACTCTTAAGCATGCTGGTTTTGGTGGTTCTTTCAGTTACGGCATGTCATTGAGGTATAAGCCTGCTTCTAAGTATCGTTATGGGACGTATTTCACTCCGTATTATACTTCTGATTATATCATTTCTGGTTATGCTTCTGCGGCGATGATGCACTTTTATGGATCTCAGGACGCCGTCAATTTTGGATTAGATGGTCGTAAAACATATATGCAAAATAAACTCAATATAAATGATAAAGATTTTTACGGCCACAAGACTAGAACGATTCCTACTGGTCTTATGCCAATGTATCAAGAGTTTTACCCTATTTACCTCATAGATTCGTATTGTTTTACTAGTAATAGTGGCAGTTCCATACTATTAAAACCGCCGACATTCAGTAGATATAGTTTAACACCTAGGCAGTATAACTTCCATTTTAGAATACCTTTTGGGATACAGGAAAACGAGCGTAGGGGCAATACAGTCTTGAAAGCTTACGCTCAGGCTAATAGCTATTATCACATTAATCCAGCTAGTGGGTTTTCTATCACAACACTGACTTACGCTTACTTTACAGCACTCTCTGATTATCATACTATGCTTCCACCTTTCAATAGACAAATGGCTTTTCTATCAATAAGAGCAGTACAAAATATGAATAATACAATACAATTAATAAATGCAATGTCCAATTCGTTTTTTGGTAGACAAAGACAAATTATAAATGATAGGACGAGTAACGCTATACTTACTAACTTCTGTAATTGGGTTAACTACCCGAACACTTATGCGGCCTTCATGAATGAAAATCAGATAAGAGATAATTATTTATTTGCTACTTCGCCTACTAATATTAGAGGACTATTATGGAGTAATGTATATTTTAGAAAGCAAATAGACCCGGGGGTCGCTCACGAGTTAGGATTTACTAGCTCAAATATACCATTGGATGATAATAGTATAGACAGACGTTTTGGTCGTATGTTTCCTTTTATCCAACCCTACGGGATTACTAATGCACCTGTAAGAGTAATGGGTAGAGTAAATGATAATGATACAGCTTTTGAGTTGCCTAGAAGGTTATGGCGTATGAATATTTACAGTGGGTCTATAAATAGTAACTACTTGGGTAATACAGATAGTGAGAAGTTTTTCCAACATCGGGCGATAGCTTTAGCCCTGATGAGCTATACGTTAGCCGTACCTGATTATCCAGATGCATCACCGAGCATACCCTGGTGTTGGCAGTCTTTTGATAGTATGCTTTCTTATGCTCCGGAATTTGGTGCGGCATCCAGTAGATACGGATTAGGTTACGAGTACCGTTTCGCTTACTTCCATAACGACATACATCCAGTGCCTAACATGAATTTATTGTTAGGTAATATAAATTTAGCTACATACAGATTACCACTTATGACATATAACCATTTGCTACCATTGTTTTTTGTTGTATTAACCGATAGAAACGGATATTGGCAACATGGTCATGTATCCACTTATATGCCCAATACTGAAATGAATACGCAAAACGCCGAGCTTACTTATTTATATATTGTACCTCCAGATTATGGGTATAACATGAAGCTACCTGGTCCTATTAGAAGTATAAGTACTCACAGATTTACAAGTAATTCACTTAATGCTGTTTATACAGTAGCGCGTTACGAGTTTTTTGCACCTTACTTGCCATTGTGTCCATATAGAGATGTTAATACCATTTTGCCAAGATTTGACATAAAACCGCATCTCAAGGCTTTCAATACTTATCGTGATATACGCCCTAACGATAACGTTCCTGAAATGATAGAAAATGTAAAAAAGTACTATATAAACAACCCTAACAGTACTACAGCTGAGGAAATTGTAAATTTGAGAAATTATGGCTATTATAATAGTTTTTTGGGTTACTTCTTTGTCGACGTCGGTGGTAGCTTTACAGCTATAGAACGTATCAATAAACTAGTACATATTAAGAACCATCTAGATAGTAATGATAGCGGTGAATACGAGCAAAGAACAATTAGATACTTAAGAATCCCTTCTAGCAACCTAAATGACAATTTACAATACGCTAGGATGCTAGTTGCCCCTAATAATCCACTTTTAGGCTCAGACTTTAATCCTTTTTACATTGACGCGGGATCTGTGTTCATAAGTTCCGAGGTAAGAAATGATGTAATAATAGATAAACTAATACAAAATACCCTATCAACAAAGATAACAGGCTACGTTATAACAATGAATGGATTGACCAATCTTATGATTACTTATAACAATACTATAGCAAATAATGGTGCTAAGCTATGGAATACTTTTGATGATTTTAGAAGCTATTACATGAGTGATTATAACATTTTGATGTGGTCACCTTACGTCAATACACTTTCAACACAAAAACCTGAATGTGAAAACATTGCCGAATGTGCTAAATTTGACGTTCAAAAAAGATTTTTTTCTTATAGTGTGTTGCGCACTATAGCATTGACAAATAGGATATTTTTCCCTAATGTAAGAGTTAGGCCATTGCTAAGCATGTATATTGAATTGGGAGAAGAGAATAACATCAATAACGATGTGGCGAAGCCACATGTGGCTTATTATAAGATATATGATGACATAGTAATTAAAAGCAGTTACTATCAGACTGATCTGTTAACACCTATGTATATAACTTATAACCCGCTCGGGGCATATGTTATGGTACACGAGAGTAATAGAGACTATATTCGTCGTCTTATGAACTCTAATGTTTTGCCTTCTACTAATAACCCCAATCCTGTACCACTTAACGCGAGTTTTAATAGTAATAATTTTTATAACACCATATATCTAAATTACGAACTTATAGGTCCATGGAACTTTCATAATCTATTATTCCCAACTTTTTCTACTGGTGAGGTGCGTCAGCCGCAAGCTTGGGCATTCTCGCATCCCAGAATGTGGCCCAGACCAATTATGGCTTACTACTATCCTAGCCGCGTAACTCCTAACCCAGCCTATTACCTTTCTGGCCTAATACAATACGAGGAAAAAACTTACTCAGGAAGAAGACCATATCACGTTTTAGATTATAGAAATACAAAAGATTTTGTTGTAGTTATTAGGCTTTATAAAGTAAATGATAATATTGTTGCTGAAAGTCTAAATAATGATTTTGTGACTGTCTATCACAATAATAAGGTTTATTTGCGCACAAAAACTCAGTTTGTACAACCGATCGTACCTAGAACACTAAAAGGCACAGGTAGGACAAGACATAGTTTGATTGACTTAGTAAGTCCCCAATTTAATATACCTCCCGCTTCACAGCGTAGTAACTTAGAAAAATTTGAAGACATAGTGGGTGGTAAGGTTTTAGCCGATTTAGTAAGCAATAACTCAACTATTGGAGAAAACTATATTACCATAGACTACTTACACCCTATTGAAGATGGTGTTAGCGCTGGTAGTGCTTACTATGTCATTAATGAAGCTACTGTTATAAACTGTTTTGGGGATATTTATCAGATAATTAGAGACGAGTTAGATTTCTGTGATAGAACAGCTTACCCATATAACAAAGATGAAAAGGACATTGAGATTATAGTACCTGATGATCATGATTACGAGACCACGGCCTTTGGTTGGAGTGAAGCTGTCTACATAAAGCTTAAAACGGAAGACGATTTCAATAAAGCTGCTGGCAAGGAATTCCAAGTCAATAAATATAAAGGCAAGATAAACATTGTTCCAGAACATCCGATATCTTATGGCGTAATCAATGACCCGAACATATTAAAAAAGCAAAGAGACTACATAACAATGATGCCAGATATAAATTATCTTTCTAATGATAGAATAAACACTACCAATACTATGCCAGCTATCAAAAAAGGCGAACATATAAGCTTAATGTCAAACAGATTTGATGATTTAGCTGGTGCTAGTGTAGTTTATGACTTGCCGAGAGTGGCTAATCCAGACGAGTTTTCGCAATATTATCAAAGGCTTATCTTTGAGATAGACTTACCAGCCCAGACACTTCAATATAGTCAATTTAGTGACGCATTGCGGTACGGTGGAAGCGATGCCAATACAATTCACGTTAGTACAATAGATGGACTTAGTATGTATAATAACAAAGCTTTAGGCAATGTAATGCTTCATGAGACCGAAAGATTTGACGAGCCTATGATAATATATGATAATCCGTACAATCCTAAAAATATTCTGTTTATGTTTATGGATAACCTAACTGTAGAACAAGCTAATGCGGATGTCTTAAATGACAATCAACTAGGTGTTATTGCATTTAATGATAAGGATAACAATATGGTTATTGGGAACTTTATCAATGTAGGACCTAATCCTTTTTCTGGGTTTTGGCATATGGAATATGTTGGTTTTATTACAGACTATGCATGGAACAAGTGGTCGGCGGGATTGACCGCTGCATCTAGACAGGGATTACTACAAAGCACAACCAAACTATATAAAGGTTTTGATAACGTATACTTTTATAATGTTGAGTTGACAAATCCCGCTAGATACGGTGGGTACCAAATAAGTAATAATAATAAGTCGTCTGTAACTTTTGCACAAGATGATATTACATTAGAAGATTACATAAAGTTCCATCAATTCGCGATATCTGCTTTATCGCTAAACGCCTTCGCACCTTTCTTGGACTTCACTATATACGATAACTACTTCGGCGGTGTACCTAAAACTGTTTACTACTCAGACGACTATACGCCAAATAGTTTATACTTGCCATCGTCGTATTATAGTATTAATTATACGTCTAGTACAACTCCTGATAAGATACAAAACTCACTTTATAGATTCAGAGTTGAAGATATAAGTGTGCAAAATAAAAATCAAAGGTTTTTATTCCCTGGTAAAGATATAGTTACGCGTTTGTTTAGCTTTAGATTACCGGTAGTTACAAAGATGGTCTTTGTAAAAAACGAGCTTCCAAGATACAGGATATATCCGACATCTACTCTGCATCCTAGTGATAGGAATAATGTTTATGATAAGGGTTTTTACAATATATTTTATGATTTTAGCTTAGGTAATGTTCCTAAGTGGAGTAGGATTGCTGGTAGTTTAGGACGCTTTTATGGAAGTAATCAAGCATATTTCTATTACAATGTGATAACTCCGTCAGTCAACATACAAAATGCTTTGAATTCCCAGTTCAATACTGATAGAACAGGTTATATGACAGTAGAGTATAATAATGATCCATTGGTTACTTCTGTAGGCGTTAGTTGGTCTAGTAATCCGTCTAGAATGAAGCGGTTAGTGTACATTGTGCCCCCAAAGTCTTTTGAGGATGATTACGATGTCTTTTATCGTATAGGTAATCTTTTTGCTTGGCCTTATGATTTAATAGGTGCTAATGTGCAAGCTGAATCTTATTACAAAAGATCTGATGATAGTATTTTTTTCTTTGATTGTAATATCAAACCATGGTATTGGCTATACATTGGGCGTTATGCTGAGAATCTCATGCATTTGAATGCTCAGCGGGCAGCCTTCTCACCATTTACTGGATATGGCTACTGGATGCGATACTCTAACAGGCAGCATATTATATCGCCGATGATGGTGTTTTGGTTCAATCCCTATAATTTTGCCAGTCCTGATGGTTTTAGACCTACTCCTGCTCAAATTAAATTCAGTGTTAACTCCGAGTATGGTTATAGTTATGGCCGTGTAGTGAATCCGTATAGAGATTTTATCGCTTACCAAAGACCATATGGCGACATTCCTATTAATAAGTCATTGTTGCTGAATAAATATACAAGAAGATTTCCTAATAGTACTAACACTACACGATTGTCAGTTATTAATGATGTATATCGTTCTAATATGTTAAATACTGGTAGTGTGTTTAATACGATGTCCCTGAAGACTTCGGCATCAGTTGAGATACCTCAGGGTTTTATATACAATATGCTTATTAGTAATTACCAACCCGCAATACCATTATTTGCTGTTCATGGTATCCATAAGAGTTATAATCTTCCAGATCATAGTTTTAGGGTGCAAAATATTCAGCTGAGAAGGACAAACTATGGTCGTTGGGCATCAAGCCAGTTGTTATATACCAACAACTATATCTGTTTTGACACACCACCTTATGGCACACCATTAAGCGGGTCATTCTACTTACAACAGTATATGCTGTCTAATATACCATTGTACTACTATTACAATGATGGTAATTCAAGTGAACGTTTATTTAGGAAAGTACACTTTAACCAGGAGCTAGCACTTAAACATTTTATACCTCCTGAGTTATATTATCTTGTATTGTATCCTGTGTTCTTAACGAATGAACAAGTTTTAGACCCGTCGAGAATAGAACATCAATACGAACCATTCTATATGTCTACGGCCAAGCTGAACTTAGTGTATATAGGTACTCAAAAGTTTTATCCGCTCGTGCCATACGGTATACCTTACGTAAAGTTATTTTATCCCCTCGCTGATTTAATGGTAGAGTATAACAAGAAATCTATAACAGAAAAATTCTCTCCTGATATTATAAGCTATTCTAAAACATTGTATAGATATCCACTTACATCTTTGGGTTACAAGAACAGAGGTATGCCAATATATAGTATTTATATTGACGGGCAATACGATTTCAACCATACCCCCTTGAATTTAAGTACAAATGTGGATGTAAGAGGGAATAGGGCTATGAGTCAATCAGCCATGTTGTCGTATCTGGAAAGTGACGCTATTGATTATTTTTCCTATGATCTGAGTGGTATTTATAGGCACGCATACTATGATGTCGCTGCTGCTAGTGAAGACACTGAATTAAGAATCTTTTTAGAGAATAATCGTTCTGCTTTAGCCATGGCGGGTGCGATGAATTTTTTAGCTGGAACTAACCCAAATCTTAAGACATCGGATCTGGTGTTACGAAAGCTTTACAACTATTATAGAACAGATACAGCTGCGTACGACATGATGATATTTTATTTCCACGCACAAAATGAAAAACATACAAGCTACCACTTAGATAGAATAGGTGTACTGGGTCATCCGAAAGATCAGAACACAAAAGTTACAACAAACTTTCTAAATTTACTCAAATACTCGCCTAACACGCTTAGTAATATTAGCAATATAGGTAATCTGAGTAATATTTATACAATTGACTATTATAATATAAGTGCTTCATATGCTAGTACCAAAATGATTTTGGAACGTGATATAATCAAGAGGACATTGTCTTCTGTCTTCGGGATTTTTTCTAATAGCGCACTTTCAAGACCTGGCGCTAATATTCGTAACCACTTTTACATAACTAGTAGGCTTATTTATGAAGACTTATTACTACAATCTTATCACTATCGTTCTTATGTTCCATTACCTAATGAAGGTATTTATATCCCAAGTACTCATCTGGAATTCAATCTTATGCTTAATCAGAGTGTTTCAGCAAAAGCATTGTTTTTTGTAGGTAATCCTTATTACATTAGGTCTGAACTAGCGAATAAGGCTAACATTTACTTCGCATATAATGATTATAAGGTTCTATCTCAGTTTTACAAGACGGCTAAACGATATGGGTATCGTATTAGGATGCCGATGGTGAATGGGCTTAGAGTTAGTGTAGGTGTGATGCCTTTGGGTTATAATGCTACGCATGCGTATAGTGTGGGCCCCGCTGGGGCAGTCGGAGCAAGAAACTATTCCCAGTATACTGATCGTCATTTCGGTGAATACCATTTGCCCGCTAGAGAAACTACTAATTTTGCCTCCGCAGGCAGTATGCCGCTCAACAACAGTCGCGAAGTACAAGTAAATGTAGCAAATACAATTAGGGGCACAAACAATCAGTTGGAAACAGCTAAGTACGTTCAATCACCTAAATCACTGTTTCATACAATCACTAGTATAAAGCGTGAGGAAAGAGTTATATTCTGGGCTAGAAATCCGTACTTGATAGATGTACTAACTATATATCCTAAACCTTTAATCATAGATCCAGTATCTATATATCAAAAAGAAGCTTTAAGCTGTGCGTCATTGTATATGAGTGATTATCTTGCTTATGTTCCGTACGGTGCCTTAGGCAACGGTGACTTAGACAATGTTAGCCCACGGCACATTTCTTATAATAAAGCTGATAGTGCGATTTACCCCGATCGTCGTTTTGGTCCTATTATGCGTTTAATATGGCCTCGAGCTGTTATAGATGCGGGGATATTAGGAGATCTTGTTATTACTAGTAATTCGGAAACAGAGTATCAAAACTATAGAATTAGACTTGATAACACGATTTATTTGGATGTAAACCATTTAGAATTGACTTTTTCTTTTCCTATTGGTGCTGTTATTGAGGCTAGTGGGTTAGGCTACGATAAATGGTCGTATCACGAGTGGGATATCAGCTATTGGTTTAACGGTACTGGTACTGGTGCGCAGCATTTGCCTGTCCCACGCCGTTGGCTAAATCACATGACAATGTACACCAACACGTTGCCCATGCTTACAAAGACGCAAGAAATCCGCCGCTACGTCTATCGTACCTTACCAGGGTATGCCATAGATATTATGCAGCTACATAACCCTCAAACTTTCTTTTTGAGTATGTACGGTAACCCTACTCATACTATGTTATACCTGTCTCACGTGTTAGGTTCGTCAGCTTACAATAATAAAGTTGTTCACGAAATGAGATTCGATATGGAGCTGTTACATGACCTGACTGATACTGCGACGTATAATAACTACTGGCCGCACATGCAGCATACAGAAGTAAATATGAGAGAGGAGAATAAAAATATTAAAGGGTTCCTGATTTCTCCACATCATTACTACACTATTAAAGCTTTATTAGAACTAAAATATTATGACCTGTACAGATTAAACACTCAAACATTGTATGATTACGAAAAATATGATCGGTTAGTTAACTCATCTGGGAATGGTGGAGTGGTTATAGCCGCCGATGTACTTAATGACGGTTCAAATAATGGACAGACTACTGATGGTAATATAAATGACTCTTATTATGATTTGTTCTTTAACAATATTACACAACCTGAAAGCCTATACTGGACTAAGAGAGATTTGATATTTACAACTACGTATAACATAATTGATCACGCTTATACTATCCGTGAGTCCAGTTCTCCGTTTTATGGTATTTTTGCGTCTAACGGTACTTATAGTGGTTCGATGTCTCCCTACGAGTGGCTCGGAGGATTATACTTCCTGCTCAACAGCGATAGTTATATCATCAATCATAGCGTCCCGCCCGCATCGATAGATAGTGCAAGAGTACAACCCAGAATACTCATACCAGAAGCTACTTATGTGCCAGTATTTTATACTTTCAATACTAGCCTATCGGCACGGCGTCTATCGTTATATAGGACTACTATATTTGCAAGCGATATAGAACCACAGCCCGTATTTCAGCACAAAGGGGAAAGCACAATTTTTGATAATACTACTAGTCATACAACTCCACAATCAGATATAGGTATTGCTAACTTGATATTCACTAACAGCATGTATAACATAGAATTTGATAATATTATAGTTAGCAATAGAATGCAAACACCACTTAATGACATGTACAAAAGGGGTTTTACTTTTGATTTATTTTACAATACATCGCCTGACGCTAGTTTCAGATTTGGTTACAATTTGCCTAATGATGAGTTATTTTATTTCAATTTTAATGGTTTTGGGAGGTTTGAGCATAATATGAATTATGCTGATCTGTTGATTCGCAATACTGTTCCATTGTCCGTTTTTGTTGGGCCAGCTTACTGGCCTATAAATAAGTTTCTTACAGATGTATACTTTTACGGCATGAGTACGGTCAAACTTTTGGGTGATGATGTTAATATGTTATTCCGCTTTCCGAAAGAAATGAGAATTAATGTTAGAATGTCGCCTTCTGGAGATATTACATACGATTGGCTGAATTTAAGTTTTCCGCCGCTATTTTCATTAGATTACTCTATGTGGAAACGGTATAGCGGTAGTGACATATGCATAGCAGTAGATGCGTTTAGTCAGATTAGCTATGTAGATAAAGCTGGCGAAACCGACAAATCTGAGCAATTAGGCACATCTAGAATATTAGGTTTGTCGCAGGCTGGGTTACAACCTGCGGCATTTAATATGACCTACAACACAAGAGGGTATAATATATGGAACTTCACCCATCGCATAGATTATTTCTGGTTTTCTTGGGTTTTTGGTGTTACCATGGAAAATAGTACCGCACGCTCGCATGCATCTATGTTCAAGACAGCGAGAGATTATGGAAGTATGGAGCAGTTAATTATTAAACAACCTATTTTACGGGCGAATACACTTTCGCATTACATGTATGATCCGCTTTACTTAGATACTGGACGTGTTTTCATTAGACCCAGACTTTACCCAATTAGCCAATTGAGTGGTAATAATTCTGTCTCTAATGAAACAACATCTAATATGCCGTTCTTTGTTATTGCAGACGCAATATACATGGATAATCCTCAACGTTATATGCGAAATGCGTCTGGTGAAAGAGAATGGGTTAATGAGTTATATAGTTTTGATCATTTGGGCGTTTCATCTAATACATTACAATTTTACTACATGAATAGTGATACTGGTGGTGGAAGTTATCCGCCAGGATTCCCAATTCCTCCCGCTTACCGTACTGGTTCTAACGTTATGAATAGACCGTATGGTGGATACGACCAAGCTATCATCAAGCAGGGGACTGGCGCTTCTGTGGCTAACTTTTATCATCTTGTGGAGGCGGAGCCGTCAATGACACGTCTTTGGAGTATCCAATGCGGTTTGAACACAGCGCCTCTTACAAGAACAGGCGACGAACTGACCCACGAGTACGGTGTCCCCGTAAGTAATAACCACATGATTACATCTCACGGTCTACACTACGAGGCTACAATAGTAGATTACTTCTTAGGCAATATGTTCCTGTATAAAGAGAATGAAGAGGACGAGAATAGTTTATACGAGGGGCATCCATTGCCTCATCCTAACTTCATCATCTTTGGTAAGTCTGATAATATTTACAAGTTTCTTGGTAATCCTGTGCCTGAAGTCACATATAGTGCGCCACCGATGTCTTACACTATAGAGTTAGGTCTTAGACTCTATACTGCCTTAAACAATAACGACGGCACAATAAACAGGAGTCAATACCAAGACATTACTATTAGACCATACCAGAAGCATCTGTCGTTTTCGACTGATACGTCCGTAGAATTACCTCACACATATAGTTATGAACATCTGTTACAAAACAGTTGTTTTGCGCAGCACGCATTCCCAGCTATGGTTAGGAATAAACACGACATAGACTACCACCACCAGGCGGAGTACGTGTTTAGTAATGGTGGTATCTTCTCAAACATCGCTTCAAGCTACATGAAAGCTGTTGCACAAAATCCGACTTCGGGTGGTGGTGGGAGTAATGGCGGCGGATTTGTAGGAGTTCAATTCTAAACATGGATTTTGAAAAGTTGCGAAACACTATCTCAATAGTTGATGTTGTCCAGTCTTATGGCATTGATCTTAAGAAAGTAGGCCGTCAGTATAGAGGCTTATCACCATTTAAAAAGGAAACTAACCCATCTTTTTTTGTATTACCCGATAAAAACATATTCAAATGTTTTTCATCTGGGCATGGTGGTGATGTTATCAAGTTTGTAGCCCTAAAAGAAAACGTTTCATACAAAGAAGCCGCTAAAATCCTATGCGATAGGTATAATATCCAGATTAGCGAAGATCGTAAGTCTAAGAATGACCCTTTATACTTCAAGCGGCAGATAGCCAGCTATCTCTCTAAAGCATTGCTCAAAAATACAGATTCTACTTGTTTTTATTATATTAAAAACAGATTTTCTTTCTCAGAACAAGACATTATAATTTCTATTATAAATAAGTTCATGATTGGTATATGGAATTCTCAGATATATAAAGAACTCGTTACTCTTTATGGCGAACAAAGAATTAAAAGCATGCGCTTCCCTAAAACAGACGAAAATAGTTTCATCGTATTACCTATTATAGAAAACAACAAGGTTATAACATTTATGTTTAGAACACTTACTGATAATTCAGAATATAAGTATATATACTCCGCAGAACCTAATAAGTCACTTGTTGATGTTGTCTATAACTACAACCCTTACGACACGAACACTGAGATTTATATAACTGAGGGCATATTTGACGCTATCGCACTCTATAGCATAGGCATAACAAATGTGGTTTCTCTGCTAGGATTGAATATAAATGATAAAAAACTATCTAAACTGAACAAATACAATATAATAAATCTAGCTTTGGACACCGATCGTTCCGGGTATAGAGCTTCACTGAAATTAGCACGATACCTCATGCTTCAAAATAAAATCGTATACATACTACTAAACACACCTCATAAGGACGTGGATGAGGCTATAAAAGCTGGTATTTACGATAAAGAAACGATAAAACATAAGAAACAATTAATAACTACGCACATATATACTAGAAATTATAAATCCATTGACTCTGAAGCACAGTATAAGCAGTGGATAAAAAAAATAATCAACGGTATAAGGGATAGTGATATAAGGTACTTATATAACAAAAGCATTTACGAGACCATCAAGCAAAAAACTCTGGACAATAAAGAAAGTTTGAGTATGAACAAACTATTAGAATCACTCACCACTCCGTCACTTAAGCTAGCGTTAGCCTATATAGTAGATGTGATAGAAGAAAGAGAGAGGTATAGTATGTTACAGAGTATGAGTACAGATAAAAAAGAGGAGGTAATAAGTGATAAGATTGTTAAATTATTAATAGATAGCTTAAGTCGTAGTTAGTCAAGCTGATTGCATGTTTTATTGATTTGACACAGTATATTTTGTAGACTTGGATCGCTTTTAGTACAGTCGCCATTTATGGCCTCACTTAAAAGAATGCCGAATCTGTTAAGTGTTTCGTTATTATGATTATTAAGGGCACTTTTGATCCATAGTTGAGCAATTTTTTTTATCGGCCACTTGTAGTATAGGCTTACGACATCGTCTAAGTGACCGGCAAACGACATCATGTAATATCGTCCCTTACCATGCTCTAAATAATCAAATAAATTAGCACAAAGATTATACAGGTCTATAATCTCTTTCATAATTGTGAATTTGTCGAAACATGTGTGTATGATAAAATATAGCATTATTTGGTATATTTATTCATGGCCAACTTTGTTGATTTCGCACAGCTTGGGGTTACACAGGGTTATTTAGGTTTCGTTGAGTATCCTAGGCTTTCTGGCGGTGGCAAAGAGTTCTTATGGCAGCACATGTGGGACATTGATGTCCCTGTAAAACCGAGGGCTGTATATTGGCCTGGCTTAGATGTTATAAAGCATAGAATGAAAACACTTTCCCTAGAAGTCAAAAAGGATTTAGTTGGTAGTGTCGATGTTAATATTCGTGGCATACATATCAAGCAGTATGGTGGTTATGAAAGTGACGGTACTGTAACGTGGGAGCTGATTGACTTTGAAGATCAGACCATTTACGCTATGGCATTATCCTTTATGAGCGCAGGTGGTGCTAACCGATTTAAGTTCCAGCTTAGAAAGGAAGATGTTATGATTCCTGTTTTTCAAGTTTATTTTCTTAATTCTAGTCGTAAGCCTGTCAAGAGAATAGATTTTTATACTTTATTATTTATGAACTATGATTATAACTATGATACTCCGACGGAGCCTTCTGGAGCAAGAGAAACAGTAACGTTGAGTTTTGGTTACGAACATCACGATAAAACGCTCCTGAACGTAGTACCCGCATTCACTTTCTGATATGGACGTTATACAACCAGAACCTAAGTACATCACTAATTACGAGGCATCTAGAATGTTAGCCATACCTGTCTATAAGATAGATACAGTTATTAGATTATATAGTATACCTCATTATCGCGAGGGGAGCACTATATTTATTAGAAGGGACATCGTACATCATATCAAAGCTTTTGTTTCGTCGCTAGAGCAGAGTGGGTATGCTTTTTGACGCAGCACTAGTTGAGGGGGCTAAGAGAGCAGGTTTCTTTAACATGCCACTTACGATAGACGAGTTTGTAGCTCGTCTGGGTTTAGAAGGTTCTATCTATCCGGCATGGATGAGACACCTCCGCGAGCTTTTCCCCGATCCTATACATACTGCTCATAATTATATCCTACTAACTGGTGCTATCGGGACTGGCAAGTCTACTGTCTCAAAAATCGCAGCGTTATATACTGCCTATAAGATACTTTGTTTAAAAGACCTGAAAGCATTTAACTTATTTATAACCAAGCCTATTCAATTCGTTTTCTTCCATGTCAAGATAGAAAAATCTCGTATTGAGTTTTTAGAGTATGTTAAGGAGGTATTTGAGAATCATGATTTATTTCAAGAAGTTAGAGAGCTACGATTAGAAAAAGATTTGAAACCAATTCCTATAGATTTTCAAGCTGATGGTTCTAAGAGCAACTCTTCCATAGGTGGTGATGTAATTTTTTATGTTTTTTCGGAAGCCAACTTTGTTAACGAGGGAGTGATAAGGTTTAAATTAGAGCAAGCTTATAATCGTTTCAAGTCCAGATTTTTAGCCGCCAAAGATTATCTGGGTAATATTATTATAGACACTTCTGCATCTTACGAGGGTAGTGTTGTAGATTTTTTAGGGCACAGAGCTGAAGATTTTTATACAGTTCGTATGTCGCAGTGGGAAGCCAAAGCACATACAGGGCTGTTCTTCAAGAAAGGTGCTATTTGGGTCTATACAGGTGGTATTTTAGGAGAGCCTAAGATAATAGGTGATAAGGAAGATGTGACACCTGAGGAATTAAGCAAGTACGAACCTGAACGTATTATAGAGGTGCCCAAAGAGTTTGAGAAAGAGTTTAACACTAATATTTACGAGGCGCTGATATCGTTGGCTGGTTTTAGCGTAAGGCCTCCAAACTCGCTTTTCACACGCGAAATGGTTAGCACAGTTATGAACCTCCCGCGAGTCACTAACGACTTGGTAAGTATCATGCAAATGGATACTATACTGGAACCTATACTATCGGCGTTACCTGTTGATAGGACATTATCCGTCCATATAGACACATCTATACGTGGAGACAACACTGGTATAGCTATAGGTTACTGGTACGACGAAAACACTATCTATATCCCCGTAGCTTTCGGTATCCACAACGAAGGCGACGACATACCTATGCACCTCATAGAGGGTTTAATAACACAAATAGCCAAACAAAGGCAAATATCCATTGTAACTTCCGATACATACCAATCCTATAAACTACTTCAAGATATCGCTATAAAGACTAGAATCAAAACTCAAACAATATCTGTAGACCAAAACCCAAGCATATATTTTAGCTTAAAGAAAGCTATCATAGATAGGACAATAAACATAACTAGAAATCAACTTTTGATAGACGAGCTTTCTAATTTGCGTTATAAGATTGTAGGCGCTAGTTTCAAACCCAAAATAGATCATTCGCCTAATTCCTCCAAAGACATAGCCGATGCTGTAGCCTCTGTTCACTATGTTTTGTTGGATTTAGTAGCTAAAGGTAAGGCTGTAAATTCAATAATAACTGAGGAAATACAGAATTATAAAAATAAACTATATCGTCAAATGAACTTAACAGGATACCCCAAAACTGTGGATTTTATGTTTAAAATAGGATAATTACTATGAAATTACAGAATCTTGCTATCTCCAAGGGTACTTATAGTAACAATAATCCCGTAGTTGATAACTATACTGTATATCTCGCGGAGAATAATGCATGTAGCTCTAAAATTTTTACCATAATGCATGGGGAGATATTATTACATATAGATGCTAAATTATGCCTTAAAAAATCTTCTGATTTATCTGCTTTAATTAAAGGTATTGATGAGATATTTTTAGCACCAAGAGCTGACTTTTTCCCTAGACCCGATTTGACGACGGCTATATCGGGTGGTGAGACAATTAAGTATGGTAATGGTTATGGAGCTGTTGCAGAGGAGCTTATACGTGATAATAGTCTTGTTGCAAGACACGACGCTCAAAACTCTATTACGAATATATTGATGGAGGGTCTCGAATCATCTAATCCCCCAAATAGTATTACAGAATTAACCAACATCCGCAATATTATAGACTATGTTTTTTCAAAGCCGCATCTTTTATTTTCTGTTCTGCTTATTTTACGTAATGAAGCTGGCGATCAATGCCTTTTTGCAGATGCTGGTAACGTCCCACATCGTAATCAACTTATATTGAATATGTCAAGAGAACTATTTATTGATAAACTCCATTCCGGCACTCAGTTCGGCATAGCATCGTATTTCAACTATCAACGCGGAATCTATAAAAGTGTCTTCAACCTCGATATAGCTGACTACATAATCATATCTATTAGTTATTACCCGACAGTTTCAAATTCTGATGTAAGGTACGATACTATTCGCAACTACTACGATTCACTATTAGGTGACTATAGGTACTCGGCTTATTCTTTTCATTTATGGCGGCATTCATTGTATGGTGGTTTTGCTGGTGTAGTAAGAGGGAGTGGCTACACTAATGATGGATATAAGCTTCGCCCCGAATGCGCATGCAAAGCGCTGAAACTACAAATAGACGCTCAAACACAACAGATATTTAAAGAAGGCTGGTACGCTGTACTACACGTTCCAACTGCGTTCTACATGCTTTTACTATATTTAGCTATGGAAAAACCAAATAGCAAACACGACGATAAAACCATAGATGAAGCTCTAAAAAAACTCAATAATATACAAAGTAATAGAGACCCCTTGTTCTATAAAAAATTCATAAAACCTTTCACCGACGAGTTAGGCGAAAAGTCTTTCTTCGAATTCTTGAAATTAGGTATTAGAGACATTATAGATATGAAGAGAATAGTTGACCGTTCAAATTATAGAGATTATGAAAACCCCTTACAAATGGTGTGGAACTTTTGCAAAGTGCGCTTTTTGTTAAGAACTCACGAGAAAATTATAGATAGATACCAAAATTACGCAACTCGTAATCCAAGATTTGCTACAAAAGTTGATACATTGAAGAAAAGGATAAATATAGTGACTAACTATATAGACGATAAATTCAAATCCATAGGTGCTTTATATAATACAATACTTCAGAAAGAACAAAGGTTTTTTGACAGCTGATAGCGCTATTCTATATTTTTATAGACATCTAAACCTATTAAAGTATCTATTTTTTTATCCATATCGATCAGTATTTTATAAGCTAGTACCTGAGTTACGAAGGCTATTGCAAGTGCTTGATCGTACTTAGCTATCTTGTTAAGTACCTCTTGACTGCCGATTCCAAGTAACTTCCTGACACCTATAACCTCGTCTACTTCTTTGATAAGATAGTAATCCACTTTTCTTATAGTACTTATTAGCTGATTAGTCTCGAGAGCGGTTACTATGTTTTTTCTGATATCTACGGTTTTGCAGATTATATTAGGCCAAAACAAACTTGCTTCTTCCAACCCAATGTTATATTTCAAGAATACAGAAGCATGCGGGATACTATAATAAGAGCGATAATAGTAACTCACGAAGAGAGTTATAAAAATATAATATACACCTGTTTTATAACCATGTAGCTTTCTAGTCACCTGTTCTACTGTAACTTGATCAGCGTACTCTAAATCAAAGTAGTTGTTCAAGAAGTTATATATGTCTGTATTTAGAGAGTTCGCAAACTTTGTTGTTATATTCTGTTTGGACTTAAGAAGCTGCCCTAGATCTTTTAGATTGTATGGTATGATGAAACTATCTGAGTCTACGAATTTTGCAAACAGTTCTTCCGTTATCAGCATCGTCATAATTGGATTTGGGTTACTAGCGTGCTTGGATCGTAGTAGGTGTCTAACCAGTATAATCCTACAACTTTGGGTAGCTTATTGAGTAAGTAGTAACGATAAAAGTTTTCTATGAGAGTATGGAAGTTATCTATTTCACTTCTTACACCATACCATATATAGTATTCGTATACGTCGTACAGCATGTCATAAAGTAAGTCGTAGTCTTTTATTGGAACCTCCATTTTTAGTTTCTGAGATGTTCTATCTAAGAAGAATTTCAACATATCTACTGTGTCCACGTCTTTTTCCGTTAGATGCCCTAATAGTGCTTTCCCCGCCTTATTACTTTCTAAAAAGACCACCTCTGCCTTGTCTAAAGTAATCTTGTCTATCCTCTTGTTTATTTGTTCTATACTTATTTTTTGTTTTACAAGTTTAGGTCCTATGTAATGCCAAGGGATACGGGACTGACTGTATTGATATAGTTCATCCCTTTGGTATGTTATAACCTTTATCTTTCCTGATTCTACATTTTGTTTTTTTAGAAGTTCTTTGACCTTCGCTGTAAGATCATAGTGTGGATTAGCTGACATCCCCTCAACAAACAAAAACGGGACAATACCAAAATCTGTAACCCGTTCGTACGAAATAATGCTGTGATTGCCAGAATTATTTAAAATCTCATATAAGTTTGGTAGGTTAATCGTTGGCGTCTGTCTATGATAGTAGAAGAGATACCCTGGCATGCCATAAATATACTAATATTCATTAAAGTAACACATAGTCATAAACAAAGAATGTGGGTACTTCTACCTTTTGTCTTTCATAAACTATGTTATGGATTTTCAGAGCGTATTTGTGTGTAACGAATGCTTGCCCTGAACTATTTAGCCGAAATAAGTCCAATCTATCACTATGCTTATAGTCTAACATACCGTTTAATAACAGCTGTGTAATCAGATCGGTCTTTATATCCTTACTCGATACCCAAAATCGCAGACGGTTATACAAATACAACGCCTCTACCAACTGATTATTACCTAATCTCATTTTACTCGCTAATGGACGATATGGAGTATGTAGAGAATTAACAATGTTAGCTATCAAATCTACATAAAAATCGTATTCATAAGACTCATCGTATGTCAGACCCATGAGATGTAAAAACTGCATCATAGCTGTTTTATTCAGACCGCCTGCTCCCCCAGCACTCTTTCTTATTTGATTTTCTATGTAGGTATTTAGTGTAGTATCAGTACAGGTTCTTACTATTCCATATAGTATGAGGTACTCTATACCAATCTTGAGTGCGTAATGTGTGAGTCTAATCTTATCGTTCTTTTGTTCTATTATGCCTAAGTCTAAGTATCTACCTAGAACCTGATTCCTAACTTGAGGCGACCACTTCACGTTCAAAAGCCCATATACATTCACTAAATCGTAATAACTGAAGTTTTTGTGTATATCAAATAATGTTTTTATGTTTTCTTTTGCCAGTAAGTTAGTTTTTATCGGTTTATCAATACTGAGGTTTTTGTGCACTATAACCTTATAGGCCAATTGTGCAATCATATTATTGGGTGTTTATGTATTTTAGGTAGCGTTCTTTTTGTCTGATGACATTATATATGTATTGATCTAATGTTCCTATGGCTATGATGTAGTGGTAGGTGCATTTATTGGATTGCTGTGAGAAACGGTGGATTCGGTCTTCGGCTTGTAGCATAGTTGCTGGTACCCAATCTGTCTCTGCAAATACGATTTCGTCTGTAGCAGTTAGGGTCAGTCCCTCCGAAGCCACAGCTAATGAAGCGATGATAATGGCTTTCTCGGTCGAGCTGGATTGGAAAGCAGCAACCGCTCTTGCCCTCTCATCCCTAGAAACCCTTCCATCAATAACATAAATCTCATAATCAGACCATGCCTCTGATAACTTCATCTTAATATAATCTATAACCTCGTTATGATGGGCATACACAATGAACTTATTTTTACCATCAAACTTATTTAGTATGTAGCTGACAACCCAACGAGCTTTTTCAATACCTATAAGGCGACGATAGGTAGAAATACGCAAAGCGATATCTCTTGGAAGTTTAAGGTTAGCTTCCAACATACTCTTAATCTTAGATTCCTCACTAATAGCTTCCATAAGATGGGTATCCGACGGATTAGCAATATCTATGTTAACAAAGATACGACTCTTAGCAGGTAACTCGGATAACACTTCCTTCTTTAAGCGCCTTATGTATTGCTGCGTACTCTTTAGATAAGTTATAAGGCTGGCGGCTTTTTCGGCTTCTATCGTACGATAATAACGAGCATGATTACTTGTCCTATAATAGTACGCCGCTGTCTCACCTTCAAAATTCTTTATAAACTTTACTACATCTTTTATTCCATTGGGCAACATATCAAGCAAACGTAATATATTGTAAGCCTCTACTGGCCTATTCTTAACAAGCGTCCCAGTAAGACCTAGAATAAACCTAGCCTTACTAGCTAATGGCATTACATTTTTAACACGCTTGGATTTGAGACTTTTTAAATTCTGTACTTCATCAAATACTATAATGTCTGGTTGTAGATTCAAGAGAGAAGGCAGCTTACTCTTAGCTGTAAGAGAAGCGTAATTGATAATATTTATCCGTTGTGGTAACGGATTTTTTAAAGTTACTCTTGGCAATAGAAAACGTTGTGTGTCAAACTCTACAATTCTATCGTACCATTCTTGAATCATTACGTCCGGCGTCATTATGATAACTGTCATGCCCTTACGATATGTTGATAGCAGAAATGCAATAGTTTGTACTGTCTTACCTAGTCCTTGTTCGTCGCATAACAGAAATCCTTTCTTTCCATTGCTATAAGCTAATAGAATATGCCGCACACCTTCTACCTGATAATCTCGCAAGCTGGGTATCAAACCCTTAACCATCTCAAGATCCTTACTAACTGACTTAGCTATATTATCGGGGATGTGTATATCTACACTTTCGTTTCCGTTCGTTTCTATGTGCTGCAGTTCTTCGTTGATAGCGTCTATATACCTATTTTTGGAACCTAACTCATAGGCTATGATGCGGGCTTCAACACTGAGATACTCAAAGTACTGCGACGCAAAAAGCGCAAACTGACGCTTGTCCCCACGCCAAACATTATCAGGTGCAGGACTATACTTAAAACCATACTTCTTAAGAACATCCTTTATAACGATAAAATCGTGTGTATTAGCATTATGCACATATGGGAGTTTTATGGCGCATATGCTGCCTTGTACAGTTACTGTAAGATACAACGGTTTGTTTTGATAGTAGTTAACTGCTTTTACAGGTATTTTCGAGAAAGCCTGACGAAGTAGGTCGGCCTTAGGTGTACCTGCGCTGCTCATGGTACTGTATACTCACCCGCAGGCGCAAGGTAAGGAAAATTGGCCAATGGGTCGTCATGTCCTACGCCCCGCTTAAAAACCTAATAGTACGATATGGCTGTACAATATAGTTTGCAAAAGGACCGCCACTAGACGCAAAGTAAGCATTCCCTAAAAGCATGTGGTCATAACTAATTACCCTAACCCGCTCTACATCTCTTACCTCAAACTCTATTGGCAAACTAAACTCTAAAACAAAACCATGACTATACATGACATCCTTAATAAGTTGTTCATCAGTACTGCATAGTATAGGTATATAGGCTAAGTCAACTATTTCAATATTATTACCATTCATATTTTCAAACGACTGGGGATAACCAGATTGGAGTGCAATACAAGCCAGCACTAACATGTGGTTAGGTAAGGCTCCCGTTTCTATAATACGCTCCAATGGCTTCCCACCACCACTATAGGTACGAGCCTGCAACTTCACTATCATCCCAGTACGATTAGGATGCTCAGCACTCAAATACCAAACATAAGATTCAGGAATAAATATGTAAGTACCAACTGCAACATTACCTGTTATCATTTGATACACACTATCATATGGTATCAAATCGTATTGAAAATCGTAACTTAGCCTTTCATTGCTGTTATTTGCGTTTCTAATCATGTATCTAAACTTGTTATCAGATATTATTTGATTTTCCCCAAATCCTGAACGACAACAATTATTTTCTGTATCATTTCCCGTATTGTTCAGACGTCTAAATAGCAATAAAAAGTTTAGTATAGCACCTGGCGGCTTTTGATTATTAATAAATGGGTAGTTAGCGTATGAGGCCCTGTTTTCGAATTGAATAGTAGCTGCAGGACTGAGGCTAACACAGTAACTCATTTTAGATAAATGTTCAGCTATCGCTCTATTAGGGATATTAGTCATATGGAAATATACTCATATTTATTTTTACCTGCGTTTCAGCTATCTACCTCAGTCATTGTCACTATCAACTCCGCCAGATCCACGACCGCTTCCGCCAGCGTTGCCTCCACCTCCACCAGAGGCGTCGTAACACATTCTATAATCCCCTGTTCCACTGCCGCCGCCTCCACCACCACCGCCTCCACCGCCTCCACCGCCACCACCGCCTCCACCACCATCGTCAGGTGCTGTCACATTAATTATAGCACTACTATTTGCATCACAGATATCCATGATATTTACCTGTCTAACATTCCAAAAGATTGTGTCGTTATGGTCTATATCTATGTTATCGTATATAGGTTCGTAAATGATGCATGCTTGAAGTAATTCGTCTGGGTAGTTACTATTATTCAAGTTCCATTTTATTAGTGATTGAATGTGACCATTATCTGGTCTCACAATCCGAAAATCATCGCCTCTAAGTTTTACATAGTACGGTATGGCTTTATTTCTTCTTATTTTATTTTTATGAAACATTACTATCTTTTACTGTATGTCTTATTTGTTCTGAGTATTAGTCCTGCTTTTTTGAAACCTGGGTCTAGTGTAAAATCAACACCTGGAATGTCGTATATTTTGGTGCATAGGTCTTTTTGCCATTCTCCTACTACGACTGCCGACACTGGTAGTTCTATACCAGTCATAACTAGTCCTCGCATCATCTTGATCCAATTCCCTACTTGAGTACCTTCAAATGGCTCTATCGGCAATAGTACAATAGTCCCACATAACCAATCGCCTTCTATGTACATTTTAGATACATAATGCGTAATCATCATGTTTAAGAGCATTTGATCAACTGCAGGTACTAAACTATACTTATTGGTTTTTTGGTCTCGATTACCGTGTGTTATACTCCCAAGACATGTCCTAGTTGCTATCCGATACTTGTAGGTATCGGATTCCAAGTAGTCCACCAATACCTTGCGCGGGAATATGCTTCCATCTGATGCTTTCTGCTCAATAGGTAAAATTCTAGCCTTTATCTCCATGAGAAAATATACTAACAAGAACACAATATTACGTGGATGCCAAGCGTGTTCTCGCGCAGTTAGCACTTATTTTCTACATAGTGTTAAGAGTCTACAAATTCTTACCGCACTACGAGCTTTTGCCCACCACACGACGTAGTAACAAATCAAAACGATGAATATCTCCTATGAAACGCATACTAAACTGCGATAAATAATCTAAATCCACTTTTTCGGGGTTTTTCCCGCTGTTTTTCACTAAATAACTCCTATAATCACTGCTCTGCGGTGACAACAAAGAATCATAATCATTAATATTGTTCAATAATATGCCGTGCGATATAAATGGATAAACCAACGCACAAACGTCCAAATCATGACCAGAAGTTAATAGGTAAACATTATGATAAATCCAATTATTGAAGCTGCAATGGAAATTTTTCTTAGATACCCCGAATACATACGCCCTACATAAATTATAGAGAGAGTATATCAAAGCATTAACGTATTGTGAGTCTGAATTGTTGGTGTATTCCACCAACAACATCTTATAGAACTTAGGCATGTCTATTGTCAGATACAGATAGTCAGTAGTGCATTCATTTTTGATAAGTAAAACATCCGTATTTATAAGAAGCGATAGATTTTGATAGTATTTTTCTATATCAGTTGGGAATGAACTTACTTTTTTAGAAACCATACTTTTTAGATTATCGAAATAGGTTAGGTTTTTATACTAGCATCAATTAAGATATGTCTGATTTTATCCAATTTTTCTTTTAGTTCTTGTTTTTTTGTACCTTCTAGTTTTTCTAACGCTTCATACATTTTTCCAATTGTGTTTTCGTTAAACAGTAGTTGTATTTCGTGGCTTGTAAATCTTACACTATTCACAATGTTGTTCATAAAGGACTTATATGTTATTGGGCAATATTTTTGCACGAAATATGCAAAGGCTTGAGCCACGACTCGTACTTCGTATTGCGCATGGTAGTCTGTACGTAATCTAATAAAGTGTAGTAGATTTCGGAGGTCTTGTTTCCAGTAGAATTGGGTATAGTAAGCTACGGGCAGACAACTTCTCGCGACTTCTCGGGATACACCGTTAGCAAGAAGTTTTTCGTAAGTTTGGTAAGCCTGCTCCTGTAAATCCCTATATTCTTTATCCATTTCTTCATTTATTAGACCTTCGTTTGAAGAACCCTGTCGGTTACTTTTATTTTGTAAGCGCCATTGTGGATGATAGTACTCGTCTTCTACTTTGGTATATCGGGCACTCACCTCAGATATAGATGCTGTTCTGTGTCTGAACATCTGCCTAGCTACGAATATCGGTACTTTTACATGAAACACAAACTCCGCAAACTCGAATGGTGAACTGTGTTCGTTACGAATAAGGTAATCTATAAGATTTTCGTCCGTACTTTTCTTGACCCATTTATAAGATGTTCGGGCGGCTTGCACAATCAAATCGTCAGAGGCCATAGCTTGAACTAATCGGACAAAACCTCTGTCTAATATCTTGATCTCCTTCATATTTTAAAAAGGTATTACTTCATCCTGAACGTCATAATCAATACCATCCTCAAATCCATTAGCCTTTGTATCAGACTTAAGCTCTTCTTTTACTTCTACTTCTGTTATAACGCTATTTTTTATCCTGAAATGCATAATAGCCTGACTTATAGGCATAAGCCCATGTCTGTCTTTAAGGACTATAATCTTAGTAGTTTTATTAGGCCCTGGAAGCATAGCAATGATACTATCGGCCATATGCTCCTTACGCGAAGAACCCTGTAAAAAACCTACAGGCGTGTAATTTTTAGACCTAAAAGAAGTTGGTTTTATCTGAGAGGCAAAAATAATCACCTTACCATCTTTATACGAATCCATAACCTCGTACGGCTTTGCAGCCGTATAATACATAATATCCTCATTAGTATCGTCTACAAACTTATCGTCATAGTCAATCATCACATAATCTACATTTTCGTTTTTTGTCATTCTGGCAACATCGTATATAGTTATTTGCTTATAAGGGCTAACTGTAATTTTTATCCTTTGAAGGGCATGTCTTATGTCTATGTTTTTTTGAGCAATTATTTTAGAGTATGCGTTGAGATAGTATTCTTTGATTTCTAAAAGTCTAGCCATTGTAGCTGATTCATCTAAGTCGCCCGATATAAACAAGTGTACGTTATAAGCGTTAAATATAGCCTGATATAGGGCTTCGTGCATGAGATATATACTTTTACCACCACCTGGCGAAGCAGCAACGATGTTTATCGTAGACCTTAGATAGGCTATCTTATTCACAAACGACGGCATGGGCTTCCGAGACCTAACAATCTCCTCTACATATTCACTCGAC
>Ga0308392_1000117_pt1 | contig 30508 bp, 38 predicted proteins | sample Hotspr20Samplem2_FD_202361 | JGI IMG/M metagenome (GOLD analysis project Ga0308392, IMG submission 202361) | Hot spring phototrophic mat microbial communities from Octopus Spring, Yellowstone National Park, Wyoming, United States - 20050624_m2 ... | reverse complement strand
TTGACGCGCTGCTTCAGACGATAGACCGCGCGGCGCGCTTTGAGCGCATCCCGCTGTTCGTTTTGGTGTTCGGCGACGATGTGCCGACCAGAACGGAGAACGGCGCGCGGGTGGATCGGGAGTGGGTGATGATGCCCCGGCGAGTGTTAGATGAACTCGTCGGGAAGAACAAAGGGGACGGCGATGCGTGACGACGATCTGCGCGCCGCGATGTCGTTCTTCGCCGAACGCTTGCGCGGCGTTGATGGAGACGAGACGCGACTGCTGCGCTGGACGCGCCACAAACTGCGCAACGACGCGCAGGCGGTCGCAGAACTGATGCTGACGGTCGGGTACCGACCGACGTACATCCGCTACTTCCTACGCTACCACATCCCGGCGCTCAACGAGAGCGCGGCGGTCGGAGAAACGTACACCGATCCCGACGCAGCGACAGAAGCGCATCTGGGGTTGTGCTGGCGTTTGGATGATGTTGTGCTAACCGTCGTTTCCGACCTCCACGCCGCTGCGAAGCGGCTGCGGCAACCGTACCGCGATCTGGCGGCGGTGTGTCTGAAGTGGGGGTATGTCCACGAGACGGTTGTACAACTACTGGTGAAGGAGTTAGAAAGGAAGCATCGAAATGTGGTGGAAGATTGAAGAAATTCCGCATAAAGAGTTGGAAGAGTGGGAGCGCGCACTCGTGCGTTGCGAGAACAAAGCAAAACGCGATCCAATGTCGCGCGCCGCCGGTGTTTTTGTGCTCTTCGTGCGTGAGGGATCAACGACGCCGGAATACGCGCCTGGAGACAAAGCGCCGGACGGCGCGTATCTGGTGGGGAAGTGGACGTTGAAAAAGAAAGGGTGGATGTGGTATGAGTGATGTAATCGCCTGGATCATCGCCGGGGGCGTCATCCTCGCCCTCGTCAACAGCAACGTTGCCGACGGACTGCTGAGCGCGCTCGATCTGAGCGACAACCTGCGCCGCGCGGTCGACTGGGCGCGCGGGGTGCGGGGCGTTCCGGCGGGCGTGGCGTCGGCGTGCTTCTTCATCCTAGCGTATGTCTTCGGTGCTTTGGCGTACCGCTACGACCTCGTACCGACGTGGAGATTTATTCAGCCGATTGCTGCAGACGTATTGGCGACGGGTGCGGAATGGCTGACGCTGTTTGCGCTGTTCCTCACACTGCTGCCGACGCTGATCGAGTTGGCGACGGTCGGGCTGGTGCAGCGCGACATCAAAGCGCTCCAGTGGATGGTGTATTTCTTCATTTTCTTCGATATTGTGACCGATTATCGCGAAGCCGTCGCTCTGGTTGACGTGTGGCAGCGCGGCGGACTGTTCGCGCCGTTGCCGGACGCGCTTGAAGGAGCAGCGGCGGTGCTGGCAAAAGTCGGCTGGACGTTTGCCGCATCGTTCGCGTTTGAGTTCCTCACCATTCTGTGCGCAGTAACGGCGCTGCTGCTCGCGGCGAATGTCAGAGCGCCCGGCGGCGGAGGAGGCGGGCGGTGAATGTCAGCGGCAAAGCGGTATTTCTGATGTTGTTCGGCGTCGCGGTTGCGTTCAGCGTTGACCCGATTGCCGGCGTCTTCGCGTTCCTCGCGCTGCTCGCGGCGACCAACCGCGACGCGGCGGCGCGTGTCTACCACGCGCTGAACGACGCCGCGTACCGGGTGGAGCGCCAACTCGAAGCGCGCGGCTTGCTGCCGACGGCGCTGCGTACTGTCACAACACCGCGTATAAATAAAGAAGAAGATGCTGTTGTGACGGTTGATGAGACCGCCGAGGCTGCGACTGCCGCCGCTGCTGCCGCAGCCGCCGCTGCTGTCACAACACCTACGCCCGTTGTCACAACACCCTATAGAAATAAAAGAGAAGATGATGTTGTGACGCTTCCTTCTCCCTCTGTGTTCAACCCCGCCGACCCGCGCCCGGCGCGGTTCGCGGTTCCGTTGGGGCGCGACCAAAGCGGGCGTTTCCGCTGGCTGGACTTCGGGCGCGACGCGCTCCACATCGGGCTGTACGGCACGAGCGGCTGCGGGAAGGATCACCTGCTGCGGCTGTGGTTCGCGGCGCTGCTGAACGAGCGCGGGGTGCGCTGGGCGATCCTCGACGGGAAGGGGGACTGGCTGACGCCGAACCTCGCCCGACTGCCGCAGATGTTGTTTCCGCCTGCCGGGGGCTACGGCGACGAGGGACAGCAGCGGATACTGGACGCGATCGGCGCAATCAACGAGGAAGCAAAGCGTCGGTTCGGATTGCTGCTCGGTGCGGGGGTGCGCAGCGTCGAGGAGTACAATCAGACCGCGCCCGATCCGCTGCCGCTGCTGATCGTACTGGCGACGGACATCATCGATGTCGTTGACGAGACGGAACGACTGCTCATCGCGCTGGTGAGCAAGGCGCGGGCGTTGGGTATTCGGGTGATCGTCTCGATGCAAACCCCAACCGGCAAGCGGCTGGAGTGGCGAATGAACCTATCAACCCTCATCGCCGGCGCGCTGGTGGACGGAAGCCAGGACGCGCCGGCGCTGGGGGTGCGCGATCCGAAGGCGCTGCTGTACCGACCGTCGCAACTGCCGCCGCCGCCGGGGGAGCGCGGGTTATTCGTTGTGCGGCACAACAACGAGCAGTTTGTGGTACGCACGTCCGCGTTGGTCGGAGACTTCGACGCACTGATCAACGCGCGCAACGATGCGGCGCTGCTGGAGACGTTGTTGTTCAGTGCTGTCACAACACCTCCTTTAATTAAAAGAGAAGCAAGTGTTGTGACGGCTGATGAGCAGAAGCCCGTCCCGACGCTTTCTGATGCGCGGGGACGGAACGAGGGGGCGGATTTGGCATCAGCAAGCGCGGGGACGGTGGTTGATCCGTCCCAAGGCGTCAGCAAGCCGCGGGACGAAATTGTACCGTCCCAAGGCTTTCTGATGCCTGGGGACGGGGGCGGAGCCGTCCCAAGGCTCTCTGATGCCTGGGGACGGAACGTATCCGTCCCCGTCCCCAACCGTCCCGAACCCGCAAAAAGCGCCGAAAACGCCCAATTTGGGGAGGTTTCCGAGAGCGGGGACGGGGACGACATCGCGCCGTCCCAAGGCGCTGTGTTGCCGCAAAACGCCCCTAGCCCCGTCCCGACGCTTTCTGATGCGCGGGGACGGATTGAGGGGGTTGATTTGGCTTCAGAAAGCGCGGGGACGGGGGTTGATCCGTCCCCGACGGCCGGGGACGATACGCTGCTCGCTGCGCTGGCGGCGCTCCAGCGGGCGGGCGTTAGTCGAGAGCAGGCGCGGGCGTTAGGTGCGCGGTTCCGCAACGACGACTGGGCGCGCGCGGCGCGGTTGAAGAGTGATGACTGAGAAAGGAGGCAAGAAGTGGAAGATATCGAACTCTGGTGCGGGGTGCGGGGGAACACGTTTCGGAGTACGCAGTGTGTCCGGTTTGTCGGCGAGTTCCTCGCCGTCGTTGACGTAGCGCACGCGGACGAGTGGGTAGAGCGCTGTGTGCTCTACCGCACCGAGGACGGGCGCGTGGCGGTGCATCAGATGCGACTATCCCTCCTTGATGACGGAATTGATATCGCAGAGGCGTACATCCTCCCCGCGCTGGACGCGGGCGAGGGGGAACGAGGAGGGCGGGTATGAGCGCACAACGAACGGTCATTTCGTATGGCGGGGGCGTCCAAAGCACCGCGCTGGTCGTATTGGCGATGCAGCGCGGGTGGCGGATAGATGAGATCGTCCACGTCGATCTGCTGGACGCAGAGTCGCCCGCAACGCGCGAGTACGTCAAATACTTCACGAATTGGTTGCGGGAAACGCACCGGCGCGACATTACGGTTATACAGCGCGATCTGTACGGAGATATGCTTGCACGCCCGGCGTTCACGCCCGCGCCGTGGCGCGCACGAGACGGGTCGTTTATGTTGAAGCGCCAGTGCACCAGACAGTATAAAGTCGAGCCGATCAGGCGTTATCTGTACGACAAGTACCGGCGCGAGAAGATACAACTTATGCTGGGAATCAGCGTAGACGAGTTCCACCGAATGCGAGACTCCGGCTCGAAACGCATCGAAAACGTCTACCCGCTGGTAGACGAGCGCCTGACCCGCAACGACTGTCGCGCGATCCTTGAACGCGCCGGGCTTGCAACGCCGCCGAAATCTTCGTGCTGGTTCTGCCCGTACCGATCGGTGCGCAGCCAGGCGGAACTGATCCGACAGTATCCGGCGCTGCGCGAGATGGGTGAGGAACTGGAGCGCCGGATCAACGATGAGCGCCGGGCGCGAGGAAAAGACGAGATTATTGTGCTGAAGGCGGATACGCTGTCGGATCAGAGTGATTTTTGCGAAGAGGGCTTCTGCGACACTTAGGCGGGCGGCTGTCACAACACGTTATAGAAATAAAAGAAGAATGCGTGTTGTGACGGTAAAGGAGATGTACTCGTGAAGTTCCGCATTCTCGCAACGCTATCAGTGCTGCTGCTGAGCGCGCCAAGCGCGCTGGGCGTCCAGCGCGCGCTTGCGCCGACGCGCGGCGACCTCGCAGGCTGGCTGGCGGCGGTGGGGATCGAGTTGGCGTATCTGTCGCTGGCGTTCGCGGCGTTCGCCGATCCGCAGCGCCAACGGTTGGCGTCGCGCGTGGCGCGGGCGGCGGTGCTCACCGCGATCACGCTCAACGTCCTCGCCGACTATGCCGCGCGCGTTCCGGCGGGGTTGAGCAGCGCGGCGGCGTTTACGGCGTCGTTTGATGTGCTGCTGCTGGCGCTGTCGGTGCTGGAGAGCGCGCCGCTGGCGACGCTGGCGTATACGCTTGCGACGTTGCTGCACAGCAGTGCGCAGCAGCATACTGCTGATGCTGCTCAGCATACTGCTGATGCTGCTGAGCATATGCTCAAGCATACTGCTGACCAGCACCAGCAGCACCAGCAGCATCAGCATCAGCAGCACCAGCAGCAGCACCAGCAGCACAGTGCTGATGCTGCTGAGCATATGCTGCAGCATACTGCTGAGCACCGGCAGCATACTGCTGGTCAGCATCAGCATCAGCAGCATCAGCATCAGCATCAGCATCAGCAGCACCAGCAGCAGCACCAGCAGCAGCACCAGCAGCACCAGCAGCAGCACCAGCAGCACCAGCATCAGCACAGTGCTGATGCTGCTGAGCATACTGCTGATGCTGCTGAGCACCGGCAGCATACTGCCGGTCAGCAGCAGCACCAGCACCGGCAGCATACTGCTGATGCTGCTGATCATATGCTCCAGCACCAGCACCAGCATCAGCACCAGCAGCAGCATCAGCAGCAGCATCAGCACCAGCACCAGCACCAGCATCAGCAGCGCCAGCAGCATCATACTGCTGAGCATCAGCAGCAGCGTGCTGCGCTGGCGTACCGCTGCCCGCGCTGCGATGCTGCGTTGACGCAGCAGCAGTACGGGGCTGCGCGGCGGTACGGGTATTGCGGGAAGTGTAAGGAGAAATGAAAAGCCCCATCCGTTGCCGGATGGGGCTTGTCGGATTCGGTGGGGCGTCTACTGAATGACGCCCGCTTTCTTCAACACAAACCGGTACTCCTTAGCCGCTTCTTCAAGTGAGGGGTACTCGTAAATCTCGGCTTCGCAGTAGTGTCCTTCCCGCTTGACGTAGAAGATAACAATGCCTTCATCCCACTCGATGATGCGGTACTGAATGTCCGCTTCCTCGTCGTTGAACCGAACAGCGCCGAGTTCACGCGCGTCCTCATACGTCACTACTTCGTAATCGTTCTCTTCGTCCCAGTTCCAGTGTCGGTAGCCTCGCCAGATAGAGATTGTTGCCATAAGATTGCCGTCCTTTCTTGATGTGTGTTTATTGCTTACGTCTCTACTATACCGCACTTCCCGCCGGTTGTCAAGCCTCAATTTCGGCGAATTTCCCGCGAATTTCCCACTTGACAACTCGCGCGGGGTGTGGTAGGATATGAGCGTAATCGATTTCGTTGATAGAAGGGAGTGTAACAACTATGGCTACGATCAACATCTGGAAAGGAACCAAGCGCGTCGTACGCGGCAATACATATAAGACCGTCGCGTACGTTGAGTTTGACGGTGAGTGCTTGGGAGTCTGTTGGGAAGAGTACGACTCCCGCGGCGTAGAGACAACGTTTTTTCGTTCTTCAGATGGGCGTATAATCGTCCATCAGGAGAGGTGGAGTCGGTGGGAGGGCGAAGAAACGCGCGCAGATGTTTTCGTTTTCCCATCTATTGACGATGCGGCGGAAGTATTCCGGTGGGAGTTGGAGCAGGCGGGGATCATTCCCCGCCCGACGCTCACACTCGAAGAGGTTGACGGTCGGTAATCAGTTTGGGGGCGTTCCGGTTCGCCGGATCGCCCCTTCGCTTTTTACGGAGGTGGGTGTGAAAATCCAATTCGAGCGACACCCGCAGTCTATCTGCGCCGTCCTTACCGAGCCGGGCGAGTGCGACCGGATCATCAACGTTGACCGCGCGAGCGACGCTTTCCGCGCATTCGGCATATTCACGCGCGACGTTTCTCCCGCCGCGTACAAGCCGCTCGACGCGCTGTTCTCACTGCCGCGCGTCGTCTGCGTCGAGATCGAGCGACGCGAAGGCGGTTGGCGCGTTGAGGTCGCGTACTGGAGCGGCGCGCTGGGAACGCTGGCGCAGTATGAAGCGGAAGCGGCGACGCTCTCAGAAGCGCTGGCGCGCTGCGTGTGGGCGCTGGCGAGGTAGGCGGTGCGGGGTGACGTTGTGGAGCGTCGGGCGAACGTCCGGCGCTCTCTATTACAGAGAAAGGACGAGAAGTTATGCCTAGCAACGAGCTTGCTCACTTTCTGAACGTCGCCATCGACGTTCAAGGTGGCTCCTACCCCGGAATTCACGTCGATGACGGCGTGATACTGGCGACCGACGGCGTAATGCTGGTCGCCAAGAAGTATAATAACCTGGTGTACCTGCGCGGTCGCGGTTCCTTATCACCGAAGGCGGCGAAGGTGCTTGAGGCGCTGGCGGAGGCGACGTGGATCGGGAGCATCGAGGTTGACGGAAACCGCGTATGCGTCACCGCGCAGACCACGCGGTACGACGAGCACCTTGGCGCAGAGGTGGCGGGCGAGTACTGCGAGGTGAAGTTGCCGGAATTCTACTGTCCGCGCGTCCCGGTCAAGCGGATGCTCGCGGTGCTGACCGACGAGAGCCGCGGGTGGGTGCAGATCGTTGAGAATCCCCGGATAAAGAACGTCAAAGAGTGGAGCGTGAATGAGTTCGTTGCGTTGGTGAGTAATCCACGCGAAGGATACGAACTCTTCCAGTTGAAGGACATCGATGATGAGAACTGGTACAGCGTCGCCCAGTTGCGGAAAGGGTTTCGGCTGTTCGGGGCGAAGGCGCGCCTGAGCGTTCGCCGGAACGACAAAGGCTGGCTGGCGTTCGAGGACGGGTATGGTCACACATTCGCCGTCACCCCGTTCGTCAAACACGACTAGCCTCCGACGCAAACGCCAGAACCGCCGGACGCGCGTCCGGCGGTTTCTGTTTGTTCAGCAGTGTCACAACACATCATTCTCTTTTATTTATACAGCGTGTTGTGACAACAGTGCGCGGACTTGGCGACGGCGGGGAAAAGAAAACCCCGCGCTTGTAAGGCGCGGGGGTTCGGGTCGGGTTCGTTGATTAGATGAGGCGCAGTTCTGAAAGTGCGTATCGCTGCTCGCTCTGCGCCGCCTCTTCGAGGCTGCTGAACCGGTAGATGGTGCCGTAGTTCGGTTCACCGATACCGTAGTTTTTATTCACAACGTTGATGATAATTTCTCCACTCTCCGTCCTGTAGACGTAGTACGCTGTGCAGGAAAACCCGTCGGGGTTCACGTCTTCAAACCAACCGAGTTCCTCGGCAACAATCTCGATAACGGTGTACTTGCTGGTGTCGTCGCCTGGCAGAAACGTTCGCTCGCCTTCCCAAATTCGATAGTTCTGCATTTTGGTTACCTCCTGTGAAGTGGTGTTGATTTACTGTGACTATACTATACCACACCTCGCACCGTTTGTCAATACCCAATTTTCGAGATTTTCCCGCGATTTTTGTGGGGTTGACAGACCGGCGCGCGCGTGGTATAATGAGCGCGTAGTTGATCATCAGAAAGGAGTACAACGATGCCGAAACGACGATCTCAACCAAAGCCCCAACCCGCGCGCGAAATCGTTATCGCAGAAGGTGAGGACTACCGCATCATCTTCGACCGCGAAACGAAGGATTACGCGGTCGAGTACCGCGGCGAGCCGGTCGGCTGGCGCGCGTATGTTGAGGACGCGCGGCGGCTGGTGGAACAGTTGCGATACGAGGACGCGCGGCGCGGCGAGTAACAGACGATCCTCCCTCCTTCTCCTCCTAGAAGCCCCGCCAACGCTGGCGGGGCTTCTAGTTGTCAGCAGTGTCACAACACTTCTCTTAATCAAAGAGAAGCAGGCGTTGTGACACCCCGCGCACGCGCCGCGATCTGGCGTACGAAAATGCTGGGTTTTTGCTGTACAATTAAAGTGAGGGGCGCACAGCGCCCCGCTGAAGAGAGAGAGAGGAGCAGGAGGGCATCACGTGAACCTTCCCTTTTCGCAACCGCTGGACAAGGTGACCTTTGGCGCGCTCGCAGCAGCGACCATCATCGTCCTTACGTGGGCGCTTCGTGAGTTTGTCGGGATCGATCTGCCGGCTGAGGTTCAGGCGGCGCTGGCGGTCATCTTCGGGTATGTCGTTTCGTACCACATTCCGCTGACTGAAGCCGAGGCTGAGGCTATCGCGCGGAAGTACTACAAGTACAAATGACCGTAGACGAACTGCTGACAGACGAAGCCCGCGCTGCGGTGTTGCGTGCGCTGTTTATGATCGTTGTCAACGACAACGAGCCGGCAAGCGCGCGCGTCGCTGCGGCGCGGCTGTTTCTGTCGCAGTTCGATGAGCAACCGAACGCCGATCAGAGCGTACTGGTGATCGTCGATGAGGCGGCGTTCGTCAAAACGGTATGAGGTTCGACTTCCACACCTCCACGCCGACCAGCGCGCGGTTGCGGAACAGACCAGAAGCGCGCGGTTTGTGCATCTGCGCGCGGGGCGGCGGTGGGGGAAGTCACATCTGCTGGCGCGAATGCTCACCGAAGCCGCGCTGGTGCGGCGGCAGACGGTCGGGTATTTCGCCCCGACGTACAAGTTGATGCTGCCGGTCTGGGAACAAGTGCGACGAACGCTGCGTGCACCGGCAGCAATGGAATACAAAGCAGAGCGACGGATCGATACGACAACCGGCGGGCGCGTCGAGTTCTGGTCGCTCGACAACGAGAACGCGGGAAGGTCGCGCGGGTACGATCTGATTGTGGTGGACGAGGCGGGGCTGGTGCGCAATCTCGAAACAATCTGGCGCGAAAATCTGATCCCCGCGCTGCTCGACCGGCGCGGGCGCGCGGTGCTGGCGGGAACTCCGAAGGGGAAGGGGGATTTCTGGCGTATCCACCAGAGCGCGCTTGACGATCCGCGCTGGGCGACGATCCGGCGGTCAACGAGTGACAACCCGCGTCTCGATCCGGCGGACATCGCGCTGCTGCGGTCCGCGATGACCGAGCGCGCCGCGCGCCAAGAGTTGGACGCCGAGTTTCTCGACGACGGCGGCGCGGTGTTCCGCAGCGTCCGCGCCTGCGTCGGAACAATCGAGCGCAGCAACGAAGCAGCGGTGATCGGGGTGGACTGGGGGCGCTACGAGGACGCGACGGTATTTGTCGCGCTCGATCCGCAGACGCGCTGCGTTGTTGACGTTGAGCGTCTGGTTGATGTGGATTTCGCAGCGCAGCGCCGCGCGCTGGTTACGTTCTGGCAGCGGAACGGGTGCGGCGCGGTGATTGCGGAGGCAAACAGCATCGGCGCGCCGAACATTGAAGAACTCCGGCACGTCGGGCTGCCGGTGCAGGCGTTTACAACGACCGCTGCCAGCAAGCCGCTGTTGATTGACACGCTCGCGCTGGCGCTGGAGCAGCGAACGATTACGCTGCCCGCGCTGGACTGGCTGCTCAGCGAGCTGGAGATGTTCAGCGTCGAGATCGGCGCGTCCGGTCGCGCACGCTACAGCGCGCCGGAAGGATGCCACGACGACGGAGTAATTGCGCTCGCGCTGGCGGTGTGGGGCGCGGCGCAGAGCGCCGAGGTGTTGTTTGATGTCTAACCCGGTCGCACAACTCGTACTGTCGCCGTTTGAGCGCTACGACATCAAAGCGCTCAATCTGGAGGATTTCCTTCCGTCCGCGTGGACGGGCGTGTTTACCGGCGACGGCGACGCGGTTGATGTCGAGACGGCGTATGAGCGCGTCGCTGTGGTGCGGACGGCGGTGACGTTGCGGGCGAACGCTCTCGCGTCGCTGCCGTGGGAAATTACCACCCGGCGCGGTACGCTGGTCGCATTCGACGCAGAGCGACTGGCGGCGCTCATTCGCGGAATTGAGATCGATCTGTGTCTGTACGGCGCGGCGTATCTGTTGCGCGACCCCGCAGCGTCGCTTGGTCTCCGTCGTCTGCACCCGCGTACCATCACTCCGATCACCGACGCGAAACGCGGGCTGGTCGGGTTCACCCGTCGCGTGAACAACACCGAAATCCGGTTAGAGCCGGAAACAGAACTACTGCACATCTGGGAACCGTCTGTAAGAAGCGAAGTCGAACCCGGCGTCGGGCTGGTGACGACGGCGCTGACCCAAGCCCGCGCGCTGCTGGCTGCCGAGCGCTACCAGACGGCGTACTTCGAGCGCGGCGCGGTGCGCCCGACGGTGTGGATGTTCGCCCAGCGCCCGACCGACGCCGAGCGGTCGCGGTTCGAGCAGTGGTTGAGACAGTTGGTGAGCGGCATCCGCAATGCGTTCCGGCACCTCGCGCTGTCGAGCGAGATCAAAACCGTCACGCTGGGGGATACGCTCTCCGACGCAGTGCAGCCGGAACTGTTGCAGCGTGCGGCGGAACTGATGCTGACTGCGTTTCAGGTTCCAATGTCGTTGGTCTTCAGCAGCGCGAGCAACTACGCGACCGCGCTGCGCGACTATCAGACGTTCATTCTTCTGACGATCCTCACCCGCGCACGCGAGATTACGGCGATGCTCCAGCCGCACTTCGCGGCGTACAATCAGATGTTACGCTGCAACGAGGCGCGGATTGATGCCGTCCAGAACGCCGAACTGGAGAAAGCCGAAGCGATCCAGCGCCTCACCGGACAGCCGGTGCTCACACTGAACGAAGCCCGCGCACGTCTCGATCTGCCGCAGTTCGTTGAGGACGTAGCAGACCAAGAACTGCTGCGACTGCGCAACCGGCTGGCGATAGCGCGGGAAGCGGTTGCTGCCGGTCTCGATACGAGAACGGCGCTGCGGCTGGCGGGCGTCAACGGCGCGGCAAGTGCGGAACCGGAGGAAGATGCAGCGAAGTCGCTGAAGAAGGACGAAGCCGAACCGGAACTGCTGCCGCACGAGGTGCAACTCTACCGCGACCTCAAGCGCGCGTTTCAGCAGTTGCGTCAGGTGATGCTCGACGGCGCAGACGAGATTACGGCGCAGATGTTCAGCGAGACGCTCTATCCCGCAATGCGCCGCAATATCGAGACGATTGCGCGTCTGTTTGCAGACGAGATGCGCGCAGCGATCGGCGTAACCGTCAACGTCGATGCGCTGCTGGCGGATTGGGCTGAGGAAGCGACGCGCCGCCAGGTGGAAGAATTGCTCTATCCGTACACGCGCGATTACATCGCCCGCGCGGTCGCGGCGTGGCGGCGGATGCCGAACGCCGACCGCGACGAACTCATCCAGATGATCGAACCGGTCGTCGGGGCAAAGCGCGCCGAGACCGTCGCCATCACCGCCGCGACTGAAGCCGCAGCCGCGGGCGTGCGGGCGTACCGCGACGGGCTGCGGGCGGAGCACAATCTGGAGTACGTGATGATTTGGGAGACCGCCAACGACGAGCGCGTGTGTCCGATCTGCGGCGCGCTCCACGGTAAGCGTGAGGACGAGTGGGGCGGGCGTTCCGGACCGCCCGCGCACCCGCGCTGTCGGTGCGGCGTCAGACTGGAGCGGATCGATGCGGGTTAGCGTTGCTGTCGATCTGGATAACGCATTGCGCAAACTGCTGCCGCGTGAGGTGCGGATCGAATCCGCGCTCGACGCGGGCGCTGCTGCGGCTCACGGCGTGATGCAAATCTATCCGCCGCCGCCCGCCGGATCGCGCTACCGACGAACGGGGAACTTACGGCAGAAGTTGCGGATCAAGAAACTGTCGAAAACGTCGCGGATCGTCGAGAACACCGCATCGTACGCGCGGTATGTGTACGGAATGCCCCAAGCCCGCGTTCACCGCGGGCGCTGGGCGTCGCTGAGGGACGCGGCGGAAGCGGCGAAGAAGGAAGCAATCGCGGTGCTGAAGGAGAGGGGGAGGTGAGGAGATGGAGTGGCAGACCGCGCCCGGCGCGGCGCTGAAGATGGTCGAGAGCGGGGACGTTGAAGGGCTGCTGGTGGTGTTCGGCAGTCCCGACGCAACCGACCTCGAAAACGAGTTTTTCACAAAAGAAACCGACTTCGGGCGACTGCGCGAAACTCCGATCTGGTTGAACCACGCGCAGCCCGTCAAAACCGCGTCGGGGGTTATCTTGATAGAGGAACCGATCGGCTACGGCGCGCTGGAACTGACCGACGAGGGGGTGATCATCCGCGGGCTGCTCGACGCGAAATACCGCTACCTCGCCCAGATTGCGGACGAGTTGGGCTGGTCAAGCGGGACGGCTGCGCATCTCGTGGTGCGCCAGCCGGTCGGGAAAGCGCTCCACATCAAACGCTGGCTCTTGGGCTTGGACGCCAGTATTACGCCGACGCCCGCAGAGCCGCGTACAATGTTGAGGAATGTCTATCGGTTAGTCATCAAGTAGGAGGGAAGTAAGGAGATGACGGAGATTGTGATGAGCCAATCGGAACTCGCCGCCGAGATCGCCGCACGGCTGCGTGACGAGGTGGCGGCGGCGGTGAAGGCGCAGAGCGTCGGCGTGGCGACAACACCCGTCGCCGAAGGCGAGGGTTCGTTCGGCGACTTCTTGAAGTGCGTAGCAACCAACGACGTTCAGCGTCTGCGCGCGGTCTACAAGAGCAGCAAAGCGCTGGACGAAACCACCGGCGCAAGCGGCGGCTTTCTGGTGCCCACCCAGTTCGAGGAACGCATCCGCGCGGTCGGCGCGCCTATGCTGTTCGACCAGTTGGTTGCCGCCGGACGCGGTCCGTTGATGCTGCGCACCAACGCGGCGGAGTTGGCGCTGCCGGTTCTGGAGCAAGACCAAGCGCCGAACGTCGAGAGCAGCGCGCTGGTGGGCGGGGTGCGGCTGGTCTGGCGCGAACAGAGCGCAGACGTTGCGGAAAGCGAACCGCGCTTCGAGCAGCGCATCTTCCGCCCGCACGCGGCGGACGCCTACGTTGCGGCGTCAACCGAACTGATCTCCGACGCGCCGCAGGCGTTGGAAGACACGCTCGTTACGCTGTTCGGACGCGCCTACGCGGTGCTGAAAGCGCGCGTGATGCTGCGGGGAACCGGCGTCGGGCAGCCGCGCGGGATCGTTGGGCACCCCGCGTCGATCAGCGTGACGCGGGCGACGGGAAGCAGTTCGCAAGCGGACAATGATACGAACACCATCCTCGCAATGATCCAGCGTCTGCTGCCCGGCAGCGCTACCGCGGTCTGGATCGCCCACCCGTTCTGGCGGTCGCGCTTGATGGCGACGCGGCTGGGCGATACGCTGCTCTATACCGTCAACGGGCAGTCGCTGGTGTACGGCGATACGCTTGCCGGTATCCCAATCGCGTACAGCGAGCACCTGCCGGCGGTAACCGGCGCGGGATCGCTCATCCTCGCCGATCTGTCGTACTACGCCTTTGTTGAGCGCGCGTCGTTCAGCGTCGCCTTCAGCGAGCACGTGCGCTTCCTCAAGCGGCAGTCGGTGTGGTTGTTCGGCGTGCGGATCGACGGCGCGCCGCTGGTCAACGCGCCGCTGATCCTCGCCGACGGCGCGGGTACGAACACCGTCAGCCCGTTCGTCGAGATCGCAGCCGGGCAGTAGTAAGCAAGGGCGTCACAACACGCTATAGAAATAAAAGAAGATCGCGTGTTGTGACGCTGCTGATGACGCCGGCGGGCGCGGGGGAGTACTACGTTTGGGTGAGGCGGACTGTCACAACACTGCATATAGATAAAAGAAGATGCGGTGTTGTGACGGCGGTTGAGGACAACGGCTGATCAGAAAACGGGCGCTGTCACAACACGCTGTATAAATAAAAGAGATGCAGGTGTTGTGACGACGCCGGAGGAGGGACATACAATGCTTGTTCAGGAGACCATTCAGCCGCTGCTGCGTTACTTCAACGCAGCGGCTTCCGGGGCGGATACGCCGGTTGTCAGCATCGTGAATGCGCAGGCGGTGCGTATCGTTGCACACACCGGGACGGTGACCGGTTCCGCGTCGTTGCAAGTGCACGTCAACGACACAAACAACACAAACAACTCGACGCAGTTGACGGATAAGGCAATCGCATCGCTGGCGTCTAACCGCACCTACGAGATTTTCGTTACCGGCGCGGAGGCATACGCAGCGAAAACGCACGCATCGCATATGTTTGTACGCATCGCCGGAACGGGTACGGCGCCGATTGCGATTGAGATTTCAGCGTTCCCGGCGCGCGACGTTCCCGCATCGCTGCCGACCGACTGGACGCGCGTGTTGTGAGGTAAGCGATGTACGCAACGCCGGCGCAACTCAAGACGTATCTCGCCGTCACATCAACCGCAGACGATGCGCTGCTGACCGATCTGCTCGTGCGCGCAACTGCGGTGATCGACCAGATGACGCGCAAGACGTTTAGTGCACCGTCGGCGACATCCCGGACGTTCGGACGCGAACTGATGCTGTGGGACGCGCAGTTGCGGCGGGATTATCTGCTGTTGCCGTCGGGCGTCTACATCGCGCAACTGGTCAGCGCGACCGACGGCGACGGTGATGCGATCCCGCTTACCGAAATCGCCACGCACCCGCCCGACGCGCCGTACACCGTCCTCGCGCGGCGGGGCAAGCGCTGGTGCGGCGCGTCGCAGCAAGCGACGATAACCGCGCGGTGGGGGTACAGCATCGCCCCGCCCGCCGATATTGTGCACGCAACAATCCGTCTCGCCGCGTGGATGTACCGGCAACGCGGGACGGCGAACGATCCGGATCGCCCGACGGTTGCCGACGGCGGGCTGGTGCTGCTACCGTCGGCGCTGCCGGACGATGTACGCGCGATATTGGAGCGCTACCGCGATGTCGTATAGTAGCGTCACCGACATCATTGAGTTGCTGGCGGGGCTGGCGGTGCAGTACAACAGCGCCGTCGTTCCCGTTCGGCGGTTATCAACGCAACCGAACTGGTCAGACGCGGCGCAGTTGCCGGTGCGGATCATCCCCGCGCTCGGCGGGTTGCGGCTGGTTGAGGGGGGCGTCTACACTCCAACGCGCGCAACGCGGGCGGTGTGGGAGATCGACGATCTGCTGCTGGTGCGCGATGTCGGGATGGGGCGCGGTGTTGCGGATACGGCGGCGGCGCTGGTGGACTACATCGAAGACTACGTTGCGCGACTGCGTTTCGCGTGGCTCGCGCGCGGCGATGTGCAGTTGCTCAACGTGAGCGGAATAGTGGATGTAGTACGATACGGCGAGCGGGCGTATGAGGGCGTTGCGATGACGACGCGCTTTGCGCACCTCATCCGCGCGCCGTCGAGTTAGGAGGGTAGGAGATGTCGCACTCTGGAGTTATCGACGGGCTGTATGCCGGTACGTTTGCGGTCGAAATCTCGACCGACAATACAGCCTGGACGGCGGTCTCAAATGCAACCGTCAAAATAGACGACGTTGAACTGAGCCGTCCGAGCGGAGAGGCGTATGTCGGCGGGTCGAGCGACTACGCGACGGTAACAATCGGAAAGCGGGAGCCGGTTGAACTCACGCTGACGTTTCTGTACAGCGAAGCGGCGAACTCTGCCGCGAACACGATCGTTGACCGGTTTCAGAGCGCCACGCCGACCCTCGGCGTGCGCTGGTCGCCCCGCGGTCTCGTTTCAAGCGCCCGCGCGTATGGAACGAGCAACGACGGCGGAACGACGTTCGGGTTGGGGGTCATCACCGGTGTGACGCTGAGCGCGCTTGACCCCGGCGACGCCGAACCCTACGTCGCAATGGTGACGGTGCGAACACCGTCGCTGCGCCGGTACACGCTTGGATCAAGCCCGACCAACCTCAATCCAGCGACGTAAAAGGAGGACAATATGACGACACCGGCAGAGATTTACGACATCGACGCAATCAGCGTCGACCGCAGTGCGCTGACGATCCGCGAGGCGGCAAGCGTACTCAACAACGAACTGACCGCGCCGGTTGTGGCGCGTTTGGTGAGGAAAGCAATCGGGGATCAAGCGGATCGGTTCCCTTTGCGGTCGCTGAAGGCGGTGTACGAACGGGTGCTGCCGCAGATTTTCGAGCCGGACGAGGCGGTACGGTCGCGGGTGGCGGGGTTGACCCCGGCGGTCGGCGAGATCACCCTTGGCGAGTATCACGAGTTTCTCGACGCGAGTGAGCGCAAAATTGCGTTCCCGCCGGTCGCCGCGACGCTGCTGATCAAAGCCTACGGCGAGGACATCCTCAACGAGCCGTATGCGGCGGCGGCGCTGCTGCTCAAAAAGATTTTTGACAGCGTCGCCGAAGAGGGAAACGAGTAGCGCGGGCGACGGCGTTAGGTCTGCTCGACCTCGCGCCGCTGCCCGCCGCGTACACAGAATTGGTGTTGTGCAGAGACATCTACCACTGCCCGCCCGACGCGCTTGATCGTCAACCGCTCCGGCGCGTCGCGCAGCATCTTGCGGCGCTGCGCGCGGAGCGGCGGCATCAAGCGCTGGTCGCAGCGCATCAACGGAAACGGCGATGAGCGATGTCGTCATCAAACTGAGCGCAGTTGACGCCGCCAGCGGCGTGCTGGAGCGCGTCGCCCAGAACGTTCGCGGCGTCGGGAAAGCCGCCGACGCGCAGCGCGGCGCGTTCGGCGCGCTGGAGCAAGTCGCGGTCGGGGCGCTGCGGCAGATCGGCGCGGCTGCGGTCAATCTGGCGGCGGCGGGGATTGCAGCCCTCGGAAACCAACTGCGCTCCAGTATTGACGTTGCTGCGAACTTCGAGAGCGCGCTCTTCCGCTTCCAAGCCGTCGCGGGCGACTCGCTGACGAAAGCCGGGTTGTCGTTTGACGACGTAAAAACGAAAGCGCTTGAGTTGGGGTCGTCAACGCAATTCAGTGCGCAACAAGCCTTGGACGCGATGACCGAACTGGTGAAAGGCGGCGTCAACGTCAAAGATGTGATGGGCGGCGCGACGGACGCAACGCTTGCACTTGCGGCGGCGGCGCAGCTCGACCTCACCAACGCCGCCACAATCGTTGCGAAGCAGTTGGGCGTCTGGGGCGAGACCGGCGTGACCGCGGCGAACGTCGCCGACCTGCTCGCGTCTGCCGCGAACGCGAGTACGGTGGACGTTGAAGAACTCGCGTTGGGGTTGGCGAACGTCGGCGGCAGCGCAAAAGTCGCTGGACTGTCGTTCCAGGAGACGGTGCAGACGATGGCGCTCATCGCGCCCTCGTTCAGCAGCGCTGCCGACGCCGGTACGTCTTTGAAAACGTTTTTGCAGCGTCTAATCCCGACGACGAAAGACGCAACGCAGATGATGATAAAACTGGGATTGGCAACGAAGGACGGGAAGTCGAAGTTTTTCGATGCAAAGGGCGAGTTTATCGGGATGGAGGCGGCGGCGCGGTTGTTGCACGACGCAACGAAAAACCTCAGCGAGGAGCAGAAATTTCTCGCATTGAACACCATCTTCGGCTCTGACGCAATCCGCGCCGCTGCTGCAATCGCCGGAGCGGGCGCAGAGGGATTCAACGAGATGGGGCAGGCGATGAAGGACGCGGGCGGCGCGGCGCAGGCGGCGGCGATAATGCAGCAAGGGTATAAGTTCACGCTCGACCAGTTCAACGCCGCGGTCGAGACGTTGCAGATCACCGTTGGCAGCGCGCTGTTGCCGCATCTCACACAGTTAGTCGCGGCGGCGGCGGAAGGCGTCAACACCTTTACCGCTTGGGCTTCCGGCATCCTCAGCGCCGCCGATCCCGTCGCAGCGCTCGCGGCGCAGATTGGGCTGGTCGGGGTGACGACCGACGGCGTGCAACAGACGGTCGCCGTTGCTGCGGCTGCGATCTTTTCTGCTTGGAACGCGCTGAGCGCCGCGCTTGCGCCCTCGGCGCAGACGGCGTGGAGCGCGGTGCAGTCTACGGTGCAGACCGCGCTTGCGGCAGTGCAGCAAGCGGTGCAGTTTGCGACTGCGCTCGTTGTGCGGGTGTGGAACGCGCACGGCGCGGATATTCTCGCGTTTGCGCGAAAGACGTGGGACGGGATTATGAGCGTCGTCACCGCTGCGGCGCGGTTCGTTCAAGCAGCAATTGAGGCGCTGACGACGGCGGCGCAGTGGGTGTGGCGCAACTTCGGCAGTGAGATCACCGCCGTCGCGCGGTTCACGTGGAATCAGGTCAAGACGCTGACCGAAACCGCGCTCGCGGTGTTGCGCGGGTTGTTTGACGCGGGGACTGCGGCGCTGCGCGGCGACTGGAGTGCGGCGTGGACGGCGATCAAAGGCGTTGCGGAAGCGCTCTGGAACGGGATACGGTCGTCAGCGGAGAATTTGATGAACACGCTCTCGTCGCTGTTCCAGACGCTCTACCCGCGTCTCGAAGCGGCGTTCCGCTCGGCGATTGCGGGCGCGGCGTCGTTGGGCGCGGCGCTGATAAACGGAATACGCAGCGGCGTGGAGAGCGCGGCGCGCGGACTGGCGCAGGCGGCGGCGGACGCGGCGAAGGCGGCGCTGGACGCAGCAAAAGCGGCGCTCGGCATCCGCTCGCCGTCGCGCGTCGCGGCGCGCGAGGTCGGCGTGCCGCTCGCAGAGGGTATTCTGCGGGGATTGACCGAGGGGTTAGCGCCGCTGCCGCTGCTCACGCGCGATGCGGTGACGCAACCGCCTCCAGCGTCGGCAACGGTCAACGTCGGCGGCATTACCGTCAACGCCGCGCCGGGAATGGACGAGCGGCGGCTCGCGTTGATGGTGCGCAGCGAGATCGATAACCTCACGCGCTTAGCGCGGTTCGGGAGGGTGTGATGCGAGTACGACAGATCGGAACGCTTGTTTTCGATGCGAATACGAACATCATCGTTGACGCGAACAATCAAGACGCGCCCGGCATCGGGTTCAACGCGAATGCGCTTTTCGATCCGCAGCCGTTCGCGGCGGAGATCGCGTTTCGGAGAGCGACGCGGCAGCAGGCGCTGAACGCGGTGAATGCATTCGCGCGCGAACTGTATAGTTACGCGCAACGGAGGCAGGGCGGGCGGCTTGCGAATGCGGGCGGCGTGGCGGTGGTTGCAGAAGATGCAACCGGAGCTGCGTCGCTACTGTCGTATTTACGCGACGGTACGGTCACACTGCTGGGCGTCGAGACAACCGCGAACGGCGTCCTTGCGCGAGTGCGGGTGACGGGAACGCTCATCAATCCGTTCCTCAACTATACATTTGCGCAGACTGACGTAACGTCGCTCAAGCCGTATGAGCGTCGGGTGATTACACTGTCAGAAACGAGCGATGCGTATCTCTACAAGAGCAGTCTGTTATACGGCGTCTCAAATATGACGGGTCTCTACAACGCGCTGTTCGCGGTTGAGGAACTGGAGAGCGCGACGGGGGCGAGTCGCATTCAGGCAATCAGCCCCGCGACGGTCTCGAGCGGGATTACAATGCAGAATCAGAGTTGGAGCGCGGGCTGGCAGACGCTGACGCGCGCGTTTTTCGCCTCGGCGACAAGCGGGACGATTACGTACACCATCAACCCCGCCGCATTTCCGCAAGACGTGTATCGTCTCTTTATTGAGATTTTCTGCCCGACCACGCCCCCGGTAAACGCGCGCTACCTCGTGAGTTGGGACGGACAACCGCAAATCGCAGAGACGATCTCTGGAGATCGCTCGTGGTATACGCCCGCACTGTTCACACGCAGCAACGAGACGTTTCCGCTGACACTCGAAATCCAGAGCGTGCCGACCGGGACGCTGGTGATGCCGATTGTCCTTATCCCGACCGACGGTGTGTCCGTCTGGAACGTCATCACGTCGCCAACGCTGTCGTATTTCCATATACTCGATCTCCAAAGCGCTTTTTCACGTCCGTTTGAAACAACACCAACCGGGACGGTCTACGGCGCGCCGGGGCTTATCTCAAGCCGTTATATAGCGGTGTTCAACGGAGTGATGACTACAACAATCACCAGCGCGTCCGCAACGTTGACCATTCGCGCGCGGCAGATCGAACCCGCCGCGTTCGCGTGAGGAGACGAATATGCTCGTTGCAATTACCAGACCACATCAACAGTTCCCCGTCCCGCTCACCGTCGCCGACTACGAGTTCTCGACCTCTGACGACGGCGACGAGCGCGGGCGCGTCACGCTGCCGCCGGTTTACGCGCGCTCTGGAGTTATGACGCAGATCGGCGATGAACTGATCGTCTACTGTACGCAACTCTCGAAAACAGTTTGGCGCGGGCAGATCGAGCGGATCGAGGAGGCGCGCGACGGCAGCATCACCTGGCACGCGCTGGGGTTCGGCGCGCTCCAGCGCGATGCGCGGATTTCGGTCGTGCAGAATATGACCGATATGACGCGCTGGAAACCAGTAGGCGCGGGGTTTATGACGGGCAGCGGGTACGATTCGCGCGGGGATTTGTGGGAGTATGAGGTTGTTGAGGCTATTGGGTTTCCGCACGTGCGGATACGCACAAAGAAAGCGTTCATAATTACAAACACCACGCTCTTTTTTATCGCGTATCTTTTTGAACAGCCGGAACGATACGTGACGGTACGAACAAACGAAAGCATTATCATACTCCCGGCAATAGTGACGGGGTTAGCAGATGGCGTCTGGGTTGCGCCGGTAACGGCGATTCCGCAGCCAAACGCATATACGCTGACGCTGGGGACGTTTACCGGTCTCAATTCTACTAATACCGTCATAGCAACAACCTGTTACGGCTGGGTGATCGGCGTGCGCGCGTCCGGCATCGAGACGACGGCGGGTACGACATCGGTGACGTTTCGCGCAATTGTCAACCTCTCCGATATTTTCGGGATCAACCCGGCACTGACATATACAGATTTGGGCGTACTCGGTTGGTGTTGTGATGTCTATTTACCTTCTCAAACAAACATAAAAATCGAGAAGCCGGACGCCAATCTGCGAGAAATCATCGAACAGAGTGATGATAGTTTCGTGCAAGTCAGATACCCGCGCAAACGCTTTCTGCGCGACCGGCCGCGTCCGGTGATCGACTTTCGTACAGACAGCACGCTGACGTGGCGCTTCCCCGACACAATGCGCACCGTTGATATCTCGAAAGCGCCAAACCGCGTGTACGGACAGTACCGCGGCTACTGGACGGATCATCTGACCGCGCCGTCAGTTATCTTGTCGCTCGAATACCGTCGCCAGATGCTTGCGTCGCGCAACGCAAGCGTCGGCGAATACGACAGCAAAGCGATCGCGGAAGCGCGCCGCGACGAGGCGGCGATTGCGCTGGATCGTCAGATCGCGCCACTGACGGTCGAACTCGACAATTCGCACTACGAACTGCTGACGCGCGAAGGCGTGACGGTTCCAAACTGGGCTGCTGATGTCAGCGACTACGTGATTGTGCCGGGTTACTACCGCAACGCGAAAATCACAGCGCGCACCATTACGCGCGAGAGAACGACGTATACCGTCTCGTTCAACCCGGATGATTTTGTAACCGCGCTGAGGTGAGGGAGAGCGTCTTATGCCCCGACAACTCTTTCCGTATATCGGCGGTAAATACAGCGTTGCGCCGGAGATCAACCGACGGTTTGGCGCGGTCGCATCGGGCAGTATAAGGATCGAGAGTGCATCTGGTTTAGTCCGCACTGCGGGGGAGGCAGAGATGATTGACGATAATCCGCTTATCTTCGCACCGCACAGCATCAGCGCCGCGACGTTCCGCCGCGTACTGCGCAGCGCGCGCAGTCCGGCGTTCCTTGAGACAGAGATGCTGCTGGCGGCGCTCGACGACTGGGGCGCGGATCGCGCGATCGCGTTAGCATTCTTCGCAAAAGAGAGCAGTTTCGGAACACGCGGCGTTGCAACGCGCACGCGCAACTGGGGCAACCTCCGGCGCGGCAAGCGAATGATTGCGCAGACGCCGCACCCGTTTGCCGTTTACGCGCGCTGGACGGACGGTCTCAACGACTGGTGCGAGTTGCTCAAAGAGCACTACTGCAAGCGGCGCGGGTTGTGCCGCTTGCGCCAGATACTGCCGCGCTACGCGCCGTCGTCAGACGGCAACAACCCGGAGCGTTACGCAGATTTCGTCGTGGCTATCATTCGTCGCTGGCAGAGGGAGGAACAAAGTGGACATCATTGAGGTATTTCAACTGCTGGCAGCGGGGCACAACGGACTGACCGCGCTTGATTACGCCTGGAACGCACTGTTTGGCGCAATCGGCGCGGCGACGGCGTACCTCGCCGACACCAACGGCGAGGTGTTTCTACCGCGCTACGACGCCGAGCAGCACAGCATCGAACTCGGCGCGTTGGGGCGCGTGCTGGTCGGCGCGGGGGCGGGGACGCTCGTCGGCTATTCCGGCTACGTCCCGTTCATCGCGGGCGTCGTTGCGCCGACGCTGCTGCCGCTGCTGATCGATAAGATCGCCGGCTTCGTGGAACGGAGGCGAAAATGAAACTCGACGTTCTGTTGCTTATCAGCGCGTTCGCACTCGCGTTCGTTCACCCCGACGCGGCGCAAGTCGCAGCGACGGCGGTGCTGGTGCTGCTGATGGTGCGGATTGAGCGGGGACGACGGGCGAGGAAAAAGAAAAGCGCCCCAGTTGCTCACTGAGGCGTTTTCGGTGAGACGGAGGGCGTTACACATTCCGCAGCGGCGGCGGGTACGGAGCGCTGTTGCGGATCGCGTCGGCGGGCGTTGCGCCCTCGCCGCGAAGATATTGATTTTCGAGTTCTGGGCAGAGGGTGATGTGTACGCCCCACCCGTCGCGTGTATCAAATAGTGTGATGTCAACGAGACCGTAGTAAACGATAAGATTTTCGATAGCCTTCGCCGTTTCTCGGCGATCTATCGCCGGGATCGGGGTTGTGGAAAGGAAGTTATCCGCGCCCCAGCAGGCTTGCCACTGATCGTTTTTCTCTGGGGTCTCATTGTAGTACACCCGAACGTGCGCGTCCCAGGTTCCGGGGATTGGTTCAATTTTGATTGAGTAGCGGTTCATCCAAACGTCTTTTGTGTGATAGATAGTCTTCATCGTTGACCTCCTTTAGTGTGATTGCGATTACGCTTGTAGTATACCGCACTATCGCGCGGTTGTCAAGAGGGAAAAGAAAAGCGCCCCGCATTTGGTGCGGAGCGCCGAAAGCGAGGAAGCGAGGGTTAGTAGCGTTGAATATCGGTGATGAGTTCGATCACCGCGTGCAGCGGGGTGTCGCCCTCGCCCTTCCGCAGTCGCCGAACGCCCCCGAAATCGACGAGCGCATCGGCGACCCAAATGCCGGCGTCGGTCTGCCAAACTTCAACATCGACGACGGCGAAACTTCGGAAGAGGGCAACAACTAGAGCGCCCAAACGATGCCAATCTGATTCGGGTAAATGAGACCCGATCAGCAGTTCGTAGTTGAGCGGAACAATCCGATCTTTGTTCGTCGCCGGGCAAGCCTCGGAGCGCGATACGACGCGCATCAACTCAGAGTATTCCTTGAACCGTTCGATTTTGACCGACTTGAGCATTGTACACCTCCTTATGATAGATGATTGTCACACCAACAGTATACCGCGCTTCAGCGCGGTTGTCAAGAGGAGAGAAGGGAAAAGAAAAGCGCCCCGGCGATGTACCGGGGCGCGAAGGCGGGGAATGTTAGTCCTTTTTGATGATGTTGCAAATAAGATTGCTCAGCGCGTCCATTATAGTGTCACCTTCGCCTGCGTGGGGTACAACCGTCCAAGCGTCAATCTCGATAGTAGCGGTCGCGTTCCAACGACCATCAGTCTGACGAGCCTCCAACCCAACCGCGCGAAGGTCGAAAAGAACGCGAACCAGCCGCTCCACCTCTTCGGAATACCCGGTGCCGCGAAGGAAATCGCTAACCAGATACCGAATGTCTACGTTCCCGTTCCCGTCGTCAACGATAACGATCCCGTGTCCAATCCAATCAACCTTGAGCATTGTTGTCCTCCTTATGTACTAGTTATCACGCCTATACTATACCACACGCCCGCCGGTTTGTCAAGAGCCGAATTTCGACAAATTTCCCGCCAAAAGCCATTGACAGACGGGAACTTGTGTGCTAGAATAAGGATCGGCGTAGCAGAATAAAAAGCGGCGCTCGCCGCGTCTTATCTTATAGTAGGACGCCCGGGCTTAGGGGAAGGAGAAGTATATGTCCATCTCAATTGCAGATTACCTCGACTTACTGTACGGCGACGATGCCGACGCATATACGACCGTCAGCGTCAAGTTGACCGACGGTCGCTTCAAATGTCAGACATTCAGCCTCTCGCAGCGCGCCGAAATCGTCAAGCATATCGAGAAACACCTCGTATACGACATCTACATCAAGCGCGCGTCGCAGAATAAGATTCCAGACCCCGGATCGTCCGGCAGCGCCAAACTTGCACACCTCCAGCGCGTCATCACCGCCGACATCGACATCCGTTCCGACGCGCACGCGAAAGACGAACTCCCCGCGTCGAAAGACGACGCACTCCGGCTGTTGAAGGAAAGCGGCTTGCCGGAACCGACGCTCGTCGTCCACACCGGCAACGGTCTGATGCCGATGTGGGTTCTGCGCGAACCGCGTTGGGTCAATGACGTTGCGCCGGTGCAAGCGGGCGTCGAGGCGCAACTGCGCATCACCGCCGCGCGCTACGGCTGGACGCTCGACAACACGAGCGACGCGGCGCGGTCGATCCGGGTGATCGGGAGTTACAACTGGAAGCAGCGACCGCAGAAGAAGCCCGTCACCGTCATCCGCAACAGCGACCGCTACTACGACCTCGCCGATTTCGCCGCGTTCGCCCGCCGTCCGCTCCTTGCGCCGAAGCGCGTCGGCGGCGCGGCGACGCGCGAGACAATCGAGACGTTGCTGCGGTATATACCGGGAGACGGACTTGAGTACAATATGTGGCTGGCGGCGGTGTGGGCGATCCAGTCCGCGCTGCCGGAAGAGGACGCGACCGAGGTGCTCGACGGTTGGACGTATGATTGGGAAAAGCACCGGAAGCCCGATCACGTCGAGAGCGGCATCGGCGTCTTGGTCAACCTCGCCCGACAGTACGGGTTTGAAGGGACGATCCCCGGCTTGCGCGGCGGGTACGTTACGTCGCCGGAACTGCCCGACGCGATGCGCATCAATCAGCGCTACCTCGACATCGAGATTGACCCCGACGATCAGTACCCCAACATCGTTGTAATTCGTTCTGCAAAAGGAACTGGGAAAACACAGTGGCTGGCGGAGGCGGCGAAATGCTACCCGCGCGTGTTGTCTGTGGGGCACCGCGTCTCGCTGGTGCGCCAGAGCGCTGCGCGGCTGAACCTCACGCCGTACTACGAAGACGGAAAGTGGATCACCAACGCCCCGCGCGTCGCAACGACCATCCACAGTCTCGACAAAATCGAGACAGACGCGCCGTATGATCTCGTGATCGTTGACGAGATCGAACAAGTGTTGAAAGCAATCGTCAACGACCGCAATCTGAAAAGCCGCAAAGTCTCGGCTGTCGGCGCGCTGATGGAGCACCTGCGCAAGGCGCGGCTGATCATTCTCGCCGACGCCGATGTTGGCGAAGCGACGCTGACGTTCATTCAGTCTGCGTTTCCCGACCAGCCGATAGCCTACGTCGAAAACGAGTACGCGCATCGCGCAATCGACCATCTCGTACTACTGCCAACGCCGGAAGACGTACTCCAGAAGTCGCTGGAGTGGTACGAAACCAATGCGTGGAAAATCGCGCTTGCGTGCAACACACGCGCCGACGCCGACCGCGCGGAATTGTTCTACCGACAGTTTCTGCCGGACGCGCGAATACTGAAGATCACCTCAGAAACAAGCGAGAATAACAACGAAACGCTTGAGCACATCAACGATATTCTGAGAGACGTTGATGTATTCATTTATTCGCCGTCCGTCGGCACCGGCGTCTCGATTGACGTTGGGGGGTTCGCACTGTTCGGGATCGCCAGAAACGGCGTCGGCGTCGGCGATGTGGATGATTTCCGCCAGCAACTGGGGCGTATTCGCAATCCGCTTGAGCGCGAGATCAACGTGTACGTTGAGACCAAGCGAATGAACGAACCGACATCGCCGGAGGCGTACCGCGATCTGGCGAAACTGCGCGAACTGGAAGATGACTTCCGCATTTCGCGCGCGAACGGCGCGTCGGAACCGGCGACGGAGTGGGATCGCGTCTATCTCGATCTGTACTGTGTTGTCAAAGCCAAAACTGCGGCGCAGAAGAACCGGTTCTTTGAGAACTTTGTCGGTTCGTATATCACCGAGGGCGTCGAGGTGCACGACGACCGAGACAAACCGGAAATAACCGGCGACGAACGACGTAAGATGCACCGGACGCTTAACGAAGCGCGCGCCGCCCGCGAACGCGAACGAGCCGAGCGCATCGCCAACGCGCCGACGCCGGATGATGCGAAAACGGAAGAGCAAAAGCGCGACGCAGAGCGGAAGGTCGAACTGGAAGAGCGCTACGGCATCGACGTTGACGCCGATCTGGTGCTCGACGACGAGCGCGGCGCATACGGCGCGGCGCAACGGCTTGCAGCGGTGGAGGACGCAGAGGTTGCGAAGGCGCTGGACGAGGTGGAGGCGACGCGGCGTTTCAGCGCCGACCGCAACCGGTTTGCGCTGTTTGCGATCTGGTTCAATATGCTGCTTGCCGCGCTGAAATTGCGGATTGAAGAAGGTGCAGAAATTGCAATCACCGAAGAGTTTGTCGATCTCGTCGAGCGCAACCGGTTGTTGATCCACGCCGCGCTGGGGGTCAAGGTGCGCGAAGACTTCCGCCGGAAGCCGATGTCGTTTGTGGGCGCGCTCTTCCAGCGGATCGGCATCGACATCGAAGGGAAACAGCAGCGGGTAGACGGCGGGAAGCGGGTGCGCGTCTACCGGCTGGTCAACGTTGAGCGGGCTCGACTACGAACGACCGGCATCCGCAATCGGTACGCAGACCGCGCCGCGCCGGTGTTTGAGTTTCTCGGAACGCCTGTCACAACACCGTATAGAAATAAAAGAAAGTCCGGCGTTGTGACGGCTGCTGCTGCTGCTGTACGCTAGGGGGCGGCGGTGCGCTCGTTTGACGAACAAGCCGCATTCGGGCTGCCCTACGAACGCCTGATCGCGCAGACGGCGGCGCTGCTGCTCTACCCGCATCGTCTCGATCTGACGCTGGTGCGGCTGGACGCCTACGCGCCGCTGGATTATCTACTGCTGGACGGCGATTGTCCGATCGCGGCGCTGGAGGTCAAGCGCCGGTCGGTGCGCTCTGATGCGTACCGCACCACCATTCTGCCGCAATCCGTCGTTGACGCGGCAAAGCGCTTGACAATCCCCGTCTATGCTGCTATTCTCTTCCTCGACGGACTGGCAATATTCGATGTGCTGCGCACGCCCTCAACTGCGCGCTGGCTGCGCACGCGGCGCGGGGCGCTGCGGAAGCATCGAGAATACGACGTTAGAGAAAGGATGGTACGGCTTGAAGCAGTATATCAACCACCGCGACGAAGCGCTTGACGCAGTGCAGACGCTGCTCGAATGCGAAGCGCTCGCGTTCGATATCGAGACGCAGCCGCTCTTTCACTACCCGAAGGAGCGGACGAAAACGGCGTATCGGGCGTATTTCACCTACCTCAAGCGCAACCGGTGGGGTCTGACGTTTGACCCCGACCCCGACGACCTTCCCGACCCGCTGCCCCCGCCGGTTGACCACCTCGCCGAGAAGCAGCGCCTGCAGCGTCTCCTCGCCGACGCCCCGCGCGGCGGGAAGACCTCGGCGCGGCGCATCGGCGATCTGGAGGACGCGCTTGCAGCGCTTGACGACGAGGTTGTTCCGGCGTGGGTGATGCGCCACGTCGCCCGTCTGCTCCAAACCGGCGACTACGCCAACGACCCGGTGCGCCCGGGGCTTGACCCGCGCACCTCGCGCATCTTCCTCGTCCAATTCGCGACGATGTCCGGCGACGCCTATTGCTTCAACGCGCTGCGCGTCGGTCTCGACGTTTTCATTCCGCTATTCGAGCGCGTGCCGCTGGTCGGCGCGAACCTCACCTTTGATGTGCAGTTTGTGCTGCACACCGTCGGCGTTTTTCCGCGCGTCGCGTGGGATGTCGTCGTAGCGGATCGCGTCATCACGCTGGGGCTGGACGTTCCGCACTCGCTCGCAGCAGTAGCCGAGCGCTGGGTTGGAGAAACGCTTGATAAGAGCGTGCGGGAGACGTTCAGCAACCCGCACGTGCTGGAGCCGACGCCGGAGCAAGTGGAATACGCGCTCAAAGACGTTGAGGTTCTTTTCCCGATCCAACGCCGCCAGCAGCAGCGCGCTGAGGCGCTGGGAGTACTGGACGCGGTGCGGCTGTTCGTCAGCCTCACCGTCCCGACCGCAGCGATAGAGTACTGCGGGCTGTGCATCGACGCCGCCCGCTGGAACGAGTTAGCAGACGAGGCGGAGCGGCGGCTGCGCGCTGCTGCTGAGCAGTTCGCGGAGTACCTCGGCGTCGAACCGGAGGATTTGACAAAGCGCGAACTGGTCAAAACTGCGGCGAAGATGCGCGGGATTGACATCGCCTCGCTTGACAAGCAAGAGTTGGGCGAGGCGGAACGCGAGTACGAAGACGATCCGGAGCGGCGTCGGTTTTTCGACCTCTACCGCACCTGGTCGCACTGGCAGAAGCGGGTGACGACGTACGGGCGGTCGTTCCTCGCGCATATCCACCCGCTGACCGGGCGGGTGCACCCGAACCTCAAGATCGCGGGTGCGGACACCGGGCGGTTCGCGTGCGGCGAACCCAATCTGCTGAACATCCCGCGCGGCGAGGGGGACGATCTCGACTACCGAAGCGCGTTTCTCGCGCCGGAGGGGTACGTTTTTGTGAACGCCGACTACGCCGCGATGGAGCAGCGCATCGCCGCCGATCTCTCAGAAGACCCGGCGTTGCTGGCGTTGTTCCGATCCGGCGGCGACAACCACAGCGTCACTGCGGCGCTGATGTTCCACCTCCGGCGCGGCGACGTTGCGGAGCCGAAGCCGACAACGTTGACGTTTCAGCAGACGCTGGTTGAGGGATACATCATTCCGGCGGGCTGGGACGCTCAGCGCACGGTGCGGTTTGTGTTGGAGAGCGGGCTGGCCGACCTTATCGGTAAGAAGTATAAGAAGTCAACGCGCCAGACCGCGAAGGTCGTCGCCTTCCTCTACTTCTACGGCGGCACCCCGGTAGGGCTGGCGAAGAAGTTACATCTGTCGGTCGAAGAGGCGGGACAATTCTTTAGAGACTTCAGATCGGTGTATCCGGTGTTGTCGAACTGGTTTGCGGACGCCGCCCGCGCGCCGTTCGAGCAGAGCGCCAGGCGCGCTGACGGTTCGACCGCCGGATACATCACGACGTATGCCGGTCTGCGCCGGTGGTTCACGCTGCCGAAGCCTGCCGCGTCGAACAACGAGCAGTGGCGGCAGCGCGGCGCGATCCAGCGCCAGGCGATGAACTTCCCTTGTCAAGGGGGCAACGCGGTGGTGATGGCGCAAGCGATGTCAGACGCCTTCCGTCTCTGCGCGCCGCGCGAGGGCGAGGTTGAGGCGACGTTGGGGATCGAGCGGATGATCGTCGCGCCGATCTACGATGAGGCGCTCGCTATCGTACCGGAAACGCTTTCAGAAGCGGAGGCGCAGCGCTGGCTGGAGCAAGTGATGGTGAACGCTGCGCAGCGGTATATGACGCAGTGCCCGCCTGCGGTTGAAGCAAATCCGATTTCTAAGAACTGGAGGAAATACTGAAATGAACACCTTTTTCGGCGTCCAAATCCAAAAACCGCAACCGCTCGTTGACGCGATCCGCGCCGCCGTCGCCGCGAAGCGCCGCCCGGTCGCGGCGCGGGATCGGGTGTACGCGAGCGAGATTTCCGCGTGCGACCGACGCATCACCTTCGGGCTGCTGGGCTGCGAGCCGGATGCGCCGCGCGCAGACAGCCCTTCCGCACTGATCGGCGACGCGATCCACGCGCATCTCGAAGCGCTGCTGGTCGAGGCGTTTCCGGGGCGCGTTGAAACAGAGGTGCGGGTCGTCGGCGGCGCGATCT
>Ga0308392_1000116_pt1 | contig 30569 bp, 30 predicted proteins | sample Hotspr20Samplem2_FD_202361 | JGI IMG/M metagenome (GOLD analysis project Ga0308392, IMG submission 202361) | Hot spring phototrophic mat microbial communities from Octopus Spring, Yellowstone National Park, Wyoming, United States - 20050624_m2 ... | reverse complement strand
ACCCTCGAGCGCATGGTCGCCCTCCTCATCGAGGAGTACGAAGGCAACTTTCCCCTCTGGCTCGCCCCCGTCCAGGCCGTCGTCATCCCGATCGCCGACCGCCACCAGCCCTACGCCCGCGAGGTCGCCGGGGCGCTCCGCCAGTACCGCCTCCGCGTCGAGGTCGATGACCGGAACGAGCGGATGAACGCGAAGATCCGCGACGCCCAGCTCCAGAAGGTGCCCTACATGCTCGTGGTCGGCGACCGCGAAGCCGAGGCCCGGGCTGTCTCCCTCCGCGTCCGCGGCGAAGGCGATCACGGCTCCGTCCCCCTCGCCGATGTTATTGAGCGGCTCCGCCGCGAGCGCGATGGACGCCTCCTCACCCCCGGCGTGCATCCCGCAGCCCCCGCGGCAGGCGGCTGATTCCGAGTCCAGCCGGGAAAAAAGAACCGGGCCGGCGCAGCCCTGCGCCGGCCCGGCTGTGCTCGTCGCCCGGCGCGCCGGCTAGACGGCGTCGGCCTTCGCGACGGCCTCGCCCTCGATCACCGTCTCGCCGTTCTGGTTCACGGTGACAACCTTGATGGTCGCGAGGCCATCCTCCACCTTCGTTACCTCGAACTTCGCCGTCAGCGTGTCGCCCGGCCACACCTGCCGCGTGAACCGGACGCCGTACCGCTTCAGGGCCATCACCCCGAGCCAGTCCGTGAGCGCCCGGCCCGTGAGCCCCATCGAGAGCATCCCGTGGGCGAACACCGACGGGTAGCCGGCAACCTCCTTCGCGAACACCTCATCGTGGTGGATCGGGTTGAAGTCCCCGCTCGCGCCCGCGTACTTCACGATGTGCGTCCGGTTGATCTTCTCGATCACCACCTGCTCGCGCGTATCGCCAACCTTCAGCGGCATCTCGGTCCTCCTACTGCTCCACAGCCTTCTCGGTCTGCACGCCCACGCTGATCGCCGTCACGCACAGCACCCCGTCCTGGTTCCGGTACTCCGTAATCGTCTCCGAGAACTGGAGCCGCCCGCCGCGGCGGCCCTCCTTCTCCCACCGCCGCCCTGGCCGGGTCGTCACCGTCAGCGTGTCCCCGACAAAAATCGGGTGATGGTACTCGTAGTGCTGCTCGGCATGCAGGCCGCGGCCCAGTCCCCCGCCGCTCTGCCCCTCTGGCCGCGGCTGGCGCGGCTCCTTCCGCGGGCGGGTCAGGTCGAGCGGGTAATCCGGCTGCCAGTGCGCGCTGCACTGCACGAAGGTGGGCGGCACCGTGATGCCGCCGATCGCCTTCGTCGCCGGGTCGTTCGGGTCCCAGTACTCCGGACGGATATCCAGGAGCGACCGCGCGAACAGCATCACCTGCGTCCGGTCGACCGGGAACTCGAAGCCTTCATCAGCCATCGCAAGACTCCTCGGTGCGAAGAATGTGCGGGCGCATCCTACCCGAGGAGACACGCTGCCGCCATGCAGCCCCGGACCTCAGCTGCCCGCTGCCTGCTCCGGAATCGTCACCCCGGTCGCCCTCAGCCGCTCCCGGTTCCGCTCAAGGAACGCCGCCCACCACGCCGGGAAGTTCGACTCCAGCGGCTCGCCGGCCGCCCGCTTCGCCAGCAGCCGGTCCAGCTCCCCGTAGACGGCCTCCCGTAGCTCCTCCAGCGTCCCGTTGTTCCGGTAGACCCAGTCGGCGCCCGGCGCGCGAACCTCGAGCGGCACCATGCTCGCCAGCCGCTGGTTCGCCTCCTCCTCGCTCATGCCGCGGGTCTCGATCAGCCTCTGGCGCGCAATCGCATCATCGACCCCGATGAGCCACGTTTGGTCGCACCAGCGCGCGTACCCCGGCTCCATCAGGTTCACCGCCTCCATGACGCAGATGGCGTCGTCGCCCAGCTCGGCCCGCCAGCCATCGATGACGCCCTTCACCGCCTCCGTAATCGAGCCGATCGCCCGCGTCAGCCGGTTCATCTCCTCCGGCTTCCCGAAGACCTTCGCCCCCAGCACCTTCCGGTCGATGTAGCCGTCCGGCCCGATGATCTCCTCGCCGAAGGCCTCCACCACCCGCGCGAACCCGGGCGTGCCCGGGTCGTACAGCCGGTGGACCAGCTTGTCAGCGTCGCAGTGGTGCGCCCCGCGCTCCACCAGCAGCTGCGCCACCGTGGATTTCCCGGCGGCAATCGTCCCCGCGAGTCCAATCACGAGCGGCATCTCCGTCCTCCTTCAGCATGGGAACGGGGCGGGCCGGCGCCGGCCCGCCCCGTCAATCGCATCGTTCCCGGCGAACCTTACGGCCGCTCGTTCGAAAGCACCACCGTCCCGGATGCGCCGAACATCCCGCCGACCCCGTGCGCAACGCTCACCTTCACGCCGGGAATTTGCGCCGGCGCGGTCCCGCGGCACTGCCGGACGCTCTCCTGCAGCGCATACATCCCGTACATCCCCGAGTGGGTGTAGCTCAGGCCCCCGCCGTTGGTGTTCAGCGGAAGCTTGCCGTTCGCCCGGGTGTTCCCCTCCCAGATGAACTGCGCCGCTTCGCCCCGGCCCACGAACCCGAGGTCCTCGAGCCCATAGAGCGGCAGGTGCGCGAACGCGTCATAAATCATCAGGTGGTCGACGTCGTCGTGCGTGATCCCCGCCTCTTGGAAGGCCCGCGGCCCCGCAACCCGGAACGCCCGCGAGCTCGTGAAATCCTCCATCTGGCTCACCAGCGGGGTTTCGACGCTCTCGCCCGTCCCGAGGACGTACACCGGCTTCGTCGGGAAGTCCCTCGCCCGGTCCGCCGAGGTCAGGATGAGCGCCCCGCCGCCGTCCGTCACCAGGCAGCACATCAGCAGCCGGAACGGGTAGGCGATCATGCGCGAGTTCAGCACATCCTCGATGGTGATCGGGTCCTTCATCATCGCGTTCGGGTTCCGCGCCGCATACTCGCGCTGGACCACCGCCACCATCGCCAGGTGCTCCTCGGTGACCCCGTAGGTCTTCATGTACCGCAGCACGGGCACCGTGAAGAGCGTCGGCGGGCCCATCGGCCCCGTCCAGCCTTCGAACTGGGCATTCAGCGACTGCCGCGCAAAACCGAAGCCACCCCGCCCGATGCCCGACCGGCCGCTCTCGCCGTGCGTAATCAGCACGGTCCTCGCAAGGCCCGTCTCAATCGCTGCCACGGCGTGCCGCACGTGGATCATGAACGAACACCCGCCCACGGCGGTGCCGTCCACGTACGTCGGCGTGATGCCCAGGTAGAACGCGACCTCGGTCGGGCTCGCGCCCGCGCAGGCCACGCCGTCGATGTCCGACGGCTTCAGCCCGGCCTCCTGCATGGCGAGGATGGCCGCCCGGGCATGCAGCCCCAGCTGCGAAAGATTGGGGAACCGCCCCTCCGGCGAGACCAGCTCGGCCGCGCCCACAATGGCAACACTTCCCGGTTTCGGCATGGCTACGCCTCCTTCGCCGGCCGCCACGTGGGCAGCGTGATTTCGTCGTTCACCTTCGTCGGCGCCAGCTCGAGCCGCATGTCCAGCTGGAGCGCTTCCGGCGTCTGCGGGCAATCGATGATGTTCGTCATCATCTTGATGCCCTCATCCGTCTCCACGACCGCGATCGCGAACGGCGCCTCGAACCCCGGCGGCGGCCGATGGCTGATGACGTAGCTCAGCAGCCGGCCCTTGCCGCTCGCCTCGACCCATTCCACCTCCGCGAACGGGTCGCGGGGATCGAACGGCCGCGGCGGGAAGTACGCCTTCCCTGTCTGCTTGTTCCGCTGGAGCATCAACTTGCCCTGCTTCAACCCATCCCAAAACGGCTGGGTCTCCGGCGTGGCCTGCGGGAGAACCTTCGAATAGTCGTGCAACCCTCTGCCTTCCTGAACTGCGAAGAGTCCGGGCCGCTTCCGGTCCCGGCTGCGAACGTGCAACGTCAATGTCTACCGTGAACGTGAAGGTGAGGCAAGCGGTCAGTTACGCCGCCAGGTCGTCCGCCACCCGCACCAGAACGCCCGCCGCCTCCGCGAGCACTCGCGCCCGCTCGTCGATCGCCCGTCCGCCGACCGCGGCCCGTGCCCGGTAGCCCGCCTTTTCCAGCGCCTTCGCCCTGGTCACGGCGCGGCTCACATCGTCGGCATCAATCGTCCGCGAAATCTCCACTGCAAGCAGCAAGGGACGCTGGGCCGGGTCGGACCGGTCCCGCCCCTCGATGATCAGGTCGAGCGCCCGCAGCTCCAGCAGCTCCCGTTCATCGAGTTTGCCCGCATCCTCCGCCTCATCGACCAGGTCGAGGTCGCTGAGGGTCACCACCCTCGGCTTCCGCAGCCACTTACCAAAGAGTGACGGCGCCTTTCGCTCGAATCGCATCTCGTAGAGATAGCCGAGCTCGGCGTCGAGCCGCTGATGCGCCCGGTTGATATCCACGCGCATCACGCCGACCGCCTGGACCAGCTCGTCCACGCGCGCGGTCAGCTGGTCGACGCGCGCTGTCAGCTCCTCAAGCCGCGCAGCAAGTTCATCGACGCGTTGCTCGGTTCGCCGCTGGGCCTCCGCCAACTCATCCACCCGCCGCCCGAGCTCTTCGAGCCGCTGTTCGGTTCGCCGCTGGGCCTCCGCCAACTCATCCACCCGCCGCCCGAGCTCTTCGAGCCGCTGTTCGGTGCGCCGCTGGGCCTCCGCCAGCTCCTCGACCCGCTGTTCTGTCCGCCGCTGGGCCTCCGCCAGCTCCTCGACCCGCTGTTCGGTGCGCCGCTGGGCCTCCGCCAGCTCCTCGACCCGCTGTTCGGTGCGCCGCTGGGCCTCCGCCAGCTCCTCGACCCGCTGTTCTGTCCGCCGCTGGGCCTCGGCAAGCTCGTCCACGCGCCGCCCGAGTTCTTCGAGCCGCTGTTCGGTTCGCCGCTGGGCCTCCGCCAGCTCCGCCACAATCCGCGGCAGCCGGTCGAATTCGTCCCCGAGGATCAGCGGGCGCAGCTGCGCCCGCCACTCCGGCCGCTCGGCCAGCAGGCGGATCAGGTCCTGGACATCCTCAACCGTGAATGCCATGCCCAGATCCTATCACGGCCCCGGCAGACCCCGGTCACGCCGCCCCGTACAGCACCTCGCGCAGGTCGATGCACACGTTCGTCCCGTCCAGCCGCAGATGCCGCGGGTTGAACCCCTCCGCGTGCACCGCCGCCAGCAGCTCGCCCGGCTCCAGCTCCGCCGGCACGGCGCACGCCGCCAGCCCGTTCGCATCGGTGACCACCCGGGCAACCAGCCCATCCTTCCGGTCGGTGACCACGATCTCCGCGCCCGCCACCGGCGGGTACTCCCCGTGCGCGTCCGCGTCGTTATCGGCGACGGCGAAGCGCGCGCTCCGGCCGTCGTGCGTCACCTCTACCTCCACGCGCAGGTCGCGGAGGTAGATGCACGGCTCTGCGGTGATCGCCGCCATCCCGTCCCGCTGCGGAATGCGCGCCGGGTTCGCCCGCAGCTCAACGTTCTGCGTTGCCATGCCGTGGTCCGTCGTGATCACGAACAGCGTCGTCTCGAACAGGCCCCGCTCCTCCAGCGTCCGCAGGATGTGCCCGATCCGTCGGTCCGTCTCATCCAGCGCAGCCCGCGCGCCCTCATGGTGCGGCCCGTAGTCATGCGCCGAGCTGTCCGGCTGTGCGAACTCGTGGTACACGAAGACCGGTGCCGGGTGGCTCTCATCAAGAAAGAGCAGCCGCGCCTGCGCGAGCCCCCGGTTGTCGATCTGACCCTGCAGCTTGTGCCCCTCCTCCTCCAGCTCCTCGTACCAGCGCGGGTTAATCTCGTGCTCTGTCTCTTTCGTCAGCGCAATCAGCCGGCCCCGGTCGCCGACCAGCCGCCGCTCGAGCGACGCATGGTCCGCGCCGCGCGTGCACGGCTCGTTAATCGATGCCGTAAACGCCCCATCCCCGAGCACCCGCTTGAACGCTTCGAACAGCGTCTCCACCTCCGGGTTGAGAAACCGCGCCGTCTCGAACTGCATCCCCTGCGGTGAAGCCAGCTCCCGCGTCGACCGCAGGTAGTAGGTCGGGTTCACAATGTCGTGGTGCCCGCTCCACGTCCCCGTGCCGATGGCGTTGTGGCTCGGCCACGTGATGCTCGGGAAGTTCGTAATGCTCCCGTACTGCAGCAGGCACCCCCGCACAATCAGCCGCCGCAAATTCGGGATCGCCTCGGGCTCCCGTTCGAGCCGGTAGAGCAGCTCCGTATGCGACTGCCCGTCCAGCAAGAGGATATAGACCCGTTCGGGCCGCCCCGTCGCCTCGTCCAGCACCTCCTCCAGCACTCTGCCGTCCTGCCGCTTCAGGTAAACGTCTGGCGGGCATCCCCGCTCACTCGACGTCCGCCCCGTGATGTCACGCCCGTCGATCAGCGGGAAGCCCATCAGCCGCGCGATCGTCGGCGCAATGTCCACTTGCTTCGCCGGCGCATCGACCACCGCCCCGCGCTTTACGCCCGGCCCGGAGAACACGAGCGGAGACCGCGATTGCACCACATCGAGCGCCCCGTGCTGACCCAGCTGCCGGCCGTAGGCGTAGCTCTTCGGGTTGACGATGAGGTCCGGCCCGTTCGGGCTGTCGAACAGCTGCGAGATCCGCTCGTACGCGTACGGGTAGGTCAGCCGCTCCGGCTCGATGTACGCCTGCTGCACGTCCGCCGGGTTCCCTGCCGCCGCCATCTCCTCGTCGTAGGTCGCGAGCGCCCGGTAGTCCTGCCGCTCCAGCGGGTTTTCGCCGATGACCTCGACCACCTCGTACACGTATCCGCCCTCCGGCGCGTACCGGCGTATCCAGCGCACCATCCCCCGCAGCGCCCACGCCTCATAGCTCCACGAACCGTCCCGCTCCTGCCGCGCTGTCGCCACGAAGTCCGTCCACGCCCGGCCGTCCTCGGTCGTTAGCAGCTTGTGGATCGCCAGGTTCCCTGATTCCTCCTGGTGAGGGTCGAGCCCCTGCCCGCCCGGTCGCTCCGGCCCGACCGCTGCTGCCGTCATCGTGGTCTGCATCGCCCGAACCCCCTCGCCTGGTGCCGTGTCCGGCTACCATCTGCGGCGGCCGTGAATGTCTTGTTATCCGTTCAGCTGCCAGCCGACGAACGGCTCCTCCAGCTCCACCTCCATCGAGGAGAGAAACCGCGCGGTCATCCCGTAGAACCCCGTCAGCAGATTTACCCCGACCACGGTCCCGGGCGCTACGAGCGCAGCCAGCCGGTCATGAACTTCCTGCCCCGGGTGCCCCGAGGCGTTCACCGCATCGACATACTCGAGAATCGCCCGCTCGACCTCGTTGAAAAGGTCGCTCCCCTTCCAGTGGTGGAGCGCCACGATCTTCGCATCGCTCAGGCCCGCCTGCCGCCCGATCCGCACGTGCTGGTGCCATTCGTACTGGCTGTGGTGGAGGATCGCCGTCCGCAGAATCACCAGCTCCCGCGTCGCCACGTCCAGTCCGCAGTGGTTCCACAGCCCGTTCCCGAGCCGAAGGTAGGCGCGCCAAACCTCCGGGTTGTTCGCCATCGTCCGGAAGATGTTCGGCACCTCCCGGCCGACCGCGTTCCGGTCCCACACGTACCGGACCTCCTCCGGCAGCTCTTCCCTTGTCACAAACGGCAGTCGCGCCATCCGATCCTCCGTACGGGCCGGTCCCCGGCCACGCGCGGAGTGTACCGGCTTCCAACGCCGCTATCAGCCCGCCCGCCGCAGCAGCAACAGGCTCGCCGCCGCCACCGCGCCTGCCCCCACCGCCGACCCGGCTCCGCCCAGTGTCCCGGTCGCGGCCCGCAGGCCCACCTCCAGCCCGCACCACCCCAGCATCGCGCTCGAAATGAGCAGCCCGGTGCGTCTCATGCGGCCTGCTCCGCCTGCTCCCGCGCCGACCGTTCGATCATCGCCACGAACGCCTCGGCGAGCTCCGGGTCGAACTGCGTTCCCCGCCCCCGCAGAATCTCCTCGACCGCCATCTCCAGCGTCAGACCCTTCCGGTACGGCCGGTCGGTCGTCATCGCCGAATACGCATCGGCCAGGGTGAACAGCCGGGTCGCGAGCGGCACCTCCGCGCCCTTCAGCCGCCCCGGGTACCCCTCGCCGTCATACCGTTCGTGGTGATGCCGCACGAGGTTCACCACCGAATCGAGGTCGGTCACCGCCGCCGTGATCGCGGCGCCCATCACCGGGTGCTCCTCCATCGCCCTGCGCTCCTCAAGCGTCAGCGGGCCCGGCTTCCGCAGGATCTCGTCCGGCACCACGATCTTCCCGAGGTCGTGAATCGGCCCCCCGATCGCCAGCGCCTGCATCGCCCCGTCGTCCAGTCCCAGTTCTGTGCCAAGCCGGATGGCGAGCTGGGTCGCGTGGTCGCTGTGGAACCGCGTGTACGAATCGCGCCGGTCGATCGCCTTCACCAGGTTCCGCAGCGCCTTGATGTTCCCTGCCTTCAGCAGCGCATCCTCCTGTGCGATCGCCCGTTCCATCGCTGCCGTCACCATCGCCGGCGAGACGGCCTTGTCGAGGTACATCGCATCCTCGGCCTCGGCGACCAGGTCGCGGGGCGACTGCCCCTCCCGCAGGCTCGCCACGCCCACCGAGATGCGCGTCGGCAGCGTAACCCGCGCACCGTTCACCACCTCGATCTGCCCGATGGCCCGCCGCACCCGCTCCATCAGCCGCCGCGCACGCTCCTCCGTCCAGCCCGGCAGCACCACCACGAACTCGTCGCCGCCGAAGCGGGCGAACTGCGCCGGCGGCTCCACGTGCCGCTCCAGCGTCCGGACCACCCGCTGCAGCACCCGGTCGCCCTCCTCGTGCCCCACGAAGTCGTTCAGCAGCTTGAAGTTGTCGATGTCGAGGTACGCGACCGAAAGCTGCCCGCCCTCCTGCCGCGCCCGGAAGACCGCATCCGCCAGGAACTCGTCGATGAACCGCCGGTTCGGGCAGCCCGTGAGCGCATCGGTGTAGGCCAGCTGCCGGTACACCGCCGCCTGCTCCGCCGCAATCTGCCGCGCCCGGTTATCCGCCGCCTTGTTGAGTACATGCCAGAGGATCTCGGCGTCGAACGGCTTCCCGAGGAAGTCGTCGGCCCCTGCCTTCATTGACCGCACCGCCGTGTCGACGTCGACGAACCCGGTAATCGCCACAATCCCGGCCGCCGGCGCCCGCTTCCGCGCCTCCGCAATAACGTCCAGCCCCGACATGTCGGGCAGGCTGATGTCCGACGCAATCGCATCGAACTGGCCGGCCGAAAGCTCCGCAATCGCCTCCGCGCCCGACCGCGCCAGCCGGATCTCCGCGAGGTGCTGCCCGAGGACGAGCTGCATGAGGCGCCCCAGCGCCGGGTCATCCTCCACCACGAGGACCCGCATCGGTCCCCGCGGCTCCCGCCAGTGCGTCGGTTCCACGCCTTGGTTGTCGGCTGATGCCCGGCGGGCATGAAGCGTTAACGCCGCGTTTCGGCCGAAGTTCCCGTCTTCGCCGGTTGCACCACCCAGATCTTGTTCGCCACCGGTGTCCCCAGCACGATGCGCCGCTCGCCCACCCGCACCGTGATCGTCCCGCGGTAGGGCGCCACCTCCTCGATAACAACCTTCACCCCCGGGCGAATCCCTTCCTCGTCGAAGAACCGGAGCAGCTGCTCATCCTCCTCGAAGACGCGGTCGATCTCCGCCTCCTGCCCCTCCTTCAGGTCGCCCAGCGTCACCATCGATAGCTTCTGCGGTGCCCCCGGCCCCGGGATCGGATAGCCGAACGGGCTCTTCTTCGGCCGCCCCAGCATCTCGTACAGGTTCCGCTCCGTGATGTCCGAAATCCCGTGCTCCAGCAGGTGCGCTTCCTCGTACGCCCGCCACCAGTCCACCTTCAGCACGTCGGTCAGCAGGCACTCCGCAAGGCGATGCCGCCGCACCATCTGCTCCGCCCTTCGGAAGCCCTCCGGCGTCAGGTGAATCACCTTCTTCGCATCGATGTGCACCAGCCCGTCCCGCATCAGCCGCTTCAGCATCCCCGCAACTGATGGCGGCGTAATCTCCAGCCGGTCCGCAAGCCGCACGGCGATGACGTCCTGGCCCTCGTCGTGGCTCATCCGGTAAATCGCCGTCAAATAGTCGTCGCTGGCAACATTCCTGACCTGTTTCGGCATGGCACGCCGATCATGGCATGCCGCCTGCTCCCGGGAAATTCCGCTGGCGCATCCCGGCCACACCCGCGAAACTCGCGGAGATGTCGCTCCGCTTCGCCATCCTCGGCCTCCTCACCGCCGGCGAACTCTCCGGCTACGAAATCACCCGCCGCTTCGAGCAGTCGGTCGGCTACTTCTGGCACGCCCGCGCCCAGCAGATCTACCCCGAGCTCGCCCGCCTCGAATCCGAAGGCCTCGTCGCCGGCCGCGCCGTCCAGCAGACCGGCAGGCCCGACAAACGCGTCTACACCGTCACCGCCCGCGGTCTCGCAGAGCTCGCCGATTGGGTGGTCACGCCGTCCCCGCTCACCCTCACCAAGGATGAGTTCCTCGTCAAAGTCTGGAGCTACGGCCTCGTCGAGCCGGAGCGCGCCATCGAGGCCCTCACCGCGCACCGCCGCCAGCAGGAGGAGCGCCTCGCCGCCTACCGCGCCATCGAAGCCGCGTTCGAAGGCGCCGACCCAGTGACCGTGCCGCCGGCCTTCCTCGGGCCATACCTCACCCTCCGCGCCGGCATCCAGTTCATCGAGGCGTTCCTCGCCTGGTCCGTCGAGGCCGAGCGCATCCTCCGCGCCCGCACAGAATCCCCGCCGGCACCGTGATCCCCGGCCGTCCTCCCTGTCGCTGCTAGGCGGCCCGCCGGCTCGTGGCCCGCTCGATAACGTCCAGCCGGATGACGCCCTCGGCCGCCGGGCTGCCGCCGAGGTACGCGGCCACACACGGCGGCACCCCGCCGTGCGCCGTCCAGCACCGCTCGCAGTGGGCTGCGCGTGTCGCTGCCGCAAAGGGACAGGCCTTCTCCATCCTGGTCATGCTCGTGTCCTCCCGGTTTCTACCACAGGTATCGGCTGCGACGGCCCGGTTGATAAGAGGTAACGCCCGTCCACCTGCACCTGGGTTTCGAAGCTTCGCTCCCACCAAATTTACTCGCCGGTAATTGCCGCTCTTCCAGCGCGCTCGGGCAGGGTGTAGGCTATCGCGAACATAGACGCCGGCCCCAGGAGACCCCCATGGCAGCCAATCCCGCCACCGAATCCGGCCTCGACCTGTCCTGGCTCGACCTCTACGAGGACGCCACCTCCGCCGAGCCCGGCAAGAAGGGCCTCACCCTCAAGGAGATCAACCTCGGCCGCTACGCCGATACCGCCCGCGGTGCCGGCGACATGACCTACCGGATGCGCGGCGCAATTCCCCGTCCCGGCGCCCAGCGCTTCGGCCCCAACTACCAGTCCAAGGCCGATGTCTGGGCCGAAAACTGCCTCATGCTTTACGAGGAGGCCACCCAGCGCCAGTGGAGCTCCGCCCGCGACATCCCCTGGGATACCCTTGAGCCCCTCCCCGACGAGCTCGAGCGGGCCATGTGCCAGCTCGCCACCATGCTCACCGAGGTCGAGTTCATCGCCGGCGACGTCCCCGGCCAGTGGATGCCCTTCGTCTCCGCCCAGGACTTCGAAGCCGGCCTCTTCCTCATGACCCAGATCATGGACGAGGCCCGCCACACCGACGTCTTCCGCAAGCGCGCGCTTGCCAACGGCGGCGGCCTCCTTGCCCAGGGTGCCGGCCTCGGTCTCCGCACCCTCATCGAAGCCCGCGACTTCACCGAAATGTCGGTCCTCATGCACGTCCAGGCTGAAGGTTTCGTCCAGTCGATGTTCCGCATGGGCGAACTCATCGGCCAGACTGAGGCCGACAAGCGCATCTTCCGCATGAGCGCCCAGGACGAGTCCCGCCACCTCGCCTTCGGTGTCATGCACCTCAAGTACGTGCTCGATACGGAGCCCGAGCGCCGCGAAGAAATCCACCACTACCTCGACAAGGCCGAGGGCGACGCCGCCGGCGGCGGCTCGGGCGACGTCACCTTCCCGCCCGTCTTCGAAGCCCTCTGCATCCTTCTCGGCGGCGGCGTCGATAAGTTCGACGAAGGCCTCCAGAAGTTCCTCCTCCTCCGCAAACGGCAGATCAACGAGTACGTCCACCGCCTCACCGTCGCCGGCCTCGGCGACCGTCGCCAGCGTCTCGGCCCCCTGATGGCCCAGTTCCTCGACCCGGCCTGACGCCGGCCCACCGCCTGACGACCGCGGCGGGGCGAACTGCCCCGCCTGTCCAACCCCGCCCGGAGGTACCCCCATGTCGACAGGAGAAGCCCTCGCCCGCGCCGCTCAGGCCGCCCAGGTTGAAATTCCCCAGGAGGCCCGCGACCGCGCCCGTGAACTCGGCTGGGAAGACGGCCTCATCGAACTCGCCCTCGCCAAGGGCCACAGCCTCCAGGTCATCTGGCAGGCCCTCCGCGGCGGCGTCGATGGCAAGCGCGCCAAAGAGTTCCTCCAGGGCGGTCAGGCCGCCATCCCCCGCGACCTCTCCTGGATGCACGTCCCCACTGAGTGGGGTATCCGCGCCCGTCCGAAAGACCCCGCCATGGGCCTTACCATCGCCGACCTCATGATCGGCACCTACGGCGATGTCCCCGACGTCTGGACCAACCGCTCGGAAATCGCCCGCGGCTCCTACCCAAACCCCGTCGTCGAAGACATGGGGTACACCATCTTCGAAAAGGCCCTCGTCTGGGCCGACTGCTGCATCCCGCTCTACGAAGAGGCCATCCGCGACCGCTGGGTCTCGGCCACCGACCTCAACTGGAACAGCCTCGAGCCGCTCCCGCACGACATCGAGCGCGCCGTCTGCCAGTTCATGACCGAACACTCCGAGCGGGCCTACGTCGCCGGCGCGCTCTGGTCCGGCTGGCTCCCCGAAATCTCCTACGGCTTCCTCGAACTGAAGCTCTTCCTCTCCACCGTCATCTACGACCTCGCCCGCCACAGCGAGGCCTTCCGCAAGCGCGCCCTTGCCAACGGCGGCGGCCTCGGCCTGCAGGCGCCCACCGACTTCTCCCGGGTCGCCCGCGAAGCTCGCTCCTTCCCCGAGCTTGCTGCCATCCTCTTCGTCCAGGACAGCATGCTCTACACCCTCTTCTCCCACGGCGACGAGTTCGCCCAGAACCAGCTCGAGCGCGACCTCTACCGCCTCGTCGCCCGCGACCGCAAGCGGATGCTCGACTACCACATCGAGCGCCTGAAGCACATGCTCTTCAAACTCCCCGACCGCCGCGACGAGCAGAACCTCTACTTCAACAAGGCCGAATCCCGCATGGGCAAAGAGTGGCTCGACCCTGCCGTCAGCGAACCCCTCGCGATCCTCCTCGGCGGCGGCGTCGACAACATCGCGCGCGGCCGCGAGAAGCTGCGGGAGCTCCGCAAAGCCCAGGTCGACAACTACCTCGAGCACCTGCGCCAGGCCACCTTCATCCGCAAGCACATCAACGGCCGGCTGGAGCAGGCCGCCCAGGCCTGAACCGCACCGCCGGACACGATCCGGGGCTCCCCGCAGGGGAGCCCCGGCCGCGCGGAGCGAACGCGCTCCGCAAACAGGCGCGTCAGCGGACGCCGAACGCCGCCCGCAGCCGTGCCCAGCGACCCGTCGCCGCCCGGGCTGGCGCCCGCCGGTCTGCTGCGGAGCCGCCGCCCTTCAGGGCCTCCGCGTGTTCGAACCGCCGCCGCAGCCACTCCGGCTCCGGCACCCCGGTCGCGAACAGCCGCCCGTCGTGCGTCGCCGCGAGCCCATGCTCACGCGGCTGGAATGGATACTGGAACATCACGTCACCATCCTTTCGCATCTGCCGATGCCTGCCGGCGCCGATCGCCGCCGGCGCGTCCTGGCCGCCACCGGAGCCGGAGCCTCCGCTCCTCCCTGCGGATCGCAGCCAGCGCGACCCGGTGGGTGAATCCGGGCTGACGGGTAAGCCTCTCGCCGAGCGGCTTCCCGGTCACCCATGCCGTTTCTTCCACTGATTTGCCAGGTATTGGATGCAACACCGTGCCCCTCCTGCCCGCTGAACTGGGCAGCATTGTCCGATGCAGACCACTGCACCGTGAGCTGGTCTACATCCTGGTGGAGCAAAAACTGGTGGGAGTCAGGCCGCTTTGGAGAAGAAAGAAAAGCGCCGTACCGCTGGCGGTACGGCGCTTTGCCGTGGTGCCGTTGCGGTTCGTTTAGCCTGGCAATGTGCCCGGGAGGGCGTCATGACGCGGCGCAGTCAAAATCGTCTTCCTGGTCATCATCGTCTCCTTCGGCGTCATGTCGCCTTCTGCTAACTGGTAACGACCTTACCCCGAAAAGGTTACCCCGGCAAGGCCAATTCCTGTGAAATCGGCTGGACCACACTGAGCTGCCCGGCTCCCCCGCTCCGGTTCCGCCGGGACGCCCCGGCGTACACTCGTGCTCATGGTCGTACGGCCCGCCCTCGGTGCTGCCCTCATCCTGGCAGCAGCGTTCCTGCCCGGCGCGTATCGCCTGCCCGCGCCAGCCGCCGCCGGCCCGGAAGACGCGCCGCCCTTCGCCGCCGGCCTCCGCTACATCGGCCGCGACCCCCTCACCGGCCTTCCCGACCGCGTCGATGACCGCTTCATCGCCGCGGCCGAGCGCGCCATCGAACGCTACGGCAGGGACGCGGGCGAGCCGGTTCCGCCCCCGCCGCCGGGCGCAGTCGATGTGGCCGCCCTCGCCATCCCGGCTATCGGCATCGACGGAGCGCCCATCCGCCGCTTCGGCCTCGATGCCTACGGCCGGCTCGATGTCCCGCAGGACACCGTGACCGTCGGCTGGAACCCCGCCTACACCAGTTTGCCCGGCACCGGAGGCAGCACCTTCTTCGCCGCGCACTTCGAGTACCGTGGCCGCCCCGGGGTCTTCGCCCGCCTTGCTGCGCTCCGCCCTGGCGACCGCGTCGAGGTCACCCTTACCGACGGCTCGGTCCACACCTACCGCGTCGTCTCCGTCGTTGACTATGCCCTGGCCGCCATCGACATGGGCGCCATCCTCCGCGGCCTCGAGGGCCGGGAAAGCGTGGTCCTGATGACCTGCAGCGGCCCCGCGAACGAAGGCGAATACGCCTTCCGCACCGTCGTGCTCGCCGAACGCGCCGACTGACCGCGCCCGCTACCCCGCCAGCCGCCGTCCTTTCCATTCAGCCCGCCCACCCCGCCACGCCGCCAGCGACCGCACCGCCGCAAACGCCCCTGCAGCGGCGACCAGCGGTCCCTCGGCCGCCAGCCGAAGCGGCAGCCCGAATTTCCGCGCGACGGCCAGCCAGGTCGCCGCCCCAAGGACGAGTTCGGCGCCACCGGCCGCCGCGGCGCGCCGCCGCCCGGCAGCGGCGCCGATTACCAGCGCGAGCGCCGGCCACGTGAACGCCCGCAGCAGCCAGGCCCAGGCCAGCACGTAGGGCACCGTCCGCCCGCCCATCGCCGGGAACAGGTTCTTCTCCAGCCCCGCCAGAGCCTCGCTCCGGCCCCGGTACATCCGGCACGCGCTCACCTCGCGGCCCGACGCAACCCGCCACCGCAGGCCCGCGCGCGTTGCCAGCCGGGCGAACGCCACATCCTCTGCCGCCGCACTCCGGACCGCAGCGTGGCCGCCCAGCCGGCCGTACGCCTCCCGCCGGAAGGCAAGCACCTGCCCGACGGCGCCCGCCGCGAATGCCAGCCCGAACCGCTGCGCTGCGGCCGGCGAGAGGTGCGTCATCAGCGCCCACGGGATAAGCGGCACCGTCCACCGCTCCCACGCGCCGCCGAGGTCCTGCTGCGGCACCACCGAAAGCAGGTCCAGCCGCTCCCGCTCCATCGCCGCAGCCACGGCAGCGACCATCCCCGGCCCGTGCCACGTGTCCGCGTCCGCGAAGACAAGCAGCTCCGCATCGGCTGCGGCCTCTGCCAGCTGGGCGCAAGCCCACGGTTTCCCCAGCCACCCGTCGGGCAGCGGGCTCCCGCGAAGCACGGTCAGCCGTCCGTCCTCCTGCTGGAGCCGCGCGAGGACGTCCGCCGTCCCGTCGGTCGACCCGTCGTCGAGAACGATCACGCGCAGCGCCTCCCACCCTTGCGCCAGCAGCGATCGAACGCACCGCTCGATCCCACGTTCCTCGTTGCGAGCCGGCACCAGCACCGCAACCGACGGTCGCCACCGCTCCGGGCGGCTCCCATCGGCAAGCACCGGGGTGTTCCGCAGATTCCAGGCCGCGTTTGCACACACCCCCGCGAGATACACCAGCACCCCGCGGTCGTCCTGCAGCGCCCGCGCTGCGAGACGAAGCAAGTACCTTGCAGCCCGGCCGATCATCGCTCCCGCACAGGCGGCCAGCCGAACCGCGCCCGGTACGCCCACGCCAGCGAGGCCGTCGTCAGAAGCCACGCCGCGAACGACTCCGCCCGCCGTTGCGGCCGGTTGAGGAGCGCCGAAACCAGCAGCGCCGGCGCGCCCGCCGCAACTGCCCACCCTTCCCGCAGGCGCAGCACCCCGTACCCGAGCGCCAACGCGCCGCCGAACGCCACCGCAGACCATGGCCCGCCGAGCGCCGTCCAGGCCCCGAATGTGGCGGCCAGCCCCTTCCCGCCCCGCCCGCCCAGCAGCGGGCTCGTCCGGTGCCCGAGAACAGGCGCCACCGCCGCAGCGACCAGCTCCGGGCCGCGCGTCCCCCGCCGCAGCGCGAGCGCCACCGGCGCCGCCCCCTTCGCCCAGTCGGCCACGGCAGCGGCCGCACCGGCCAGACGTCCTCCTCCCTTCCAGGCGTTGGCCGCGCCCGGGTTCCCATCGCCCACCGCCCGGATATCCGCGCCGCGCAGCCGCGCCGCCCATGCCGCGAATGGCAGCGCCCCGAGCGCGTACCCCGCCAGCGCCCATCCTCCCCTCATGCCGGTCCCGCCTCCGCGGCCCGTCCCCGGATCGCCGCGGCGATCGCCCGCGCCCGCTCACGGCCTTCGGGCGCCAGCAGGAGCGTCAGCCCGACCGCGACCAGGCCGTTCGTGACCAGGAAGAACACGAACTCTTCAACCGGCAGCCCGCCCGGCAGAAAGACCTCCGTCGACGTCCGCTCAGCGATGTGCCAGATGCCGTCGTTGATGGCAATCGTATCGGCCGCCGCCAGGTACAGCGTCGGGACGCCGAACCCCGGCACCACCACCCGCCACCAGCGCACCAGGATGTCCGCGCCGAACCCGAGCTGCAGCGCCAGCGGCGGGGCAGCCCACGCCAGGATTAGACCCAGGTACCGCAGCGATTCCGGCCCCGCCATCGCCAGCACGCCGCCCAGCGCAACCGCCAGCAGGGCTGCCGCCCCTGCCGTGCGGAGGGCTGTGCCGCCCCCTCCGCTGCCACCGTTCGGTCGTACACGCAGCAGCAGCCCCACCCACAGCCCGGTCATCACCGTCTGCAGCACAAAAAAGCAGTACTCCTCCAGCGGCACCCACCCCAGCCGGATACCCCAGGTCCGCTCCTCCGGGTACGTCCACGCTCCCGAGGCCACGAGGTAGTTATCCCACGGCGTGGTGTAAATCACCGCGACCACCGCCAGCAGCGCGATTCCCCCCGCGAGCTCCCGCCGCGGCACCGTTGCCGGCCAGCGGAGGTGTGCCGCGAGCAGCGCCGCGATCGGCGGCAGCAGGAACAGCCCCAGGAACGCCCCGTACGTCATCGCCGCCGCACCTTCAGCCGCCCGCCCCGGGGCTCCAGCGTCGCGCCCATCGCCCCCCGCAGCGGGCGCCGTGTCACCGCAACGTCGACCAGCTGCAGGATGCGTGCCAGCACGAGCCGCCCCTCCAGGTTCGCGAACCCTGCGCCGATACAGTTCCGCGGGCCTCCCCCGAACGGCAGATAGGTAAACGGGCCCGGCGCTCCCCCTTCCAGCCACCGCCCCGGGTCGAACACGTCTGCCCGCTCCCATGTTGCCGGGTCCCGCTGGACCAGCAGGTACGAGAGCATCACCCGCTGCCCGGCAGCAAGCCGGTAGCCGTCAATCTCCACCTCCCGCACCGTCCGCCGGCCCCCAACGTGAATCGGCGGCCAGAGCCGCAGCACCTCTTTCAACACCGCATCGATGACCGGCAGCGCATCGCCCCGGGCCGCCGCCAGCCCATCCCCGGCCGGCGCCGCCCGCGCCTCGCGCGTCGCCCGCGCCAGCCATTCCGGGTGACGCGCCAGCAGATGGAGCGCCCACGCAAGCTGCGCTGTGCTCGTATCGTGCCCCGCGATGAGCATCGTCAGCGCGTGGTCCCGGGCCCGTTCGGTGTCGAACTTCGCCAGGAGCAGGTCGAGGAGCGTCGCGCCGGGCTCGCCATGCGCCGCACGCCACGCGATCACCCGCCGGACATGCTCCTCCAGCAGGGCGGCCCTGCGCGGCGGCGCCCCGGCCCGCCCCCGCAGCACCCACATCCCCGGCCCGATGTAGCGCAGCGCCGCGTGGAGCCCGGGCAGCGTCGCCTCCAGCTCCTCCTGCCCGAGCCGGTAGCCGAAGAACACCTGCTCGAACACCCGCCACGCGATCCGCCGCGTCGCCTCGACCGGCTCAATCCATCCCTCCGCCGGCCACAGCCCAACCTCCTCGTCGACAATCGCCAGGATTGCCCCAGCCTGCTCCCGCAGCCGTGCCGGCTCGAACGCCGGAGCCATCGCCTCCCGCGCGCGGTCGTGCTCCTCCCCGTCCGTCACGAGGATGCTCCGCCGGAAGAGCCGGGCGACGGGGTCGCCCTCCGGCCGCCACGAAAATGCCTCCCTCCGCTCGACCAGCGCCTCCCGCAGCCCGCCCGGGGAGGCCACGACCACCGGCCGGAACCGCCCGAAGCCCAGTTCGAACACCGGCCCCAATCCCCTCCGCGCAATCTCCAGCGCCTCGTACAGCCCTGCAGTCCCGTGCCGCAGTGTCCAGAGCGCGCGCAGCCCGTCCCGCGGCGAAAGCTGGTCGGTCCTCGGGAGGGTCCGTCCCGGGGGCTGCGTCCCTGCCATGCCGTTCAGCGTGGAGCCCTCCCGGGCCGCGCGCAACCGCCCGTCACCACCCCTCCTCCTCCGCGATGATCCGTTCCACCACCTTCGCCGAGGAGAGTACCCCCGGCACCCCGGCGCCCGGGTGGGTCCCGGCGCCGACAAAGTACAGGTTGTCGATATCCTCCGACCGGTTGTGCGGGCGGAACCACGCCGACTGCCAGAGCGTCGGCTGCACGCTGAACCCCGTACCGAGGTAGGTATTCAGGTTGTCCCGGAAGTGCCGCGGGTCGACCGTGTGCTCCGCGACGATGTGGCTCCGCAGCCCCGGCAGGTACTCCCGCTCGAGGAACTCGAGGATCAGCTCACGGTACTTCGGCGCCATCCGCTCCCAGTCGGTCGGAGAACCGAGGTGCGGCACCGGCGAAAGCGCGTAAAACGCCTCGTGCCCCGGCGGCGCCCCGCTCGGGTCCGTCATCGTCGGCACGTGCACGTACAGCGAAAAGTCCCGTGGCAGCCCCTTCGCACGGAAGATGTCCCGGATCAGCCCCTTGTACCGCTCGCTCAGAATGATGTTGTGGTGCACCAGCGGCGTATCGCGGTAGAGCCGGTCCGTCCCGAAATACACCACGAAGAGCGACATGCTGTACGCCGTCAGCTTCCGGTAGCGCAGGTCCGAATTCCGCCAGCTCCGGTGCTCCGGGTCGATCAGCGCGAGGTACGCCTGCGGAACGTCCCCGTTGCAGATCACGCGGTCGGCTTCCAGCACGTCCCCGTCTGCCAGCTCCACGCCCGTTGCCCGCCGCCCCCGCACGCGGATGCGCGTCACCTCGCTCCCCAGCCGCACCTCGCCGCCGAGCTCCTTGAACAGCCGGACGAGCGCATCGACCAGCGCGCCGGTCCCTCCCTGCGCATACCACACGCCCCACTCGCGCTCGAGGTGGTGAATCATCGCGTAAATCGACGATGCGACGAACGGGTTCCCGCCAATCAGCAGCGGGTGGAACGTAAAGCACCGCCGCAGGAACGGGTCCCGGATGTACTGCGAGACGAACCCGTACACCGACCGGTACGACTGCAGGCGCAGCAGGTCCGGCGCCACCTTGAGCATGTCGGTCGCGTGCAGGAACGGCGCGTCCGCCAGCTCGACGAACCCCTTCTGGAAGATCGCGCGGCTCGCTTCCAGGAACCGCCGGTACCCCTCGATGTCCTCCGGGTTCCACCGCGCAATCTGCTGGGCCACGTCGTCGAAGTTCCCGTTGTACTCGAACCATCGGCCGCGGGCGTCGAAAATCCGGTAGAACGGGTCGACCGGCAGCAGCGTCGCGTAGTCCTCGAACCTCCGTCCTGCCAGCTCGAACAGCTCCTCGAAGAGGAACGGCGCCGTAATCACCGTCGGCCCGCCGTCGAAGCGGAACCCGTCCACCTCGACGGGAGCGGCCCGCCCGCCCGCCTTCGGCTGCTTCTCCACCAGCGTGACGGCGTCGCCCCGCGCGGCCATCCGGACCGCGGCCGCCAGCCCGCCGAACCCGCTGCCGATCACCACCGTACGCTTCACGCTTCTGCTCCCTTCGGCGGCTTCGCCCGGTACGCCCGCCACGCGACGAGCGGCAGCAGGGCCGCGCGCCGCCACCCGGGCACGCTCGCCCGGGCCGTGAACACGTCGTAGTCGCGCCGCTCGACCTCGTCGAGAATCCGCGAGTACAGCTCCAGCGCTGCCGTCACCGCCAGCCGCCCGTCGCGGTGGAGCAGACCCACGCCCGGCCGCGCCCCGGCGTAGAGCCGGCGCGCCCGCGCAACCTGGAATCGCATCAGCGCCCGCCAGCGGTCGTCCACCCGGCCGGCCCCGATCTGCTCCTCGGTCACCCCGAACCGCTCGAGCTCCTCCCGCGGGAGGTACACCCGCCCGTTCCGCCAGTCCTCGGCCACGTCGCGGAGGATGTTCGTCAACTGCATCGCGACGCCCAGCCGGATGGCGTAGAGCGACGGGTCGCCCGACCAGCCGATGATCCGCATCGACATCAGGCCGACGGTCGACGCCACGCCGTAGCAGTACCGGGCCAGCTCATCAAAGGTGTCGTACCCCCGGTGGCCGAGGTCGTCGGCGAGCGCATCGACGAGCTGCCCTGCAAAGTGCGCCGGGATCCCGAACGCCGCCCGCGTGGCTGCCCACGCCTGCAGCACCGGGTCATCGCCGGCCGGGGCTTCCCCCGTCCCGGCGCGTCCCCACTCCCGGAGCCGGAGCTCCCGGTCCTCGCCGGGCTCGTCGACGATGTCGTCGGCAACGCGGCAGTAGGCGTAGAGCGCCCGGACCGCCCGCCGCTTCTCGGCCGGCAGCAGCCGTGTGGCCGCGTAGAACGTATGGCTGTGCTCCTTCGTCACCGCCGCGCACCGCGCGAACGCGGCGTCCAGCGCTCCGACGTCGGCCGGCCCGTCCGCTGCCGGCGGCGTGCCGCTGCCCTCACCATGCGCCATCGCGAGGAGCGCACGCTCCCACGCCTCGGTCGCTCCTGCTGGAGGGCTCGCCGGCTTCACCCGTCCTACGCTACCGCCGCCGGACGCCCCCCGTCAGTAAGCGGCTCAACCATCTGGCGGCGCTGCTCCCCCGGCCCGCTTGCAGGCGGAGGCTCAGCAATGCCAGTGTCGAACGAGCCCGTTCTGGCCGGCCGAACAGGCAAGCTCGAACGAGGCTACCTGCACCGCCACCATCGTCACTGCCAGCGCCACCACAAGGAGCGTCGCCCAGGCCAGCCCCAGCCCGTTAATCCATCGCCCGGCGGCAAACCCGGCAATCGCCCCGAGGAGCAGGAGGCCGCCGTGGAGCGCCAGGTACACCTGGTCACGGACCGCCGCATCGCGGTCGCTCTGCACCTCGGTCACCCCAAGGGTTGCGCGCAGCGCGGCCAGGTACCCCGCCGTCAGCAGCAGGAAGAGCAGGAGGGCGAGCCATGCCCGCCCTCCCGAATGTCGCGGTTCCCGCTCCATCGTCGTCACTGCCGCATTTCACCGGCCCGGGCCCCGCGGGACAAGTGCCGCGCCCGCCACCCGTTCGCCGGCCGGCGCGCTTATCCGCCGAGCTTCGAACGGAGCAGCTCGATGCACTCGTCGACCGTCGCCACCCGCCAGCCGGCCCAGACCTCGCCTTTCTGCCAGGCCAGATACCGCTCCCGCGCTGCAGCGCGCGCCGCCTTGATCTCCTCTTCCGAGGGCTCGTGCCCGAGCTGCTTGGCGATCCCCTCCGGCGACGTGTCGCCGATGACATCGCGCGTCAGGTGCAGCTGCTCGTTGGCCAGCTTCGGCCGCTCGATGAAGTGCGCGATCTCCCGGTGATTCTTGTCATAAAAGATGAACACCGGGATCGACTCGAACTCGCCGTCCTTCAGGTACTCGGCCATCATGTCCTTGTTCTGGTCGCGCTCGAAGAACCGCAGCTCGGCGCCCATCGCCTCCGCCATCCGCTGCGCGACCCCCGTGCCCCGGTACACATCCGGGCACCAGTCCTCGCCGATCACCACGATGTGGTGCGGCCCGTCCGGGCGCGCCGCCAGCTCCTTCAGCGCAGCTTCCTGCTCCGGCGTCAGCTTCGTGTTCTCGTAATTCTCGAGAAACAGCTCCCGGTTCCGGATGCCGGAGTCCAGGTACTCCTGGAACGTCTTTCCCCGCTTGAATCGCTCGAGCGTAATGACCGATTCCTTTGCCTGCGTCATCGCCTGCCTCCCGTAGGTTGCTGGTTGCAACACACCAGCCTACGCGGCCGGCCCCCGCTTCACAACGCCCCGCCGCCGGCCTTCGCCTCCTCCCATAGCCGGTCGAGCGCCTCCAGGTCGAGCTCCCGAAGGTCCAGGCCGCGCGCCGCCGCCAGCCGTTCGACCGCGCCGAACCGCTCCCGGAACTTCTCGTTGGCGCCCCGCAGCGCCTGCTCCGCGTTCACGCCAAGCCGGTCGGCGATATTCACGAGCGTGAAGAGGACGTCGCCGAACTCCTCCTCGCGGGCTGCCCCGTCGGCTGCCCGGGCCAGCTCCCCTATCTCCTCACGCAGCTTCTCCAGCGGCCCGTCGATGTCCGGCCAGTCGAACCCTACCCGCCGCGCCCGCCCCTGGATCGCCTGGGACGCCGCCAGCGCCGGAAGCGTCCGTGGCACCCCGTCGAGGATCGACGCGCGCGGCTTCTCCGCCTGCTTCAGCGCCTCCCAGTTCCGGTACACCTCCTCCGCGGTGCGCGCTTCTCCCTCACCGAAAACATGCGGGTGCCGCCGCACCAGCTTCCGCGTGATCTGTTCGAACACGTCGCCGAGCACGAACTCGCCCTCCCGCTCCGCCACGGCCGCGTGCATCAGCACCTGCAGCAGCAGGTCGCCCAGCTCCTCCTCCAGCGCCGCCGGGTCGCCCCGGTCGATCGCTTCCAGCGCCTCGTACGCCTCCTCGAGCAGGTGCGGCCGGAGCGTCGCGTGGGTCTGCTCCCGGTCCCACGGGCACCCATCGGGCGCATGCAGCCGCCGCACGACGTACTCCAGCCCGTCGAAGCGCCGCACGTCGTCCACAGGCTCCAGCGGCGGCACGAACACCGCGTCGAGGTAGCCGAACGGCCGGTGGTCCAGCTCCGCCAGCGGCAGCTCCTCCACGCGCGCTGCCTCCGTTCCCAGCCGCGAACAGACCCGCACCCGGTGGTCCGCGGGGTACCACTCCAGCAGGCGCAGCTTCAGCTCCGACGCGATATCACGGCTGTACACCTGCCCGATGAGCGCCGGCCGCCACGTGTCCACCCGCACTGCGTGGGCATCGCACACCTGCAGGTCGGCGCCGTCGATTCCCAGCGCCGGCAGCGCGGCATCCACAAAGCTCACCCCCGGGTACACCCGCACCCCCAGCCCGCGCTCGGCCGCAATCACTAGCACCGCCTGCACGCTCCGCTCGGCAACGAGCGGATGTCCCGGCACGGCGAACACCACCGGCTCCCCCTCCGCCGCCGCAACCACCCGCCCCGCGACCGCGGCGTACACGTCCTCGAACCGCCCGCCCGTCGCGTACAGGTCGTCGCAATCCATCACGCGCCCCGCGAACGTCAGGGCCGCGACGGTCGGGTGGTGCCGGGTCCGCAGGATGACCGGCAGCCCCGACCCCAGCAGCCGGTCCGCATCACGCGTGAGCAGCCCGGCGTCGCCCGGCCCCAGCCCGACGATGTGAACCCGGACCTCGCCCCCGTGCGTCATTCGACCCGCTCGACGTTTCCACTTTCGAGGCTCCGATGCAACGCCACCAGCAGGCGAGTCACCAGCACGCCATCGTCAAAGCTCGCGCCCGGGGGCCCGCCCGCCTCCGTTGCCCGGAGAAATGCCGTGAGCCGCTGTGGAGCCCACTGGAGCGTCGCAGGGAACCGATATCGGTCGGTGGCCACCGAAAGCCCTTGCCGTCCGCCGTCAGCTTCGACTGCCCCCCGGGTTCCCACCACCCGCACTGCGAGGTCGCTTGAGGTCGGCCAGCTCTCCGGCAAAATCCAGCACGCCTCGAAGACGCCGTCTGCCCCGTCGGCGTACCGGACGATGGCATGGATCCAGTCGTAGGTCTCGATGCCGTGGCCCGCCAGCTCGCCGCGCCCGGCCAGCGCGTACACGCTCATCGCTCGCTTTCGGCCCAGCCAGAGCGCAAGGTCAAGCAGGTGCGACATCAGATACCATGCCGGCGTCGTCCCGCCGCTCCAGTGGAGCCGGTCCCGCGGCGACGTTACGGGGTGATTCAGCCGCGCATTGAGGAGCCGAACGTCCCCCAGCTCACCGGCGGCGATCGACCGTGCGGCCTCAGCCATCGGCGGGTTCCAGCGCTGCAGCCAGTTGACCTCAGCGTGCACGCCCGCCGCCCGCACCGCTGCCGTCATCGCCTCCGCATCCTCCACCGTCGTCGCGAGCGGCTTTTCGACGAGCACCGGGACCCTCAGCGCCGCGAGCTCCTCCACCGGCGCCCGGTGCAGCGCATCCGGTGTTGCGACGTACGCCGCATCTGGCCCGGTTTGGCGAACCGCCGTTGCGATATCCCCGAACGCGCGCGTTCCGGTCGCATTTGCGAGTTCAAGCGCCCGCGCCCCGTCGATGTCCACAACGCCAGCCAGCCCAACCCCAGGCACTCGGCCATCGGCCAGCATCCTCGCCCACGCCGTGCCCATGGTCCCGGCGCCGATGACCAGCACGCGCTTCCCGTTCGTCATCCCCGGGAGCATAGCACGGCTGCCTGCCCCGGCCCCTACTCCAGCGGGACAATCCCGCGCGCCCGCAGGGCCTGCGTATACGCCTCAATGTAGTACGTCGCCGAGGCCCGCCACGAGTAGTCGCGGCTCATCCCGTTCCGCTGCAGCCGCAGCCACGTCTCCGGCTCCCGGAAGGCCCGGAGCGCCCGCTCATACGCCGAAGCAAGCGCAAACTGGCTGAATTCGTCGAACAGGAACCCGGTCCCCGTCTCCGGGTGCTCATCGAGGTCAAGGATCGTATCTGCCAGCCCGCCCGTGCGCCGCCCAATCGGAACGGCGCCGTACCGCATCGCAATCAGCTGGCCGAGACCGCACGGCTCGTACCGCGAGGGCATCAGGAAGAGGTCGCACCCGGCATAAATCCGCTGGGCAAGCCCGGGGTCGTACCGCGGCGCCAGCCGGACGTGGTCCGGGTACTCCGCAGCCAGCCGCCGCAGCTCCTCTTTCAGCCAGGCGTCACCGTCGCCAAGGACCACGAACTGCCCGCCCGCCAGCACCATCTCCGGCACGACCTGGATCGCGAGGTCCACCCCCTTCTGTTCCGTCAGGCGGGTCACCATCGCCGCGATCGGGCCGTCGGTGTTCGGCAGACCCAGCTCCTCGCGGAGCGCATCGCGGTTCGGCCAGCGCTGCTCCACCGTCGCGAGGTCGTAGTGGTGGCGCACATGCGGGTCCGTCCGCGGGTTGAACAGGTCGTAGTTCAGCCCGTTCAGGATGCCCAGCAGCGCATTCCCCCGCAGCCCGAGCAGCGCCTCGAGCCCCTCGCCGTACTCCCGCGTGAGAATCTCGCGGGCGTACGTCGGGCTCACGGTCGTCACGATGTCCGCGTAGTAGATCGCCTGCGCCAGGAAGTCGTTCAGCTCATCCGGTCCCCGGTAGCGCAGGTTGTGGATGGTGAATACGCTCGCCACTCCGCGCAGCCGCGGGTTCGACCACGCCTGGTTGCGCAGCCCAAACGCCAGCGGCGCCGTGTGCCAGTCGTTCAGGTGGAGGATGTCCGGCACCCACTCGTCCGTCCGCAGCATCTCGATGATCACCCGGCAGAAGAACTGGTACCGGAGCAGGTCATCCGGCTCCCCGTACACGTTTGGCCGCAGGAAGTAGTGCCCGTCGGCAACCAGCTCGACCGGTACCCCGCCAATCCCCTCCACCGTCGCAATATCGACATCCCGCGGCTTGCCCGGATTCTGCACCGTCAGCAGCCGGTGCTGGCGCGACGCCGCGTGCGCTGCCTTCCCCGAGGCGTGGCACGGGGTGACGACCCGCACGTCGTGCCCAATCTCCTTCAGCCGCTGCGGAAGCGACGCAGCCACGTCCGCCAGGCCGCCGACCTTCGAGAACGGGTCGACCTCCGCGGACGCGAACAGAATCCTCACGGCGCCTTGCTCCCGATGAGCTCCCGCTCCAGTTCGAGGCGGGTCTCATTCGCCGCGGCCAGCCGCCACCGCGCCTCCCGCTTCACCGGCTCCGAAGCATCGCCCACGGCGACCGCATGCGCAGCGTACGTGGCCACCTGGTTCAGCAGCAGGAACCCCCGGTAGATCATCGGGATGCTCCACATCGGCCGCCGGCTCGCCCACCAGAACTGGCAGCTGTGCAGCGCCGGCCCGAGCCGCTCATACGCGGCCGCCGCGAACTCCTTCGCCTCAGGTGTCGTCGCGTACCGCCGCGCGACCGCCACCAGGTCGAGGCAGTGGTCCACGTACTCCCACTGCAGCTCGTGCAGCCGGTTCCCCGGCGACTTCCACAGCGGAAACGGGTTGTGCGCCGCAAGGTCGTCCCTGCTGGTGCTCCAGCTCGATGCGTACGGCTCAATGACCGGCCCGTCCGGGAACAGCTCCAGCAGCTCGCTCGGGAACACCATCTGCACGCCGCTGCCGTTCGCTGCGAGCAGCTCGAGCGTTGCCCCGAGGAACTCCCGCTCCCAGTCCCGGATGTGGTGGCCGTACGTCTCCGCATCCATCGCCGTCACGACATACGCGTCCTTGCTGCCGCCGACCCCGGCGAGGTCCCGCAGAAACGCCTCGGGGTTCGTCTCCCGGAACGAAATCCGGTTGCTCCGGATGTCATCGCGGAACAGCACGCGCAGGTGGTTGCCGTTCACCGGCACCCGGCACACCACATCCGTCGGCCACTCAACCGGGCACGCGACCCCGCTCACAATGAGCCACTCGTGCCCGCTCGCGTTGATCGCCGGCAGAATCTCCCGCGAATAGCACATCTCCGGCGGGAAGAACCCCCGCGGGTTCCAGGCCCGCCCGAGCGCAGCCCGGTTCGTCCGGGCATTCTCCTGGATCTGCCGCTTCCGCTCCGACTCCGGGATGAGCGGCAGAATGGGGTGGTACTTCCCGCTCCCCACGAACTCCACCCGACCGGCCTCAGCCAGCTCCCGCAGCCCGGCCACGACATCACCGAACCCGTGCTCGAGCAGCAGGTCCGTCAACACGCCCTGGAGGTTGACCGCTACCCGCGCGTTCTCATGCGCTCGCAACACCCTGATGAGCGGCCGGTACGACTCCTCCGCAACCTTGACCAGCACGTCGTGCGTCTGTGTCGGCGGCTGGTAGAAGTGCAGCAGCAGCGCCCAGCAGGTCATCGCAGCTCCTTCCTCAGGCCCAGTGCGCCAGCCCCGTGCAGATGACCGGGGGCAGATGCGGGTGGTACGGCGTCACCCGGACCGCATACCCGACCCGGCCGCCCGTTTCCGGCGCGAACCTCCCCTCGTACAGGCACAGCCGGTCTTCCTGCTGCGAAACGAAGCTGAGCGGCGCCTCCGCTTCGATATGCAGCTCCCGGCCGGCGGACGTACGCCCATACACAATATCGACCTTCAGGTCTGCCGGCTGGAGCGGCCCCGGGTACAGCTGCACATCCACCCGCACAGGCGCACCGGCAGGGCGCACCTCGCTCCCGTCGTCGTCCACGGCGTACACCTTCACTGCATCCCAGCCGGCCCGCACCCGTTCGAGCCAGGCAGCCAGCTCCCGCGCCCGCTCCAGGCCGTTCGCCCGCAGGGCGTGCCAGGCCGCGGCGGCCGGCGCGTATGCCCGCGTCGCGTAATCCGAAACCATCCGGCTCGTGCTGAAACGCGGCGCATACGTCACGATCGTGTCCTTCATCCGCCGGACCCACTCCCGCGGCACGCCCTGGGCATCCCGGTCGTAGAACAGGGGAATCACCTCGTCCTCGAGCAGCCCGTACAGGGACTCGGCGTCGAAGGCGTCCTGCGCCTCCGGGTCGTCGTCCACCCGGTTCCGGCCGATTGCCCAGCCGGTGCCCGGCCGGTACGCCTCCCACCACCAGCCGTCCAGCACGCTCATGTGGAGGACCCCGTTGGCGCACGCCTTCATCCCGCTCGTTCCGCTCGCCTCCAGCGGCCGGAGCGGCGTGTTCAGCCAGACGTCGGAGCCCGCCACCAGCAGCCGGCCAAGCTCCACATCGTACCGCTCCAGCAGCAGCAGCCGGCCCCGGAACTCCGGCGAGCGGCTCGCCTGCACCACCTCGCGGATCAGCGCCTTCGCGCCGTCGTCCCGCGGGTGCGCCTTCCCCGAAAACAGCACCTGCACCGGCCGCTCGGTATTCCCGACAATGCGCGCCAGCCGGTCGAGGTCCCGCAGCAGCAGCGTCGCCCGCTTGTACCCCGCGAATCGCCGCGCAAACCCAATCGTCAGCGCACCGGCGTCAAGCGTCCGCCCGCCTTCAATCTCCCGGGCCGGCAGCCCCCGCCTGAGCAGGTCCTCCGTGTGCTGCTGCTTTGCCCGCAGCACCAGCTGCTGCCGCTGCCCCTCGTGGACCCGCCACAGCTCTTCGTCCGGGATGTCGTACACCCCCATCCAGTTCGCACGCTCCGGGTCGTCCCGCCAGCCCGGCCCGACGTACCGGTCGAAGAGCTCGCCCATCTCGTGCGACACCCACGTCGGCAGGTGCACGCCGTTCGTAATCGCATCGATCGGGACGAGGTCGCGCGGCAGGTTCGGCCACGCCGCTTCCCACAGCCGCTGCGAAACCCCCCGGTGCAGCTTCGAAACCCCGTTCCGGTAGCCGCTCAGGTTCAGGCCCAGCACCGCCATCGAGAACGGCTCGCCGTCGTCGCCCGGGCGCGTCCGCCCGAGGTCGAGGAAGGCGCGGTCGTCGAGCCCGAGCCGCTGCCAGGTGTGCGCGAGATACCGCCGCACCAGGTCCGGCGGGAACAGGTCGATGCCGGCCGCTACCGCCGTGTGCGTCGTGAACACCGTTGCCCCGGTCACCGGCAGCCGCGCCTCCCCAAACGTCGCCCCGAACTGCTCCATCGCCGCCCGGATCCGCTCCACGCCCAGCAGCGCCGAGTGCCCCTCGTTCATATGGCACACCGCCGGTTCGATCCCCAGCGCCTGCAGCAGCCGGATACCGCCGATCCCCAGCACCATCTCCTGCTGGATGCGCGTCTCGTTGTCGCCGCCGTACAGCCGCGCCGTAATCTCCCGGTCCGGCGGTGCATTCCGTTCGATGTTCGTCGAAAGCACGTACAGCGGCGTCTTCCCCACGTCGATCCGCCACGCCTGCGCCCACACATCCCGCCCGTCGAAGGGGATGCTCACCTCCAGCGGCTTCCCATCCGCCCCGAGGACGTGCTGCATCGGCAGCGCCGCCGTGTCGAGGTCCAGATACACCTCCTGCTGCCAGCCGTCCGGCGAAATCTCCTGCCGGAAATACCCCTCGTGGTAGAACAGCCCCACGCCGACCAGCGGCAGCCCGAGGTCGCTCGCCGACTTCAGGTGGTCGCCGGCCAGCACCCCGAGCCCGCCCGAGTAGTTCGGCAGGCACTCCGCCAGCGCAAACTCGAGCGAGAAGTAGGCGATGACGTCCCCTCGGTCCAGCCCTTCGACTGTCAGGATCGGGGGCCGCCTCAGGTACACCTCGAGCGCCTCCGCCACCCGCCGCTGGTGCTCGAGGAAGCCGGCATCCTCCGCCAGCTCATGCAGCCGCTCGGGCGTGACAAGCTGCAAAAGCCGCACCGGGTTGTGGTCCGTGGCCCGCCACAGCTCGCGGTCGATCCGCTCGAACAGCGCCGCGGCGTCGGTATTCCACGTCCAGTACAGGTTCCGGGAGAGTTTCCGCAGGGGCTCGAGCGGCCCCGGGAGATTCGGCTCGACGATGAAGGTTCGCGCGGGGCGAATTCGCATCCCACCATTCTAGCCGCGGTCCCCCGTATGCCGGTAAACGCTCTGCGAACGGCGGTGTCCCGTTGGCCCGTCCTCTGCCATCATCAGGTCACGGCAGCCGCCGCGAGGTCGCCCCGAACGATGCCAGTCCGTGCGGTCCTCTTCGATGTCGGCGATACCCTCTGGCACGCCGCCGGGGCGCCGCCGCCCGCCGAATTCCGCCGCCGCGCCGCCGAGCGCGCCGCCGCCTTCCTTCGCGCCCGCA
>Ga0308392_1000101_pt1 | contig 32140 bp, 42 predicted proteins | sample Hotspr20Samplem2_FD_202361 | JGI IMG/M metagenome (GOLD analysis project Ga0308392, IMG submission 202361) | Hot spring phototrophic mat microbial communities from Octopus Spring, Yellowstone National Park, Wyoming, United States - 20050624_m2 ... | reverse complement strand
CCCGATGATCCCGTCGCCGTCGCCATCGACCCCGACGGCATCCCCCGCGCCGTCTTCGCCGACGGGACATCCGCCCGCCCGGGCGCCCTGCGCGCCCCGCTGCACCCGCCTGCCGGGGAGGCGGGCGGCGCCTGGCATACCCCCCTGCCGGTTCATTCCCCCGACCCGGCGACCTGCGCCGCCGTCCTGCGCGCCGTCGCCGCCGCGTCGGGGGGATGATCCCCCCTTAAAACAGCGCCCCCCCGATGCCGCGGCATCAGGGGGACTTCAACGCACCTCCGCCGGGGGGTTTCCCCCCCGGCGTCCCCCATCCGCCTTCGGCGGACGGGGGCGGGGTCTCCCCCGCCCGATCCAGATCGGATCGGGCGAGGTCCTCCCGCGACACGATGTCGCGGGAGGCGACCCCGGAGGCCCCTCCCCCCTGCCATACGGCAGGGGGCCCATCGCCGCGCGCCCCTCCCCGGCGCGCGGTCCCCACCCCACATGAGGGGGGGAGATGCGTTGCAGCGTGATTATCCCCCGTGCGCCCGCGCGCCGCATCCTGCAGCAGTGCGGATACGGCGATCCGCGGGCGCCGGCGCCGGGCGGACGGGCGGGTCCGGGGCGTTGGACGGACGGGCGGGGCTAGATGCCGTCCCCCCCCTGCCGGTCCGTCGTTGAGAACGGCGCCGCCCGCTGCTGCAGCAGCGGGCGGATTCGGCGCCGCCGGCGGCGCGGATGCGCCGGAAACGTGAACGCGCCCGACTCCGCAGAGCCGGGCGCGTTCTTTGCCCCGAAACCCCGCCCGCCTGCAGCGGGCAGGGCGGATATGCAAACGGATCGCCCTCCCCCCTTCGGGGGAGGGGGGCGTTCCGTCACGGCTTCATGGTTCCACCTGCTTCGGGGGGCGGCATCATGCGCCATGGGCGAGATCGGCGGCGTTTCCGCGCGGCGGCATCGGCGTCGAGGAACGGCAGCAGCGCGGCGACGGCGGCGGCGCGGCGCGCCACGAATCTGAGAAGCCCCGGCGCGGCGCCGCGCGCCATGCGTCCGGCGCCGGTCCGTGCCGGGGCGCTGCATGCGCCGGACATCGTTCCGATCACCGCGGCGGACGCCGCGCGCTTCGCGGCGTCCGCGCGCCGCCGGCGCTGCATGGCGACGTCGGGTTCCACGTGCGCGCCGCGCGCGACGCGCACGGCGGCGCGCTGCGGCGCGTCGTCATTCCGCCCGGCGCAACCTGGAGGTTCCATGTCGCCGTCGGCGACCCGTCCGGCATCCCGCTGCGCAGCGGCGGCGGCGACAGCGGCGCATCCGACGCCGGTCGTCCGGCGCTGCGGCGTGACGCGCCGCGCTGCCGATCGTCGCCGTCGCCGCGTCGCCCGGCGATTCGTCGCGCATCATCGTCCGCGCGACGGTCGGGCGCGCCGCCATTCCCGCGCCAGACGCCCCAGGACCGACGGAACCGCGCCATCCCGATGGCGGGGTCGGGTCGCCCCCGAATCGCGCCTCCTGGGGCGGCGCAGGCGCTTCCGGCGCGCCGGGAGGCGCCGCGCCCGACCGTTCCCGCCCCGATCCCCCGCCGCGTGCGGGGATGGGGGCGCGTCGCCCCGCGCCGGATCATTGCGCCGCCGCGTCCGGCGCCGCCGCGCCGTCGGCGCATTGATCCGCGCCGCGCCGCACGGTCGGCGATTGTCGCCGATGTCGCCGCCGCCGCCGCGCGCTATGCTGAGGGCATAAGAATAATTTTGAACGCCCACTCGCCGCACGGCGGGGGGCAAGGAGAGAAAAAATGGATATCATTGCGTTTATCGCAGCGTTGGCGCTGGTCGCCTCCGCTGCGCTCGCCGTATGGCGGGCGGCGGCGGAGGCGGCGGCGCGGGAAGCGGAAGCGCGCGCGCGCCAGGAAGCCGAAGAACGCGCGCAGCGCGAGGCGGAAGCACGGGAAGCGGAAGCGCGCGCGCGCCAGGAAGCCGAAGAACGCGCGCAGCGCGAGGCGGAAGCACGGGAAGCGGAAGCACGGGCGCGAGCGGAGGCGGAGGCGCGGGCGAAGCGGGCCCAGGAAAGGGCGCAGCGTGAGATCGAGGCGCGTCGTGAAGCCGAAGCGAAGGCCGAGGCGGCGGCGCGCGCGCGGAAGGACGCCGAGCGCCGTGCTGCCCGCCTTGGATCAGAGCTTTCGGAGGAGCGTGTCAACATCGCCCAGCGCGTTGACGAGCGCACGCTCGTCGGCGCGTTGCAGAAGGCGATTCCAGCTATGGACCCGGAGCGCGCCAAGCGGCTTGGGAACCAACTTGAGGCCCTGGCAAGAAACCGGGCCCAAGAAGCCAAGCTCCTCGAGGATCTGAAAGCTGCATCCGGAGCGGACCAAGACCAGATCCGGCAGAGGATTCAGAAGGCCCAGGGGGACGCGGAGGCGATTTTGAAACGCCTTCGAAACGTCCTGGAGAACGACCCGTCCCTGCAGGGCGTGCGCCTAGCGCTCGCATGGCAGGTCCGGGCTACCCCCATCAAGAAGAAGGAGAAGTAGGAAGTAGGGGCTCGTCCCCGCCCCCCCCGGCGCGCATGCGTGCGCGTCGGGGGGTTCGTTTTTGCGCGCCGGTCCCGCCGCTCCGCCGCCGACGCCGCCGGGGGCGACGCGGGGGTTGACAACGCGGCGTGCAACCTGAGAACATACGGGCTGACCCGCCTGACGGGTCCTACCGGGAGTTCCCCGGGACGTGACGCCTGTGGAGATCCCTCTGGCGGCGGAACGGCCCGCACGGGTCGGTCTCCGAGCGATGGGTCGATGAAGCAGGAAGCCGCCCGTCATGCGTTTCACCCTTCGGGGGGAAATACATGACGATGCGCGGCAGAACGGGGACCGCACTGCGGTGCAGCGGGGGTGATGCGTTTTGCCGCGCCGGTCGGCGCGCCACCTCCCTGGACCGCCTGCGCCGCCCCAGGCGGCGCGCTGCGGGGCGATCCAACCCCGCCCATCGGGATGATGGCGGTCCGGCGCTCCTGAGCCGCCTGCGCCGCCCCAGGCGGCGCGATTCAGGGGCGACCCGACCCGGACATCGGGATGGCGCAGATCGACGCGCCTAAACCGCCTGCGCCGCCCCAGGCGGCGCGCTGCGGGGCGATCCGACCCCGCCCATCGGGATGATGGCGGTCCGGCGCGCCGGCGCATGCGCTGCGTCGTTGCACGACGACGGCCGATCGCCGTCACGCAGCAGGCGCCGGCGGTCGCTCCCGCTAACGTCGCCGATCATCTCCGGCGGCTGCCGGCGGGACGGGACGCAACGGAACGGCGCCGGCGCACACGGCGCGGCGCTCATCGCCGCGCCCGCGCCGTGGATGTCGGCGGACGGACGCTGTGCATCCGCGACCGGCCGGTCGCGCGCATCGATTCGCCGGACCTTGCGCGCCGCCTTGTCGCCGGACGGCGGCGACGCGACGCGGACGAATCGGCGCACCGGCGCGAGCGCGATGACGTGACCATGACGGCGCCCTGCCGCCGCCCCGCCGCGCCGCGTCGCCGCCCGCAGGCGGGGGACGCAGCCGCGCCGGGGCGGGCGGCGGCGGTCCTCTGGATGCGCCGGGGGCGGGGATGGCAGAATAGGGGGAGGGCGGGGGCGGTCCCCGCCATGCCCGGCGCCGCTGCGTTGGCGGCGGCGCGTGATCACGAAAGGAACCGGTATGTCTGGACCACCTACGCTCTCGCGCGGCGCGCGCAACGTTGCGCGCGCCGCTGTCCTGGCGCCGGCGCAGACGCTGGCGGCGCTGGCGCGCGACCTGCGCGATCTGGACGACGTCGCAGCGCCGCGCGACGTTGCACACGCAGCGCACCGCGCGCTGTGCGCCGCTGCGCTGCATGCCGCCGAATGCAACCCGGACGGCGCGTCGAACGCCGACGCTGCGGCGATTGCGGCGCTGTGCGCCGTCGGCGCGGCGCTGATCCTCGACGCGGCGCCGACGGTCCGCCGGAACCTGGCGGACGCGCTGGCGGCGCTGGCCGCGCGGCTCGGCGCCGATGACGGGGAGACGCCGCCGGACGCCGGCGCTGCGGCGCACGCCGCCCTCGACGCCGCCGCCGCCGCCGCCGAGCGCAACGCCGCCGTCGTTGCAGCGACGCTGCTCGTCGCGGCGACCGTCAACCGCGCCGCGCGTCCGTAGCGGCGCGTCGCCCGCCCGTCCCGCCGCGCCGCGCCCCGGCTCAGTGCGCGGCGGCGCGGGCGACCCCGACGATCCAGCGCACGATGACCTCGGCGTGGACCGCGAGCGCGGCGATCAATCCGGCGTTGAGCGCCGCCAGCGCCGCTCGCCGCCACGCGAAGCGGCGCTGCGCCGGCATCCACGCCTGGGCGACAACGTTCCGAATCAGGATCAGCGTCGCCAGCGCGCCCGCGCCCCCCTGCACCCACAGCCACGCCGGGCGCAGCAGATCGTCAAGTCCCGGCAAACCTCCCCACATTCGCGCATCCTCTCGTCGCGTCGTTCCGCCGACCGGGAAACGCGCCCCCGGCGCATCCAGAGTACCGCCGCCGCCTCCCCGTCGGCAGGCGCGGTACGGTGAGGACGCGACGGCGAACGGAACGGATGGAAGACCGCCGTCGCAAGGAGAAAAAAGAAGCATGGGAGCATTCGTTATCCCGCCCCCCCTGCTGCTGCAGGGGCGGGCGGGGAACCTGGCCCGCGCGGCGCGCGCGCTGGATGACGCGCGCGCCGCGCCGCAGGACGCCGCGCTGCGGATGCGCAGCGCGGAGACGGCGTTCCTCCAGGCGGAGGACGCCGTCTTCCAGACGGCGCGCGTGCGCGCCGCATGCGCGCGCGGCGCCATGGACGTCCGCACCGCCGACGTGCTCGTCGCCATCTCCGAGCCGGTGATGGCGGCGATGGGCATGGTCGGCGCGCTCATCGTCTGCGCCCCGCCGCCGGGCGTTGCGCAGGCGATGGTTGCGGCGCTGGATGCGGCGGCGACCGTGATGCGCGGCGTCGCCGCCGCGTGGGACGGCGCCGACGTTGACGTCGCCGCCGCCGCGCAGGAGGCGCTGGATGCGGCGGCGGCGGTCGTGGAGGCGGCGACGGCGCCGGCGACCGATGTCGCCGTCGTCGCCGCCGTGAGCGGCGTTGCGACGGCGCTGACGCGCGCCGTGCGCGCGGCGCAGGTCGCCGCCGCCGTCGCAGCGGAGGTCGGGCGATGACCGCCCGCGTCGCGCTGCCGGCGACGGTGCTGGGCGCCCGGCGGCTTCGCCTGACGGCGGAGACGCTCGACGGCGCGGCGCTGCTGCTCCGCGTCGTCGGCGCGTCCGACGACGCGGCGCTGCTGACGACGCCGCCGCCGACGCCGGCGTCGCCGATGGCGCTGCCGGCGTGGGACGCGGCGGCGCTGCTGGCGCTGCACGTCCAGCACGCCGCGCTGCAGGCGCTGGCGGCGGCGTCGGCCGCGTTGTCGCCGGTCGCGCGCGGCGAGGCGGAACTGGCGGCGGCGGCGCTGCTCCTGCGCATGGCGACCGCCATGCGCGAGGCGGCGTGGCTCGTCGAGATCCTCGGCGCCATCGCCGAGGGCGACGACCTCGACGCCTGGGAGCCGCCCGCCGACGCCAGCGAGCTGCGGCTGCAGATCGCCCTGGGCGATCTGCGCCAGGCGCTGGCGGTCTGGCGCGACGTCGCCCGCCGCGCCGCCATCGACGGGGCGGGCGTGTATGAGGGCGCCGCCCACGTCGCGGCGCTCCTGGAAGCGCTGCCGAACCACCGGCAGCACGCCATGGAGGAGCGCCGCGCGTCCCGCGCGGCGTCAGCGAACTGAGCGCCGCATCCTGTCCCCGCCCCCGGCGACGTGTCGCCGGGGGCGCGGCGTTTCCCGGATGCGACGGTATCCTGGACGCATGCGGGGCGCATGCCCCGTGATGATGGACCGCGCGCGCCGCCGCACGGCGGCGCGCAGAAAGAAGGAGGAACCCAATGGACAACGAGGACATCGTCGAGGTCGTCAGCGAGGCCTGGTGGCGCGCCGCCGTTGCGCGCGGCGGACCGGACCGAATTGCGACCGGCTGGTTCGACTGGCGGCGCAACGCGTGGGACGCAACCATGGTCGCACGCGACGGCGGCGTGGTCTTCCGGTTGAGTCTGCCGGGAGGCATCGACGGCCCGTGGCACTGGGTCGTCGAACGCGCCGGCGCCGAGGTCGTCGCCCTCGGTCATGCGGCGACCTACGACGAGGCGACGGCGGCGATGCGCCGGGCGCTCGGCCTGGAGGCGGCGCCGTGAGTCGCCGGTCGCCGGCCGTGCGTGCGGGGCTGCCGATCGGCAGCACGCACGACGCGGCGCAGGCGCTCCTGCGGACGGCGACGGCGCGCACCCCGGCGACGCAGCGGCGCGCCGCCGCGACATGCGCGACGTCCGGCGCCGTCGTGCAGCGCCTGGCGCAGCAGCTCTGCGCCACCCCCGCCGCCGACGCCGCAGCGCATGTCGCGGCGGCGGTCTGCGGCGGCGTGCTGCTGGCGGCGCAGATCGCCGCCATCAGCGACCCGGCGCAGCGCCGGATGGCGCAGCGGACGGCGCGCTGGGCGGCGCTGGCGTTGCGTCTCCTGGCCGAGGCGCTGACGACGGCGCCGTGGCGCCACGCCGCGCGGGAGGCGTCGGATGCAACGTCGGCGCAGCGGGCGACGGCGACCGCCCGGGCGCAGCGGGCGGCGCAGCGGGCGCTGCACGCCGCGCCGGACGTGACCGGCGCCGCGGGCGCCGCCTTCGCCGCCATCGTTGCAGCGGCGGCGCAGGCGCTGGAGCGCAGCGCCGGGAGGGGACCGGCATGACGCGCAGCAGCATGCCGGTCCTGATGAGCGCCCTCGCCGGCCTGGCCGTGGGGTCCGGCCTGGCGGTGCAGCGCGTCGTCGCCCCCTGGTCGGGCGATTCCGCCCGGGAGCAGTCCGGGCGCGCGACGGTGGTCGCGCGCCTGGCGGAGGCGACATGGGAGGCGCGGCGCCTGGCGCTGCGGCTGCACTGCTTCGTCGCCGGCGATGCAGCCCAGGCGACGGCGACCGCCATCGCCGCCGGCGCTGCGCTCGGCAGCGCGCTGCTGGCGGCGCAGATCGCCGCCGGACCGCAGCCCTGCTGGACGTCGGCGTGGGCGGCGCCGGCGTTGCACCGGCTGGGGCGGACGCTGGATACGGCATGGCGCCCCGGCGCTTCCGCCGACGCCTCCCTGGTCCGCGACCTGGATGCCGCGCGCCGCGTTCATCCCGCCGCCGTCGCTGCCGCTGCTGCGGCGCTGGATGACGCGGTGCAGCAGGCGGCGCATGCCATGCATGCGCTGGCGCTGGAGGATGCCCGGTCGCCGGAGGAGTCGTGAGCCATCCGCTCCCCCCGATGCTGCAGCATCGGGGGGACGCTGTTTTCGGAGGATGCCCGGTCGCCGGCGTCGTGCGCCATCCGCCCCCCTCGTCCGGCGACCGACCCGTCGCACGGGGGCGCGGCGTTTCCCGGATGCGACGGTATCTGCGACGGTATCCTGGAAGCGTCCGGGGCGACGCCCCCGTGATCGGCATCGGCCGCGCCGCCGCACGGCGGCGCACAACGAGAAAGGAGAACAAATGAACCTGAATGATGTCCTGCGCTGCGCGCGCCTGGCCGCACGGCTGGCGCGCGCGGCGGCGGAGTCGCTGGAGGCGGCGCCGGGATCGGCGCGCGCGCCGCACGCGGCGGCGGCGCAGATCGCGGCGCTGCTGGCCGCGCTGCTCGCCGCGCCCGTCCCCGGCGCGGTCGACGACGTCGTCGATGACGACGCGCTCGAACCGCTCAGCGCGGGGATCGGGCAGGCGCTGACCGCCTCCCGCGCGGCGGTGCGCGCCGGCGCCCGCGCCGCGCCGGAGGCGCCGCTGCGCCGCCGCTGCGCCGTCATCGCCGTCGCCGCCGCCGCTGCGCTGGAGGCGGCGGCGCGGCTCGGCGACGCGCTGACGGCGCTGATGGACGGCGCCGGCGCGACCGACATCTGGGTCGCCGAGGCGTTCGACGCCGAGGCCGACCTGGACGGCGCGCTGCGGCGCCTGGCGGACGCCTCGTCCGCGCTGCGCGCGGTCGCCGGCGCGGACGAGGATATCGCGTGGGCGGCGTCGGCGGCGGCGTCCTGCAGCGCGTCGCTGCGGGAGTGGGCGACCGCCGTCCGCGCCGCCGCCGTCGATGAGCGGGTCGGCGGCGCGACCGCGCCGCGCAACTAGCGCGCGCGGTCGCGCCGTCCCGCGCCCCTGCCCGCGCCCCTGGGCGATTCGTCGCCCAGGGGCGCGCCGTTGTCCGCCCCATGCGGCATCATGGAAGCGTCCGGGGCGACGGCCCCGTGATCATCCGCCGCGCCGCCGACGGGCGGCGCAACGAACGGAGGGGATATGGAAGAGGAATGCAACGCGCCGGCGGCTGCGCTGCTGCTGCGGCTGACGGCGGCCACGCTGGACATGCTCCGCAGCGTGGATCTCATCGACTCGCTGCCGGCGCCGCCGGCGCCATCGCCGTCCGGGGACGGCGACGGCGCGGCGCGGATCACGGCGCTGGCGGCGCAGGCGGCGGGCGCCGCGTGGGAGGATGCGCGGTCGGCAGGGGCGGCGACCTTGCCGAACCGCGCAGCGCAGCTGTTCGCCGCGCTCGCCGACGCCCTGGAGCGGGCGGCGTGGGTCATGGACGTCGCCGACCTCGATGACGTCCAGAAACGCGCCGGCGGCGAGCGGGACCTGTGGGCGGCGGTTGCGCTGCATGCCCGCGCCCGCCTGCGCCAGGCGAGCGCCGACCTGCGGGTGTGCGCATCCGGCGGTCCGGCGGCGCACGTCGTCGCGGCGTTGGCCGACGACCTGGAGCGCCTGGCGAACGGGGGGGGCGCATGAGCGACCCGACCGCCGTCCGGCGCGCCGTCGCCATCGCGCTGACGGAGGGGGAGCCGGCGCTGGCGGCGGCGGCGCGCCGCCGTGCGCTGCCGGAACCGGCGCGGCCGGCGCGGACCAGGCTGCGCGCCGTGGCGACGGCGGCGCGGGCGTCGCCGCAGGACGGCGCTGCATCGCCGGCGGCGCTGGACACGACGGCGCCGGCGCTGCGCATGCTGGCGCCGGCGGTGCGCTCCGGCGCGGACGCCGCGCCAGCCCGCGATGGCGGCGCGCCGCCGACCGACCCGACCGTGCAGCACGCCGCCGTAGCGACCGCCCGCCGCGCGCTGGCGTGGCAGCAGGCGATGTGCGTGCGCGCTGCCGCGCTGCATGCGACGGCGCCGTCCGTGCTGGACGCATGGACGGCGCTGACCGATCGCGCGTCCGACGCAGCGGCGTGGCCGCGCTGACGCCGCCGCATCCCGATGCGGTACACTGACGGCGTGCGCGGGGAATCGGCCCCGTCGCCGAATCCAACGCCCGCGCCGCCGCATGGCGGCGCGCCGGGCAAGGAGGAGAACATGAACCACGATAACAACGATGACGCGGCGGCGGTCGCCGCCGTGATCAACAACATCGTCGGACTGGCGTCGCCGTCGCTCCGACGACCGACGGCGGCGCTGGTGATCGCCGGAGCGATCATGGCGCCGGCGATGCCGCCGGATGTGCGCCCGGCGGCGCACGACGCCTTTCAGCGCGTCGTTGCGCTGCTGCGCATCGTCGAGCGCCGTCTCGGCGGCGACGATGTCGCCGCAGCGGAGATCGCGCGCGCAGAAGCGGAGGCGCTCGACGCCATCCGCGCCTGCCTGGTGCAGGCGCCGGACGACAACGACGTCGCGGACTTCTGCGGCGTTGCGGCGCGCGCGGCGAAGCGCATTGCGGCGGAGGCGCGCCCATGACGCGCGCCGCGTTCGCCGACTGGGAATCCGGCGCGATCTCGGGTCGGCAGGCGCTCCATGCGCTGCTGACCGACCTCGTCGAGGTCGAGGACGAGATCGCGCGCCTGGAGGCCGAGCGCGCGGCGCTGCGCGATCAGATCGCGCAGATCGTCGCGCGCGAGGGCGAGATGACGGTCGGCGACCGCCGGGCGCTGATCACCGCGCCGACGGTCGTGACAAGCTACGACCGCCAGGCGCTCGACGATCTGGTGACCCGCCTGGCGGCGACGCACCCCGACGTCGCGCAGCAGATCGCGGCATGCCGCCGCGAGAGCATGCGCGCCGGCGGGCTGCGCATCGAGCGCGTGCGCCCCGCCCGCGCCCCGCGCGGCGGGGATGACCGCGCCTGATCCCCTGAGACGCGCCGCGCCCGGACCGGTCATCGGTCCGGGCGCGGTCGTTGGATGCCGCCGCTGCCGTGCGTCCGGCGCGCTGACGGCGACGCGCCGCGATCGCGCTCGCGCCCCTCGTGCGCCACGTCGCACGGGGGGCGTTGGGTGCGCCCGATGGACCTCCGCAGGGCCGGTCGCAGCGATCAGCAGCGATCAGTCGTCCAGGTCGAGCGCCAGCTGGCGCCCGGCGGCGCCGTCGCCGCCGTCGCCGCCGTCGCCGCGCGCGTCGCCGCTGCGCCGCACGAGCGCGCGGCGGGCGGCGGTGATCAGCTCGTCCCACCCCGCGTCCGGGTCGTCCGCATGGCATTCCTCGCACCAGGCGAGGTAGGCGCGCAGGTCGTCCCAATGCATGCGATCCATCCAGGAGCGGTCGCAGACGAACGCACGCTCCGCTGCGCGCATGGCGTCCGTGTCGGTCGCGGCGACGCCATGCGCAACGCACGCGCTGTCGCCGTCCCAGACCTCCCAGACCCAGCGCCGTCCGCGCCGGGCCAGGTCGTTCGGGCGCACCACGAGCGTCGTCCGGTCAATGGCGCGCCGGATCGCGCCGTCTGTCTGCTGCCCCATGGCTCCCTCCGCGTCCCCCCCGCGCTGCGCGGGGATCAGGCGTCGCCCCGGGCGCCCCGCCGCATGCCGCCGGCGCCAGCGCCGCGATCCGCGCCTGCCGCGCCTGCGCCGCCTGCAGCGCCTCCAGGATGAAGGCGTTGAGGCTCATGGCGCCCTGCGCGGCGGCGCGGCAGGCGGCGGCATACGCATCGGCCGGCATGGCGACGGTGATGACGATGGCCGACCGCTCCGGCGCAATGGCGCGCCAGGGAATCGGCGGCGCCTCCATGCCCGCGATCGCGCGGCGCATGGCGGGCGTCCAGCGCTCCTCCGGGAGCAGCGCATGCCCCGACCAATCGCCGCCGGCGCCGTAGGCGACGCCGTGCATGCGCAGCTGCGCGCGCAGGGCGGAAGCGCCGACGCGCAGCGGGACGCCGGTGATGATCCGGCGGACGTGATCGCCGCCGTCGATGACAACGGCCCAGCGGCGCATGGGACGCGGCGGACTGCGCCGGATCACGGCGAGTCCTCCCCGTCGGCGCGTCCCGCCGCCTCGTCCTCGTCCCGCTCCGCGATGATCCGCCGACGCCGCCACGCCATGCCCGTGTCGGCGTCGGCGGCGGCGGCGTCGGCGGCGTCAAGCGCCAGGCGCTGCACCCGTCGCCGCACGTCGCCGACGGGGTCGGCGGCGTCACGCAGCGGATTCGCTGCGCCGTCGCCGCTCCCGGCGGCGTCTCCCGCGGCGGCGGCGATGGCGCCATCAGCGCTGCTGGAGGAACGCCGCGCGGCGACGATCGCGGCAATGTCGTCGCGGACATCCAGCGCCCACGACAGGTCCAGCCTGTCGCGCTCGTAAAGGGTCTCCAACCTCCCTTCGGGGGTCACTTCCTTGAGCGCGACGCATGGCCGCTGGAACCTCCGCGATCCCTTCATGCCGAAGTACAGCAGGAGGGTTCCGACCTCCAGCTCGGCCTGCCGGTCGAAGCCGATGAAGGTTCCCTGGAAGGCGTAGCCGTTGGGGACGGTCGTATCGACCGCCTCAACCGTTTTCACCCACCGCTTGAAGCGGCGGTCGCCGATTGGACTGATGAAGACGATCCGCCGCTCCCGCCGCGGGTTCGAGGTGTTGTTGTCACTCGTCATCGTTGTTCTCCTCCTCACGCCGTCCGAGCATATGCTCCTGGACGGCGACATAGCCGTCCACCGCTTCGACGATCACGGTGTGCGCCGGGACGCCGCGCTGCTGCGCCACGCGCTGCAGGCGGGCGTACAGGTCGCGGGACAGGCGCAGCGTGACGGCGATGCGCCCGGCATCGTCGCGCGGCTCCAGATCGGCGTAGGCGACGCATGCAACGTCGCCGCGATTCCATGCGCCCTCCACCTCGTCGCGCCACGCTGCCCTGGGCGCGACGTAGTGGTTCGCCCAGGCGATTCCGAACTCGCCGAACTGCCGCCCGGCGCGCGTGAGGGCGCGCGTGAGGTCGCGCGCGGTCACGTCGCCCGGCACGTCGGTGATGAACAGCCGGGCGATGTGGCGGGGCCGCGCGTTCTGGCGGATAATGTGCACGACCGCCCACACGTTCATCATGTCCTCCACGTCCTGTCCCCTCCTGTCGTGTCTCGTCGTGCCCCCCATTTCGGCGGGGCAACTCCATGCTACCACCTTGACATCAAGATGTCAAGGTGTCAAGGTGTCAAGGTGTCAAGATTTCAGCCCGGCGCGGGTCGTGCGCCGCGCCGGGCAACACAATCCCCCCGTCCGCCCGCAGGCGGAACGGGGGGAAGGCAGGGGGCGCGGCGGTGACGGCGGCAGCGCCGTCACAGCCGCATGGCGGCGACGGCGGCGACGACGTCGCAGTAGAGACGTCGCCGCCGCTGCGCTTCGGCGTTGTCGCCGCAGCGCACCAGCGCCTCGGCGGCTTCCCCGAACGGGGCGAACGCCGCGTCAAAGGCGCCGTGCGCCGCAGCGCGGGCGGCGGCGTCATGGCCGCGCGCCGCCTGCCGCAGCGCCAGCGCCGCCAGCGCCGCCGCCCGGCGGAGCGCCGGGTCCGGCGGCGCGGCGGTGATCGCCACCGCCAGCTGCGCCGCGGCGAGGATCGCCGCGGCGAGCTTCGCCTCGCGCTCGTCGCCGTGTTCGACGAGCGCGGCGGCGGCCGCTCCCGCCGCCGCTGCACATGCAGCAGCGGCGGCGCGCGCCGCGTTCTGTTCCCCCTGCTGCGCCGCGCGCGCGGCGCGGCGCAGCAGGGACGCGATTGGTCTTGTTCGTGCTTCCATGCCCCCAGGATACCGCACCACGGCGCCCCCGACATCGGGCGCCGCGCATGCATGCCCGGCGAACCCCGCGTGCGCCGCACGCGGCGCGCGCCGGCGGCGGCGCCGGACGGCGCCGCATGGTAGCATGGGCGAGCGGAGGATGCGCCAGACAGAAAGGGGGGATTCGTGGAGGATTTTCGTGTTGATGTCGGCGACATTCGTTTCCATATCGGAGACCACGGGAACTTCGCCTGGTGCGTGCTGCCGGGCGGGTGGTACGAAGTCCGGCTGCAGCGGCGCCGGCGCAGCTGGATATGGACGCTCTTCGCGCGGCGAGCGGACGGGACGTGGGGGTCGCTCGCCACCGGATCGGCCGCGACGCGCGACGAGGCGGCGGAGCACGGGCTGGCGGCGTGCGGCGCGCGCGGGCGCGTCGTCTTTGACGACGACGCGGCGGCGGACGGCGCGGCGCGCTGCTGAGCGCGGAGGCGATGGAGGGAGCATTAGTGTTCCCATGCGTCGCGCTCGCTGCGCAGGTAGGCATCAACGTCTTCAGCAGTCTGAAAGGCGAGGCGTCCCGGTGCATCAGCCAGCACCGCCAAGAGCGAGCGGCGGCGCCCGGCGGGCGCATGGGGCAATAGAACAATCACTTCCACCGGGACGCCAACGGGGAGTTGGGCATCCACGATCTCGATCTTCCCCCCAGGCTGAACCTGAGCAGTGCGCCGGAGCGCGTGCATGGGTCATCCTTTCTCGTTCACGCTGTCTGTCACGCAGCACGTATGCCGCCCGGTCAGCGGCGCCGTGCGACAATCGCGAGAGCAGACCCGCCCCGAACCCCTTCGGAGGCGCAGTGCTGAGGCTGACGTGGCCGCCGGTTGCGATGCTGGCGTGATCGGCGTTTATCGGCGCGCCTGGTCATGCGAGGGGCGCGACATGCTGCGCCCGTCCTGCTGCAAGGATATCCGGCGCGCCGTCGGGAGTCAATCGCCGCGCCCGCACCGAAGGCGGCGGCGCGGGGGAGCGGTGATGGGAAGCGGCGTCCGCACCGACGGCGGCGTTGCGTTCGGCGCCGGCGGCGACCCGATGTGGGGAGCGGCAGCGCAGCGACGGCGACGCGCCGCGCGCAGTGCGGACCACCGGCAGCAGCGCCGCCGGCGGCGCCGGTCATCACCGCGCCGGCGCCGTGCAGACGGCGGGGCCATGCCGGCTCCAGGCGGGGCGTGCATCCCCGGCGGCGCCGCCCCCGCCAGCATGACCGGCGGCGGCAGGAGCGCGCACGACGGCACAGGACGCCCCAGGACGCGCCGGAATCGGTCGGACCGAGGGATGGTCGGCGGAGGATAGGCGGTTCCGAGAATGCTTCCGTCTCGGAACCAAATTCCCCCCCGGACCGCCCCCCGCAACCCCCCCCGACCCCCCCCGCACGCGGCGGGTTCGGGGGCGGCGCAGCGGCGCCGGGCGCAGTCGTCCGGCGCGCATGCCGCGCCCGGCGTTGGCGGCGTCGCCGCCCGCGTCGCACGCCGCGTCGGACAAAAAAAGCCCCCCGTTCCGTCCGCAGACGGAACGGGGGGCGTGGCGGATGCTACGCGATCTCAATGCCGGCGTCGTCGGCAATGTGCCGCACGGCGCCGGCAAGAAGCCTGACGAACGCGGCGACGCCGACGTCGCCCTCGCCGCACGCGGCGCAGCGCGCGGCGAAGGTCAGCGCCGTCTCCGCCTCCCGCTCCGCCGCTTCGAGCGCGACGGATTCGGGCGCGGCGGCGCGCTGCACCGCCGCCTCCGCGAGACGGATCAGCGCGTCGACGGCCTCGGCCGCCGCCGCCGCCGCCGCCCCGCCGTGCGGCCGCGCCAGCACGGCCACGAGCAGCGCCGCCGTCGTTGCAGACGACAGCGGCGGCGTCGGGTCCTTGACCGCCTCCAACAGCAACCGGATCTTGTCGTTGTCCATTTGCTCTCCTTTCCGCGCGCCGCCATGCGGCGGCGCGGCTGATTCCGATCACGGGGCATGCGCCCCGCGCGCCTCCAGGATACCGCATTCCGGGACACGAACCGGCCGGGCGCGCCGGACCGCACCGGCGCGCCGCCGCCGGCAGGAAAAAAAAGCCCCCCGTCCGCCCGCAGGCGGAACGGGGGGGTGCGAACGATGGACCTCACCGCCGACGGCGCACCAGCCGGTGCGCCCAGTCGTAAAGGCCCGGAAACCGGATGAGCGCATGCAGCTCATCCGGCTCCCAGTCCTCCTCGAGCGCGTCGAAGAAGGCGTCGTCGGCGCATGCGCCGCCGCGCCCTTCTCCGACGTACCAGACGACGGCGCCGCGAAAGGCGCGCAGCGCCGACGCCGCCATCTGGTCGTCGTAGGGCGGCCAGACGAGCAGCAGCGCCGCCGTCTCCGGCGCCGCCGCCGCCGCGCTCGCCGCGTCGGACACCTCGACGAGCGTCCAAGCCGGGCGAGTGTCGATCCACTCGTTTGGCCGCCCAGGGCGGCGTCCCGGCGTGGCGCAGAGGCGCCCGCGCTCGTCGAAGTACTGCGCGGGCGGGCGAACGTCGGTCGCCCGCACCTCGGCGCCCGCCTGGCGTAAAAGCCAGGACCAGTAGCCGAGTCCCGCGCCGACCTCAACGATCGGCGAATCGCAGGCGATTCGCCGAACGAGGTCCTCGTCCGGGAGGGCATATGAATACCGCCTACGCATCACCTTTATCAGGGCGTAGGCGTGCGGGTGACCCTCCAACACCCGCCCGTCCTGGATGCCGAGCGTTTGCTCGACATCCAGGAGGAAGGGATGTGATAAGCTCATTTGCCCTCAGCATAGCGTGCAGCGGCGGCGGGGACCGAGGCAGAGAAACGGATGCGGCAGATCGGCCACGCGGTCGTCCCCGCCGTCGCCCGCGCCGTCATCGACGCGCCGTGCGCCCCCGTCCAGGCGGCGGTCGGATGGCGCCGATCACCGGATCGCTGCGCGCCGGCGTCGCCCCCCAATGCCTGCTGCGCCGCGCCGCGCCGCGCCCCGCGCGCGCCGCCGGCAGGCAAAAAAAAAAAGCCCCCCGTCCGCCCGCAGGCGGAACGGGGGGGGGTCGGGGTCATGGGTGGAGGTCGTATTTCCACTCGTGGACCCCGAACACACCATACTTCCGCAGCGCGGGCAGCGCCCGCGCAAACCGTCCTTCGTCAACCACCACGAGCCTCCACCCGGGAGGCTCGTCGAGGTACGAGGCATACGCGATGCCTCGTACCTCGAGGAATCGAACCCAATCGTTGTCGGGGGACGTGAGACTTTTTGGGCTCCCGTCCCAACCCGCGGCTAGTTTGATTGTGACCATGATCCCCTCCTTGCCCCTCCGCCATGCGGCGGGGGGCGATCTCGTTTTTTTCCTATGCACGCACGATAGCGCACCGCCGCCGCGGTGCAACGCTGCATCGCCGCGCGGCGCCAGGCGGCGCGGCAGAACGGGACGCTATCCTGAGTCCACACGCGGCGAACGCGCCGCGTCGCGCATGCGCCGCGCCACCCGGCGCGGCGACCAAAGGAGGAAGCCGTGAAGAATCGTCAACCGCGCGCGCCGGACTACTGCGTCCGGCGCGGGCGCGCCGTCGCCCGCATGGGCGACGGCGCATTCGACGACGTCGTCGCCGCGCTGCGGGCGCAGTACGGCGATGACGCCGTGGAGGTCTACCGCGTCGCGGTCCGACGCCCATGCGCCTATGACGAGTCGTGGGCGCCGGAGCGCGAGCAGACGCCGGTGCGCGCCTACGTTCCCGGCGTCGTCGCCCGGCTGCGGTGCCGCGACGCCGGCATCGGCGTGACGGTTGCGCGCAGCGGACGCTGCGCCGTCGTCGTCGATGCCGACGATGCGCCGGACGTCGTCCCGGCCATTCGTCGCTTCGTCGCATGGCGGCGCTGCACCGCCCTCGCCGCTGCGCGCGGCTTCTTGCAGTGCGTCCAGGACGCCGATCTGCCGGGCGCGCTGCGGCGCTGCGTCTACGCCGCATCCGCCGGCGCGCCGCCGGCGCTGCGCGTCGTCATCGACGCCTGGGGCGACCCGATCTGGTTCGACGCCGACGGGCGCGTCGTCATCCCCGACGCCGGGCGCTGACGGCGCGCCCGCGCGCGCCGCGCCGCCCCCGCCGCCCGCGCTCCGACCGTGACCCCGCCGAACGACGCATCCCGTGCATCGTTCGGCGGGTCGGAGTCCGGCGCCGGCGGCGCGGCGGCGGCCGTCCCCTCCACCCCCCCCCTGCCAACGACGCGCGCCCGCTCCCGCTGCGGCGGGGCGGGCGCGCGGACGCCGGAATGTTAGTGCAGCAGGCGCGCGCGCCCGGCGGCGCCGGCGGCGTAGAGTGCCGCCGCCACCGCCGCCGCCGTCGCCTGCCATGCAGCGGCAGCGCGAGCGGCGGGCGACGCCGACGCCTGCGCCCACAGCGCCCACACCGCCGCGTGGATCGCAGCGGCATGGGCGCGCGCCGCCGCTTCCTTGGCGCCGGGGGCATCGGCGCGGGGCAGCGGATGGGCGGCGGCGTCCAGCGCCGCCCGCGCCGCCCACGCCGCCGGCGCCGCCGCCCGGCGCGCGCGCCACGGCGTCGGGCGCGCCGCCGCTAGGCGCAGCGCCGCCACGATGCGCCGCCGGGGGCGCGCCGGCGCCCCGGCGGAATCCGCCCGCACGACGACGCAGGCGGCGGCGGCCTGCGCCGCCTGCTGCGCCTCGGCGGCGGCCCACAGCGCCGTGGGCCACGCATCGCCCACGACGGCGCCGGCCAGGCGCTGCGCGCGCGCGGCGGCGATCACCGCCCGCGCCGCCGCGTCCATGACCGACGCAGGTCCGGCGCCGACCGGCGGCGGCGGCGGACCCGCCGCCGCCGCGTCGGACACGAACGCAGCCTCCTCAAGCGCGGCGTCAACCGCCGCGCTGAGGCGCCCATACCCCGCCGACGCCGCAGCGTCGGCGGGGTCAACGTCGCTTCTTCCATTGAACATGTCCATACGGTTCATGATGCCCCCGCCGCTGCGCTGCGCCACACTGTCGGCGACGGGATCGTTCCGTCGCCGCCGTCGCAGGGACGGCGGACCGCATCGATCGCGCCGCGCACGCGCGGCGCAGGAGGAAGAGGATGACCGAACGCGAGCCCCTCCCCCGCCCGGCGGGGGAGGGGACAGACGACGCGGCGGATGCGTCGGATTCCGACGCATCCGCCGCTGCGCGCGCGGCGGCGGCGCTGGCCGCCGCCGTCGTCGCCGACGGCGGCGATCCCGCCGTCATCGGCGTCGCCGCCGAACAACGGTGACGGCGGGGCGGCGGAACGGCGAGACGGGCGCGCCCGTCCCGTCGTCCCCGCCGCCCCCGCCGCCCCGTGCATCGCCCCCGGCGTCGCTCCCGGCATCGTCCCCGCCGCCGTCGCCGGCGCCGCGCCCGCCACGTCGCTCCCGGCGTCGTCGCCGACGCCGCCGCCGTCGCCTCCGCTGCGCTATCCTGAGAGCGAACGCGGCATCCGCCGCGCCATATCCGTCGCTCCCCCGCAGGGGGGAGCATGCGTTCTCCCGCCGCAGGGCGGGAGGGGAGGACCGATGGAAGAAAAACGTCAACCGGTTCCCCCGGTCGCGGGAGTGTTGCTCCCGCTCCGGGGGGACATGCTGCACGTCCAGCGCCTGGCGCTGGACGTGCTGACGCCAGGCGCCCGGCGCGCCGCCGTATTCCTGGCGCAGCGCTGGCCGGTCATCGCCGGCCCGCCGCACCTGCCAGGCGTCGGCGGCGGCGTCGTGCGCCGCCCCGATGGACTCCTGGACGTGGCGCTGCCGCTCCAGGACCTGGCGCCGCCGGACGCGGCGGGTGCGGCGGACGCCGCGCCGCCGCGCACGCTGCGGCAGCTCGCGGGCGACCTCCTGCTCGCGGAGGTCGTCCGCGAGGAGGGCGGCATCTGGCTGCCGCCGCCCACGTTCCCGATGTGGGCGGAGTGGCACTTCAGCCGCCACGATTTCGCCGCCGTCGCCGCCGGCGGACTGCCGTCCCTGGCAGCGGCGCTGGCGGCGCGCGGCGTGGACGACGCGGAAGCGACGGCGCTCGCCGACCGCTTCCCGGCGAGCGTCTGGCAGACGCTCGTCGCCCACTGGAGCGTCGTCATCACCGACGAGACGGCGTCGGCGATCCCGCCGCACGCCGTTCTCGGTCGCCTCGGCGCAGCGGCCGCGATCATGCAGCTGCCGCTCGCCGATTTCCGCGCGGTCGCCGCGCTCGTCGCGCGCCTGGCCTTCTACGGCCTGGCGCTGCGCGCGGCGCACGGCGCGGCATAATCGAGTCGAATGGCGCGCGCGCGGGCGCGCCGCGTGATCGTGACCACCGGCGGGCGCCGCGCCGCCCGCCAGAGGAGGAGGCTATGAGCCATCTTACACACGTGCGCCTGGAGATCCGTGATCTCCAGGCGCTCATCGACGTCCTCCGCGACCGCTATGGGGTCGTGGAGGTCTACGCGACCCCGCAGGTGCGGAAGGTCGCGTACAACCGGTACGCGGCGGTGCACGCCTACGTGCCGGAGACGGCATTCTCCGGCCGCTGGGGAAGCGGCATCGGCGTGCGGGTCGGCCAAGACGGGCGCATCGACCTGCTCGTCGATTCCGACGACCGCGCCGCCGTCGTTCCGGCGATCCGCCGCGCTTACGCGCTGCGCGTCGCCGACGCCGATCTGACGGCGCGCGGCTTCGTCCGCGCCGCCGCCGACGAGACGCTGACGGACGGAACCGTCCTCCGCGTCTACGCTCCGGCGGACGGCGCCCCGGCGCCGAGCGTCGTCGTCACCGTGGAGCCGGACGGAACCGTCCGGATCACGGTCGAAGGCATGAGCGGGATGGGGTGCCTCCCGCTCACCGCCGATCTCATCGCGCGTCTCGGCGGCGCCGCCGAGACGACGCTCACCGCCGACGCCTACGGCGAGTCGGCAGACGCCGACTCGTGGGCGTGGGCGAAGGAGCGCAGCGATGCGTGAGCGCACGCTGCGCATCCACAAGATCATTCCGGTGAGCCGGGCCAACGGGCCCGGCAACCGGATGGTCGTGTGGGTGCAGGGGTGCACCCTGAGGTGCCCCGGGTGCTTCAACCCTGACACCCACGACCCCAGCACAGGCGAGGAGGTGCGCGTGAGCGTCCTCCTCGACCTGCTGGCGCGGCTCGCGATCGCCGGGAAGGTCGACGGCCTGTCGGTCTCCGGCGGCGAGCCGCTGGAGCAGATCGGCGCGCTCATCCCGCTGTGCGCGGGGGCGCGCGCGCTCGATCTGACGGTCATCGTCTGGACCGGGTTCACCCCGGACCAGGCGGCGGCGATTCCGGGGTTCGACGCGCTCATGGAGCACGTCGATCTCCTCATCGCCGGACCCTACATCGCCGCGCAGCGCATCGCCGACGGGCTGCGCGGCAGCGCCAACAAGGTCGTCCTGTGCGGGCGCCACGCGCGCCTGTCGCCGGACGACCTGGCGGACGTTCCGCCGACCGAGGTCATCATCGACCCGGCGGGCGGAACGGTCGCCGTCACCGGCATCCGTCCGCCGCGCCGCGCGCGGCGCGGCGCGCAAGGAGGCGGGCATGGCGCGGGCTAACGCTGCAGCGGGCGGCGCCGCCGCGCCCGCCTTCTGGCAAACGCTGAGCGCCCGCTACGCCGACGGAGTCGCCCACGCCTTCGTCCTGCACGGCAACGTGCAGGACTACGCGCCGGGCGGCGGCGGGTGGACGCGCCTGGAGGCGTTCCTCCTGGCGCGCCTGACGCGCTTCGACCTGTGCGCCGCGCTTGACGCGGCGCACGGGCTGCGCTTCCCGCTGCCCGGGCACGCGGAACTGGCCACCCGCGCGCTCGGAGTATCCGGAATGAGTCCGGCGGCGCAGATCCTCGCCGCCGCCGACCCGAAAGCGCCGCCGGCGGCGCGCCTGCTCCCCGTCACGCGCGAGACCATCGCGCTGGCGACGCAACTCCTGGATGCGCTGCTGACGCATCCATGGACGGTCGGCGAAGGGAGCGCCGCGCGCGCCGGGCGCATGGCGGTCATCGTTCGGGACGCGCATCTCATCGTCCCGGACGGCGACCTGCGCGGCCAGGACGCGGCCATCCTGGCGCGCCTCCTGGGGTGGGGGCGCGCCATGGAGATCGGGGCGGCGGGGCATCTGCTCATCGCCGTCACCGACTCATACGGCGCGCTCCACGCCGACCTGCGGCGGGCGACGTCGCGGTGGGACGCCATCCCGGTCCCGCTGCCGGACGAGGAGACGCGCCGGCAGTTCGTCGCCTACCTCGCCCGGCAGCATCCGAGCCTGCGCGCCGACCCCGCCGCCGTCGCGCGGCAAACCGGCGCGTTGACGCTGCTGGGCGTGGAGGACATCGCCCTCCGCGCCCTCGGCGCCGGCGGCGAGGTGACCGCCGACCTGGTCGCCGAGCGCAAAGAAGCGCTCGTGCGCCAGGAGTACGACGATGTGCTTCGGATCGTCGACCCGCGCCACAAGCTCGACCGCGTGGCCGGGTACGACTATCTGAAAGCATGGCTCACCCGCACCGTCGTCGCGCCGTGGCGCGCCGGTGGGCGGGTGCGCATCGGCGGTCTGCTCCTGAGCGGACCGCCCGGCACGGGGAAGACCCTCCTCGCCGAGGCCATCGCCGGCGAGGCCGGCGTTCCGCTGGTCGTCTTCGACCTGGCCCGCATTCTGGGCCAGTACGTCGGCCAGTCGGAGCGCAACCTCGACCGCGCGCTCGGCGCCGTGCTCGCCCTGGCGCCCTGCGTCCTGTTCATCGACGAGCTGGACCAGGTCACGGGGCGCGGCGGCGGCGGCGACGGCGGGGCGCGCGTCGATAACCGCGTGTTCGCGCGGTTGCTGACGTTCCTCGAGGACCCGGCGCGGCGCGGCGTCGTGCTGGCGGTGGCGGCCACCAACCGCCCCGACCTGCTCGACGCTGCGTTGCGGTCGCGCTTTGACCGCACCGCGCCGGTGCTGCCGCCGACCGCCGCCGACCGTGCGGCGATCCTGCGGCAGATCGTCGGCGCGCTGGCGCCCGGCGTTCCCCTCGGCGCCCCGGCGCTGGAGGAGGCGGTCGCCCGCACCAACGGGTGGACCGGGCGCAACCTGCGCGATCTGGGCGGCGTCCTCGGCGACCTGCTCGCCGAGGGCATGCCGCTCGATGCGGCGCTCCTGGCGGCGCTCGACCTCTATCGACCGCCGCTCAGAGACACCGCCGCGCAGACCGCGTTGGCGCTGGCGGAGATCAGCGATCTCCGCCTGCTCCCGCCGGAGTACCGTCGGCAGGCGCACGCCGACGACGCCGGCGACCGCGCCGACGCCCCGCCCCCTGCGCCGCGCGCCGAACCCCGGCGGCGGCGCGGCGGCGATCTGTGATATTCGCCGGGGGCGCGGCGTCCGCCGCGCCCCCCAACGCCGTTCGTCGCTCTGCGACGAACGGCAAGGAGGAGCCATGAGCACCAACCACAACAACGGTCGGCGCCTGGAACCGATTCCGGACGCGCCGACCCACGATGATCGCGCCGCCGCGCCGTCGCCCTACGACGCGGCGGCGGCGGCGTTGCGCGCCTACCTGGACGCGCATACGCCGCTCGGCGTCGTCGAGGACCCCTGGACGCGGGTCCTCGACGGCTTTTTGGTCAGCGTCCACGAGAGTCGCTGGCCCGGGCTCGCCCGGCTGGAGCCGGGCGACCTCGGGCTGGACCGCGCCGCCTACGCCGCGCTCGCGCGGCGGCTGCGCTGGGGAGCGCTCGACCTCCTGCCGGACGGGATCGGCAAGGAGCTGGAGGCGCTCGTCTCCCGCGCACGCCGCCTGCCGCGCCGGTGGGGCGTGGCGGTGCACTGGGGACTCTTCGTCCCGCTGCGCGCCATGGACGCATTCCGGCGCGAGTGGGACGAGATCGCGGCGGCGTTCGACGCCGCCGTCGACCGATGGGTCGTCGAGTACGACGCCCATCGCGCCGCAGCGGAGGCGGCGTGCCGCGAGTTCGCGGCGCGCAGCGCCCGCGTCGCCGGCGCGATGGGGCTGGCGGCCATCGACCCCGAAGCGCTGGCGCAGCGCCTCATGGCGGCGTATCCGCCGCGCGACGCGCTGCGGCAGCGCCATCGCCTGTGGTACGAGACGGCGTTCATCCCGACGCCGGCGCTCGTGGCCGAGCAGGCGAACCACCTTGAAACGCTGGCGGAGCAGCACCGCCGGCGCATGGCGGCGCTGCGCGCCGAGGCGGAGCGCCAGGCGCTGCAGGACCGCCTGACGCGCCTGGAGCTGGAGGCGCGCCTGGAGGAAGCCGAGCGCGCCGCGCGGCTGCGCGACGCCGCGCTGCGCGCCGAGGCGGAGCGCATCCGCGCCGACCTGCGGCAGCGCGCCGATGCGCTGCTGGCGGAGTTCGAGCGCACCTACGCGCTCGACCTGCGGCGGCGGCTGCACGACGCGCTGCACCTCCTCATCGCCGCCGTGCAGCGCGGCGGGTCGTCGGCGTCGGCGACGCGCAGCGTCGTCGAGGCCATCAACGACCTGCGCCTGCTGGCGCGCGAGGAGGATGTCGAACTCCAGGCGCTCATGACGCGCCTGGAGGAGGCGATCGCAACCCGCCGCGCCGTCCGCCGCCGCGCGGCATCGCGCGCCGCCGTCCTCCAAACCATCGAGGACGTCGGCGCCGTGCTCCAGGCGTCGATCCTGGCGCTCGGCGGCGGGCTGCGGCGCCATGACGACGCCGACGACGCCGACGAACGCGCCGACGCAGCGATTCCGCTGCTCGACGCCGCCGACCCCGTCGGCGACGTGCGGCGACGGGTGCAGCGCCTCGGCATCCCGGAGCGCGACAGCCTGGCCGTCGCGCTGACCGACGCCGACGCCCCCGCCGCCGCCGTGCGGCGCACGCGCCTGGGGGCGCTGTAGGAACCGCACCCGCGCGGCGGCGGACGCCGCCGCGCGGCGGACGTGCGGCGGCGCCCGCCGCCGCGAGGAGGCGCCATGGACTACGATGATTTGCCGGACGACGCTCCCGGCAGCGACGACCCGGACACCGGGCCGCGCGCCGACTGAGCGTCGTTCGACCGCCGACCCCGCATGCCGCCGGACGACCGACGCCGGCGGCGTGCGGTAGGATGGATTCGCGAGCGAGCGCGCGGCGGCGGACGCCGCCGCGCAGGAGGAGGCGCGATGAAACAACGAACAATCGACCGGGTGCGCCTGACCGGCGCCCCGGTCGAGCGGCTCGTGCGCGCCGCAGCCTACCTCGGCGAGACGCACCGGTCCGTCGAGGTGCGGCGCGCCATGCAGGCGCTGCACCTTGCCGACGTTGGCGAGGCGCGCAGCGTGATGGCGGCGCTCCCCGCCGATCTCGCCGACTGGAACGCGGTCATCGCCGCGTTCCGGCGCGCCGGCGTGGACGGCGTCGCCATCGGTGTGGCAGAATGACGGGGGCGGGAACGTCCCGCCCCCCATGCGAAAGGAGGGAACGGAACATGGAGGATACGATCTTTGCCGCCCACCGTGTGGGCGGCGTGACGGTCGTCAACGCCACCCCCCACGAGGTGACGTTCCTCGTGGAGGGGACCGAGATCGTCGTCCCGCCGAGCGGGGCGACGCTCAAAGCCGATCCGGACGACGAGGTCGTCGGCCGTGTCGGCGACGTGGAGATCGTCCGCGTCGTTTTCCGGCGCAGCGCCGAAGGCGACGCGGAGCTGAAGGCGATCCGGGCGCAGCACCCGGACGCGCTGATCATCGGCTCGATGATCAGCGCGCAGGCGTTCGGCTATCCCGTCGTCGCGCTCGTCGCGGCGCCGGGGCACGAGCGCCTGCCGCCGACCCAGCGGCGCTACCGCGCCGATCGCTTCACGGCGTTCGGGGACCTCCCCGACGCCGTGCGCTGCTGACCCGCCGGGGGGCGGCGCGGGGATGACCCCGCGCCGCCCCTCGCTCATTTCCCGGAGGAGGTGCGATGTCCCGTCCATCCGACCCATCCGCCCCGTGCGCCCCCGGCGTCCCCGCCGTCGTCGTGGTCGAAGCGCCGCTCGGCGTCGTCGCGCCGGCGCATCCGCGCGGCGCCCGCGTGACGCTGATCGGCTACGAAGTGCGGCGCAACGGCGTCCCCGTCGCCGCCTTCGCCGATGCGCGCCGCGCGCAGTGCTTCGCCGCCGCCGTGAGCGCCTGGCTCGCCGCCGCACCCCCCGACGCCCCCCCCGACTCCTGGCCGCCCGGCGCCGTGTCCGCCCTCGCGCGCCTCTGCCACACCCACGGCGCGCTGCGCGTCGCCGATCCCGCCCTGCGCGCCGCGCTCGACCTGCCCCTGCATCGCTGATCCCTGCCCGCGCCGCCGCCCCGCCCGTCCCCGCCGTCCGTCTCACCCCCGACCCCGCCGCCGCCGTTGCCCGGCGCGCTGCGCGTCGCCGCCTGCCGCGCCGCCGCCGTCGCCCTGCCCCTGCGTCGCCGATCCCCGCCCGCGCCGCCGCCGTCGCCCTGCCCCTGCGTCGCCGATCCCGCCCTGCGCGCCGCGCCCGCCGCCGACCCCCGCTGCCTGCCGCCGCCCCGGACGCATCCGGGAGCGGCGGCATCGTCGTTCACTCCCCTCGCCTCCTGCACCCGCCCGCCCCCCCGCATCCCTCCGCACCCCTCTCCCGCAAGGACCGCAGCGCCGCCGGCGCCGTCGGCGTCGGCGGCGTGCTATGCTGAGCGCAGATCTGCGCACCGGCGCAGACGAGACTTTCTTCGCCCCGCCGCATGGCGGGCGACGACCGCCCCGCGCCGCATGGCGAGGGGGCAAGGAGAAAAAAGAAAGCATGAAGGGAACAAACTTCCCGCATCCGGGCGAGATCCTCGCCCGGATGCGGGCCGACGGGTATGTTTTCCGTCGGGCGGAGGAGCTGGGGCTGACCGCACTGCTCCTCCGCCCGAACGGAGACGGTCCCCGCACCCTCCTCCTGGAGGGCCCGTCGGGGACCGGCAAGACGTTTTTGGCCGAGCGCCTGGCGCGGGCGCTCGGTCTCGCGGAGGGGGAGGGCTATCACTACGCCCTCCTCCACGCCTGGACGACCGACGAGGACCTCCTCGTCGGCGTCGACATCGGCGCCGTCGCTGCCGGACTCGTCCGGCAGCGCGCGGACGCCTATCGTCCAGGCGTGCTGCTCCGCGCCGCGCAGGCGTCAACGCGCGGCATCGCGCTCGTCTGCCTCGATGAGGCGGACAAGGCGCCTCCGCGCGTTGACGCGCTGCTCTTGGACTTTCTCATGCATGGCCGGGTCACCGGCCCGCATGGGGAAGTCTGGCGCGCCGACCCGGGGCGGTTGCTCGTCATCCTGACGAGCAACCGCGTCCGGGAACTTTCCGAAGCGCTGCAGCGGCGCTGCACGCGCATTCGGATCGATTTCTTACCGGAGGGGGTCGAATGCGACCTGCTCCGGAAGCAGACCGGGATGGCGCCAGGCGTCGTGCGCCTGGCGGTGCGGATGGCCAACGCCATTCGCGCCGCCGGCGCCACGGCGCCGAGCGTGCAGGAGATTCGCAACCTCCTGCACGACATCCGCTGCGCCGAAAGCGCGGCGGATGTCGACATCCTGCTCGCCTCGGCGCTGATCAAAAGCGCCGAGGACGAGGCGGCGCTGCGGGAGGCGTTCCCGCGCCCCGGCGCCGCGCTGTGGGGCGAACTGCGCCGGGCGACGGAGGGTCGTCGATGATCCTCCGTCGTCCGCTGCGCATCTGTGACGTCCAGCGTCTCGCCGCCGCATCCGGCGGGACGCTGGACCCGGAGATACGCTGGCGATCCGGGTGCGGCTTCGTCTACCGGTCGGCGACGACGCCGACCGGCGTGGCGGAGGCGATCATGCACCCGTTCGCCACGGACGGCCGCACCCTGCGCGCCGCGCCGCACCTCGCGCTGGGCGGCGCAGCGGCGGGGACGCTGGCCGTCGCGATTGCGCTGGCGGCGCGCGCCGGCGGGGACGCGGCACGCCTCGCCATGCGCCGCGCCGACGGGCAGGGCATGCTTGACGCCCTGGCCCGTCGGTACGGCGGCCGGGAAGCGCTCCACACCGCGATGGAGCGCTTCCTGGACGATCTGCTGGGAGAGGCGGAGCCGTGGCTCCCGCACGCCCAGCAGGTCGTGGCGGCAGCGGCGACGACGGCGCCGCTGCGCCAGGCGCCGCGCGCCGCGAACGGCGCGCCTGCTGCGCCGCTGCTCAAGGCGGCGCAGCAGGCGCTGCCGCCGGACGCCTTGAATGCGCCGAACGGCGCCGACGGCGCCGACGGCGCGCCGCAGCCGGGACGCCCGGCGGGGAACGGCGCCGACGGCGCGCCGCAGCCGGGACGCCCGGCGGGGAACGGCGCCGACGGCGCGCCGCAGCCGGGCGCGGCCGCCCCGTCCGACCCGGACGCCCCGGATTGCGGCGGGCATCCGGGGCGCGGCGGCGACGCCGACCCGCCGCCGCATCCGGGGCGCGGGCGGGCGGACCTCCCGCCGAACGCGCCCCCGGACGCGCCGGGAGCGGGGAAGGGACGCGGGCGCGGCGGACGCCGCCCCGCCGCGCCGGACGCCCCGGACGCGCCGGACGCCGACGGCGACGCGCCGGACGCGCCGGACGCCCCGGACGCACCGGACGCACCGTCCGGCCCCGGACGCGGGCGCGGCGTCCGCCGCCCCGACGCGCCGGAGACCCCGGACGCGCCGTCCGGCCCCGGACGCGGGCGCGGCGGACGCCGCCCCGCCGCGCCGGACGCCGACGGCGACGCGCCGGACGCACCGGACGCCCCGGACGCGCCGGACGCGCCGGACGCACCGGACGCCGACGGCGACGCGCCGGACGCGCCGGACGCCCCGGACGCGCCGGACGCACCGGACGCCGACGGCGACGCGCCGGACGCACCGGACGCGCCGGACGCACCGGACGCCGACGGCGACGCGCCGGACGCACCGGAGACCACGGCGGCGCGTCGCCGTCGCGAGCGCCGTCGCCGCGCCGCGTTGCGCGTCCGGGATGGCGCGCCGTCTAATCCCGCCGGGCGCGCCTACGGGCGCGCCTTCGGACGGCTGCCGCCCGAGGCCGACCCCGCCGTCGTCGCGCGACTGCGTCGCGTCCTGGCGACGCTCGTCGCCGACGGCGGCGAGGGGGAGGACGGGCCGCGCCTCCACCTCCGGGAGGCGACGGTGCGCCTGATGACGCACCGTTCGCCCTACCCGGCGCGACGCCAGGAGCGGGGGCGTCCGGCGATCCTCGTGATCGCCGACGTCTCCGGCTCCTGCGCGGCGTTCGCCGAACCGGCGTGCGCCGTGGCGCGTTCGGCGGCGGAGCTCGGCGTCCCCGGCGCCGACGTCGCCGTCATCACCGTGTTCACGCCGCGCGAGGGCGAACCCCCCGGCGGGTTCGCCCTCGGCGACGTCACGGTGAACGGGCGCGTCGTGCCCGGCCCCTGGCAAACGCCGGAGGGTCAGGGGCGCGTCCGGGCGCATGACGACCTCTTCGCCGATCTCGCCCGCGTCGGCGCGGGCGAGATCGGCGTCATCATCGCCCTCGGCGACGCCGACGAGGCGATGAACTACGCCGCGCTCGCCGCGCGCGCCCATGTCCGCCGGTTCATCTGGCTGGACAACCACGGGTCGCGCGCGGGCGGACCCCGCGACGCCCCGCCGGCTTACGCACAGGTTGCGCTCGGCGGGTTTTCGGCGGCGGCGCGCCGCATCACGACGCATCTCGTCGGGTGCGGCGACGTCGACGACATGGTCGCGGGGCTGGTGCGGGCGCTGCGGCGCGGCTGACGCCGTACCGCAGCGCCCCCGGCGCGGTACACTTAAAAAAACAGACCCCCCCGCCGCACGGCGGGGGGATTCCTGCGGCCCGGTGCGGGCCGCTCGTCCAACCTTCAAATCCGCCCCCAAGGGGGAAGGGGGGCGAACCGCCGAGACGCGCCGGAGACCCGGCGACGTCGGCGCAAGCGCCCCCCGCCCCCGCGCACCCGTCCTCCTGACCCCGGCGTGGCCGGGCCGGGCGCGGAGGACGTCGGCCGCGCTGAATCGCCCCGCGACCCCGCCGGCTGAACGGCCAGGCCGGCGCGGCGCGGGGCAGGCCATCGGCCCGAGCCCTCCGACGACGAATCGTCGGAGTGTCGCCCCCGCGAGGGGGAGATCGGGCCGCGCTGCGGGCGCGGCAGTCCCGCTTGTTGTTAACACGCCGCCGCCGCGGATGCGTCCGCAGGCGGCGGCGTTTGCGTTGGCGGCGCATGCGGCGGCGCCGCGCTGCGGTACACTGGATGCGACTGCGGCGCCGGCCGCAGCCGATCACGAACGGCGCCGCCGCACGGCGGCGTCACACAAGGAGGAAGAATGCCAACAATCGGGCGAAACGCCGTTCGCCCGGTGACGGACGCCGTCACCATCCAGTGGGCGAACGGCAAAAACGAAGCCCGGCGGTCGCCGGGCGGACGCTTCGCGTCCCACGTCGGCTTTTTCGCCGAGGCGGGGCGTGACGAGGCCTTCGACGCCTTCGCGACGTCGCATGGCCTCGGGCGGATCGAGATGCGCCACCCGCGCCCGGGCGCGGCGGCGCAGATCGTCCGGCACTGGGACCTCGGTGAGCGTCTTCGTTTCTACCCGCTCACGCGCGGTCCGGTGGCGTCGACCGTCGCCGCGAGCGTGTCGCCGCGATTCATCGCGGAGACCATCGCGGCGGGGATCGGCATCCGCTGGGGGCGAGGCGAGGGCGAACGCTCCCGCCTCGCCGTGCGGGGATTCGTCCAGGTCGCCGTCGGCGACGCCTGGGCGCTCTACCCGCATCTCGCCCAGCTGTCGGTCCGCTCGCGCATGACCGACAAGCTGCTCGCCGCGCTCGTCGATCACGTGCGCGTCTGCGAGATCGCGGACACGCTCGTGGACCGCACGAGGCACCCCGACATCATCGCCTGCTACGAGCTGGCGCTGCCGCTCGGCGCAGGCGATGAAGAGGAGTGGGGCAAAGGCGAGACCGCGACGGTCGCGCCGCTGGTCAGCCTCCATCCGCAGGAGGTCGACCTGCCCTACCTGCGCACGCTCTGGCGACCTGATGAGGTCGCCGCGCGCGCCGAGACGATGTGGGAGGACGTCGTCGCGTGGGCGGCGGCGTTCTACGGCGCCGGACTGACCGACCCGGTCGACGGCGTCGGCGGCAACGGCGATCACGGCGCGGAGGGGACGCCGTGATCACCGTCCTGACCCACGAGCGCCCCGACGGCGACGCCGTCGGGGCCGCGCTCGGGCTGGTCGCGGCGATCCGCGCCGGCGGCGGGGAGGCGCGCGCCTATCTGTGGGGCGCCGCGCCGCGCTGGTTTCCGTCGCTGCACGCCGCGCTCGGCGGACCGGCGTATGAGACCGGCCCCTACGCGCCGCTGGACGGCGAGCGCGTGGCGCTGGTCGACGCCGGGGACCCCGTGCGCTGCGGCGCGGCGCTGGGAACGCCGCCGGCGCTGACGGTGATCGTGGATCACCACGACAACCCGCCGGCGGCGGCGGACGTGGTGATCCTTGATCCGCGGGCCACCAGCGCCTGCGACCTGATCGTCCAACGCTGGGACGATCTGGCGCAGGCGCTGGGCGTCGCGCTGTCGCTGACGTCGCAGGCGGCGTCGTGGCTCGCCCTCGGCATCCGCACCGACACGCTCGATCTGAGCGTGCCGGGGGTGGACGAGGGGGTGCTCACGCGCCTCGGCCGCCTGGCGGACGCCGGCGCGGACCTGGCGCGCATCGCCCAGGTCGTGCGCCGCAGCGCGACGTCGGCGCACCTCGACCTGCAGTGCGAGCTCTGGCTCGCGCGGCGGGTCGTCGGCGACGCCGCGCTGTTCGTCGCCTCCGCCGACCGGTTGGCGGCGGCGGGCGTGAGCGTCAACGACGCCAAAATGGTCCTGACCCTGGCGTCGCTGGCGCAGGATGTCGACCTCGCCGTCCTCGCCGTCGAGGACCGGGAGGCGGGGAAGGTGCGGGTCAGCATCCGCTCGGTGACTCCCGGGCGGGCGCTGACCATGGCACGCGCCATCGGCGGCGGCGGGCACGGCGAAGCCGCCGGGGCCGTGGTCGCGCGCCCGCTGGAGGACGTCGTCGCCGGCCTCCAGGCCGTGCTGGAGGCCGGCGCATAGCGCGAGGCGGGCGGACGGGCATGCCGGTCCGCCCGCCCTGCGTTCATGGAGGGGCGCCGTGGACATCATCCGCATATTGATCGCCGATGACGACCCCGGCGACGCCGCGCGCGCGCGGCATGCGGCGCTGGCGGCGGCGGCCGCGCATGGGCAGGCATGCGCCGTCGGACTGGCGGCGAGCGTCGGGGATGCGCTGGCCTGGTCGGCGTTGGCCGGGACGCCGGATGTCGCCATCATCGACCTCATGCTCCCCGGCGGCGGCGGCGCGGCGCTGGCGCGGGCGCTCGCCGCGTTGCATCCCCCGCCGCGCTGCATTGCCTGGAGTTTCATCGATCCGCTGGCATGCGATGCACCGTGGTTCATCGCCACCGTGCACAAAGACCTGGACGATGCAGCGGTGACGGCGGCGCTGGCGGCGCTGCTGACGCCATGATCGGCGCCGCGCACGGCGCGCGCCTCCCCGCCCCAGGACCGCCGATCCCGACCGGCAGGATGCCGACGCCGACCTGCACCCGCGGCGCCCCGCGCTCGCTCGACCGCATGCAGGGGGGCCGCCTGGACCATCTGGGCGCCGCCCTGCGCACGGCGCCGGTCGGTGACGCCGGCGCCGTACACACATGCGGCGTGGTCTGGCAGCCGACGCAGGACGGCCGGCCGGTCGGCGGCACGCCGTACACCGAGCACCGCCGCATCCCTGACCCGCAGCGCCCCGATCCGATGATCGCGCTGCGCCTCGCCCGCGATCCGTAGAATCGCGCCCGTCGGAGCAGCGCCATGCGGCATTCCCCGCCGCCTCCCCGCCGCGCTCCCTGCGTCCATGGGGCATGGTGCGGGCATCCGCGCACCATGCCGGTGCAGCGCCGCACGGCGCTGCTCCGACGGTCGCCGACATCGTCCGCCCCGCGATCCGCTGCGGCGCCGGGGCGATGATCGTCGCGCACACCCCCCTCCGGCGACCCCGCGCCGTCGCCGGAGGACGTGGCGTTTGCCCGCCGCCTGCGGGAGGCGGGAACGCTGCTGGGGATCGACGTCGTCGACCGCCCGGTGGTCGGCGCCGGGCGGGCCCACAGC
>Ga0308392_1000095_pt1 | contig 32823 bp, 29 predicted proteins | sample Hotspr20Samplem2_FD_202361 | JGI IMG/M metagenome (GOLD analysis project Ga0308392, IMG submission 202361) | Hot spring phototrophic mat microbial communities from Octopus Spring, Yellowstone National Park, Wyoming, United States - 20050624_m2 ... | reverse complement strand
GCTTCCGGCAAGGCTCGCCGCTCAAGAACTCGCTCCGCCAGAACTCCTACGCGCTTTACATTCAGGACGACTGGAAGGTGAGCGCCCGGCTGACGTTGAATCTGGGCCTGCGCTGGGACCCTTGGCTGGGTTTCTCCGATACGGAGGATCGCCTGTCGGCCTTCCGACCCGGCCAGCGCTCCCAAGTCTATCCGAACGCCTTGCCGGGTATGGTCTATCCCGGAGATCCCGGCATTCCCAGGACGGTCACGGGCAACGACCTGAACAACTTCGCGCCTCGCTTCGGCTTTGCCTGGACGCCGTTCCGCACCAACCGTTTCGCTGTCCGGGGTGGTTACGGCGTCTACTTCGACCATATCCGCAGCATCAATTTAAACCGCTTCCCGCTGGTGCAGCCTTTTGTGTTGGACGTCACGGTAAACGACGTCGACGTCCGAGATCCCTTCAACGGCCGGAGCCCGTTCCCGTATACGGCGCCCCGAACTGCCGAGGAGCGCCGCGCCAAGCAGTTCGTCTCACCAACCAGTTTTAACAGCTTCAACCATGACTTTGTCTCGCCGTATGCACAGCAGTGGAATTTCAACTTACAGTTCGAGCCGGTCCGGGACTATGTGTTCACCCTGGCCTATGTCGGCTCGAAGAGCTCTAAGCTGTTCATGTCGCGAAACATTAACCCCGCTCTCCCGCGGGAGGACGCCAGTCCGGCGAACATTCAGGCGCGGCGGCCCTATCGGGATTTCATCATTATCGAGGAGGAGGCCACGGACGGTTACTCCCAGTACCATTCGATGCAAATCAGCCTGAACAAGCGTTTTTCGCGCGGGTTCACCCTGCTCGCCAACTACACCTTCGCCAAAGACGTGGGGATGACTGCCGCACAGACCGAAGGCAGTCAGGGGCCGCGCCACCCTCTCAACCGAAACCTGGGCAAGGGCCGGATGGCGAGCGACGTGCGCCACCGGTTCGTCAACAGCTTCGTATCGCGCCTGCCGGGCGAGTCGGCGCTCAAGGGTACACCCCTATTTCACGTCCTGGCAGGCTGGGAGGCCACCGGCATCCTGACGCTGCAAAGCGGCTTGCCCTTTACGGTTCGATCCGGGGTAGACAACTCCTATTTCGGCATCGGCGGCGACACGGCGGATCTGGTCGGCAACCCGTATCTGGATCCCGGCCGGCCCCGCGGCGAGCTGGTCGCGAGATTCTTCAATACCGCGGCGTTCGTCCGCAATGCGCCCCACACAGTCGGCACCGCCGGGATCAACATTCTGGATGCGCCGGGTCTAGCGAACTTCGACCTCGGCCTGATCAAGGCGATACCCATCCGCGAAGCGCATCAAGTGGAATTCCGCGCAGAGTTCTTCAATCTGTTCAACCGGCCGAACTTCGCCACTCCGGTCGCGGCCCAAAACAGCGTGAACTTCGGGCGCATTCTCGGTGCCGGGGATCCGCGAGTGATTCAATTCGCGCTGAAGTACCGGTTCTAAGCTTGCACCGGCGCCGGACATGAGGCAGTGGCTCGCTCTCTTCGTTCTGGGAGCCGCGCCCGCCTTGGCGCAGGTGAGCCTGACGCCCGGGACGCGGTTAGTGATCGATCCGGCCGAACCGCTGCCGCTACAGAAGGCGGCGCGCGACCTGGCGGCCGATCTCGAACGCGTCCTCGGCAAGCCCTCGCCGCTCGTCGCTGCCGCGCCGGCCGTGCCCCACGTGCAGATCTGCTTGGAGAGACCGTGTCCGGAGCCGGTCAGAAGGCCTCCCGGAACGGAGGTGTTGCGGATCGGCCTCGCTGGCAACGCGGTCGTGCTCACCGGCTCGGATTTACGCGGCGCCATTTATGCCGTCTATGAGTTTGCCGAACGCTACCTGGGCGTCGAACCCTTGCACTACTGGGTCGATCAGGAGCCGGCGAGGCGAAGCAGGGTGGTCGTCTCCGAAGAGCTCACCCAAGGGCCGCCGACTTTTCGTTATCGGGGCTGGTTCGTCAACGACGAAGACTTGTTAAGCGGCTGGAGGCCCGGTGGCAAGCAAGGCACGGGCATCGCGCTAGAGTGCTGGGACGGGATCTTCGAGGCGCTGTTGCGCCTCAAAGGCAACATGGTCGTTCCCGGCACCTTCATTTTTCCCGACGAGCCGCAGGTGCGCGCCGCCGGCGAACGGGGTCTCATCATCACCCAGCACCATATCGAGGTGGTCGGCACGAACACGTACCGCTGGCCCGAGGACAAGCCCTATAGCTTCGGTTTGCACCCCACGCTGCTCATCAACGCCTGGAGGAATGCCATTCGCAGCTATCCCAAGCGGCAAGAGGTGATCTGGACGCTCGGTTACCGTGGCAAACACGACTGGCCATTTTGGCAAGACGATCCGAGCGTCGGACCGACCGACGCCGAGCGCGCCCGCGTCATTCGCGCGGCCATCGACAAGCAGATCGAGTTGCTCGAAGCGGAACGGCCGGGCGCTTACAAGCTGATGAACGCTTGGCAGGAGGCGGTGCCGTTGATCCGGGCCGGATTGCTCACGCTCCCTGCGGGCGTGACCCTGGTCTGGCCCGACAACGGCCACGGGATTATCCGCGACGAGGGCGCGATCGCCGCCGGTCAAGGCGTTTACTACCACACAGCGATGCTGAATTTCGCCGCCAATCAGCTCACCGAGATGGTTCCCCTCGAGCGGATTCAGCGCGAGCTGGGCAGGGCGGCTCGGGCCGGCGCGACCGAATATCTTCTCGTCAACATGAGCGATTTGAGGCCCGTACCGCTGACGACGCAGGCGGCGATGGAGCTAGCCTGGAACGCCGCACCCTGGCTCGAGGATGCGGGTGCTGCGCGGCGCTATCTGGAGAGATGGTGTGCGCGCCAGTTCGGCTCTGCGGCCGCGCCCCGTCTGGCGGAGTACTACCAGGCTTACTTCGCCGCGCCCGGCCGCTACGGTGACGCCGAGCACCAGACGTTGGCCGATAACGCCTATCACACCTTTGCTCGCTACATGCTGGTCTCTCTGATCACGGGCAGCCGCAGCATCGCCGTGCGCCATTTCCCTCCGGAGATCGAATTTTCCGAGTTCGTCCGGCGCGTCGGCGGCGCCGCCCGAGAGGCCGAGCCGCGGTGGCGCCATGTGCGGTCACTGGCCCGGAGAGCCGCCGGCGTCATTCCGGCCGGCAGGCGCTTGTTCTTCCTCGGGCACGTCGAAACACAGCTCGATGTCCACGAACACTCCAATCGCATGCTGAGCCTGGTGGCGCAAGCCTACGAGAGCCCGCAGGCCGAAGACCGCATTGCACCGCTCGGCGCCGCCATCGGCGAGGCCGAGGCGGTCCTCCGCGCGCTCCGCCGCGCCGAATACGGCAAGTGGGCCGGCTTTTACTCAAACGAAGTCTTTGTCGATGTGCGCCACACGCTGCGGCTGTTGCAGGCAGCGCTCGCACAGGCTGAAGGCCGGCCATTGCCCGGCGACGCCGTGATTCTACACCGCCCCCAAGATCCCTACGTGCTCATCAAGAGCTATCAAGGATTCCGCCGCGTTCTGGTCGATTGAGCCCGCAGCGGGGCTCTTGCCGTACAGAATCGTGGAACCCGTGCCGCCCGAACGGGAGAACTCCTTCGCCGGCCTCACACCCTTTGCCCGATCCCTAGTACTACTGGGTCATAAACGTCTCGCCTTGCAAAAAGGGCAGCATGGCAGCTGCCGGATCAGCCAGGCAGTGATGGCGCTCCGGATGCTGGCTATGGAGTCCGCCCCAGGTCGCCGCTCCTGTCGGCGCGCTGCCCCGCGGCCGGTAGTCCGCCGGCCGAATACGCCGAATCGCGGCCTGGAGTCGCTGTTGCGCGCCTCTCATCGCACGGGCCGCCCCATCACAGCGCGGATGCTCGCCGAGCAGAAACACCGCGACGTCGAACAGCTCTCCGAGCATACGCTTGCGGTGCTTGAGGATTCGCGCGCAGACAACGCTGAGCTCAAAGGGCGCAACATTGCCGCTCCGCGAGCCGTCCTCACCCGTTATGCTGAGGCGTTGCTCCGCGCTGAGCGCGCCATGCCGGCCAATGTCTTGCTCGTCGGCCCTCCCGGGACGGGCAAGACGGACCTTGCGGTACTCGTCGCGCGCCAGGCGAAGGCCGCGGCTTACCAAATGTTAAGTCCCAAGGGCAGCCTGGTCGGCGAGACCGAGAGGAAGGCCCGTCTTCAGCAGACGGTTCTGCGGGAGTGGATTCCCAATGTAGCCTACGTCGATGAGATCGCCGAGGCCTTCCCGCTTGAACGCGACAGCCTTGATGGAGACTCGGGCGCAAGCAGGGCCGTGCTGGCCGCGTTGCTCACCGCGTTGTCCGATGAAAGCCGCCGCGGCCGCTCCCTGCTCATTGCAACCACCAACTGTCCCTGGAGAATGGGCGCCGCCATGCGCTCTCGATTCACCATGATCCCGGTCCTCTATCCCCTGGCGGACGATTTCCCGGCGATCGTCGTGGCGCTGGCTCACCGGCTCAATGCGAAGGCCGACCTGGATGTCAACCACGCCGAAATCCAAGAGGCGGCTCGGCTGTTTTACAGCAAAGGCGCCAGCCCCCGCCACATCCTGTCCGCATTGAGCCATGCGCTGATGCTGCGCGGGGAGTTGACAACCGAGACGGTGCTTTTTGCCGCGCACGACCTGTGTCCCTCATCGGACCTGGCCTCCGTCATCTATGCCGACCTGTGGGCGGTCCGCGCCTGCTCGTCCCGGAGTTTCTTCCCGTGGGCCGGTGATCCGAAGACGTATCCCTATCCGGATCACCTGCGTGACGTGGTCGATGTCGAAACCGGTTTGGTCCGTGTCGAAGAACTGGACAAACGACTGCGGGAGCTCGAGCCCCATGCCAACTTATAAGAGAGCCTGGAAGGCGCTAGCCGACGATGGTATGGACTTCCATCTCGCGGGAACCGGCGCCGTTGCCGCCCTTGAGGAGAAACTGCGTCGGAGGAATCCTCTGTGCGGAGGATGGCGGTGCGATCTTAACCGACCACGTACGGCAGGCCGCCGCCTCTTGCGCGCGGAAGTCCTTTTTTACCCTGGCGCGCCCGGAGGGACTCGAACCCCCGGCCTACTGGTTCGAAGCCAGTCGCTCTATCCGGCTGAGCTACGGGCGCGCTGCTACTATGGTAGCCGATGCGCCGGGCGGGCCCCAGTCCCGAGATCGAGGTGAAACTGCGCCTCAAGGAGGTCGCCTCCGTCCGGCGCGCGCTACGCCGGGCCGGTTTCCGGCTGAGCCGCCGGCGCAACTTCGAGTCGAATCTCGTCTTCGACACCGCCGGGCTCAAGCTGCGCCGGACGGGCAAGCTGCTGCGCCTGCGCGAAGTGGGCCGGGAGCGGCTGCTCACCTATAAAGGCCCGCCCGAGCCCGGCCGGTACAAGCGTCGCGAGGAGATCGACATCCCGGTCCGGGACGCCGCGGCGGTCCGGCTCCTGCTCGAGCGGCTGGGCTTTCAGGTGGTCTTCCGTTACGAAAAGTACCGCACCGAGTATCACCGGCCCGGCCAGGAGGGCGTGGTGACCATCGATGAAACGCCGATCGGCAACTTCCTGGAGATCGAGGGCGCTCCGGAGTGGATCGACCGCACGGCGAGCGAGTTGGGGTTTCAACCGAGCGACTACATCACCGCCAGCTACGGGCGCCTGTTCCTCGAATACGCGATGCGGCAGAGCAAGCCGCCGGAGCACATGGTCTTTGCGCCGAAGCCGTGATCCGGCCCGCTTCGCCCGATCTTTGCCAGGGAGGAGCCCTAAGGCGCGCGCAAAAACGACTTAGTACCCGGAATGTAACTTGTCGCCCGAGCCGGCTCCCCTTATTCTCAAAATGGGGTAGTTGTGATAACTCCGCCGCGGTTAGTTCGAGCAGGCGAAAAGGTAGGCCAATGATCGCCAGTTTGTTGATCATGGCGGTGTCGGTGGCGGCGCTGGTTTATTGGTTTCGGTATACCTGCGCCCTCATTCTGGATACGTGCACCGCAAAAGATTACAGCGCCAAGGTCGCCGCGGCTCACCGGCTGAGCTTTTCCGGCGTGCGCGATCTCATCGATGCGCCCCAGCTTGACTTCGATGCCGTGCGGCGCTCGCTCGAGCGCGATCTCGACATTGTCGATGCTCTGCTGAGCCGGGCGGGCAAGGTCGAGCTCGGCGCCGTGCCGTTCGAGGAGCTGCTTCTCCGGCTGGACTTTCATCTGATGAAGCTGGCCGGCGGGCTGGCGCAGCCCTTCTCGGAGGCCCGGGCGCGAGCGGCGCTGGTTGAGATGGCGCGGGTGGTCGAGTACTTCGCCAACGCCGCCGGCGAACGCATGGCGGAGGCGGCGCAGGCCTTAGGCGCCGACAGGACTGGCGGCCGGCCGGCGCCGGCGGGCCGCTAGAATAGAGGTGTGTCCTCTCCGCTCGCCCTCGAGGAATCGGTTGCCCGCCTGAACGAAGTCCGCCGCGAAATCGCCAAGGTGATTGTCGGCCAACAGGATGCCGTCGACGGCGTGCTCGTCTGCCTGCTCGCCGGCGGCCATGTGCTCCTTGAAGGAGTGCCCGGCCTGGGCAAGACGACCCTGCTGCGGACCTTGGCTCGAGTCTTGCATCTCAAGTACTCCCGCATCCAGTTCACCCCTGACCTCATGCCCGCCGACATCATCGGCAGCATGATGATTGAAACCGACGAAAGGGGCGCGAAGTTCTTGCGCTTCCAGCCCGGGCCGATCTTCGCCCACCTGGTTCTGGCCGACGAGATCAACCGTGCCACGCCGAAGACACAGTCGGCTCTGCTTGAGGCGATGCAGGAGCGAACCGTCACCAGCGGCACCAACAGTCTGGAGCTCGAGGCGCCGTTCTTGGTAATGGCCACGCAGAATCCGATCGAAATGGAAGGGACCTATCCGCTACCCGAGGCCCAATTAGACCGGTTTCTGATGAAGATTCTCGTCAACTATCCCTCGCGGGCCGAGCTGAGCAAAATTGTCGACCGCACGATCCAGCCCGAGGAGATCTCCCTGGAAACGAAGATGGACCGGGAGACGATTCTCGAGCTCAAAGCCGTTTGCAAAGAGATCCTGCTGGCGCCGCACGTGCAGGACTACGCCGTCGATCTTGTGCTGGCCACGCAACCCGGCAGCGAGCAGGCTCACCCACTGGCCAAGAAGTACATTCGCTACGGCAGCTCTCCGCGCGGCGCGCAGGCTCTGGTGGAATGCGGCCGGGCGCTGGCGCTCGTGCGCGGTCGCTTCCATGTGAGCATCGACGACATTCGGGACCTGGCCCTGGCGGTGCTCCGCCACCGCATCATCCTCAACTTCGACGCCCACGCCGACGGGCAGACGCCGGACACGCTGCTCACGCAGATCATTCGCGATCTGCCCGTGGCCCGCTGAAGCGGCTAGACAAAGCTGTAGCGGCGCGCCTCATTGTCCCAGACGACCTTCTTGCCGTTGCGGTAGGACAGCGTCGCCATGTGGCCGGAGATCGCCGCCTCCTGACCGATCTCCACCGGAGCGACGAGCCTCTCCCGGCCCTGAATCGCCGCCAGGAAGTTGCGAATATGCGCCTCCACCGCCGGATTGTCATTGCCCGGAAGATTAAGCTCGAAGGACTTGCGGGCCGCCACATGCGCCGGCGCCTTGCCCCGGAATGTCTCCGGATAGAAGTTCAGCACCTGTCGGTTGAGCACTTCGATGGTGCCTTCGTTGCCCATGAACTGCTCGCCGTATCCGTAGCGCTCGTTGCCGAAGTAGCAACTGTAGTTGATGTGGAACTTCTCCGGGTACTCGTAGATGGCGCTGAGCGTATCCGGCACCTCGCGGTCGTCGTCGGGGTCGGTCCAGCGGTAGATGCCGCCGGAGGCCATGCAGGACACAGGCACGCGCTTGGAGCAGACGAAGTTCGTGATGTCGGTCTGGTGCACCAGCAGGTCGGTCGAGATGCCGCCGGAGTAGTCCCAGTAGAGCCGCCATTGATAGAAGCGCCGCTTGTCGAACTCGCGCTTTCGGGCCGGTCCGAGGAATGCCTCCCAGTCCGTGTTCTGCGGGTTGGCGTCGGCCGGGATTACGTAGCGCCATGCCGGATTGTCCGGCAGCGAATTGCGGTACCAGAAGGCCCGCACGTAATGCACCTCGCCGATCATGCCCTGATCGACAAGCGACTTGGCCAGATGGTAGAGCGAGTTGCTGCGATTCTGCGTGCCCACCTGGACCACCTTGCCCGTAGCCTGGGTCAACTTGACGATCTCTTCGCCCTGATCGATGGTCTGCGCCAGCGGTTTTTCGATATAGATATGTTTGCCTGCCTTCAGCGCATCGATGGCCATCTGATGGTGCAGGTGCTCTGGCGTCGCAATCACGACGGCGTCGATCGCGGGGTCGGCCAGCAGCTCCCGGTAATTCTTGGTGGTCTTCGGGGTGTTGCCGCCCATGGTCTGCACTCGGTCTTTGGCTCGCGCCAGCCAGCCGTCGTAGGCATCGCACAGCGCGGTGACCACCGCCGCCCGATCGCTCTTGCCCACATAGAAGCGCTCGAGCAAGTAATAGCCCCGGCTGCCCGTGCCGATCCAGCCCATCTGGATCTTGTCGTTCGCTGCGAGAGCCGGCGCCAGTGCCGTGCCGGTAGAGAAGGCGGCAGCCGATTTCAGGAATGAGCGGCGCGATAACCCATGGGGCATGACAAGCTTCTCCTTCATGTATCCTTTTTAAGAATATCAGCACCGGCAGCGGCTCGAAAGCCCGTGCCGGCCCGGGAGGTTCTCGATGAAAGCTCGAACGATGGGGTTGCTTCTGCTGGCGGCTGCGGCTCTGGCTCAGCCGCCGCTAGCCGAACGCATCGCGCGAAAAGATCCCGCGAAGTATCGCAAAGTCAAGAGCGTTCATGGAGGCGCCGGCGAGCTTCACTACATGGAGATGTTCGACGCCAAGGCCCTGGGCACGAACCTGCTCTTCTTGCACCGCGGCGTGCTGCCGCCAAAAGGGGGCATCGGCCATCACTTCCACAACGAGATGGAGGAGATGTTCGTCATCTTCGACGGCGAGGCCGAATTCACCATCAACGGGCGCACCTCGCGGCTGGCCGGCCCGGCCGGGGCCCCGTGTCCGATGCGCCACTCTCACGCCATCTACAACCCGACCGACAGGCCGGTGGAATGGATGAACATCGCCGTCTGGTCGGTCAAAGGCAAGTACGACGCCTTCGACCTGGGCGACGATCGTGTCGGAGCCCCTTTGGACAAGATTCCCGTGTTCATGACGATGCGGTTGGATCGGGCGCGGCTCCAGCCCGTCGAGGGTCTCAACGGAGGCCGGGGCACGGCCCGCTACCGGCGCGTGCTCGCCTCCGAGGTCTTCGTCACCAATTGGTCCTATGTAGATCACATTGTGCTGCCGCCGGGCGCTTCGATCGGCCCGCACCTGCACCGGGGCGTCGAGGAGTTTTATTACGTGATCGACGGCCAGGGCCGGGCGCGCGTCAACGATGAGACGGCCGAGATCGCCCGCGATCACGCCGTCCCGGTCCGCCTGAACGAAGTCCACTCGTTTGAGAATACCGGCGTGAGCGATCTCGAGCTCATCGTGGTCGGCATCGCGACGCGCAAAGGAGCGCTCGATACGGTCGAGGTTCGGTGAGCCGCGCAAGCTATCGGCGCAGCAGTTCGAGAATCTCCATCGCCAGCTCGTCGACGGGCGCCCTCTCGAGGTTGGCCATCACCGCCACCACCAACGGACGCCGGCGCTCCATCAACAGCATGGTGGCCACCCCCTGCTGGCCGCCGCCGTGCAGCACATATTCGGCGCCGCCCGACTCGAGGAGGTTCCAGCCCAGGCCATAGCGGGTGAGTGTGCCGTCCTTGAGCCGCTGCGGCGAAAACATCTGCTCGATCGTCGCGGCTTGAAGCAGCTTGCCGTTCTTGAGCGCCACGGCGAACCGGACCAGATCGAGCGCCGTCGAGCTGAGGCCGCCGCCGGGAATCTTGTTACTCGTGTCGGCCAGGTCGCAATTCTCGAGCGCGCCGGCGCGCGTCAGCCGGTAGCCGCGCGCCCGGTGCGGAATGATGGCATGGACGCTGTCGGCCTGAATGTGCTTCATGCCCGCCGGCTCGAAGATGTTCTTGCGCAGGTACTCAAGAAACGGCATCCCGGCGGCGCCTTCGAGCACCGCGCCGAGCAGCACGTAGCCGTAGGTGGTGTAAGAGAACTTCGTGCCCGGCTCGGCAACCAGCGGATCGTTGGCGAAGATTTCAAGCGGCGCAAGCAGGTCCTCGTAATGCCGCGTGCTGTTGACCTCCTCGAGGCTCTTGTAATGCCGGATGCCGCCGAGATGACCGAGTAACTGGCGGGAAGTGATCGGCCAGGGCTTAGAGGGAAAGCTCGGCACGTACTGCTGCACGGGGGCGTCCAGGTCCAGCCTGCCCCGCTCGGCGAGTTGAAGCACGGCCACGGCGGTGATCGGCTTGGAGATCGAGCCGAGGCGATAGACGGTCCGCGGCGTGGCGGGCACCGAATTCTCGACATCGGCCTGCCCGTAACCCTGGCTCCACAGAGCCCCGGCGTGCGCCACCGCCAGGGTGAGGCCGGGAATCTTCGCCCGGGCCATGGTGCGCCGAACGGCAGCGTGGATCTCCTCGACGCGCGGCGGCCAGGAGGCGCGCTGCTGGCAGGCGGCAGGCCAGACCGCAGCCAAGAGAATCGGCGCCAGCCAAATCTTGCCCGTTCTCATAGCCTGCCCTCTCGCAACACCTCGAGGGCCCGGCGCACCTGCCAATCGCGGCGGATCTCCACCTCGTCACCCTTGTCGACGCCGAAAGCCTGATTGAAGATCTCCTGCTTTAGCCGGCTGCGAATCCACTCCCGCTCGACGCTCCACTCGCCCACTCCCGGCTGGATGCCCCGCTGCGCCAGATATGTCTGAAACTCGTCGAGCAGCGCTGCCGAAACCTCGAAGTCCGCGGCAGGCGGCCCGTACTTGCGGATCGTCTCCGTAGCGAACGAGGTCAAAGAGGCCGTCGCCTCGAGCACCATGCGCAGGCGCGAAGGCGCCTCAGGTCCGACCACGACGTCCGGCTGGATGCCGCCGGCCGCCGCGGCGCCGTTGCCCCCGGCATTGCCAAGCTGCGTAGCGCGCAGCGGCCTTTGAATCGAGCGTCCCCGGGGCGTGTAGTAGTAAGCCGTCGTGAGCGCCAGGCCCGTGCCGGCCGACAGCGGATAGACGCTCTGCACCAACCCCTTGCCGAAGGTCGGCGTGCCGACGATCTTCGCCCGGCCGTGATCCTGAAACGCGCCTGCGACGATCTCGGCGCCGCTCGCACTGCGCTCGTTGACCAAAACCGCCAAGGGAAACCGGTAGCGCTCGAACCCCTGCGGCGCCCGGATCTGCTCGCGCTCTCCGCCCCGGCCCCGCACGCTGGCGAGCGTCGTCTCGGCGGGCAGAAACAGCGCGGCGATCTCGAGCGCCGATGTGATCAGCCCGCCCGGGTTGTCTCGCAAATCGAGCACGAGACCTCGAAGGCTCTCACCGCCCAGCTTCTCGATCGCCTCGCGTAACTGCTTCGGGGTTTCCGCTTCGAAGCTTTTGGCGCGCACATAGCCGATGCCCTCTTCGAGCAGCAAGGCCAGGTCCACACTGGCGGCCGCCACGTCCTGGGGAGTCATCGCGATTTCCACGAGCCGCGAGGTCCCCGGCTTGCGCACGTCCAGCCGAACCGGACGCTGGCGCGACTCCCCAAGCAGCGCGATGAGCTGCTCGACATCGAGAAAGGCGAGGCGAATTCCGTTGATCGCCAGAATCTCGTCGCCCGGCTCCAAGCCCGAGCGGGCCGACGGTGTGCCGGGCAGCGTTTGCAGCACAATCACGCGGCCAGGCAGCACCGAGACCACGGAACCGAATCCCTTGCGGGTCGCCCGCTGAAGCTCCTGAAGCTGCTGGAACTGAGTCGGGTCGAAAAAGACCGAGTGCGGATCGAGGCGGGCGAGCATGCCGGGGATGGCGCCGTTGTAAAAGGCCTGGCTGAGATCCACCGGCTCGGCGGCGTTCTCTGTGGCGGCCGTGAAAACGTCAATGAACCGCTTGAGCAGGGGCTCGAAGCCGGCAGGGCCCTCCGAGGCGAGCAGAAGGAGGAATGCGATCGGCGCGGCCACCTGAGGCACGAACTTCTATCCTCAGTGTACGCGATCACCTCGCCCATTCGGCCTGCTAGCCGGCGAAAAGCGTCATGCCCCCGTCGACGCGCAGCACCTGACCGTGGACGAAGCGCGCCCGCGGACCGGCCAGGAAGGCAACCACGTCGGCCACCTCCTCCGGCTCTCCATAGCGCACGAGCGACTTGCCCGCCTCCATCATCGAGGGATCGATCTTGCGCGTGGCCAGGAATCGCGCCGTCTTGGTCGGACCGGGGCTGACGGCGTTTACTCGCACGCCGTGCGGCCGGAGTTCGTAGGCCAGGCAGCGCGTGTAATGCACCACGGCCGCTTTGAGCGTCGAGTAGACCACCTCGGGCGACGTACCAAAGTGCGCCGCCGCCGAGGCGATGTTCACCACCGCGCCTTCGCCCCGCTCCACCATTTCGGGACACACGGCCTGGCACATCAGCATGGTGCCCACGAGGTTTGCGGCGATGAGCGCCTGGATGTCCTCGAAGGAGATGCCAAGAGCGGTATTCGGGTCCGGTTTGTTTCCCGAAGCGCCGATATCGCCGCCGGCGCAATTCACCAGGATATCGATGGGGCCGAGCCGGCGGCGGACCTCCTCCACCATGGCGCGCACCGCGGCCGGATCGCCGATCTGTCCGGTGACCGCAATCGAGCGCGCCCCCAGACGGGCCAGCGCCTCGGCGGCCTCGCGGAGGTTCGCCGCCTCCCCGTATCGCGCCGGCGCCTCCCAGTCCAAGTCGTGGATCGCGACGTCGGCGCCGAGCTCAGCCAGCCTCCGGGCGATGGCGTAACCCAAACCTCTTCCTGATCCGGTGACGAAGGCCACCTTTCCGTGGAGTTCTTTCGACATCGATTGCCTTCCCTTACATCAGCCCCAGATGGCGCAGATTGGCCGCGCTGCGGCGGATCATATCGAGCTCGTAGCGAATGATCGTCTCGCCGTCTTCGCCCTTCTCCCAGGGCGTGCGCCAGTCGGCGGCCTCATCGAGACGGGCCTGACGCGCCGCTCCAAGACATGGCCCCAACTCCACCGCGCTCCGCGGCGGGTAGCCGCGCCACCACTCGGGTCGAAAGAGCCGGATATGGCGCACCTCGAGCGCTCCGGGTTCGAGCGAGGCCGTCAAAAGCGTGTGATGCGAGGCGAGCACTTTGGCGATCTCGGCCAGGGGCACCGCGCCGTCACCGATCGCGCAGCGCACCAGGCGATAACCCTCATCCGTCCATTGCGGCTTGTAATCTTTGAGGTGCACATGGCGCACCAGAGGCGCCACGCGTCGGGCGAAGGCTACCGGCTCCTCGCCCACCGCCAGCGGGTTGCCCGTATCCAGACAGATGCCCGTTCCATGCCCGGCCTCCCGGCAGAACTCGACGAGCTCCCCGCTCGTGAAATCCTGATGATTCTCGATGGCGAGCGCCACGCCGCGCTCTTCGGCCTGCGGAGCCAATTCGCGGAGCGTTCGCCGTACCTGCGCGACCAGCTCCGGCCAGTCCGCCCGTTCGGCCCGGTCGCCAGCCAGCACCGGCGTAAGACCCAGCCGCAGGGTCCGGGCGCCGATCGCCTCAGCCACGCGCAGGGACTCGCCGACGCCCTCAAGCGGCGGTCCCAGGCTCACGATCGGCTCCATCCCGAGCGCGCGCAGCCGCCCTCCGAGCGCGGCAAGCTCCGCCTCGCCCATTCGGACCAGCCATGCGCAGTGAATCTCGAGCGTGCGCGCGCCGAGTTCGGCGCCGACGTCGATCAGGCCCTCCAAGCCCCGGCCGTTCGGATTTCCCCGGGCCGTCCCCTGTCCTTGAAGTCCCAGGTAATATGTCAGGCCGTACGGGTTCAGTCCGGTGCGCAGCATCCGGTCCAGGCCCTCAGACACCCTGGCGCGCACGGCGAGCCAGCTCGCCCAGGGTCTGATTCGTCGCCGGCTGGTAATCCTTGAGCGGCACAATGCGCTCGTGGATGGCGTCGAGCAGCCAGCTCTTCTGGGGGAAGAAGGCCGCTTCGAGTTCTGCCGCCGGAGTAATCCAGTTCCTAGCGCCCACCACCACCGGCGGCGCATCGAGATAGTCGAAGCATAGCTGCGTGAGGGTCGCCGCGACGGTTTGCAGAAGGGAGCCGCGTTCGACGGCGTCGCTTGCGAGCAGCACCTTTCCGGTTCGCTTCACCGATTCGACCAGCGGCTCATAGTCGATCGGGTTGGCCGCCCGCAGGTCGATCACTTCGGCTTTGAGCGAAAACCGTTCCTCGAGCTCCGCCGCAGCGTCGATGGCGGTGTAGAGCGCCGGGCCGAAGGTAATGATCGTCAGATCGCGGCCCGGCCGTTTGACGTCCGGCAGGCCGATCGGGACCTCATAGTACCCCTCGGGCACGCCGCCTGGATGGAACAGCTCACCGTAGTCGTAGATCTTCTGGCTTTCAAAGAAGATCACCGGATCGGTGCCGGCGAGCGCCGCATTCATCATGCCCTTGGCATCGTAGGGCGTGACCGGATAGGCTACCTTGAGGCCCGGGATGTGGTGCACGAGCGCGGTCCAGTCCTGCGAGTGCTGAGCGCCGTACTTGGCGCCGACGGAAATGCGAAGCACCACCGGCATCGTCACCAGACCGCCCGACATCCCCTGCCATTTCGCCAGTTGGTTGAAGATCTCGTCGCCGGCGCGGCCCATGAAGTCGGCGTACATCAGCTCGGCCACGACGCGCCCGCCTTCAAGCGCGTAGCCGACCGCGGCGCCCACGATGGCCGCCTCGGCGATCGGCGCATTGAACAGACGGTGATAGGGCAACAGCTCGCTGAGGCCGCGGTAGACGGCGAACGCTCCGCCCCAATCGCGGTTCTCCTCGCCGAAGGCGATCATCGTCGGATCGATGGCGAACCGGTGCACCAGGGCCTCGAAGATGGCGTCGCGGATGTTGTAGACCTTCATCCGGGGAAGCGGCTTGCCGGCCGCATCCAGGCCGGAGCGCGCCTTGGTTCGAATCTGCTGAATCCGCGGGTTGTCCTCGAGCGGCTGAAGCAACTCCGCCGGTCGGTCGTCGAACCGCTCTCGTCGGCCGCCGGAGAACATGTACCGGCCGATCTCCTCCGAGTGCACCTCCATGCGCGGCGAGATCTCCGGATCGACGGCGAGGCGAAACATCTCGAAGGCCATCTCCTCGACCTGCTCGCACGTAGAGGCGAGCACCTCCTCGGAAAACAGCTTGTGGGAAATCAGTTTGTTGCGGAAGGCGGCGATCGAATCGGCCCGCTCCCACATCTCGATCTCCTCGCGCGAGCGATAACTTGAGGCGTCCGACGGCGAATGGCCGCTGATGCGGTATGTGATGGTATCGAGCAGCACCGGGCCGCGCCCTTCGGCAAGCAGCGCCATCTTGCGGCGGAAGGCGTCGATCACCGGCAGCGGGTCGTAGCCGTTCACCCGCTCGGCGTGCATCTGTTCCGGATTGACGCCGGCGCCGATGCGCGCGATGAACTCGCAGCCCATCGTCTCGCCGTACGGCTGACCGCCCATGCCGTAGTGATTGTTAATGCAGTGAAAGATGATAGGCAGCCCGCCGCCGAGCTCCGGATCCCACAGCTTGCGGTACTGGTCCATGGCGGCGAACGTCATCCCCTCCCAGACCGGGCCGCAACTGAAGCTGGCGTCTCCGATGTTGGCCACCACGATGCCCGATTTGCGGTTGACACGCTTGAACAGCGCCGCCCCGGGCGCAATCGAGCCGGAGCCGCCGACGATGGCATTGTTCGGGTAGATGCCGAAGGGCGTAAAGAAGGCGTGCATCGAGCCGCCGCACCCACGATTGAAGCCCGTACGGCGGGCGAAGATCTCGGCGAAGGCGCCGTAGACGAGAAACTTCCGGGCGAGCGCCTTCACCGTTCCGGTGTGGCCGGCCTCGAGGGGCCGCAAGATGGCGCCGTCCAGGTAAGAGCGCATGATCTCGAGCAGGCGCTCGTCGCTCATGCGCCGGATGGCGGAGAGGCCCTTGGCCAGAATCTCGCCGTGGCTGCGGTGAGAGCCGAAGATATGATCCTCCGGCCCGAGCAGGAAAGCCATGCCCACCGCAGCGGCCTCCTGGCCGATCGACAGATGGGCCGGCCCGAGATGGTTATAGGCGACTCCGCGCCAAGCGCCTTTGAGTTTGACCTCGTTCAGAGCCGTTTCGAAGGCCCGGATCAGGCACATGTCGTGGAAGATGTGCAGGAAATCTTCGCACGAGTACGTCGCCATCTCCTCCTCAAAGCTCCTCGCGTACGCATTTATTTCGATGTCGGTGAACTGAATGCGCCCCCGCGCCAAGACCTTCGCCGGTTCAATCACAATCGATTTCGGCATGAACCCTACTCCCGCCCCGCCGCGACCACCGCCTCCTTGAGCGCCTCGCTGATGGTCGGATGGGGAAAGACGAGTTCGCGCACGTCGGCAACGCGCATCTCCATTTCGATCATCCAGGCCGCGCCGAAGATGAATTCGCTTGCTCCGTCGCCCAAGGCGTGCACGCCAAGCACGGTGCCGTAGCGAGCGTCCACCAGCGCCTTCACCATGCCCGTGCCGCCTTCGTGCTCGATCAGGAAGCGGCCCGCGATTGCCATCGGCACGACCGCCTTGCGATACTCGATGCCCTGGCGCACCAGCTCCGGCTCGGTGCGGCCGACGCTGGCCGCCTCCGGGTGCGTATAGATGACGGCCGGCACCGCCTCGTAACGGATGCGATCCCGGATCCCAAACATGTTGTTGACGGCGACCACGCCCTCGCGCGCCGCGGCATGCGCGAGCAGCATTCTGCCCGTTACGTCGCCGCATGCCCAGACGCCCGGCACGTTCGTCTTGCCCTGTTCGGAGGTGCGGATGCCGCGCGCGTCGAAGTCGACGCCCGCCTCTTCGAGCCCCAGGTCTTCAACCCGCGGCAGGCGACCCACAGCGTTAAGTACGGAATCCACCTCGAGCGATTTCGCCTGGCCGTCGCGGTCGTGGTAGCAGACGCGCCCCGCCTCGATCCGCGCGACGGAGGCCGAAAGCTCGAAGCGGACGCCCTGGCGCGCCAGGGCCTCCTGGAGGCGTCGGCCGACATCCGGGTCGGCCAGACCCCGCAGTTCGGCGCTCGAATCGAATACGGTCACCTCGGTGCCCGTTCGAGCAAAAAAGCCGGCGAATTCGAGCCCAATGTAGTCCGAGCCGAGAATCGCCAGCCGGCGCGGCGCCTCTTCCAGCTCGAGAATGCCGCTAGGATCGAGCACCTGAGCGGAATCGATGCCTTCGATGGCCGGCACAGCCGGGCGCGAGCCGGTCGCCAGCAGGATGTGCCGCGCCTGTTCGACTGCCCCGTTCACGCGCACCTGATTGCGGCCCGCCAGGCGCCCCCGGCCGCGAATCACCGTCACGCCGCTGCGCTTGAGCAGCGTCTCCACCCCGCGCTCGAGCGTCGCGACAATCCGCCGCTTGCGCTGCTGGAGCGTGGCGAGATCGAACGCGAGGCCTTCGATGCGGATGCCGTAGCGCTCCCCCTGCCGGCAGGCGGCCAGCAGCCCGGCGGTCTTGAGCCAGGTTTTCGTCGGAATGCAGCCTTCGTGCAGGCACACCCCGCCCAGGCGCTTCTCCTCGACGAGCGCCACACGCTTGCCCAGGCGCCCGGCGTGTGCGGCCGCTTCGTATCCGCCCGGCCCACCGCCGATCACGATCAAGTCGTACACGCGGTCCTCCTCAGGAGGCGGTTGGGCCGACGGCCGCCTCTACCTCCTCGATCTTCTGGCGGAGCTTCTGGAGAAAGCGCGCACCCGGCGCGCCGTCGATCACCTGGTGATCCAGCGTGAGCGAAAGGCCGATGTAGTCGACGAACTCCACGGCGCCGTTGCGGCGGATCGGCTTGAGCTGGATCGCATTCACGCCGAGCACCGCCACCTGCGGCGGGTTGATGATCGGCGTAAACGACTCGATGCCGAAGCTGCCCAGATTGCTCACTGTAAAGGTGGCCCCGGCCAGATCCCCCGGATCGATCGCTCCGCTCGAGGCCTGGTCGGCAAGTCGATGCGCCCGAGCCGCAAGCTCCTCGAGCGTCAGCTCCTGGCAGTTTCGGATCACCGGCACGAGCAGTCCGCGAGGCGTATCGCAGGCGAAGCCGAGATGGATGCTCCGGCGCCGGTAGAGGCGCCCGTCGATCAACTCGGCATTGAGTTCCGGCGCCTCCTCGAGCGCTCGCACGACGCAGTACATCACCAGGTCGTTGATGTTGATATCCGAGCCGCTCTCCTTAAGGCGCCGCCTGAGCGAAAGCAGCCCGGTGGCCTCCGCCGAGGCGTGCAGGGTGTACTGGGCGGTGGAGGCTAGCGACTCCCGCATGCGTCGGGCGATGATCTCGCGCGCGCCGGCGAGCCTCATCGGCGGCTCGCTCAGGTCGGCGGCCCGCACCAGGCGGTTGACGCCCGAACCCTCCGCGGGCGCTTCGAATCCGGAACGGACCAGCTCGCGAGCCAGCGGTGAAGTTCGAGCCGAGGCGAAGTACAGCCGCTTCAGGTCCTCCTCTAGCACCCGGCCGCCGGGACCGGAGCCGCGCACCGCCTCCGGAAAAAAGCCGCGCTCTTGAGCGAACCGGCGGGCGCGCGGCGAGAAGGTCGCCCTTTCGGTCGCCAGTTCCGGCGAGCTTGGAACGAGCCGGGCCTCCGTTGCGGCAAGCGAGCTTGAGGCTGCTGACTCCTCGGTCCTCACGCGGGCGGCCTGTGCGGCCGGCCGGGGGCGGAACGGCTCGGCATCCTCGCCCGGCTGGCCGATGACGCAGATGTTGGTGAACACCGGCACGAGCTCGCCTTCGGCGGCGAAGGTCTCAAGCAGAGTTCCGGCCACCGGGGCCTCGACCTCGAAGCCGGCCTTATCGGTTTCGATCTCGGCGATGACTTGGCCGGCCGCCACCGGCTCGCCTTTCCGAACGCGCCACTTCACGAGGAGGCATTCCTCGACCGTGATTCCGGGACGCGGCATCTCGACGGGCGTGGCCATAGCGCTTCGCTATCGGAACGCTTCGAGCAGGTTCCAGCCGGCGTCGGCAAACTGCGCCAGCGTGCGCTGCGTGACGCCAAAGCGAATGAACTCTTCCGGCGCCATGCCGTCGGGCTCGTAAGCACGCACGAATTCCTTGAGACGGCAAAGCCGGGCAAGCGTCGACTGCGGCACCGGCTCGTCGATGCGCGCCTGGCGCGGAAGCGAATCGCCGACGAAAAGCTCCTGATACCTGGGCGCGATCGACATGATGAGCTTGCCGCCCGCCAGCTCGGTGAAATGGTAGGCGCCGCGCAAGGCGGCAATGAGAAGCACGGCCTCGTAGCCGCACTCGCGGTAGATGGCGTAGGCGCGCTTGGCGACCGCCACCCCCGCCAGGCGGATATCGGCCTCCTCGACGGCGGCCCGGGCGTCTTGGGCTACCTCCCGCAGGTAGTCGTCCAGTCGGCCGACCATGAGAACCGCAAAACACCGACCAGGCTCTCTGCCGGAGGCTTGCGCCCGGCGGCGGCCGCGGCGGTGCGCTTCGGCCACGGCGATTACCTGCGGCACGGTGAAACTCACCGTGGCCGTTGCGGTGATGCCCCGTGCGGTGCATTCCTCGAGCACATCCAGGCCCGCCGCCGTCGCCGGCAGCTTCACCGCGATGTTGGGCGCCCAGGCATGGAAGCGCTCCGCCATGGCGAGCATCGCTTCGCGGCCGCCGGCCCGCGACGGATTCACCTGGGCGCAGACGTAGCCCATGCGCCGCCCGCTACGCTCGAACTCGGGCAACAGCTTCTCGGTCACCGGCGTGAGCGTCAAACGCATCAGCGCCTCGGCCCTGCTCTCGGCGTCGGCGGCGCCTCGGAGCGCCTCCTCGATGCGCGACGCCCATTCGGCCCGATGCCGGGAAAGCGCGAGGTTGGTCAAGTAGGGGTTGGTCGTGACCCCGACGGCGCCGCGTTCCAGTCCCACGGCCAGCTCGGCGAGCTCGGCCGAGTCGTGCCACCAGACCGTCGGCGTGTTTTGCAGGACCCAAGCGAGAAAACCTTCGGGCGCCATCGTGATCGTCGACCTTCCCTTGGCTCGGCGGCCTCGAAACCAGCGCAGTCCCCGAACTGGGGCGCGCCGAGCCTTTCATTCTAGCGTGCGCGCAACTTGACCACCGGGTCCGTGTTAGTTTGGGACCAGTGAGGGTTGGACTCAGCATAGCCGCAGCGTTGTTGCTGGCGGCGGTGACGGCTCTCTGGCGTCCGTCGCCTGCCCCGGCGGATGGCTCCTCCATTCGCTTCGCGTTCCGGCCCATCGCCTTCACTCTGGAAAACTCGGAAACCTCCCGGCGCTACGCACCCGAGACGATGGCCGGCGGGCTGGCTCTTTTTGATTACGATGGCGACGGCGATCTGGACCTTTACTTCACTAACGGCGCCGATATCCGCAGCCTCAAGAAGAGTTCGCCCAAATATTGGAACCGGCTGTTTGCGAACGACGGCCAGGGAAACTTCACCGACGTGACGGAAAAGGCGGGCGTCGCCGGCGCCGGCTACGACATGGGCGTAGCTGTGGCCGATTATGACAACGACGGCGATCTGGACATGTTCGTCGCCGGCGTCCACATCTACACCCTGTACCGCAACAACGGCGACGGCACTTTCACCGACGTGACCGACAAGGCGGGGCTCAAAGCGCACGACCCCAAGTTCGGTCCGCTGTGGGCCGTCGGCGGGGCCTGGCTGGATGCCGACAAGGATGGCTGGCTCGATCTGTTCGTGGTCAACTACCTGAGCTGGAATCACGAAACCGAACCGGTCTGCCAGTACGAGGGTCGCCCGGAATACTGCCACCCCCGTCTCTACGGCGAGCTGCCCAATCGTCTCTATCGCAACAACCGCGACGGCACGTTTACCGACATCTCCGCCGAAGCCGGCATCCGGGCGCATCCGGGTAAGGGAATGGGCGCCTGCGTGGCGGACTTCGACTTGGACGGCTGGCTCGACATCTTCGTCGCCAACGACAAGCTTTTCAATTTCCTGTTCCGCAATCAGGGCGGCGGCAAGTTCGAGGAGATCGCCTTCGAGGCCGGCGTGGCACTGGCCGAGCACGGCAATTTCATCTCCGGCATGGGCGTCGACTGCCGGGACATGGACGGCGACGGGCTGGCCGAAATCACCTTCGTGGCCCTCGACAACGAGACCTTCCCTTTATTCCGCAACCGGGGCAAGAGCACCTTCGAGGAGATCACCGCTTCGAGCGGCATCACGCTACAAAGCCGCCCTATGGCCGGCTACAGTCCCGCCATTTACGACTTCGATAACGACGGACTCAAGGACCTGTTCGTCTCGCGCGGTCATGTCCAGTCACCCCTGATGGCCGACCGCGTGGCGGTGGATCAGCACAACAGCGTGTTCCGCAATCTGGGCAAGCTGAAGTTTCAGGCCCTGACCGCCGAGGCCGGTTTTGCCGCTCAGCCGCCGCGCCGGCACCGCGGCTCGGCACACGGGGACCTGAACGGCGACGGTCTCTTGGACATCGTCGTCACCGCCCTGAGCGCTCCCGCCGAGATCTGGATCAATGAGAGTCCCGGAGCCAATCACTGGCTGTTGGTGGCGCTCGAGGGGACTCGGAGCAACCGCGACGCTATCGGCGCCCGCCTCACGCTCGTCACCGCCGGCGGGGTGCAGCACAACCATGTCTCTTACGCCGTCGGATACTCCTCCTCGAGCGCCGGACCGGTCCATTTCGGGCTCGGGCCTCACCAGAAGGTCGAGAGGCTGGAGATCGTCTGGCCTAACGGCGTCCGGCAGGAGCTCAAGGATGTCAAAGCCGACCAACTGATTCGTCTCAAGGAGCCGGAATCCTGATCGGCCTCCGGCATTGCCATCCGGATGCAGACTTGCTACGCTGACAAAGGCAGTGGACGGCGATGAAACTGGCGGATGTCAAACGACTGGCCGTCAGAGGAGGTTACAATATTCGGTTCGCCCTCCCGAACGGTTTGGAGTGCCTCGTGGACTGCCACGGGGTGGCGCGCGTGCCCGGCTTGAACGCCCCGCCGAGTTTCAACCTCGAACAGCAGCTCGCCGGCGCGCAGGTGTTCATCGTCGAGGCAGTGCCACGCCCGGGCCAGCGAAAGAGCGCCGACCCGAAACGTCAGCTTCTCAGCCGGAGCCAGCTCGAGGAGTGGGTTTCGCCGGCCGATGGGGCCGGCTTGTCCGCCGAGGAATGAAGAAGCCCGGCCCGCGGGCCGGGGCATGTTTACGCGCCATGGAAAAGCTCACAGCGAACGTACAAAATATTCAAGAGGCTTTTCTGAATAATGCACGCCGGGAGAAGACCTTTCTCACCGTGTATTTGATGAGCGGCGTCAAGCTTTCCGGTCGCATCCGAAGCTTCGACAAGTACTCTGTGATTTTGGAGACCAACAACCAGGAGCAGTTGATCTTCAAGCACGCCATCTCGACGGTCGTCGTCTCCAAGCCGGCGCACACGAGTGCGCCGCAGGCGGCCAGCGCCGCCGCCGGCAGCTCCGCCAAGAGCGGCCGGCCCGACGATTCCGTCTAATATCAGGCCGTCAGCCTTGCCCGAGCCTGCCCGCGAGCGAGCGATCCTGGTCGACCTCGAGTTGAGGAGCTCGACGGCGCGCAACCGGGGCGCCGGTCCCTTGCAAACCGACGACAGGCTCGAGGAGCTGCAAGCGCTCGCTGAAAGCGCCGGCGCCTGTGTCGTGGGGCGCCTCGCTCAGGTGCGCGAGGCGCCCGAGGCCGCCACCCTGATCGGACGCGGCAAAGTCGAAGAACTGGCCGCGCTTGTCTCGGCCGTCGAGGCCGACTTGGTAATCTTCAATCACAACCTCACGCCAACGCAGCTTCGCAATCTCGAAAACGCCCTGCCTTGCCGAGTCATCGACCGAACCCAATTGATCCTGGACATTTTCGCCCGGCGGGCGCGCACCCGTGAGGGCCAGCTCCAAGTCGAGCTGGCTCAGCTCAACTACTTGCTCCCGCGACTCACCGGCCGAGGCGCCGCCATGTCGCGGCTCGGCGGCGGCATCGGAACGCGCGGCCCCGGCGAAACCCAGCTCGAGACCGATCGGCGCCGCATCGGCCGACGCATCCAGAAGATCCACGAGCAGCTCGAAGCCGTTCGGCGGGCACGGGCCGTCCAGCGACGCCAGCGACAGAGCGTACCCCTGGCCGCCGTCACCCTGGTGGGCTACACCAACGCCGGTAAATCGACGCTGTTTAACCGGCTGACTGGCGCGGGGGTCGTGGCCGACGACCGCCTGTTTGCCACCCTCGACCCGACCGTCCGCCTCATCAGTCTCCCTTCGCGTCGCCGCGCCATCCTGGGCGATACGGTGGGTTTCATCCACGACCTGCCCCCGACTCTGATCGAGGCCTTCCATGCCACACTGGAAGAGGTGACGGAAGCCTCGCTGTTGCTGCACGTCGTCGATGTGACCGCGGCGCGGGCAGCCGAGCAGGTAGCGGACGTGCTCGGCGTCTTGCACGAAATCGGCGCCCACAGGATCCCGCAACTTCTCGTGCTAAACAAGGTCGATCGCCTGCCCGAACAGGACGGCTTGGACCCGATCGCGAACCGGATTCAAGCCCTGAGCCGACATGTCGCCCAGCAATCCGGCCAGCTAAGGACCGTCGCCGTTTCGGCGCGGACCGGCCAGGGAATTCCCGAGCTATTGGCCGCCATCGACGAGGCCCTCCCGAAAGATCCCATCCGGCAGGCCAGGTTTCGGTTGCCCGCCCAGGCCGGTCTCGAGCTTCATCTCGTCCACGAGCTCGGGCGGGTGAAACGGAAAGAGTATGACGCTTCCTGGTGCCTCGTCGAGGCCGAAGTTCCGGAATCGCTCCTCCGGCGCCTGGAACGGTACCTCGTTCCCGCATACAGCCGCCGAATTTGACCGGATCGGCCGCTCGCGTTAGGGTAGATGAAGTAACAATCGGATGAACCTGCCGAACCTGCTGACCATACTCCGGATCTTTTTCGTCCCGCTTCTGGTCGCAGTGCTGGTGCAGGAGAATCTCCGGTTGGATCTGGGCAGCCTGACCATCACCAGCGAGTTTCTGGCTCTCACGATTTTCCTAGCCGCCGCCGGCACCGATCTGCTCGACGGCTATCTGGCGCGGCGCTGGGGCCAGATCACCACCGTCGGCACCTTGCTCGATCCCATCGCCGACAAGCTGCTGATCTCGGCGGCGATGATCTCCTGCGTGCAGGTCCACCTGATGCCCGCCTGGATGGCCATCATCATTGTCGGCCGCGAGTTCGCCGTCACCGGATTGCGCAGCATTGCGGCCGCAGAGGGCTACACCATCAAGGCGAGCGATCTGGGCAAGACCAAAATGGTGACCCAGGTCATCGCCGTCTCCCTGCTGCTGGCCAGCATCCACTGGCCGCAGCTGCGCCGCGCCGCCCATTTGTGGCTCTGGGGCGTGGTGCTGTTTGCCGTCGTCTCGGCCGCAGACTATTTCTTGAAGTTCTGGCGCAAGATCGACGACAGCGTCAAATTGCGTCGAAGGCGGGAGCTGCTGCTGATGGAGAAGCGGGCGCGCCTGGAGCGGCGGCGCCGCAAGCGGAGCCTGGCGCTTTAAGCGGCGCACGAGGCGCGCTCGGCGCTATGGTAGACTTTGCCCATGCCGCCTGGCACGGCGCTGCTCGGGCCGGATTCGCCGGGCGAGCGGCTCCGGAGCGCACGCTCGGCCGGACGCCGCGCCCCCAGTCATCAGATCGCCAATGAAACCGATTAGCCTCGTGATCAACAACGCGCGCATCTGGACCGGAGATCCGCGCCGCAAGTGGGCGCAGGCGGTGGCGGTGGCGGGCGACCGCATCGCCGCCGTCTCCACCGACGACGAGCTGGCGCCGCTAGCGCGCCAGGCCGATCGCCGCATCGACGCGCGCGGCCAGATGCTGGTGCCCGGCTTCATTGACTGTCATGTACATATCCTCGAGGGCGGCCGGCGGCTTCACCAGTTGTCGCTCCGTGAGGTGCGGAGCCACCAGGAGTTCATCCAGCGCCTTCGCGACTACGCCGCCCGGCTCCCAGAGGGCGCCTGGATCACTGGGGGCGACTGGGACCACGAGCGCTGGGGCGGCGAGCTGCCGCGCAAGGAGTGGATCGATCCGGTAACTCCGCGGCATCCGGTCTGGATCAATCGCCTGGACGGCCACATGGGCCTGGCGAACTCGCTCGCCTTGAAGCTGGCCGGTGTCTCGCGCCATACCCCGGAGGTCCCCGGGGGAACCATTGTGCGGGATGAGGCGGGCGAGCCGACCGGCCTGGTGAAGGATAACGCCATGGCCCTCCTCAGCCGGGCTGTCCCCGCTCCCCGGCCCGACGAACTCGACCGCGCGCTCCAAGCGGCTATGCAGCACTTGGCTGCCCTTGGCGTCACCTCGGCGCATCACATGGGGACTTGGGCCGATCTTGAGGTCTTCCGCCGCGCCCGCGCCGCCGGCCGCCTCACGACGCGCATCTACGCTGCCGTGCCGCTAAGCGATCACGAGCGCCTGCGCGAAGAGATTCGCGAAAAGGGCCGCGGCGACGAATGGCTGCGGATCGGCGGCCTGAAGGGCTTCGTCGACGGTTCGCTCGGCTCCCGGACCGCGGCTTTCCTGGAGCCGTTCGCTGACGAGCCGAACAATCGCGGGCTGCTCGTTAACCCGCCGGAGCAGCTTGAGAGTTGGATCGCCGGCGCCGACCAGGCCGGCCTTCACGTCATGGTTCACGCCATCGGCGACCGTGGCAACCGGCTCCTGCTCGACATCTATGAGCGCGTGGCTCGTCGTCACGGTCGGCGCGACCGCCGTTTCCGCATCGAGCACGCGCAGCACGTAGCGGCCCAAGACGTGCCCCGCTTTGCCCGCTTGGGCGTCATCGCCAGCATGCAACCTTACCACGCCATCGACGACGGCCGGTGGGCCGAGCGCGCCATCGGCTCTCGCCGCCTGCCGGACTGCTACCGGTTCCGGACTCTGCTCCAGGCCGGCGCGGTTCTAGCTTTCGGCAGTGATTGGTATGTCGCGCCGGCCTCGCCGCTCGAAGGCATTTATGCGGCCGTCACCCGTCGCACCCTCGATGGAGCCCACCCGGAAGGCTGGGTCCCGGCCGAGAGGATCAGCGTCGAGGAGGCGCTGGTCGCCTACACCCGTTCGGCCGCCTTCGCCTCGTTCGAGGAGGATCTCAAGGGTTCCATCGCCCCCGGCAAGCTGGCGGATTTCGTCCTGCTCGACCAGGATCTGACGCGCATCGCCCCGGAGCGGATCCCGAGCGTTCAGGTAAAACTGACCGTGGTCGCCGGCCGGATTGTTCACGGCGACCAGCCGTAAACTCAATGTCCCGCTCCCTCATCCGACCCCGCGGCGGAGCCTCGTTGCGAGAAAGATGCAAACCAATCCCGTCCCGAGCATCGCCAGCGGCGAAGGCTCCGGCACCGGGCTGGAGCCGGCCAGTTCCAAGTCGGCCCCCGATGCGGCCTGCCAGGCGTACAGGCTGTAGGCGGCCTCGGTAAGACTCGCATACACTCGCAAACGCGGCTCGACAGGCAGCAAATTCAGGTTCGCCTCAGGCAGATGCGCCCGCAAGCGGCGCGGCGCCGACTGGCTGCCAAGGAGGCCCACGCCAGGTCGAGTAAAGTGATACAGCGAAGCGTCCTCCCAGCACCAAGAGCCGGCTTCATCCTGCGTGCCGCCGGCAATCGCGTGAAGCCGTACGAGAGAGGCGCGCCCCCATGGGGTGTAATAAAACTGCCATGCCTGGAATCTTTCATTTTGCAAGTCGACGAGCAAGCCGGGTGCCGCCAAGGGGTGGTTGTTGCCCTGCGGTAACACGGTCCCCGCCAGGAGGCCTGCCGATGCGAGCCAGCACCACAGGCCGCGGATGCCAGACCGCCAAATCACGGCTCTTCGGTTCGTTCACAAAAGGGCGTCGCGCGGCTCTTCGCCACCGTTTATAAAGTGGGCGCCTCTTAGAATTTATCTCGCGCCAAATCCGTTGAAATCGGTCGAACTGCTCCCGATCGACCGCATCCAAGCCCCAGCGAGCATCGTCCAATGAAGCGTATGTACGCTCGTCTTCGGCCCCTGCTCGGCCTCGCCGCTCTCTCCCTTCTTGCCGCGCAGAAGGCCGATTACCTTCGGGCGAAGTCCAAAATCGACGCCATCAGCACCCAACTCGTCCCGGCCGGCGCTCTCGTGACCCTAACCTCGGCGGAGATCAACGCCTGGGCTGAAACTGAAGCTGCGGAGAAGTACCCGGGTGCTTTGCGTCGACCGGTCATAAGCTTGGGCGAGGGACGGGCGACAGGCGAGGCGCTCGTCGATTTCTCCAAGCTGACCTCCGGGCAGGGTGCCGGCAACCGGCTGCTCCGTACGCTGCTTGAAGGCGAGAGGCCGGTTTCCGTGACGGTCCGGTTGGAGAGCGCGGGCGGCATGGCCAAGGTGGATTTGGAGCGCGTGGAGATCGGCGGAGTACCGATTCAAGGGCGAACGCTCGATCTGCTGCTCGACTACGTTTTTCGGCCGCGGTACCCGGACGCCAGAATCGGCGAGCCGTTCGAGCTCGGCTACAACATGGAGGCGATCCGCGTCCGGCCGGAACGCGTCGACATCAACATCAAAAACTACAAGTAACGCGCTACGATCCGGTTGGCGGCCTCTTTTCCGGAGCGCACGCAGTCGGGGATGCCGATGCCCTGGTAGCCGTTCCCGGCCAGATACAGTCCGCCGAGCGCCTCGAGCCGGTCTTCGACGCGGCGCAGGCGTTCCTGATGGCCGAGAGTGTACTGAGCCATCGAAGCCGGCCACCGTCTGACGCGGTGGAAGAGAGGCTCGCGCCGGATGCCCATAATCTCGGCGAGCTCCTCCTGCACCATGGCGACCACGGTCTCGTCGCTCTCTTCAAGAATCGCCGGATCGTCCCGGCCGCCGAGGAAGCAACGCAGGAGGACTCGTTCCGGCGGCACCCGATAGGCAAACTTCGTTCCCACCCAGGTGCAGGCGACCAGACGCCGCCGCTCTTTCTTGGGCACGAGAAAACCGAAGCCGTTGAGTGGATGAGGGAAACGACTGCTGTCGTAGACGAGAGCCACCGTCATCGAGGAGCTGTAGGGAATCTCCCCAAGGCCGGTAGCGAGCTCCCGGTCGACATCCCAAAGCAGCCGCGCCGCCTCGTAGGCCGGACACGCTAAGACCACATCCCGAAACGGAAGCCAGGCTCCGTTCACCCGCAACCGCCACCCGCCGAGAATCCGCTCAAGCGCCTCGACCTGGGCGTAATGCACCTCCACGCGCGGCACAATCGCTTCTGCCAGAGCCTCCACCAACCGGCCGAGGCCCCTTCTTAGAGTCTGAAACAGCGGCAGGGAGCCGCCCTGCGCGGCCATCCTCCGGCGCTCGGCCAACACCCCCCGAGTGAGGCTGCCGTAGCGCGCCTCGAGTTCGACGAACCGGCCTAGAACGCTCGTTACGCTAAGCTCCTCCGGCCTGCCGCCGTAGACCCCCGCCAGCAAAGGCTCAGCGAGATAGTCGACCGCCTCCTGGCCAAAATGTTCCCGCACGAAGTCCGCCACCGTTCGGTCCTGAGGCGAAGCTCCGGCGGCGGGCCGAAACCATTCCAGGCCCATGCGGAGCTTGGTTCGCCAGCCGACTGCCCGCGTGGTGATGAGCGGCAGCACGCGGGTAGGGACCATCAGCATCAACCCGTCGGGCAACGGGACCAGCCGCCCGCCTTTCCACAGATAGGTCAGTCGCAGATGGTCGTTGGAGCCGATCACTTCCGAAGCCAGGCCGAGCTCGCGTATGAGCTCCATCGCCCAGGGCTTGGCCGACAAGAAGCTGTCCGGTCCGCCCTCGATGAGGCAACCATCGACAACTTCCGTGGTGATGACGCCTCCCAGCCGCCCGCGCCGCTCAAACAGCGCGGCTCGAATTCCTGCTTGCGCGAGATACCAGGCCGCCGACAGACCGGAGATGCCGCCGCCGACGATGGCCACCTCAGCCGTCGGCATTCTCCAGCCTCTGGCGGACAAGGTCGGCAAGGGCGGCGATGAATTCCGGGCAGGCGTTCAGCGATTCGGGCCGGCGCAGATCGATTCCGCGTTCGCGCGCGTAGCCTTTGAAAAGGATGTCGACGTCGTAGAGGATCTCCACGTGGTCGGAGACGAATCCGATCGGGGCCAGGATCAGATCCCGAATCCCCTCGGCGGCGTAAGCATCCAGACGAGATTCGACGGTCGGCCCCAGCCAGACGTCGTTGGTCATCCCCTGGCTCTGGTAGGCGAAGTCCCAACGCGGCAGACCGAGCTCGGCCGCCACCAAACGGGCGGTCGTGCGCGCCTCGGCATCGTAGGGATCGCGGTCGGCCAGGATCTTCTCGGGCAGGCTGTGGGCGGTGAACAGAACCAGATCGGCGCCAAGCAGCGGCCGGATGCGCGCGGCGAAGGCCCGGATCAGGCCGGGGTGGTCGTGAAAGCTCTTCGTCCAGATGATCCTCGCCGAATAGTTGAGCGCCTCTTTGGCCTCCTGGGTGCGCCGGAAGTAGAAACCGACGCTCATCTTGGAATACTGGGGCGCCAGCGAAACCGCGACAATCCGCTCGATGCCGTCGGCCTGCATGCGCTCGAGCGCCTCGCGGATGAATGGGCGCCAGTTGCGCATTCCGAAATAGACCGGAATGCCGAGCAGGCGCTCGAGCGCCTCGGCCTGCTCCCGAGTGCGCGCCGTAAGCGGGGAAGCCCCGCCGATCTCCGCGTACCGGTGGGCAACCTCCTGAATGAGTTCGGCAGGGGTTGGCCGGCCGCCGCGGACGTAGCGCAGATACTCGGGGACGTCTTCGATGCGCTCGGGAGCGCCGTGTGCCAGCAACAGAACCGCGTCTTTCATGCCGACTACAAGCGGAACTCCCGGACGAATTCGACCACCGCTTTGACGTTGGCCTGCGGCGTCTCCGGCAGAATGCCGTGCCCGAGGTTGAAGATGTGACCCGGGCGGCTGCCGGTGCGTTTCAACAGCTCGTGGACCCGCATGCGCAGCTCGGGCAGCGGGGCGAACAACACCGCTGGATCCAGGTTGCCCTGGATCGCTGCGCGGTAGCTGATATCCATCCAGGCCTGATCGATGTTGATCCGCCAGTCGACTCCGAGCACGTCGCCGCCGGCCGCATGCAGTTCCCGAAAAAATCCTCCGGTTCCCGTCCCGAAATGAATGACGGGCACGCCGCTCGAACGGATGCGTTCAATGAGCGCGCGCGAGTACGGGGCCACGTACCGGGCGTAGTCATCCGGACCGAGTGCTCCCGCCCAGCTATCGAAGACCTGGATGGCGCGGGCGCCGGCGGTCACCTGTAGCAGGGCGAACGGCCCGAGCACGTCCACCAGCTTGCCCATCAGCCGGCGCCACAGCCCCTCGTCGTTGTACATCATCCGCTTGGTAGTGAGAAAGGTGCGCGAGGCGCCGCCTTCGATCATATAGCTGGCGATGGTGAAGGGCGCGCCCACGAAGCCGATGACGGGAACCCGGCCCGCGAGGGCTCGCGTGACGATCTGGATCGCCTCGCCGACGTAGCCCAGGTCATCGGTGTTGGAGATCGACAGCGCGTCGACGTCTTCGGAGGTCCGGACGGGGTTTTCGATGATCGGCCCCTCGCCGGCGGCAAACCGCAGCTTGAGGCCCATCGGTTCAACCGGCAGCAAAAGGTCGGCGAAAATGATCGCCGCGTCGACGTCGAGATACTCCACGGGCTGGAGCGTCACCGTGGCCGCCAGATCGGGGCGCTTGCAGATCTCCAGGATCCCGTGTCGGGCCCGGATCTCCCGATACTGTTTCAGGTACCGGCCGGCCTGTCGCATGAACCAGACGGGCCGGACATCGGTCGGCCGACGGCGGCAGGCATCGAGAAAGCGAGAGGTCATTGGAGCCATGCGCATGCCACTTCCATCTTCTCTTCGCAAAAGTACACGCGGAAACCCTCCGGCTTGTGCCGGGCCGTCCACTCGCGGCCGCGGATAAAGAACGGTTTCGTCCAGGCCTCGCTGTCGATCGTCTTCGGCGCAATGACCGAGACCGAGACCGCGGCGGTGGCGGGATAGCCGGTGCGGGGGTCGAAAATGTGGGTGTATCGCTTGCCCCCCGCCACAAAGAATTTTTCATAGCTGCCCGAGGTGGACATCGATTCGTTGCGGAGAATGGTCTCCTCGATCGTCCGCCCGGCCGATTTCGGATGGCGAATCTTGACCTTCCAGCCCGGCTGTTCGGGCGGAGCCCCGAGCGCGTAGATGCTGCTGCCCCCGGCTGAGATGAGCGCCTTTTCCACGCCGGCGGCTTTGAGGATCGCCACGACCCGGTCCACAGCGTAGCCTTTCCCGATGCCGCCGGGGTCGATCTCCATGCCCGGCTTGGCGAAGCGCACCGTCCGGGAGACCGGATCGAGAATCAACCCCTCGAAGCCCACTTTCGCCAGGGCGGCCCGGATCTCGGCGCGATGCGGGAGGCGGCCGTAGCCCTTGTAAAAGCCCCAGGTCTTCACCAGCGGGGCCACTGTGATGTCGAAGGCGCCGCCGCTTCGGCGGCTGTAGTCGATGCAGGAGGCCAAAAGTTGGAAAAGCTCTTCGCTGACCGGGACCGCACCTCTGCCCGCCTCGCGATTCACTCGGCTCCATTCGCTGTCTTTCTTGTAATGGGACAGCAGCGAGTCCAGCCGACGCACTTCTTCAAAGGCCTCTTCCGTGGCGCTTTCCAGCCTGGCGCGGTCTTCGCCGTAAGCCACGATGGTGAAGGTCGTGCCCATGGCGTCGAGACTGGAAGAGATTCGGAGCCAGTCGGAGCCCAGGAGCGGAGCCAGCAAGAATAAAGCGACGGGAAGCCGTTTCATGCGCGCCCGCCGCCTCCTTTGGCCTCCGCACTCGACTCCTGCCGCGGCCGCCCCCTGCGCATCCGAACTAGCAGCCGTTTCAGACGTTCCGGCGAGTCCACCGCCAAGTCCGAGGCGAATCGCAATTCCGGCAGACGCCGTCGCTGAAGCCGCACGGCGAGCAGGCGCCGGATGTGCGCCTTGGCGTGTTCGAGCGCCTTCAGCGCATCGGCGGCCGCCTCCGTCCCAGCGGAAAAGCTCAGCCGCACTTCAGCCAGGCGGAGATCCGGCGCCAGAAGCACCTCCGTCACCGCCGCGCCGAGGACGCGGGGATCGGCCAGCTCGTAGTTGATGATCTCATCGAGCTCCTCGCGAAGCAGCTCGGCGAGGCGTTCGCTCCGGTGCGGATCCATGGCGCAGCCGTCAGTCCAGCCACTCCACGACCGTATCGACCAGTAGGGGCCCGAGCGCGTCGCAGGCTTCCTTTTCCACCGATTGCAACGTCTTTTCGGCAATCGCCCGGCTGCTGGCCACGGTCACAGCGGCCAAAAGCCCCCGCTGCCAGAGATCCTGATAGGCGATCTCCGCCACCGCGACGTTGTAACGGTTCCGCAGGCGCTCTTTCAGGCTTTGGACGACGTGCCGCTTGTCCTTGAGCGAGTGAGAATGGTCGAGCCGCATCTCCAAGGTGATCACACCGATCGATGGCATGGTTTGGCTCCGTTCGAGGGTGCCCGCCCGCCTTTAACAGGCCGCTGAAATTTGCCCTCTGAATTTCTGTTTGAGCTTCTCTGAGGCTGTTTTTGGAGCCTGAAATCGTGTGCCGGCACCCCACCGCCGCCCCGGTTCCGGCCCTGCCGGGCCGTTCCGGGGCG
>Ga0308392_1000087_pt1 | contig 33796 bp, 34 predicted proteins | sample Hotspr20Samplem2_FD_202361 | JGI IMG/M metagenome (GOLD analysis project Ga0308392, IMG submission 202361) | Hot spring phototrophic mat microbial communities from Octopus Spring, Yellowstone National Park, Wyoming, United States - 20050624_m2 ... | reverse complement strand
AGCCCGGATTCGCGCGATCATACGCTGATTCGTCACGTCTTCAATCGTTCCAATTGGGTGCTTCACGAATGCCGGACGGTTGAGGAGGGCCTTCGATTTCTGGCCCACCATCCCGTGCCCGTGGTCATCACGGAGGAGCGTTTAGGTTCCGCCGACTGGAAAGCGATTCTGTCGGCCGTAAGCAATTCGGCGAGGCCGCCGAAGGTGATCGTGACCAGCCATCACGCCGAGCCGTCGCTTTGGGCCGAGGTAATTAACCTGGGCGGCTACGATGTGCTGGCCAAGCCCTGGAACGAGCGGGAGCTGTTTCACGCCATCAGCCAGGCATGGCTGGCCTGGAAGCACGAAGCGGAACGGCCGGCGCGAATTGCTGCGCAGCCGCCGCAGTACCGGCGTGCCTCCGTCTGATGCGGCGCCGGCGTCGCCTCAAGCCAGCGTGAGCCAGGCGTAGTAGAGCATCATACAGATCGTCAGAATCGAGGCCACCCAGAGGCCCAGGGTGCCCCAGGGGCGAGGCAAAACCTCCTGTGGAAGCCGGCGGTAGCGCATGTAGAGCGCGCCGATGGCGATCACCGGCAGCATCAAGGCCTGCGCCACGCCCCCAACTTTGACCATCGTCACCGGCGATTCAAAGATTAGAAACAGTCCGGCGCCGACCACGGTGAGGGCCCACACCAGGCGCCGGCGGTAGCGTAGCCGCGCCGCATAATCGTCGGGGCGAAACAGCCCGAGCAGCCGGCATAGATCGGCGCCCACGCGCGATTCGGCGGCCGTCGCGGCAAAGATGGTGCCGTAGAGCGTGACCATCGCCCCCGGGTAGAACAGATAGATGGCCCAGGGTCCGAGCGTTTCCGTGTACATGCTTGACAGACGGGGAATCATTTCGGTGGCGTTGGGCACCAGGCCGCGCTTGTGGAGGATGCCGGCGCCGAGCAGGTAGAAGGCGATGGTGGCGAACGTGTAGATCACCATCGAGGCCAGAATGTCGACATGCATGACCCGGATCCAGCCGAGCGCGCGGGCGCGCCAGGCCGGGGTGGGCTCCCGTTTTCCGGTGAAGCGCGCGTAGCCCTTCTCCACGCACCAGTACGGGTACATGAACAGCTCGGAGGCGCCCACGCCGGTGATGCCGAAGACGGCCACGGCGCTCGCCAGTCCGCCGGCCGGCATCTCGAATTTCAAGCCTTCGGCCAGCTCCGCCCAGGAGAAGTCCTCCGGCCGGCGCGTCAGCAGGATGGCGCACAGGACGGTCAGCATGGTGAAAAGAACCACCTTGACGAGGGCGAGCTTTTCGATGCGCTCGTAGCCGCCGCCGAGCAACAGGGCCAGCGTCAAGGCGAGCAGGCCGAGCACCCATGCCGTGACCGGCACGGCCGGAAAGATCTGGTGGAGCGCCTGAGCCACCCCCCCGTACATGGCGCCCACCTGGAAGCGGGTCATCATGATCATCAGCACCCAGCCCCAGACGATCCAGTTCACCTTCCAGCGCGGACCGGGCACGTGATTGAAGCCCTCTAGACCCGTGGCGCCGGTGGCAATGCTGTGGCGGCCGATCTCGGCCTGGATGGCGGGCTTGAGCGCGCAACTGAGCAGGATCACCCAAAGGGCCGCATAACCGACCTCGGCGCCGAGCGTCGTGGTGGCGATCAGCTCGCCCGAGCCGACAATCGAGGCCGCCAGAATCATGCCCGGCCCGATGCGGCGCAGGATCTGCCAAAGGGTGCGCGGAGGATCGGAGACGTCGGCCACGTGAAAGCTGTAGGGATCCTTCAAGGGAGACCGGACAGTCTCGGCGGCAGGCATCAGGTCACTCAAACACCGGGGAGCATGGGCTTCGGCTCATTTTATCGTAGTGCGCTTCGGAGCGGGCTCGGGCCTTGGGGGCGAGCGGGCGATGCTCAGCGGATCGGAACGGCGTTCCGCCGAACGTAGTCGTCGATCTGGGAGGGTCGCGGTCCGATGTAATGAAACACCTCGGCATAGCGCAGCCCGTGTCGCCGTCCGATCTCCTCCTCATCCTTGAGCAGGAAGTGGCGGATGTACTCTCGGTTGGCCGTGCGGTCGTCGTCGCCCAGGATGGGTAGGCGGAGACCTTTCTCCGCCAGCCGGGCGCGCAAGCGAGCGCCGTTGTCGCCGCCCGGCCCCTGTGCCTTGTTCACCGCGATGGCGTCGATCTTCTCCTCGATCGTCTCCGAGATGTCGACGATACGATTGATAAGCTGCGGCCCGCGGGCATAGTAATACTTCTCGGTGACGCTCTTGGGTTTGAGCCCCGCGGCGAAATGCTCCGGATAGTCCTTGTCCATGCCGGCCATCCAACAGGCGCTCTCCAGCGCCATCGCCGTAACGTAATGGTCCGGGTTTTCCTCGTAGTGGCCCCAGGGATCGTAGGAGATGATCGTATCGATCTGGAGGAGCCGGATGAGGAAGATGAAGCGGCAGCGCAACTCGACCGGCGAGACGTCGTCCATTCGGTGGTTGTTGTAGTTGAGGTCGAAGACGCCTTTGAAGCCCATCACGCGCGCCAGCTCCTGGTTGTCCCGTTCGTTGGCGAGCACCGTCTCTCCGACCGTTCCGGGACCGGCCATGTCGTCATTGGTGACCCGGATGAGATAGCCGGTGTAGCCCTCCTTGAGGAGCTTAGCGACCGTGCCGGCGGCAAACAGCGGGATGTCGTCGGCGTGCGGCTGCACGGCCGCGAGCACCTTGCCCTGGTGCGGTTTTCCCGGCTGGAAGCGTTCGATGACCAGCTCGTCGCCGCCCGAGGTGCCGAGCAGGGTGCGAGCCGGCCGCATCTGGTAGGCCGCCCCGGCGGCGGCCCAGGAACCGGTGGTGAAAAAGTCTCGTCTGCGCATGCCAGGTGTCCCTCTTCGGCGCCAGCATAGCAGGCGAGCCGTCAGCGCAGATAGAAGAGGCTGAGCCGTGGAAGGCCGGCGGCTTCGAGCAGGCGGCGCTCCAGGTACTGCTTTTCGAGCAGGGCGAGCTGGGCCGCGGTCATCTTCGAGCGCCAGGGGCGGAGCTCAGTCTCCAGGCGCCGCCGGGCCTCGAACAGCTCCTCTTCGGATTGCGCTGCGCGGGCGATCGCCGCCATCTTCTCTTCGAGTGCGGTGAGGCGCTGCTCGAGCTGTTCGAGGTCCCGGTAGTGTGTCTCGATCTCGGCGAGGATCCGCTCGAGCGCCTCGGCCACGACGCGGTAAGCCGGGTTCGGGTGTTCGTCGAGCACCCGGCGGCCCTCTTCAAGATACCGGCGAACCTCCTCGAGCGTGAACGGCGCGGCGGACCGCTCGGCCGGCTGCGCCAGGGTCTGCCCGGCCATGGCTTCCGCCTCTTCCAGAACCGCTTGGGCGCAGTAGGCGAGCGAATTGATCTGGCGAAACTTGGATCGCCGGCTGCGCCATTTCTCGAACGCCGCGTCGATGCCTCGCAGAACCGCCTCGAGCGGGATTCCGGCATTCTTCCAACTCTCCACCAGCGCCCAGTCGAGCGGAGAGAGCAGAAACAGGCCCGTGCCGCGCGCCTTCTGAAAATGCTCTTCGACCTCGGTGAAATAGTTGAAGTAGTTCAGCCGCCAGTCGCCTTCGGCGCCGCTCACTGCCGACGATTTCGCTCCCAGATGAGTTGGAGGCCGCGGAGGGTGAGGTCGGGATCGGCCTGCTTGAGATAGCGCGAGCCCTCGACGATCAGCTCGGCCTGGCCGCCCGTGGCAATGAAGCGGGTTTCGGAGCCGAGCTCGGCGGCCAGACGCTCGATGAGCCCGTCGATCATGCTCGTCAGGCCGTAGTAGAGCCCGCTTTGGATGCTGCCGACCGTGTTGGTGCCGATGAGACGGCCCGGATCCCGGAAGTCGACCATAGGCAGGCGGGCAGTTTTGGCGAACAGAGCTTGGATGGAGATGCCGATACCGGGGCAGATGATGCCGCCCAGATACTCGCCGTGCGAGGAGACCGCATCGAAGGTGATGGCGGTCCCCAGGTCGACTACCACGCACGGCCCGCCGAGATCATGGAAGGCGGCGACGCTGTTCACGATACGGTCGGCGCCCACTTCGCGCGGATTGTCGTAGCGGATCGACAGACCGGTGTCGGTGTCCGAAGTGACGAAAAGCGGCTCGCGATGGAAATACTGGCGCGACATCTCCGAAAGCGAAGCGTCCAGCGGGGGGACGACACTCGAGATGATTACGCCGTCGATGATGGAGAAATCGAGCCCGGCGAGCGAGAAAAGGTTGCGCAGCAAGATGCCCCACTCGTCAGCGGTCTGCTCGTGCACGGTGCGGAGCCGCCAGCGGCTGACGAGGACGCCGTTGCGGAAGACGCCGATGGTGATGTTGGTGTTGCCCGCGTCGAGGGCCAGCAGCATAACAGAATCAGTGTAGGCTAGCGGCCCGCCTCGACGAGCTCGACGTAGCCTTTGCGGCCGAGGAAGCGGAAATAGCCCAGGAAATCGAAGTCGTCCGGGCCGAGCTCCAGCCGCGTCAGCCGGACGGCCTCGGCCAGAGTGCGCTTGCCGTCGCACCAGTACAAGGCCGTGGCAAGGCGAGTATCCCAGGCGCCGGAAGGCCAGCCCTCGCGTTCCGGCACCGGCAGATCATCGAGGGGGAGAGTGCCCGGGCGCTTGCGCTTGACGATGATGCGTTCGGCGCTGGCGAGCTTCGGATCGGGCGGAGGGGAGATCGCCTTGATGGCGCCGAGGCCGAGCGCAGCGGCTCGGTCTTGGGCAACTCGTTCCAGCCGGGCCGCCTGCTCGCGCCGAAAGCTCTCGAGAGCTGCGACCAGCGGGGTGAGGTCCAGCCGGGGCGCCAGGCGCCGGACGGATCCTACGGCCTCGATCTGCCGGTCCACGGTATAGGCCAGCAGCTCCCGGCCGTCGTAAAGCGCCCGGCCGATCGCCTCGCGGCCGGAGGCGGCCAGGATGCGCTCGAGCGCCGAATCGACCGCGGCGAGCGACCGGCGGTAGCCGCGCGCCAGCGCCAGCTCGGCCAGCCAGCGCGCGTCCGCCTCGTCGACCGATGCAAGAAAGTAGACGAATGCCGCCGTCAGAACACTCAAATCGCGCAAAGAGCGCAAATCGACGTCGTCAGGGGTGTCCTCGCTGTTGTGATGCGTATGCACGCCGCTCGAGGCATAGGGCCAGACCGTCGGCACACCGATGGTCGGATCGGCCAGAAACGTGTCCGTGCCCATCATGTAGCGGGCCTCGTGGAAGGGGCGCGGAGGATCGAGCCGGGAGAAGTAGGCCTGAGCCAGCCGCATGGTGAAGGCATCGACAAACGAACTGGCCACGTGAGGGTTCAGGTAGAACGTGTATTCGGTTCCAGCCAGATGGTAGAAGCCGGCGGGCGTGTCGACGCAAATGGCGGCGATCGTGTTCCGAATGCGCTCCGGGTTGGCGACGACGTAATGCATCGAGCCGTAGACCTCGCCCATGGCCAGCAGCCGGATCGATCGGCGAGGCCGGGGGAGCTTGCCGGTCTCAACGAGGCGATGGAGAAGAATCATGGCCTCGGCCATCGCTGCGACGCCGGTGGCGTTGTCCTGCGCGCCTTGTTCGGCCGTGTGCCCGAGCATCAACACCTCCTCATCGCCCGGGGCGCCCTTGAGCAACGCGGTGGCGTAGGCGTAGCTGCCTTCCCAGTAACGGCTGTCCACCGTGGCGCGCAGGCGGACTCGCCGGCCCTCGGCCAAGAGCGAGCGCAACCAGGCGCCCTGACGCGGGGTGACGGTGAAGCCGGGCAGGGGCGAATCGTTCTTGGTGACGCCCCAGCCGCGGTCGCCCCAAGAGTTAACCCAGTCGTAGGCGTCGACCAGATCCGGGTTCTCGGTGTCGCTGCTTAAGACGGCCGCCACGCCCTTTCGCGCCAGCAGCCATTTGATGGCCGAGGGCCGGCGGCTGGTCAGGACGATCTTGCCGGCCAGATCCATTCGCTCGATCTCGGCCTGTCGGCCGGGACCGATGTCGACGAGTTCCGCGGTGATGCCCTCGGGCGGGGTGGGGCCGCTCCACATCACGAGGGAGGCAGGAACGGCGTGGTAGTCGGCCAGAAGGCGGTACTCCGGCTCGACGAGCTCCAGCCGGGCGGCGCGAACGTCCCAGGCGAGCGGCATCGTCCAAAAGCCCACCTGCGTGCTGCCGTCGGCAGGCGGGTGGATGACGCGAGCCTCGCTCAGGCCGGCCTTCTCCAGCTCGCCGGCGACGTATTGAGCCGCTCGGGGTCGTCCTTGAGCACGATACGCGCGAGCGCTCCGCCGTCGGTGAGGACGGTAAGCTCCAGCCGGTCGTTTTCGAGAACAAGCGCCGGACGGCCTTCGAAATCGATTCTCCGCTGGGCGGACAGGCCGGCGGCAAATAGCGGCAGCAAGATCAGGGCAGAAAGGCGGCGCATACCGGTTTTACTCGAGCATGAGCGTGGCCACGTTGCGGACCAGGTCGATGTCGACTCCCGAGCCCTCGCCGTGAGGATAGACCTCGAGCGTCTTCGGCGGCGCCTCCGGAGCGAGCAAACGCGCCTTTTCGAACTTGTCGAGCAGGTGAACGGTGACATGCTCCACCGGGTAGTCGGCGTAGTTCACCAAGTGCAGCACGACCGGACGCCCGCCGGGCGCGGCCACGAGCTCGGAACGCATGCTGGAGACGTTGAAGAGCCGCACGCCGAGATTCTCGCGACCGACCATGGAGTTCACGCCCCGCCAGATGTCGTCCAGTCGAGCCACTTCGTTCTTGTCGACGCTCATCTGGCCGGGCTGGATCGGGGGGAATTTCCAGCCGGGCGGCGCCGACAACAGCGACGCGCCGCTGCGGGTGAAGCGGCGCAGGATCTCTTTCTGCTCCGGTTCCAGTGCGGCCGGATCGACGCTCACGGCCATCCTGGCGCCTGCGATCGCCTCGTCGCTCAGGCGGCGGATCGGGATCGAGCGCAGCGGCGTGTGGCGGGCGGAGACCATGTCCAGGATGCCGTTGGAGAGCAGTGCGCCGCTTTGAACGTCGTGGATGATCGCAAGACCGCCGTAAGGGCGGTATTCGCGCCAGGCGCGGTGTTGCTGCCAGTAGGCCAGGTGCCGGCCGATGCGCCGCCAGTCCTCGATCGCCGCGGCGTCACCTCGGGCGAGCCTCGCCGCGAAGTCGTCATCGAAGGCGACGATCCACCGTCCGCCGACCATCGCCGCATCGGCGATCGCCTGAAGGTAGCGGCTCAGCGGAATCACCGTTCCGGCGGGCGGGAGGTTACCAAGCCAGATCTCGGCTTCGGTCATCGCGCGAAGGAAGCGCAGGAATCCCGTGTTGGTGTCGATCCACGGGCTGCCCGTTGGGGCGGCCTTTGCCGAGCCGTCGTCGGCGAGGTTGATGCCGGGCCAGACGCCCTGAAACGTGCCCAGGATGGCGTCGGCGCTCTCCAGCCGCATCGAGGTGCGGGGCACGAGCTCCACGACGATGCGGTCGGCGCGAGCAGCGACTTTCCGAGCCTCATCGAGCGCTCCGCGCGGGAAGTCGCCCTCGTAGACGACGCCGGTAAAGTCCAACTCCACGGCCTCGGCGGTGGCCGCGACCGGATCGGTCTCTTCCCCGATGACGCCTAGCGTGGCCACGCCGGCGATGCGAGCCTGACGGTTGAACCGGGCATCCCAGGCGGGCCGCTCCACGAGCAGGCAGTTGACCGGCGTGCCGGCGAGCAGCTCGAGCGTGGCGGGATCAGACCAGGGCCAGCGCGCGGGCACCCAGTCGGCCGCGGCGGCCACCAGGAGCAGGGCGAACAACATACCCACACTGTAGCGGAACGTCTTCGATCCCGGCAGCGGCGGCAATGCCGTCAGATGACGAGCGCTCCGGAGAGGTTTGGCCGAGCCGACGGGTGGGCGGCAGCCGTACGGATATGCAGACCGCAAGCGGTTCAAAAAAGCAGTCGGGTCGGCTTGGATTTTCCGGATGAGCGGCGCCGGGGATGTCATAATGCGGATTAACCCGAATGAGCCTCCTGCTGCGCAATGGCGTTTTGATCGACGGTGCGGGTCGCAACGGCCGGCGCGGCGACGTGCTCGTTGTCGGCGAGGGCATCGCCGAGGTCGGCCTGTTCCGGCCTCCCGAGGATGTCCAGGTGATCGACTGCACGGGGCTGGTCGTGAGCCCGGGCTTCATCGATGCGCACAGCCACTCCGATCTCCAGGTGCTCGAAGACCGCCGAGAGAAGGTGCATCAGGGCGTGACCACCGAGGTGGTGGGCAACTGCGGCTTCTCGCCTTACCCGGCGCCCGAAGATCCGCGGCCGTTGCGCGCCTTCGCCAACGGCATCTTCTGCGGCGACGAGAACTGGGGTTGGCCGTCGGCGAAAGCGTATCTGGAAGCCGCGGCGCGGAGTCCGGTGGTGAACGTCGCCTCGCTCGTGGGGCACGGCAGCCTGCGCATCGCGGTGGCAGGGCACCGCCTCGGGCCGCTCACCGCGCGAGAGATGGACCGGCTGGAGGGGCTGCTTGAGGAGGCGCTGGCCGGCGGCGCCTGCGGCCTCTCGACGGGCCTGATGTACGCGCCCGGCTCGAGCGCGCCGGCGGAGGAGCTGGAGCGGCTGTGCCGCATCGTCGCCCGGCACGAGAAGATCTACGCGACGCACATGCGCAGCTACGCCTCGGGCCTGCTTGCGGCGATCGACGAGCAGCTCGAGCTCGCCCGGCGCACCGGTTGCCGGCTCCAGATCTCCCACTTCCAAGCGGCTGCGCGGGCCAACTGGCATCTCCAGAGGCGGGCGCTCGACCGCATCGAGCAGGCCGAGCGGGAGGGTCTGGATGTGGCCTTCGATTGCTATCCCTACGTGGCCGGCAGCACCGTGCTGACGCAGATCCTGCCGCAATGGGCGCTCGAGGGCGGTCCAGAGGCCCTCCTGGCGCGGCTGGCGGATCCGGATGAGCGGGCGAGCATCGAACACCAGATCGAGTCCGCCTTCGATTGGCGCTGGACCGATATCTATATCTCGGCCGTGGGCTCGCCGCGCAATCAGGCGGCGGTGGGCCGGAACCTGGCCGAGCTCGCCGACGAGCGCGGGCGCAAACCGGTGGAGGTGATCACCGGCCTGCTTTCGGAGGAGCGCGGCCAGGTGAACATCATCGCCTTCAACCAGAGCGAGGAGAACCTGCGCGAGACGCTGACGCATCCGCTGTCGCTTGTGGCGAGCGACGGCTTTTACGTGCGCGGGCGGCCTCACCCGCGCCTGTACGGGACCTTTCCGCTGTGGTTGGGAAGCTTCGTGCGCGAGCGGCGCTGGCTGAGCCTGCCGGAGGCGATCGCCAAGATCACCTGGCGGCCGGCGGAGCGTTTCGGGCTGAGACAGCGCGGGCGGCTCGAGCCGGGCTACCTGGCCGATCTCACCGTGTTCGATCCGCAGACGGTCGCCGGCCCGGCGAGCTACGAAGAGCCGGAGCGGCCGCCCGTCGGCATCCGCTATGTGATCCGCAACGGGAAGCTACAGTGGAGCGCGTCCTAGGCCTCGGCTTGAAAGAGCTCACCGGTTGGGGATTCGCGCGATGGCGTCGATCTCCACCTTGATGCCTCCCCAAAGCACGGACTGCACCGTGGTGCGAGCCGGGCGAATGCCCTGAAAGAACTCGGCGTAAACGCGGTTGAAGGCGTCAAAGTCGGCGATGTCGCGCAGATGGCAGGTGCACTTGACGACGTCTTCGAAGGTGCAGCCGGCCGCCTCCAGAATCTTGCCGATGTGCTCGAGCGTCAGCCGCGTCTGGTCTTCGATGGTGCCCTCGACCACCTGGCCGGTCCTCAGATCGAGCGGGCCCTGACCGCTGATGAACAGCCATCCGTCAATCGCTACGCCTGCCGAATAGGCGCCTGTAGAAACCGTCTTGTCAGGATGCTTGATCTCGACTTTCGCCATGACGAGGATTTTCGCCCAGGCGCGGTGCGGGCGGCAACCGGCGCCGGCTAGATTGTAAGGGTGCCCGATAGATTCCTCATCGACGGCATCGTTGCCGTCGTGCCGACCCCGTTCACCTCCGAGGAGGCCGTGGACTGGGCTGCGATCGGCGGCTTAATCGACTTCGCGTGCGCCTGCGGCGCCTGCGCCGTTTGCCTGCCGGCCTACGGCAGCGAGTTCTACAAGCTCTCCGAGGCCGAACGACTGCGGCTGGTGAGCGAGGCCGTCGAAGTCGCCCGCGGCCGAATACCCGTTGTCGCGCAGGTCAACCACCCCTCGGCGCTTCGAGCCGTCGAGGCGGCCCGGGCGTGCGAGGACGTCGGAGCGGCGGCGATCTCCACGGCCGTGCCTCGGCTGTTTCCCCTGGGTGAGGCGGATCTGATGCGGTACTTCTCGCGGCTGCTTGAAGCCATCCGCCTCCCGCTTCTTGTTCAGGACTTCAACCCCGGCGGGCCGACCGTGCGGGCCGAGTTCGTCGGCGAGCTCCATCGCCGCTATCCGCACTTCCGCTACGTCAAGCTGGAAGAGCCGCGGATGGCGGCGAAGGTCGCGAGAATTCGGGAGGAGACCTCCGACGGCGTAGGGGTGCTCACGGGCTGGGGCGGCATGTATCTCTTGGAGCTGGCCGAGACCGGAATCGCCGGCGCGATGCCGGGCCTGGCGCTGACCGATCTGCTCGACCGGGTCTTCCGCCTGGCGCGAACCGGCCGGAAGGCGGAGGCGGCCGAGATCTTCGAAGGCGTGCTGCCGCAGATCGTCTTCAGCTTGCAGAACCTTGAGCTGTATCATCACGCCGAAAAGTCGCTGCTCCGGGCGCGCGGAGTGCTCGTCGAGACGCACGTACGCGAAGCCCGACTCGAGCTGGACCCGGGCGAGCGGGCGCACCTGGAGTTTTTGAACAGCCGGATTCTGGCGCTGCTCGAACGGCTGGGGCTCCCGCGGAATCCGGCCGCAGCCTAGGCCGGCTCGCGCCGTTTGCGCTCGGCCTTCAAAAATTCCAGGACGAAGTTGTCCCGGCGCGCGCGGACCTCTTCGGGATCGCGTTTAGACCAATCGTAGAAGCCCTTGCCGGTCTTGACGCCGAGCTCTCCCCGTTCGACCATCTGGCGCATCAGGCGCGGCGCGCCGGGCTCGTTGTTGAGGTCGCGCGTGACGTAGTCGACCACCCGGATGCCCAAATCCAAGCCGACCATATCCTGATGTTCGAGGATGCCGTAGACCGGCAGGCGGAGGCCGAAACCGGTGCGCGCCGCCAGATCGACGGCCTCGGCGTCGGCGATGCCGCGCTCGACGATGTTGACCGCTTCGCGCACGAGCGCCATCTGGAGGCGATTGCCGAGCTGACCGGGCGTGTCCTTGTTGACCACCACCGGGACCTTGCCGCAATGCTCGAGCAGGCGGCGGATCTCCTCGACCAGCTCCGGCGCGGTCCGCTCGCCCTTGACGATCTCGACCAGAGGCATCAGGTGCGGCGGGTTCCAGAAGTGCGTGGTAAGGACGCGTTCCGGGCGGCGGCAGCGGGAGGCGATGGCGGTAATGCTCAAGCCCGAGGTGTTGCTGGCGAGCGCGGCGTCCGCCGGAGCGACGGCGTCCATCCGCTCGAAGACCTCCTGCTTGTACTCCATCGTCTCCGGGCCGCTCTCGACGACGAGGGCGGCGCCGGCGACGGCGGCCTCGAAGTCGGCGGAAGCGGCCAGTAGCTCGCGGGCGCGGCGCGCCGCCTGCGGTGAGGCCAGCTCGTGTCTCTCCAGCAGATCGATCTGGGCCAGCGCCTTGGCGAGGCCCGCTCGAGCGGTCTCCTCGCGGCGGCTCAGCAGCGTCGTGCGCAAACCGCCCAGGGCGAGCGTGACCGCGATGCCGGGCCCCATCATGCCCGTGCCGATGACGGCGGCGGACTCAAACCGGGTGGGATTCATGACCTACTTGAGCTCGATGGTCAGGGTGCGATAGGGCTTCGATCCGACGTTGATCAGCACCGGCGCGTCTTCGCCGCGGTCATGCCAAATCACTTCGCCGGCCTTGCGCTCCCGGACGGTCTTTTCACCGGTCTTCGAGTCGATGCGCTCGTAGCGGCAATCCTCAAGAAAGACGATCACCTGGTCGGTGGGCCGGATGTAGCGATCGCGAGGAACGCCCGGCAGATAGGTGACCTCGGTGACGCGAACGCGCGCATTTTCCAAAAGGACGCGGCGGGGCAACGGGGCCCAGCCGGCGCTCCAGACAGCCAAGAGCGTCAGGGCGCTCGAGGCGGCGGCAGTGAACAGAAGCAGTTTCCTCATCTTCAGACTCCGGTAAGTTCCTGACGATACCACAGCCGGAGGCGGCGGTCCGGCCGGCGCGCCGAAACACACTTGTCACTCTGATATTGCTTGCCGGCCCGCCGGGGGATTGCGAGAATGTTATCTCTTGCGCACCGATCGCGAGGCGAGAGGATCAAGGCGATGGATCTGCGAGTCTTGGCGTTCGTTCTGGCTGGAGGCAAAGGCACGCGCCTGTATCCGCTGACCAAGGAGCGGGCCAAGCCGGCCGTGCCGTTCGGCGGCCGGTACCGCATCATCGATTTCGTTCTAAGCAACCTGGTCAACTCGGGCATCTATTCCATCTACGTGCTGATTCAGTTCAAGAGTCAGTCACTGTTACAGCACATTCGGGACGGTTGGGAAGCAAGCGGCATCCTCAAGCACCACTTCATCATTCCCGTGCCCGCACAGATGCGCTCGGCTGACGAGACCTGGTACCGGGGAACGGCCGACGCCATCTGGCAAAACATCAATCTGATCGAGCAGGCCGACCCGCACGTGGTGGCCATCTTCGGCGCCGACCACATCTACCGAATGAACATCCGGCAGATGATCGAGTTTCACGAGCAGAAGCGCGCCGACGCGACCGTGGCGGCCGTTCCGGTGCCGCGCGAAGAGGCGCGGCAGTTCGGCGTGATTGAGGCCGCGCGCGACGGCCGGATCGTCGGCTTTCACGAGAAGCGGGCCGACGCCCCGGCCATGCCGTCGGATCCGACGCGGGTCTACGCCTCGATGGGCAACTATATCTTTTCCACCCACGCGCTGCTTGAAGAGCTGCGCCGGGATGCCGAGGATCCCGACAGCACTCATGATTTCGGGCGGGACATTCTGCCGTCGATGGTCCGCCGCTCGAGGGTTTTCTCCTACGATTTCCAGATGAACCGCATACCGGGCGATCCGCCGGAGGCGACGCCGTACTGGCGGGACGTGGGCACCATCGACGCCTACTATGAGGCGAGCATGGACCTGCGGGCGATCTCGCCTGCGCTCAACCTCTACAACAAGAACTGGCCGCTCATCACCGCGGGCTACTTCGACCCTCCGGCGAAGTTCAGCTTCGACGACGAGGGGCGCCGGGGCCACGCCGTCGATTCCATCGTCGCGGGCGGATCGATCCTCTCCGGCGGCGTGGTGCGCAATTCGGTGATCGGGCGCGGCTGCCGCATCCACACCGGCGCCGAGGTGGACGAGTCGATCCTGTTTGACAACTGCGACATCGGGCGTCACGCCAAGGTGCGCCGGGCGATCCTGGACAAGAACGTCCAAATCCCGCCGGGCGAGATGATCGGCTACGACTTGGAGAAAGACCGCAAGCGGTTTCACGTTACCGAAAGTGGGATCGTGGTGATCGAGGGCAAGCGCTCGCGCGTGGAGATCGCGACGCTTCAGGTCTGAGGAGACGGCTCAGGCGCCGGCCAGCGCGAAGGCTTCCTGGAGCATGGGCACGACCACGATGCCGCTATCGGTGACGTGGTAGCCCTTGGCCCGATCCTCTTCGGGGTTGAAGCCGATGACGCTGCCTTCGGGCACGACGGCGCCGGTGTCGATGATGGCGCGGCGAATACGGGAATAACGGCCGATTTGCGCCCCGTCGAGCAGGATCGAATCCTGGATGTCGCACCAACTGTTGACGCGGACGTGCGGACTGAGCACGCACCGGACGACCCGACCGCCGGAGACGATGCAGCCCGGCGAGACGATCGAGTCGAGCGCCACGCCCATCCGCCGACCTTCGTAGGCGAAGACGAACTTGGCCGGCGGGCTCTGCTGGGGCCGCGTCCGGATGGGCCAATTGGCGTCATAAAGGTTGAGTTCGGGGGTGATCGAGACCAGATCCATGTTGGCCTCGTAGTAGGCGTCCAGCGTGCCCACGTCGCGCCAGTACTTGGCGGCCTTCATGTTCAGATCGTGAAAGTCGTAGGCGATGACCCGCGCCTGTGTAATGAGCTTCGGAAGCACGTCGTTGCCGAAGTCGTGCGAAGAATCGGGATCGGCGGCGTCCTCGCGCAGCGCTTCGAGCAGCACCCGCGTCTCAAACAGATAGACGCCCATCGAGGCGCTTACCATATCGGGATTGAAGCGCGAGCGGAATGGGTTGCCGTGCTTGGGCTTTTCCTCGAAGCCGACAATCTGATAATGCTCGTCGATATTGACCACGCCAAACCGGTAGGCCTCGCCCGGGTCGATCTGGATGGTGGCCAGCGTGGCGTCGGCGCGGTGGCGGCTGTGCCAGTCGAGCATCTCGCGATAGTCCATCTTGTAGATGTGATCCCCGGAGAGGATCAACACCTGCGAGGGCCGCTCAGCGATGATGCTTTCAATGTTCTGGTAGACGGCGTCGGCCGTGCCGCGGTACCAGTCCTCGTGCACCCGCTTCATCGGCGGGATCACCTCGATAAATTCGCCGAGTTCGGGCGAGAAAATATTCCAGCCGTCTCGGATATGCCGGGTCAACTCGAGCGCTTTGTACTGAGTAAGGACGAAGATGCGGCGAATGTGCGAATTGACGCAGTTGGAGAGGGTAAAGTCGATGATCCGGTACGTGCCGCCGAAGGGTACGGCGGGTTTCGCCAAGTGCCGCGTCAGCGGGTAGAGGCGTTCGCCGGCGCCCCCCGCAAGCAAAATCCCAAGTACGTTTCGCACTGCTCTTCCTCCCAAACTATCACACGCTTGCCCGCTGCCGGAATGGGCGCTTGCCTGGAGGGAGTTCCCGCGAGAGAATATCGGCATGAGTCGCAGGGAGTTTCTCACCGCGGCCGGCGCAGCCCATTTGCCTGCATCGCCCCGACGGCGGCGGCCTAACATCGTGCTTATCCTGGCCGACGATCTGGGTTACGGGGACCTGGGTTGTTACGGCCAGCGCCGGATCGAGACGCCGAATCTGGACCGTCTTGCCGCCGAAGGCGTGCGTTTTACGCAGGCCTACGCGGGCAGCACGGTGTGCGCGCCCTCGCGCTGCGCACTCGAGACGGGACAGCACACGGGCCACGCCCGAGTGCGCGGCAACCGGTACCCCGACCAGCCGCTTGCCGCCGACGAGCTGACCGTCGCCAAGCTGCTCCGGTGGGCCGGCTACCGGACGGGCCTGTTCGGAAAATGGTCTCTTGGCGGCCTGGGGACCACCGGCTATCCACTCCGCCAGGGTTACGAGGAATTCTTCGGCTATTTCAGCCAGACTCATGCCCACAACTACTATCCGGAGCACCTGCTCGACAACGAGCAGGCTTACTTGCTGCGCGGCAATTTCGGCGCAAAACGCACCGAATATGCGCATGATCTTTTCACCGAGCGGGTGCTCCGGTTTCTGGAAAAATCCGACGGGCGGCCCTTTTTTCTGCATCTGGCGTACACGATCCCGCACGCCAACAACGAGTGGGGGCGCGACACGGGCGACGGCATGGAGGTACCCGATTACGGGCCCTACGGCGGGCGCGACTGGCCCCGGCCGGAGAAAGGCTTCGCCGCGATGATCTGGCGCATGGACCGGGACATCGGACGCATCATGGCGAAGCTCGGCGAGCGCGGCCTGGCCGAGAACACGCTGATCTTCTTCTCCAGCGACAACGGCCCGCACCAAGAAGGGGGCCACCGGGCGGACTTTTTCGCCAGCAGCGGGCCGTTGCGCGGCATCAAGCGGGATCTCTACGAGGGCGGCATCCGCGTCCCGATGCTTGCCTGGTGGCCGGGAACGATCCGGCCGGCCCAGGTGAGCGACCACGTCTGGGCCTTCTGGGACTTTCTGGCGACCTGCGCCGAGCTGGCCGGCGTGGCGCCGCCGGCCGGCACGGACGGGATCTCGATCGTGCCGACGCTCACCGGGGGCCGGCAGCCGCAACACGAGTACTTGTACTGGGAATTCCACGAGCGGGGATTCCATCAGGCGGCTCGCCTGGGTCCTTGGAAAGCCGTGCGCTTCGGCCGCCGCCGGCCGATCGAGCTCTACAACCTCGAGGAGGACATCGGCGAGACGCACAACATCGCGGCGCGGCATCCGTCGGTGTTGAGACAGATGGAGGAGATTCTCGAGACCGCGCGAACAGAGTCGCCCGACTGGCCCGTGCGCGAGGAGCCGTCCGGCTGAGGGGCGCCTTTAGAGCAGCCCGTCCCGTCCGGCCGCCTCCAAGCGTTTGACCACTTCGCTCACCTGCTGGGCGCGATGGCGGGGAACGATCAACAAGGCGTCCGGGCTGTCGACCACCACCAGATCCTCGACACCCACGAGAGCCACGAGCTTGCCCGGAACCTCGACGTAGTTGCCGCGCGAGTCCACCGCCAGGGTCTCGGTGCGCAACACGTTCCCCTCGGCGTCCTTGTCCATCACCTCATAGACCGCGTTCCAGCTCCCCAGGTCGTTCCAGCCGATGTCGCCGGCGGCGAGGCCGACGACATTGGAGGCCTTCTCGAGCACGGCGTAGTCGACCGAGATGTTCTCCGCGAGCGGGTAGGCTTCGCACAGTCGGCGGCGGAATTCGCGGCTGCCGAAGGCCGGCAAGGACGCCAGCAACGATGCGGTCTTCGGCAGGTGGCGGCGAAAGGCTTCCAAAAAGACATCGGCGCGCCAAAAGAACATGCCCGAGTTCCAATAAAAGCGGCCCGCCGCCAGGAACTGCCTTGCCGTTTCCAGATCGGGCTTTTCGCGGAACCGAAGCACCGGATAGGGTTCGAGGCTGCCGACGGCGACGCCCTCGGGGAACTCGATGTAGCCGTAGCCGGTCTCAGGCCACCGCGGCGCAATTCCGACGACGACGAGCGAGCGGGATTCGGCGGCGCGATAGGCGGCCTCGACCAGGCGGTGGAAGGCCTCGAGCCGGCCGATGCGGTGGTCGGCAGGGAAGACGCCCAGCACGGCCTCAGAATCAAGCTGGTGGAGGATCTGTGCCGCCAGGCCGAGGCACGGCGCGGTGTTGCACTGGGCGGGCTCGGCCAGGATCTGGGCCCGCGGCACCCCGGGAAGCTGGCGCACGACGTCGCGGCGCAGATGCTCGTTGGTCAGCACCCAGGTCCGCTCCGGCGCCACGACGGGGCGAAGACGCTCGGCGGTCTGTTCGAGAAGCGATTTCTCGTCGAACAGCGCCAGAAGTTGCTTGGGCCTGCGGCGGCGGCTCCGCGGCCAGAAGCGCGTGCCCCGCCCCCCCGCCAAAATGAGAGCGTATCTGCGACTGGCCGCCATCGGCCGTTTCCGGCGGATCGCTTACGGATCGGCGATCTCGTGCGCCCGAATCAGCTTGAAGGTGCGGCGCCAGCGCGTCTTGGTGAAGAAGTTTCGCGCCAGGTCCCGCAGGTGATCGAAGCCGATCGTGGAGCCCACCAGCCGCTCCGTGACCGTTTCATAAGACCAGTAGATGATCAGCGGTTTGCCGATGATGTTCTCCCGCGGCACGAAACCCCAGTAACGGCTGTCGAGCGACGAGTCGCGGTTGTCGCCCATGGCGAAATAGTGGCCGGGAGGCACGACCACCTCGCCGTTCACCACATGGTGCTCGAGCATCTCCCGGGCCTGCTCGTAGAGCCGGCCGTTCGGCTCGCCCGGGAAGTTGTCCCGGTAGGAGTCGATGTAGTCGGTCTTGTGGTACTTATACGGCTCCTCGAGGGGTTTGCCGTTGAGGAAGACCTGCTTGTTGACGATCCGGATCCGGTCGCCGGGCACGCCGATCACACGCTTGACGAAGGTCTGTTGGACATCCACCGGATACCGGAAGACAATGATGTCGCCGCGCCTGACCTGCTGGTAGGGGAGCAGATACCGGCTGATGGGTCCTGCCGGCGCATACGCGAGTTTGTCGACCAACAGATGGTCGCCGATGAGCAACGTGTCCTCCATCGAGCCGGTCGGAATGACGAAAGCCTGCACCAGCGTGGTGGTGCCGAAAAGCAGCAGCAGGATGGTGACCGTCCATTCGGCGATGGTGCCGCGGGACGGTTCCACTTTCTTCGCCGGCTGGCCCGGCTTGGCCGGCGGCGCATCAGCTTTCACCGCGACGTTCTGTTCGCTCACGCTTACCCCCGTACCTCCCCATTGTAAGAAATCGCAGCCCGGCGGCCGCGGCGTTGTCAGCCCTGACCTGCGCTTCGGCGCAGCTCGGCGCCCAAGTCCTGAAGCCGGAAGACTTCAATGACTGAAAGGCACAAATTGACCATACCCAACCCGCTCACGGCGCCGCGGAAATAGGGGTTGACCCAAAGCTCGCGCCAGGCGGGAGAAAGCCAGGACAAGTAGTGGCTGTTCCAGTACGGCGACCAAGGGAAGGCCAGCAGGAAGATGCCGACCTGGAAGCAGAGGATCACCAGCAGCATCCCCACCAGCTTGTGGCGCCAGCTTAGGGGCGCCGCTTCCGAGCTCTTGCCGGTGCCCGGGGCAACCGGAGCCGGCATGTCCTGATCGGCTACTGACATTCGCCCATTCGAGGTTCGCCGAAAAGCGTCCTCTGGTATCCTACCAGCCGCACGGGAGCGAAGCTGGACCGGTGTTGCGGGCTGGGCCCGTGGCGCCGCAACGCGGCCAGGTGTTCCGGCGAGGCGTAACCCTTATTCCGAGATAGTCCATATTGCGGGAAGAGCCGGTCCCAGTCGAGCATGGCCCGGTCGCGCTCCACTTTCGCCAGGATCGAAGCCGCGGCGATCGAGCGGCAGCGCGCATCGCCGCGGATGAGCGCCCTCTGAGCGACCGGAAGGTCGAGCGTGAGCGCATCCACCAGCAGGTAGTCGGCCGGCGGGTCGAGCTGGAGGACAGCCAACTTCATCGCCAGACGCGAGGCCTCGAGAATATTGATGCGGTCGATGGTTTCGGCCTCTACCCACGCGACGGACCAAGCCTCGGCCTCCGCTTTGATCCGGGCGGCCAGCTCCTGGCGGCGCTCCGGGGAAAGCTGCTTGCTGTCGCGAAGGCCGCGGATCGGCCGCTGGGGGCAGAGCACCACCGCGGCGGCATAGACCGGCCCGAACAGACATCCGCGCCCGGCCTCGTCCAAGCCGGCGATGCGGCGATAGCCGCGCGCCCGGGCCGCCGCCTCCCAGTCGGAGCGGCAGCGCTCGGCCGGCCCGCCGGCCGCCCGGATTCGCAGCGCCGGCGACACGCTTACTGGCCCGAGGAGGTCTCGGCGGCAGGCTGCTTTTCGGTCCGCTCCTTCAGCCGCGCCGCCTTACCTCGGAGACCGCGCAGATAGTAGAGCTTGGCGCGCCGGGCCCGGCCGGTCCGCACGACATCGATATGGTCGATCACAGGCGCATGAAGCGGAAAGATGCGCTCTACCCCGTGGCCGAAGCTGATCTTGCGCACGGTGACCGTTTCGGAGATGCCGCGGTTGTTTCGAGCGATCACCACGCCCTCGAAGGCCTGAAGGCGCTCCTTGTCGCCTTCCTTGATCTTGACATGCACGCGGATAGTGTCTCCGGGCCGAAAATCCGGCAGGTCTTTTCGCAGATACTTTTCAGTGGCTTTGTCAATCAACGGATTGCTCATGGTCGTAATTCCTCCGCCAAGGGTCGATGCGGGCCGGCCTGAGCCGGCGCGCGGGCAAGCAGGTCAGGTCTAAGCCGGGCGGTCTTCTCGAGCGCCGCCTGGCGGCGCCAGCGCCGGATCTCGGCATGATTCCCGCTCAAGAGTACGGCCGGCACGCTCCAGCCGCGAAACACCGCCGGCCGCGTGTAGTGCGGGCAATCGAGCAGCAGGCCTCCGGGCGCGGGCGAATCGGTGAAGGATTCGGCGACCACGGAGCGCTGGTTGCCGACCACGCCTGGCACCAAGCGCGCCACCGCATCGATGATGACCGCGGCGGCCAGCTCGCCGCCGCTCAGCACATAATCGCCGATCGAAATCTCCTCGTCGGCCAGATGTTCGGCGACCCGCTCGTCGACGCCCTCATAGCGCCCGCAGATGAGCAAGAGGCCTTCCAGCCGGCTGAATTCCCAGGCCTTGGCTTGATCGAAAAGCCGCCCCTGAGCCGACAGCAGCACGATGCGGCGAGCGGCGGAGCGCTCCGGCCAGATCTCGTCGGCGGCCAGGAAAATGGGCTCCGGCTTGAGCACCATGCCCTCGCCGCCTCCGAACGGGCGGTCGTCCACGGTGCGGTGGCGGTCGAAGGCCCATTGACGCAGATCGTGTACCCGGACCCGAATGCGACCGCTTGAGATGGCACGTCCGACGACGCCGTGTTCAAACGGTCCGCGAAAAAACTCCGGAAAGATCGTCAGAACGTGAAACTCCATCACCTGTTCAACTCTTTCAAGCCGTCCGGAAGCTCGACGACGATCCGTCCGGCAGCCGGGTCCACCTCGCGACAGATCGAGGCGGCGAAGGGGACTAGGATCTCGCCCCCGGCGCCCGTGTCGACCTCCAGCAGAATGCCGCCGGGCAGCTCGATCCACGCGGCCACCCGGCCGATCGGCTCTGCGCCGGCCCGCTCGACGACCTCGCAGCCGATCAGGTCCGCGAGATAGACCTCGCCTGGCGGGGGCGGCAACCGCTCGCTGAGCGGAATCTGCACGTCGGCCCCGCGCCACGGCTCGGCCTGATCGATCGAATCCACACCCTCGAATTTGAATATCAGCCGCCCGCCTTGGCCGCGGACCCGCTCCAGCCTGAAGCGGCACGGATCTAGCGGAGCGCCGTTGGCGGGGCGCAACAAAACTTCCCTCAATTGGCCGAACCGTGCGGGATGACTGCTCAGCGGAACCGCTGCCAGCTCGCCCCGGTTACCCCAAGTTCGCGTCAGTCGAGCTATCGTGACCCAGTCCTCTCGTCGAGCCGGATCCCCCGACCCGGAACCTGCCGAAAGCACCCGGCGACGTTACTCCAAGATCTCCAAGGTGAACCGGCGGTTCAGTTTCATGCCGGCCGCACCCAGCAGCGTTCGGATCGATCGGGCGGTTCGGCCCTGTTTGCCGATCACTTTGCCCAGGTCACTCGGCGCGACGCGCAACTCGAGGACGGTCACCTGCTCCCCTTGCACCTCACGCACGCTGACCTGCTCCGGGATGTCCACGAGAGCCTTCGCGATGTCCTCGACGAGTTCCTTCATCCCTGCCATGACAGCGACTCCTGTCCTGACTCGATGATAGCACCTGGGGCGGAAGCCGAACCCGTCGAATCGCGAGCCGAAAGGCGAAGGCGTCAGGCCGGACGGGGATGCCTCTTCATGAGCCGCACCACTGTGTCTGAAGGTTGCGCTCCGAGTCGGAGCCAGTGTTCGATGCGGTCATGTTTGAGCTCCACCACCGCGGGGTCCGCCACGGGGTTGTAATGACCGACCACCTCGACACAGTCGCTGTCGCGAGCCTTGCGCTGGTCGATCACCACGACCCGATAGGTCGGTTTCTTCTTGGCGCCGAAGCGGGCCAGCCGAATTCGCAACATAACAATTTACAGTTCTCTCGACGTACTCCCTGCCTCACGTTACCGGAACCCACCCGGCAGGGCGGGCAGGTTCATCTTTCCCATCTTCCTGGCCAGGCGCTTGCCCAGGAAGCCTCCGGTGAAGGACTTCATCATTTTCTTGGCCTGGACATATTGTTTGAGCAACTGGTTGACCTGCTGCACCGTGGTGCCGCTGCCGCGCGCGATGCGGCGCCGGCGCGAACCGTTGATGATCATGTGGTTGCGTCGCTCTTCCGGCGTCATCGAGTCGATGATCGCCACCACGCGCGTAATCTCCTTTTCGTCGACTTCGACGTCCTTCATGCCCTTGAGCGGGCCGATTTCCGGCATCATCCGTAGCAGGGACTCAAGCGGGCCGATCTTGCGCAACTGGCGCAACTGGTCGCGGAAGTCCTCGAGCGTGAACTCGTTCTCGAGGATCTTCTCCTGCATCTTCTCGGCTTGCTTGCGGTCGATGGCCTCTTCGACCTTCTCGATCAGCGACAGCACGTCGCCCATGCCCAGGATGCGCGAGGCCATCCGGTCGGGGTGGAACGGCTCGAGCGCGTCGAGCTTTTCGCCCACGCCGACGAACTTGAGCGGCTGGCCGGTGACGCTGCGAATCGACAGCGCGGCGCCGCCCCGGGCGTCGCCGTCCATCTTGGTGAGGATGACGCCGGTGATGCCCAGCCGCCGGTGGAACTCCTCGGCGCTTTTCACAGCGTCCTGGCCGGTCATGGCGTCGGCGACAAAGAGGACCTCGGTGGGCTGGAGGGCCTCTTTCAGCTCGCCGAGCTCTTGCATGAGCGCATCGTCGATGTGCAGGCGGCCGGCCGTGTCTACGAGCACGACGTCCCGGCCGGTCTCGATCGCCTCCCTTCGCGCCCCCCGCGCCAGATCGAGCGGGCTTGCCGGACGGGAGCCCCCCTCCCAGATCGGCAGCTTGAGGTCCCGCGCGAGGACGCTTAACTGCTGGCGGGCGGCCGGGCGGTAGACGTCCACGGAGACCATCAGCGGGCTGTGGCCGTTGCGGGCCAGCCAGCGGGCCAGCTTCCCCGTCGTGGTGGTCTTGCCCGAACCCTGCAAGCCGACGATCAACATCACCGTCGGCGGCTCGTTGGCGAAGCGCAGGCGCGCCTGATGGCTGCCGAGAATCTTGATCAGCTCGTCGCGGACGATCTTGATCACCTGCTGGGAGGGCGATAAGGCGGTGAGCACCTCCTCGCCGATCGCCTTCTCCCGGACGGCGGCGATGAACTGCTTGACGACGCGGAAGTGGACGTCGGCCTCCAGGAGCGCGACGCGGATCTCCTTGAGCGCCTCCTCCATGTTGGCGGCGGTCAACTTACCCTCGCCGCGCAGGTTCTTGAAGACCCTTTGCAGCTTCTCGCTTAAATTCTCAAACATGGCTTGAGGGGAACCGCCGTCCTTTCCGGCGCGGTTATGCCTCGGCGAGACCTTCCCCGGCGCCGCGAGACGCCTCCGGAAGACAGATCCAAGGTACTCTTCGTGATTATATCAGCTCCGGTCAGGCTCCGCGAGCGGGGCGTCGGGATCCGGCTGCAACACGCAGACGAATTCGCCGATGACGCGAAAGCGGCGCTCCTGCGGCGCCAGCTCGAAGGCTTCGAACTCGGGGTTGAGCGGCTCTAGCCGGATCCGCTCGTGCTCCCAGGTTCCGTCTTCGCGAAGCCGTTTGACCGACCGATAGATCTTCACCGTGTAGCGCTGGCCGCCCTCCTCGGATTCGCCCAGATCCTCGATGAGGAGCTTGCGGCCCTGGCGGGATCCGGCGACGTTGGCCCGGAAGACGCACAGGCTGCCGTCGGGAATCTCCGGCTCCATCGAGCGGCCGACCACCCGGGCGACGAACATGTCCTTGTCCAAGTGCAGCCCGGGCGGCGTCTCGATCCAACCCTCGGCCTCCACCTCCATCAGCTCGCCGAAACGCCCGGCGGCCGCCCGGCAGGAATAAAGCGGCAGGTGGGTTCGAAACGGTTCGACCGTCGCAGAGACATGCTTGTTATAGAGCCACTGGAGCGTCGTCTCGAGCCTGCCCAGCAGGGCGCGGCGGCGCTCGGAGAGCCGAAGCGTGTTCGAGAGCGTCTCTTCGAGCCAGCCGAAAAACTCCTCCGGCGGAAACTCCCGGCTCTTGGCGACCAGATCGTCTTCGAGCAGAGCCAGCAGCTCGGCATCCTCGGCGGCGGCGATGCGGTCCCAGTCCCGGCGGAGTCGCACGCCGACGCGGCGTTCTTCCGGATCGTAGAGGAGCACGCCGGCCGCCTCAGGCGGCCGGCCCGGCAGAGCGATCTCGAGCACCGCGTACTCGCCGAGCCGGGTAGGGACGACCGTCGAGGGCATGCTTCGGGGCACCGTCTCGCTTATGTTATCGGCAAAGTGGCGCGCCTGCTTCAAGGCGCATAGGGATAGTATCCTTTGCGATGCCGCACGACCACGTTGGGCAGCGCCACTTCGACGCGCAGGTGCCGAAAGATGCGCGGCTCGTCGGTCGCCGCGGGCACGTAGCGCAAGATGTATTGCGTCGTGATCTCGCCTTGAAGAGCCGCAATCGAGTTGAAGACGGCCCGGGCGATCTGGCTGGCGTAGCCTCCGGTGCCCACCGTCAACGCATAGTTGCCCGCGTCGGAGGGTTTCGACAGGTAGCCGGCGACGTCCGTGTATGGGTTGTCGAGCGGGTACTCGACGCGGCCTCCCGTCTCGCGCGCCAGCTTGATCAGGTTGCTCTCCTCCTCGCCGTGGAACGCAAAAGAGACGGTGCTCATGGCGTGAATCGTCACCAGATTTCGCTGCGCCAGCTCGAGCACCTCGTCGAGCGTCTTCGAGGAGGCGTTGTCATGGCCGTCGCCGATGATGACGATCACGCGCCGCGGTTCGATCGGTTCGCCCTCGACGAGCTGCCGGTTCGTGCAGGCCATGTAGATGGCGTCGAAGAGCGCCGCGCCGCCGCCCGGCTTCATCTTGCGGATCTGCTCGACGATCTCGCTCGGGTCGTGCGTGGTGTTCACCAGCAGCTCGGGTTGATTGCTGTAAGCGATCAGGTAGCCGCTGAAGCGCGGGTCTTCGGGCATCAGCGCCAGCACCAGGTCCTGCACCGCGCTCTGGAAGGTCTTCCAGTGCAGCCGCTGCGCGTTGCTTTGATCGATCAGAAAGCCGATCACCACCGGTTGGTTGCGCTCGGCGCTGAAGTAGGCGATCTTCTGCTCGACGCCTTGGTCAAAGATCTTGAAGTCCTTTTCGGTGAGATTGGAGACGAAGCGCCCCTGCTGGTCGGTCACCGTGACCGGGACGACCACTTCATTGACGTGGACGCGGATGGGGGAAGGCGCCGCCTGCGAGCCCTGCCCGGCGATGCCTGCTTGCCAGACGGCCAGCGCCGCCGCGACGGACGCCGCAAGGAATCGCCCCAGCATCGAGTTCCGGTTTCCTAGCCTTAATTATAGCGTCATGGCCCGCGCCGGCGGCCTGTTGGTTCACGAAACCCGCCGCGGCCGGCCGATGCAGGCGGGCAAGCCAGCGGGAGGTACCGGTGGGAGTTGTGAGGCGCCGCGCGGCGATTTATAATTGGGCGCAAGAGGGGATGCGAAATCCTGACTCTCGATCGAGATCCCAATGCCCATCATTGAAGTAAGCCCGCGCAGCGAGACGATCGCCCGGGAGCGCCCCCAGGTGGTCAACGACTTCAGCATTCAGGTGGCCACGGTCAACGGTTCCGGCAGCCAGACCGCCAACCTGGTGCTGATGCGATCCATCTTTCAGATGGGCGTTCCGGTGTCGGGAAAGAACCTGTTCCCGTCAAACATTCAGGGGCTGCCCACCTGGTTCACCATCCGCGCCAGCAAGGACGGCTTCATCGGGCGCAAGAAAGAGATCGACTTTCTGGTGGCGATGAACCCGGAGACGGCGCGCGAGGATGTCGAAAGCCTCGAAGCTGGCGCGGCGGTGCTCTACGACGAGCCGCTCGCTTTGGACCGACTCCGCTCGGATCTTCACTACTATCCGGTGCCGTTCGATAAGCTCGTGGCGCCTGTCTGTCCCCAGCCCAAGCTGCGCAAGCTGGTGCGGAACATGATTTACGACGGCGCCGTGGCGCATCTGTTGGGGATCGATCTCGAGGAGATGGGCAAGGCGCTGTTCAAGCAGTTCGGCCCGCGCAAGGTCAAGGCGGCCGAGCTCAACTGGGGTGCGGTCCTGGCCGGGGCCGACTACGCCGAGAAGAACCTCACCAAGACGGATCCCTACCGGATCGAGCGGATGGACCGCACGCAGGGAAAGATCATCATCGACGGCAACACGGCGACGGCGCTCGGGGCGATCTTCGCCGGGGTCACGGTGGTGACCTGGTATCCGATCACGCCGAGCTCGTCGCTGGTGGAGTCGATGATGGGCTATCTCAAGCGCTTCCGGACGGACCCGGAGACCGGCAAGGCGACCTATGCCGTCATCCAGGCCGAGGACGAGCTGGCCGCCGTCGGCATAGTGATGGGGGCCGGCTGGGCGGGCGCGCGAGCAATGACGGCCACGGCCGGCCCGGGCATCTCCCTGATGAGCGAGTTCGTCGGCCTGGGTTACTATGCCGAGATCCCGGCAGTGATCGTCGACGTGCAGCGAGTGGGACCTTCGACGGGCCTGCCCACCCGCACCCAGCAGGCCGACCTGCTCTCATGCGCCGTGCTTTCGCACGGCGACACCCGCCATCCGATGCTCATTCCGGCCTCGCCGGAGGAATGCTTCACGATGATGGAGGACGCCTTCAACCTGGCCGAGGAGTTTCAAACCCCCGTCTTCGTCATGAGCGATCTGGACCTCGGCATGAATAGCTGGATGGCGGATCCGTTCCCGTACTCGGACCGCCCGCTGAAGCGCGGCAAGGTGCTGGGGGTGGAGGAGCTCGAGCGGCTAGGCGGCTTCGCCCGGTACCGGGACGCGGACGGAACCGGCGTCGGCTACCGCACGCTGCCCGGCACGCCGCACCCGGCGGCGGCTTATTTTACGCGCGGCAGCGGGCATAACGAGCTGGCGCAATACAGTGAGCGGCCGGCCGATTACATTCGCAACATGGACCGCCTGGCGCGGAAGTTCGAGTCGATCCGCCGCGCCGTGCCCCGGCCCGAGGTCGTGATCGATCCGGCCGCCTCGGTCGGGCTGGTCTGCTATGGGACGTCCAAGTACGCCGCCGAAGAGAGCCGCCATCAGCTCGCCGCCGAGTACGGGTTGCGCACCAGCTACTTGCGGCTGCGCGCCTATCCGTTCACCGGCGAGCTCACGGATTTCCTGGAGCGGCACGCCCGGGTTTACGTCATCGAGCAGAATCGCGACGCGCAGATGCTGGCTTTGATGCGGATGGAGCTGGCGCCGGAACTTACCGCCAAGCTGCGCAGCGTCCGGTACTACGGGGGCTTGCCGATCGACGCCCGCAGCGTGACCGATGAGATCGTTCTCCAGGAGGGCTTATGAGCACCACCGCCGCGCCGCCGCCCAAGGCGCCGAATTTGAACCGCATCGGGCTGGAGCTGTCAAGCTATAAGGGAGGGAAATCGACGCTGTGCGCCGGCTGCGGCCACAACGCCATCTCCCAGCGCATCATCGAATGCTTCTTTGAGATGGGCATCCCGCCCTGGCAGGTTGCCAAGCTGAGCGGAATCGGCTGCTCGTCAAAGTCGCCGGCCTATTTCTTAGGCCAGTCGCACGGCTTTAACGGCGTGCACGGGCGCGCCTCAACGACGGCGACCGGGGCCGTTCTGGCCAACCGACACCTGATCGCCATGGTGGTCACCGGCGACGGCGACACGGCCTCGATCGGGCTGGGCAACTTCATGCACATGCTTCGCCGGAACGTCCCCTGTGTCTATGTGATCGAAAACAACGGCGTCTACGGGCTGACCAAGGGGCAGTTCTCGGCCACGGCCGACATCGGCTCGACGCTCAAGACGGGCGAGGCCAACGAGCTGCCGCCGATCGATTGCTGCCTGCTGGGCATCGAGATGGGCGCTTCACTGGTGGCGCGGTCCTTCTCCGGCGACAAGAACCAGGTCGGCGCCGTGCTTAAGGCGGCGATCGCCCATCGGGGCCTGTCGGTGATCGACATCATCTCGCCTTGCACCACCTTCAACGACCACGACGGCTCGACGAAGAGCTACGCTTATATGAAGGACCACGACGTGCCGCTGCACGCGGTCGATTTTGTGCCGTATTTTGAGGACATCGAGATCGAGATGGAGGAGGGCGAGGTGCGCGAGGTGGTGCTTCACGACGGCAGCCGGCTGCGCTTGCGGAAGCTCGACCGGGACTACGACCCGACCGACAAGCTCGAAGCGGTCCGCGCCATCCACGCCTCCTACGCGCGCGGCGAGGTCCTCACCGGGATTCTTTACATCGAAAGCGCAAAGAAGACGCTGATCGATCATCTGAACCTTGTCGACGAGCCGCTGGCTACGCTGCCGGAATCGAAGACGCGTCCGGGGCGGGCGGCGCTCGACGAAATCATGGAAGAGCTGCGCTGAGCTGGAACGATTGCCGCGACGGCGGGCCGGTGGCCCCGGTGGAAGCCGATCGGTTGCCGGGGGCGGAGCTTCGCGTCGTGCTGGTGGCGCCGCGCAACCCGCTCAACATCGGAGCTGCGGCCCGCGCGATGAGCAACTTCGGCTTCTTTCGCCTGCGCCTGGTCAACCCCTACGAGGTGGCCTTCGACGAGGCTCGTTCGGCGGTGGGCGCCTCGGCCATACTCAAGTCCGCCCAAACGTACGGCAGTCTCGGCGAGGCGGTGGCCGACTGCTCGCTGGTTGTGGGCACCACGGCTGCTGAGGGCCGCAGACTCGAGCACCCTCTCCGGCGCCTGGAATACGGCGCGCGGCTGATCCGGCGGCACCTGGCGGCGGCGCCGGCGGCGCTCGTGTTTGGTTCGGAGAAGCACGGGCTGAGCAACGAGGACCTGGCTCACTGCCACTGGCTGATGCGCATCCCGGCGCGGCGGGCGCACGGCTCGATGAATCTCGGCCAGGCGGTGGCTGTGTGCCTGTACGAGCTGGTGCGAAACCCCGGCGCAGCCCTGACGGCACCCAAGCAGCCGCAGCGGGCGACGGCGGGCGCGCTCGAGCGACTGGACGGGCTGCTGCTCGATGTGCTCACGCGGGTCGGCTACCTCAATCCGCCCACAGCCGGCTCGACCCGCTTGAAGCTAAAGCGCCTGGTGCGGCGCATGAATCTGAGCGCGCGCGACGCCGAAATCTGGTCCGGAATCCTCCGCCAGGTTCTCTGGAAGCTCGGTGAATCGGGGGAGGATTCCGGGTGCTAGACTGGCTCCCAGATGACGAAGGTCGCTTTGCGCTACCGGCTGCTCAAGCCGCTCGATGAGACCCTTTTCGAGCGGATCGCCCGCGCCCACGCCATCTACGGGATGCTCGCAGTGCGACCGGCGCCGTCGCTTGATGAGATCACGGTCGAATACGACGCCTCCCGGCTGACTCCCCAGCAGGTCGAGGCCGCGCTGCACCGCGCCGGCATTCCGGTGGTGCGCGCCGCTTGAGCCGGCCGCGGGCGTGCGGGCTCAGGCTTCGACGATTCCCACCGGCGGCCGCTCCTTCCATTTGCCGCGCGTGAAGTCGGGGAAGTCCACGGTCTTTCCCCGGCCGGCGATCGAACGCTCGCTCAACTCGATGACCGCGCTCAGCGCGGCGGCGTCGTAGACGTCCATCTCCATCGGTGGGCCGCCGAGCAGGGACTCGACGATCCGGTAGTTCATGATGAAATCCATGCCGCCGTGGCCGGCGCTGCGCGCTCGCTCCGCAAGCGCCCTCCAGAGCGGATGCTCCCATTCGGGGGCGTAGCGCTCGAGCAGGTCCTCCCATTCGTCATGGGGGCTGCGGCGGTCGATGTAGACGAGCGGCGTTGGGTACTTCTGGAGGATGCCGCGGGAGCCCTGGATGAGATACCGCCGGCTGTAGGGGCGGGGCGTGGTGATGTCGTGCGTCACCAGGATCGTCTCGCCGGCGCGCGTGCGGATGAGCGTGCTGACGACGTCGCCCAAGGCGAACTTCCACTGCGCCTGCGGACTGTCGGGACCGAAACGCTCGAGGGCGAACTGCCGGAGGCTCGCGCTTTTCGAAGCGAGCGAGACCATATGGTCGAACAGGTTGCCGCGATTGATGTTCATCGTTTGCGCCACCGGGCCGAGCCCGTGCGTCGGATACAGGTCCGCGTTGCGCCGGATGGCATGCTCCAGCCGCCAGCTCCGCTTGCCGTCCCGCAGCCGCAGCAGAGAGTCGCGCAGGTCGTGCAGATAACCACACTCGGCGTGAACGAGCTCGCCGAGCAGGCCCCGGCGGACCATCACATGGGCCATGAGCTCGACGCGGTCGTAGTTGCAGTTTTCCATCTGGATGCACTGCCGGCCGGTCTTTTCCGCGGTTTCGACAAGCTGCCAGCACTCCTCGAGCGTGATCGCGGCGGGGACCTCGACGGCGGCGTGTTTGCCGCTTCTCATGGCGTCGACGCACATGGGCGCATGCCATTCCCAGGGCGTGGAGATGACGACGAGGTCGAGATCCTCGCGAGCGCACAGCCGCCGGTAGTCGTATTCGCCGCGCGAGTAACCTTCCGGCGCCGGACGGCCTGCCTTGACGACGGCCGCCTGGGCCCGCTCGACGCGTTCGGGCACGATGTCGCAGACGGCCTTTAGCGTTGCCCGGTCCAGCTTCAGAAATTCGCGGACATGGGCCATGCCGCGGCTGCCGACGCCGATGAAGCCGATGCGGACCTCCCCGGGCGGCCTCGCCCGCGCGGCCGAAGGTAGGGCTACGCCTGCGGCCGCCCCTTTTCGAAGGAACCGCCTTCGCGTGATTGACTCTGTCATGCCCGATATCCTATCGCCCATACGGGCGGAGGCGCCCGGTTCGCTATACTTGCTCGCGTACCGATGCAAGCGCTTCTTCTCAACAACTACATGGAGCTCGAGCTCACCGAGATGCCGGCGCCCGTGCCCGCGCCGGACGAGGTCCTGGTGCGCGTGGCCGCCTGCGGCATTTGCGGCAGCGACGTCCATGGCTTGGATGGCAGCTCCGGCCGGCGCATTCCCCCGCTGGTGATGGGGCATGAAGCCTCGGGAGTGGTGGCCGCCGTCGGCGCCAAGGTGCGTCGCGTACGGGAAGGAGACCGCGTCGCCTTCGATTCCACCATCTGGTGCGGCGCCTGCCACTTTTGCCGCCGCGGCGAGATGAACCTGTGCGACAACCGGCAGGTGCTCGGCGTCTCTTGCGGCGAATACCGCCGCCACGGCGCCTTCGCCGAATATGTCGTCGTGCCGGAACGCGTCATCGCGCCGCTGCCGGAGACTCTCTCCTTTGAAGAGGCGGCGATGATCGAACCCGCTTCGGTGGCGGTGCATGCCGTGAACCTCACTCCGGTACGCCTCGGCGACACGGCCGTGGTGGTGGGAACGGGCATGATCGGCCTGCTGGTGGTGCAGGCGCTGCGGCTGGCCGGCTGCGGTCGGATCATCGCCGTCGATGTGGATGCCGCCCGGCTCCGGATGGCGTCTGAGTTCGGCGCCGACGTCGAGGTCAATGCGCGGGAGGCCGACCCAGCCGCGGTCGTCGCCGAGCTCACCTCCGGCCGCGGCGCCGACATCGCTATCGAGGCGGTCGGCGCCACCGAGCCCATCGCCACCGCGATCGCCTGCCTCCGCAAGGGCGGCGCCCTGACGCTGGTGGGCAACGTCACGCCGAGGGTTGAGCTGGCGCTACAGGCCGTGGTGACCCGCGAGCTTCGCCTCGTCGGCTCCTGCGCATCTTGCGGCGAATACCCGGCGGTGATCGCCCTGATGGCCCGCGGCGCCCTGCGCGTGCGGCCGATGATCAGTGCGGTGGCCCCGCTGGCGGAAGCCCCGCATTGGTTCGACCGGCTGTATCGCAAAGAACCGAACCTGATGAAGGTGATCCTCAAGCCCTGACGCGCGGCTTACTCCTGTTCGAAGGTGAAGCTCACGCCGGTGGTGAGCAGCACGTCGTTTTTGCGGTTGCCGGGCAACGGGTTCGACAAGAAACGGTCGGCCAGCGTGACGTTCAGGCTCAGGAAGCGGTTGAGCTGGATCGTGAGGCCGCCGTCGAAGGCCATCCGATACTGGCCCGTCTCCGATAGGTTGGGGTTCACGGTCAGCGACTGGAAGATCCGGAGCGATTCCGTCAACTGATGCCGCAACTCTTCGCCGATGACGACTTCACCCGAGTGGCGGACGAGGCCCGTCGAAAACTTCTCGCGGTTCCAGGCGCCGCCCACGTCGAGGTTGAGGAAGCTGCGCTCGCTTTTGAAGACGTGGTAGCCGAGGCCGCCGCCGAGCACGCTTCTCAGGTCGAGATCCTGAAACTCGTCGAAGTCGAACTGGGCGGAGCTGTAAGTGAACAGCCGGCCGCCGAAGTCGCGGTCGTAGCGGGCGGCGCCGCTCACCCGATTGGCGGTGACGCCGAAGGGCGCGCGGGTGCTCTGCGTCGAGTAGATCTGGGAGTAACGCAGGCCGATCTTGTCAAAACCGGTGACGCGCTGAGCCGTGGCGCCGCTTGAGAGCGTCGTGGTGCGGGCATTGCCCCGGGCCGTGGCCAGCCCCAGGCTGATCGAGCCCGCCCAGAAGTCCAGCAGCGGCGGATTGGTGCGCCGGCGCTGTTCGCGCTCCCAGGCGGCCTGCCGCTCCCGGGTCCGCGCGGCCTCGAGCGCTTCGGCGGGCACCCTCATCTCGGTCTGGTCGGCCTTGCGCACTCGCGCCGCGCTTTCGGCGATGGCGATCTCGCCCTCCAGGCGCTCGCCCGTCTTCAGCGTGACGCTCAACGGGCGCTCGGTCTCGATGGCGACCACCGCGGCCCGGGCGATCTTCACCTCGCCCAGGAACTCGGTCTTCATCAGCACGGTGGCGGCATCCAGGACGAGGATCTCGCCGCTCAGGCGGTCGCCGTTTTTGAGCGTCACCCGGTCGGCCCACAACGCGCCCGGGGCGAGCAGCGCCGCCGCCCACACCATCCTTCTCATGACGTCACCTCCTGCTTTTGGGCGGCCCGCCGCCACAGCCGTTCGATCTCCTCGAGCGTCCTGCCTTTGGTTTCCGGGGTCGCAAGCCACACCACCAGATAGGTGATCACGCACATGGCGCCGTAGAGCCAGAAGGCCCCGGTGATCGAAATCGCCGAAACGAGCGAAAGAAAAGTCATGGTCAAAGCGACGCAGGCGGCCCAGAGGCTCACCGTGGCGATCGACATCGCCCGGCCGCGGATGCGGGTCGGAAAGATCTCGGCGAGCAGCACCCAGACGCCGGGGCCGAGCCCGACGGCGAAGGCGGCCACGCAGGCCAGCATGATGGCCAGAATCAGCAGGAACGGGCGCGGCTCGAGCAGAAATGCCGCGCCGAGGGCGAACTGGCCGAGCGCCATGGCGCCGCTCGAGACCATGAGCAGCCGCCTGCGCCCGCTACGGTCGATCAGCCAGAGCGCCACGATGGTGGCGGCGAAGTTGATCAGCCCGATGACGACGTTGGCGCCGATCGCCGACGTTTCGCTGCGGCCGCCGACCTGCTCCTGAAAGATCACCGAGCCGTAGAAGAGCACCGTGTTGATTCCGGTGATCTGCTGCAAGACCGCCAGCGCCACGGCGATCGCCAGCGCGCGGCGAAAACCCGGCTGGAGCAACTCCCGAAGCGAGCCGGTCTCCTCGGCGATCACCTCCCGGATCTGAGCAAGCTCGGCAAGGGCCTGCTCGCGGCCGTTGACGCGTGTGAGCACCTCGAGCGCCTCCTGCTCGCGCCCCTGCTCGGTAAGCCAGCGCGGGCTCTCCGGAACGAAGAACAGCGCAATGAAGAACGCGAGCGAGGGGATGACGGCCGAGGCGAACATCCAGCGCCAGCTCTCCGGTCCCAGATAAGAGAGCAGCCAGTTGATGAGATAGGCCAGAAGAATGCCGCTAACGATCGCCATCTGGTTGAGCGAGACCAGCCGGCCGCGGATTCGCGCCGGCGACACCTCGGCGATGTAGAGCGGTGCGAGCAGCGAGGCCATGCCGATGGCCAGCCCTCCGGCGAAGCGCGCGGCGACGAATTCCGCAAGGTTCCGGGGCAGCGCGGCCCCGACCGCCGAAAGGGCAAACAAGACGGCGGAGATCACCAGAGTGCGGCGGCGGCCGAAGCGGTCGCTCAAAGCTCCGGAGAGGCTGGCCCCGAAGACGCAGCCCACGAGCAGGCTG
>Ga0308392_1000074_pt1 | contig 35301 bp, 29 predicted proteins | sample Hotspr20Samplem2_FD_202361 | JGI IMG/M metagenome (GOLD analysis project Ga0308392, IMG submission 202361) | Hot spring phototrophic mat microbial communities from Octopus Spring, Yellowstone National Park, Wyoming, United States - 20050624_m2 ... | reverse complement strand
GCGGCCGGTCGTACTCCCGCGAAACCCATCGGACGAACGCCCCAAGCGCATGCGGCGCCGCCTCGTACCCCATCGGCAGGAGCGGCAGCCGCGGCGGCGCGTACGTGAACCCCACGCTGTTGGTCGCCGGCTGGATCAGCCCGCGCGAGTAGAGGTTCACCCCGAGGAAGTCGGTCGGCGTCGCAATGACCTCCATATCGCCCGGCTCGATCGGCAGCGGCACGCCCCGCTCGGCGAAATGCTTCACCACCGTCGCCGGGTACCCTCGCCCGAAGACCGGCCCGTGGAACAGCCGCGTGTCGAAATCGCGCGCCCGCTCCACCGCCGCCGCCGTCTCCGGCGAATCGTCCGCCGGCTCGTAGAACGTGTTCGCGTTCGTAATGCCGATCTCCCCGCGGTACCCGCCCTCGCGGAAGACCCGCACCGCCTTCCCGTGCGCCAGCAGTGCGTGGTGGATCGCCCGTGCGTACGCCCCGAGGTCCCGGATTCCCGGCGCCATCACACCCGTGCGGTGCCCCATCTCCGTGAACACGATCGGCTCGTTCAGCGTAATCCAGCGCGTCACCCGGTCTCCAAACCGGTCGAAGGCCGTCTTCGCGTACGCCGCGAAGGCATCCGTCGTCTCCCGGTTCATCCACCCGCCGAGGTCCTGCAGCGCCTGCGGCAGGTCCCAGTGGTAGAGCGTAATCGCCGGCTGGATGTTCTTTTCGAGCAGGGCATCAATCAGCCGGTCGTAGAACGCCAGGCCTTTCTCATTCACTGCGCCCCGGCCGAACGGGTAAATCCGGGACCACGCCAGCGAGAACCGGTACGTCTGGATGCCGAGGCTCGCCATCAGCTCGATGTCCTCGCGGTACCGGTGGTAGTGGTCGCACGCCACATCCCCCGTATCGCCGTTCTGCACACGCCCCGGCTGCCGGACGAACGTGTCCCAGATGGTCATGCCGCGGTCGTCTTCGTGGACCGCACCTTCGATCTGGTACGCCGCCGTCGCGACGCCCCACTGAAAACCCTCGGGAAATGAGAGAAACGCCATCCGCGGGATTCTAGCCGCACCGCCGCTCGCGGGGAATACCGGCCGTCTCCCGGTTTACGGCCCGCTGCCGCTCGCGTATCGTTCCCCGCGCACAAACTATCCTCCGGAGTTGGCCCCGTGACACAGGAGAAGACGCCGCTCATCACCGATGAGATGCGCGCCCACGTCGGCAAGGAGTCCGAGCCCTACACCCTCGAGGTCGATAAGACCTCCATCCGCATGTTCGCCCGCGCCGTCGGCCACACCGACCCCATCTTCTACGACGAAGCCGCCGCCAAAGCTGCCGGCTACCGCAGCCTCGTCGCGCCCCCCGGCTACCTCGGCACCCCCGTCTACAATCCGCGCGCGGGCGGCCGCCGCGGCTTCGATATCGGCCCCCAGCCGTCCCGCCCGCTCACCCGCGTCCTCAACGGCGGCACCGACATCGAATACTTCGACGACATCTGCGCCGGCGACGTCCTCACCGCCCGGTCCCACGTCGCTTCCTACGAAGAACGCGAAGGCAGCATCGGCCAGATGCTCATCACCACCACCAAAACGGTCTACACCAACCAGGATGGCAAAGTCGTCGCCATCATGACCGGCACCAGCATCCGCTACTGACCCCGAGGAGCACCGCAATGGCAGCGAAATGGAACGAGATTAGCGAAGGCATGGCCATCCCCGAACTCAAGAAGAACTGCTCCACCCAGCAGCTCGTCCTCTGGGCCGCCGCTTCTGGCGACTTCTACCAGATCCACTACGATAAAGACTTCGCCAAGAGCACCGGACTGAGCGACATCATCGTCCACGGCGCACTAAAGCACGCCTTCCTCGGCCAGCTCCTCCACGACTGGCTCGGCGGCAACGGCAAAATCAAGCGCTTCGGCTGCAGCTACCGCGGGATGGACTACCCGAACCAGGACATCCTCTGCAGGGGCGTCGTCACCCGCAAGTACGAAGAAAACGGCCAGAAGCTCGTCGACCTCGAAATCTGGACCGAGAACCCCGAGGGCAACAAGACCACCCCCGGCTCAGCCACGGTCATCATCAACAGCTGACGGCGCCGCCGATTCCGCCGCAGAAGGAGCACAACCCATGGGCAACCTCCTCGAGGGCAAAGTCATCGCCATGACTGGCGCCGGCCGCGGCATCGGCCGTGAATGCGCCCTCCTCGCCGCCTCCGAAGGCGCACGCGTCGTCGTCAACGACCCCGGCGTCAACCCCGACGGCACCGGCCACGACGATGGCCCCGCAGCCCAGGTCGTCGAGGAAATCAAGAAAATGGGCGGCGAAGCCGTCGCCAACTTCGCCGACGTCTCGACGATGGAGGGCGGCGAGAGCGTCATCCGCACCGCTCTCGATACCTGGGGGCGCCTCGACGGCCTCATCAACCTGGCCGCCATCCTCCGCGACCGCATGATCTTCAACCTCACCGAAGAGGAGTGGGACGACGTCATCCGCGTCGACCTGAAGGGACACTTCACCACCATCAAGCCCGCTTCCGTCCTCATGCGCCAGCAGCGCTACGGCCGCATCGTCAACTTCAGCTCGGTCTCCGGCCTGCAGGGCAACTCCGGCCAGGCGAACTACGGCGCCGCCAAGGCCGGGGTCGCCGGCCTCACCCGCGTCGCCGCGCGCGACCTCGGCCGCTACGGCGTCACCGTGAACTGCATCGCGCCCGGGGCCGCCACGCGGCTCACCGCCACCGTCCCCCAGAGCGCACGCGAACTCCGCGCCCAGCGCGGCATCGCCGCCGCCGGCGGCCCGCCGCAGTCCGCAGCCAACCGCGCAGCCGAAGAAGCCGCCGCCATGCGCACACCCGACATGGTCGCCCCGATGACCATCTACCTCCTCCTGGACGAGGCCTGGAACATCAACGGCCGCATCTTCCAGGTTGCCGGCGGCCACATCGGCCTCCTCGCCGACCTCTATCCGCCATTCCGCAACATCTACAAGCACGGCAAATGGACGCTCGACGAGCTCCGCATGCTCGTGCCCACCCAGCTCATGGCCGGCATCGCGAACCCCGCGCCGCCCGCCGACGACATCAAGATCCCCGGCCGGGATTTCTAGGCGCAGCCGCATCGCCGGCCCATCCAGGGCCCGCCGGGGCACCCCGGCGGGCCTCTTCTTCTGTCGAGAACCTGCCGATACTCAGAGCAGGGACTTCAGCATGACCACCCGAGCCGCTCCGCCTTCGGGCACGCCCCGCACGCTTCGCGTCCTCATCATCGATGAGGACATCGCCCACATCCGCACCCTGCGGAAGCTCCTCGAGGCGTCGCCCCGCTTTGTGCCCCACGCCGCGCGCGGCGTTGATGAGGCCGGCCGCCTGCTCGACGGCGGCGCCTTCGATGTCGCCCTCGTCTCTGCCCGCCTCTGGCACGACCCGGCCGCACCCTTGGTCCGCGCCCTCCGCGAACGCCGGCCCGAGGTCGCCGTCGTTCTCCTCCTCGACCAGGACCCCGCCCTCGAAGCCGTGCCGTCGCTCAAGCTCGGCGCCCACGACTTCCTCACGCTCAACAGCCTCGATGAGGCCCAGCTCACCCTTCGCCTCGCCGCCGCCGTCGAAGAGAACCGCACCCTCCGCCGCCGCGACACCATGGTCCGCTGGCTCGAACGCGAAGCCCGCACCGACCACCTCACCGGCCTCTTCAACCGCCACGCCTTCGACGAGCGCCTCCGCGAGGAGTGCCGCGCCCGGCGCGGCACCCGCGAGCCGGTCACCCTCATCCTCGCCGACCTCGTCGGCACCCGCGTCGTCAATCAGTCCCACGGCCACGACGCCGGCGACGACATGCTCCAGAGGGCCGCCGCCGCCATCCACCACTGTATCCGCGGCGGAGACTTCGCCGCCCGCATCGGCGGTGACGACTTCGGCATCATCCTCCCCGGCGCCGACCTCACCGTCGGCCGCCTCATCGCCCGCCGCATCGCCCAGGAGGTCGAGCGCCGCAACCGCGAAGAATGGGCCGACCTCGTGCCCGTCTCCCTCGCCTTCGGCGTCGCGACCGGCGTCGACTGCGATGCCGCCGACCTGTTCGCCGCCGCCGACCGGCAGCTCGCCGACCGGCCCCGCGGCGCAGCCGTGGTTTCGCTCCTCCGCCGCAACGGCGACAGCGACGGCCCCTCGGTCGCCTAGCCGGTCTCGCCGGCCAGCAGCGCCAGCGCCTCGACGATTGCCTGCGTGCCCTCGCGTCCGCGCCCCCGCGCCTGCAGCATCTCGAACAGCTGCCGCACCAGCGCCGAGCCGGGCAGCGGCGTGTGCGTCTCGTGCGCGGCTTCCAGCACCAGCCCCAGGTCCTTCTGCATCAGGTCGACCATGAACCCCGGCGCGAAGTCGCCGGCCACCGCCCGCGGGCCCAGGTGCTGCAGCATCCACGAGCCGGCCGCCCCCGCCGACACCACCTCCAGCATCTTCGCCGGGTCAACCCCCGACCGCCGGCACAGGCTGATCGCCTCCGCCATCGCCAGCAGGTTCAGGCCGCCCGCGACTTGGTTGCACAGCTTCACCACCTGTCCGGCCCCCGGCGGCCCAACGTGCACGATCGTCTTGCCAATGGCACGGAGGACCGGCAGCGCCCGCTCGAACGTCTCCGCATCCCCGCCGACCATAATCGCGAGCGCCCCCGCCTTCGCGCCCACGTCGCCGCCCGAGACCGGCGCATCGAGCATCGCGACGCCCCGCTCCGCCAGCCGTGCATGCACCTTCCGCGCAGTGGCCGGCGCGATGGTCGAGCAGTCGACCACGATGCTGCCCGGCGTCGCGCCCTCGATGACCCCGCCCGGCCCGAGGACCACCGCCTCCACATCGGCCGACGCAGTCACACAGGTGAACGTCACCTCCGAAGCGGCGGCCACCTCGGCCGGCGACCCCGCCATGCGCGCCCCTGCAGCGGCCAGCGGCTCGGTCTTCGCCGCCGTCCGGTTCCAGACCGTCAGCTCGTAGCCGGCGGCCAGCAGGTTCGCCGCCATCGGCCCGCCCATGATCCCCAGTCCGATGAATCCCACGCGCCGGATGGTCATCCAGCCCTCCTCTGCCGGTGTGCTCCGCCGATCATGCCCGGGCCGGGCGAACGGCGCGCGCCCGCCTCAGCGCAGCGGCGCATCCCACGGCAGCACCGAGCGCCCCGGCTGAAGGATCGGCTTCACCACCCCGTCGGCAATCACCGCCAGGATGTCGAACCCCGCGTAAAGCGTCGGGTCCATCCCCCGCAGCGCCCACGAGAGCTTCTCATCCTCCGCGTACGTCGCCGGCCCCAGCACGACCAGCGCGCGCGCATCCGCCCCGCCCGCTGGGGCCTCGTTCGCCGCTTTCACCAGCCGGCGGAGGTTCCGCCGCAGCGACGCACTCCACTCGTCGTTCTCCGGCGCAGGGGTCCCGAGGATGCACGCCCCGCCGCCCCCGAGGTCGTTCGCCGTCCAGCAGTCCCGCGCCGGCACCACCACCGTGTCATCCACCTCCGGCTGCTGCGACGCCAGCACAATCCGATCGAACAGCTCCTGCCGCTCTTCCTGCGACGCCGGCAGCCGGAACAGCTCATTCGAGTTCAGCTGGAACGTCCCGGGAACGCGGTTCGTGAATTGCGCCCAGTGCCCGGCGAGCCCGCCCAGCGCCGTCACCACTGAGCCCGTCGTCGCTACCCGCCGGAGGTACAGGTTCACCGGCCTGCAGAACTCGAGCCGGCCGTCATCCAGCCGCTTCGCCTCGTCGAGGCTCAGCACAAACTGTGAGAGCCCCGGCTCCTCGGTCGGGAAGCTGGCCCCCCGCGGTACCCAGACCGCCAGCGGCCGCCCTTCCGCATCCAGCCGCCGCTCGAGCGCCGCCCGCGCTGCCTCCCACGCCACCGTCGCATCGGGCCCGAACGTGTTCACCACGGTCGTCCGCAGCGACCACCTCCGCCCGACGATGACCTTCGCTGTCAGCGTGGTCCCGTCCGAACTTGCATCCTCAACCGATGTGCTGCGCGCGTAGTGGGGCCCGAACCAGCCGAGAAACAGCCGCAGGCCCGCTTCTGCCTGGTCCGCCGGGTAGTTTCGTTCGGCCACAGCGCCCGGGGGTTAGCCGCCGCGCTGGCCGCGCAGGCGCGGCTTCGCCACGGTCGCCACCACCACCGAGGGGTCGGTCAGGATCTCGACCCCCGGCGGCGGCGTAATGTCGCCCACCGTCAGCACCGAGTCGAACCCCTTGAGCGGTGCAATGTCGACCGGGATGGTGTCCGGAATATCCAGCGGGCGGCACCGCACCGACACAATTTCGATGCCGGGGAGGAGCGTCCCCGCAAGGTCGCGCACCGCCGGCGCCTCGCCGACAAGCCGCAGCGGGACGTTCGCCGTAATCGGCCGCTCCGGGTCGACCTGGAAGAAGTCCACGTGGATCGGCTCCCCGGTTCCGTGGGCCCGCGCAATCCCGCGCAGGATTACGTACCGCGGCTCCGTCTCGCCCGCCACCTTGAGCTCGATCATCGCCCGCAGGCCGGCCGATTTAATCGTCCGCGCAAACTGGCGCGCATCAATTTCAATCGCCCGCGACGGGATCGCCTTCCCGTACACATTCGCCGGCAGCCGGCCTTCGGCCCGGAGCTGCTTCACCTTCTTGCCGAGGACGGTCCGGGGCGCCGCCTCGATGGTCACGCGTTCAGCCATCTGGGTACTCCCTCAGCCACGCTCCATACGTGGCGCAACAGTTCCAATCTAGCCGAGGCCCCCGCAGGGTCAAGCCTGCGCAACGAAAAGCGAGCCCGCCCCCGACCGGCTGGCTCGCTTCGTCGTCGTTGCCGGGTGCCGGAAGATCAGGCCGGCGGCTTCAGCTCGTTCACCTTGGCGCGCGCGGCCGCTTTATCGCTGTACCAGAGCGCGTTGATCTCCTTATACACCGCGCGGTCCGCCGGGACGTCATCCTCCGCGAAGATCGCCGTCACGGGGCAGGCAGGCTCGCATGCACCGCAGTCGATGCACTCGTCGGGGTTGATGTACAGCATCCGGTCCTCGCCTTCGTCGAAGTGGATGCAGTCGACCGGGCAGACCTCGACGCATGCCTGGTCCTGGACGTCAATGCAGGGTTCCGTGATTACGTAGGCCATTCGGGGCTCCTCTCCCGTCGGGGGTGCTGCGTTCCTGCCGCGTGGGCGTCTCGCATACTACTATTCGGCCCCGCGGTCTGTGAAGAAGAGCGGGCAACCCGGCATCCCGGCCATGACGACCTGCGCGGGATTACTCCCGCATTCGCTCCCGGCGCGCATCGCGCACCGCGATCGGCTTCCCCGTCCGCAGGTCCACCGCATAGAACCGCCCGGCGCGCAGCTCCTCGATCAGCTCCCGCTCGTCCCGGATCTCCCGCTCGAAATACGTCGCGCACTTCCCAATGTCCGAAATTGCATGCGAGTCTGTCCCGCCCGTCCCCGGCAGGTGCATCATCTCGCACAGCCGCTGCGAGAACTCGTTCTCCTTGTCCGAGCCCCGCCCGTTGATCTCCTCCAGCCCCTGGACGTACTGGTACGCCGGGTTCCGCGCCGCCTTCTCCAGCGCCGCCCGGTACTCATCGTCGTTCCGCGAGAACCACGGCATCTGCCGCCGGTACGGGTGCGCCGCGATCAGCGCCCCGTTCACCTTCTCCACGTACGCCGCAAGCTCCCGCGAGCGGTGCATCCCGAACACGTACTTGTCGATGCCGAACGCCAGGATGTGCCCGTCGTCCGTCGAAATTTCTACTCCGGCGAGCACCAGGAAGTTGTGCTTCGCCCGCAGCTCCTCGATCGCCTTGTAGTCCCAGACCGTGTCGTGCTCGGTGAACACAATCGCATCGAGCCCCGCTGCCTTCGCCCGGACAATCAGGTCATCCGGGTTCAATACGCTGTCGTGCGACCGGGGCCACGTGTGGCTGTGGATGTCGATGAGCATGGGGCTGCCCGGTACTATAGGGCCGCCTCACGGCCCCGGGCAACGCAAACGGCTGCAGGTGCACCCCGCACGCCAACCTGACATGCCGCCATCATCAGAAACGATTCGTTCATCTCCTCGGCCGATACTGATGGCATGGAACGCACGCACGACCCCTGCCGTCACGAATGGCGCTACCTCGTCGACGTCCGCACCCGCGCCATCCGCATCCGCGAATGCGCCGTCTGCGGCCGCCGCATGGTCATCCCGGTCGAGCTCGCCCCGCTCCCCGGCGACGAGTCGCGCCTCCGCTCCTCCGCCTGACCCCCGTCCTCAGGCGAGTCCCTGTCGCCTCCGCGCCACCAGCTCGAGGCGCGCTTTCCGCTGGTTCGGCTCCCGCCCCTTGAACTTCGGCTGATAGTCGCTCTGCCGCCCCAAAATCTGCGCCGTGTGCTGCCGGTCGTGCCGGTAGAACGAGCGCAGCCACTGCAGCACCGTGAGCGTCCCGAACATCGGGCTTGTCGCCACCCGGTCGAAGTCCTCCAGCCGCATCCCATCGATCAGCCCCAGCGTGTACTGCCGCTCCAGCTCCAGCTGCCGCAGGAGGTCCGCCACCGTGTGCCGGTTCGCCTCCTCCACCGGGATCGGCACGGTCTGCCACGGCACCATTGAAAGGTCCGGGTTCTCCTCCCGGAGCGCCGCCCGCACCCAGGCGTCATACGTCCGCTCCATTTCGCACAGGTGGGCAAGCTGCTCCAGCGCCGTCCACTGCTCCTCCCCCTCCGCGTCGACCGGCACCCGGAGCGCATCCTCCGGGCTCAGCCCCTCTGCCACCCGGATGAGGTTGGCCCGTTCAGCCGCCATCTTCTCCAGCAGCTCATCGACCTGTTCGCGTGTCGCCATGGTCCGTTCCTCCAATCGCCCGGCGGAGCCGCCGGATGCCCTGCAACGCCGCATAGGGAATCGCGGCAGCCAGGGCAATCACCCACAGGAGCGCCCCGTACAGCCCTCCGAAGACGAGGTCCGTCGCGAACTCCACCAGCGGCATGCCCCGATTCTACGCATTCCCTCCGACGCCGTTGGGCGAAGGAACCCGCCATGCCACACTCCATCCATGCCCTTCCGCAGGAGCTCCGGCGCCCCCGGCCCGCGGTTCGCCGCCGACTGGCTCGTCGTCGGGCTCGGCAACCCCGGCGAAGAGTACGCCCGTACGCGCCATAACGTCGGCTTCTGGGTCGTCAACCGCCTTGCAAAGCGCGCGGGCACCCAGCCGAAGTCCGTCGGCAGCCTGATGCAGATCGGCGTCGGCACGCTCCAGGGCCAGCGCATCGCCCTCGTCAGGCCCAAGACGTATATGAACGCCAGCGGCCGGGCTGTCGCCCAGGCCCTCCAGTGGACCGGCTGCGGCCTCGACCGCACCATCGTCGTCTACGACGAACTCGACCTCCCCGTCGGCCAGATCCGCGTCCGCCCCGGCGGCGGCCACGGCGGACATAACGGCCTCAAAAGCATCGCCCAGCACGCCGGCCTCGACTTCATCCGCGTCCGCATCGGTATCGGCCGCCCCACCGTGAACGGCGAGCCCTCCTGGGACCCCGACATCGTCGCCGACTGGGTGCTCTCGCCGCCCTCTCCTGCCGACCGCGAACTGCTCGAGGCCGCCGCCGACCGCGCCGCCGATGCCGTCGAAACCATCATCGCCTCCGGCGTCGATGCCGCCGCTGCTGCCTTTAACCGCAAGGTCTAGACCCCGCGCCGCTCCCCGATCGCGACAAACGCTGTCGTCTTTCCGGCCTGGCCGTCCCACCGGCGCCCGCTGCCGCTAGACTCCCTGCCGGGTGATTCCCGTGCCGGTCAGCTCCACCGACGAAACCCTGCAGCGCGTCGCCAGCATCTTCCCCCCGCCGATGAGCGGCACCCTCCTCCCCTGCCTGCGGCTCGATACCACCATCTCGCCCGCGAACACCCGCCCGAACCCGTACCGGGAAGAGGTGGTCCTCGGCGACCTCCTCCCCTCGCCGGCCTCCCCCGACCCCGCCGTTCTCGCCGAGGCCCGCGCCGTCTCCGACGCCATCGATGAGGTCCTCGCAACCCTCGACGAACGCGCTCGTGCGGTCATCGAGCTCCGCTTCGGCTTCGCCGGCCCGCCGCTGACCCTCGAGCAGATCGGCCGCCGCTTCGACGTCACCCGCGAACGCATCCGCCAGATCGAGGCCAAGGCCTTCAAGGCCATCGCTCCGAGGCTCGCCGCCGCCCTGGGGATGCCCTTCCCCGGCCGGGCGGGCGTCTCCACGAACGGTGCCGGTCCCGGGCCGGGCGCCCCGCCCCGGGCTCTGCATGCCCCGCACCGTCCCGCCGTGCCGGTACCGGCGGCGGCCGACTTCCCCCGCCCCGGCCCGCCGGTGGTGCCCTCCCCGGCGCAGGCCGAACGGCCCCCGGCAGCCCGGCCCCTCCAGCCCGGCCCGCCGCCCCCGCCGGTCTCGCTCCGCCTTCCGCCGTCGCCGCGGCCCGCGGCGGCGCCAGCGCCGGCGCCGGCCTCGGCCGAGGACCGCATCTTCCGGGCCCTCCTCGAGCCGTGGCAGCACGTTCCTCCCCCGGGGCCGCGGCGCCCCGCAGTCCGCCCCCCGGAAACGTCCCCGCCGCCCCCGCCGCCGCCCGCCCGGACCCCGGAATCCCCGGGGCTGGCGGCCGGCCTGCCGCTCGACGCATGGCTCGCCGACTGGCAGGCGCGCGGCTTCACCGTTATCGACGACCGCCCGCGCGGCGGCAGCGTCTGGGTCCGCGACGCCGGCATGGCCCTCGCCGCCGAAATCGAGCACCTCCGCCGCGAAGGCACCTGGTTCCGCTTCGCGGAAAACCGGAGCCTTGGTGCGTGGGGATGGTTCCTCGACCGCGCATCCTGACCCCCCGCGCGCAGTACGCGCCGCCTAATCGCCCGGGCCAGCAGCGCCACGCGCGCATTGTCCGGGTCCAAACTTAGAATCGTTCCATATGACCGCCACACCCGCTGACATCGAACGCTATCGCCGCAACCTCCGCGACGAGGTCGATGGCATCGCGCTCTACCGCGCGCTCGCCGAGGCCGAAAACGACCCCCAGATTCGCGAGGTCTTCCTCCGCCTCGCGGCGAGCGAAGAGCGCCACCGCGACCTCTGGGAGCAGAAGCTGTGCGAGGCAGGCGCCGAAGTTCCGGCCTACCGCCCCTCGTTCCGCGTCCGCGTCCTCGGCTGGCTCGCCCGCCGCTTCGGGACCGCTGCAGTCAGCCCCATCGTCGCCCGCGTGGAGGCGTCCGCCTACACCATGTACGACAACCAGCCCGAGGCCATCGCCGCAGACCTCCCCCGCGACGAGCGCTCACACGCCCGCCTCTTCCGCGAACTCGCCCGCTCCACGCGCGGCCGCCCCATCGAGGTCGATATCGCCCGCCTCGAAGGCCGCCACCGCGGCGGCACCGGGAACGCCCTCCGTGCCGCGGTCCTTGGCGCCAACGATGGCCTCGTCTCCAATCTTTCGCTTGTCATGGGTGTCGCCGGCGCGAACCCCGGCCGCAGCGTCGTCCTCCTCGCCGGCATCTCCGGCCTCCTCGCCGGCGCCCTCAGCATGGCCCTCGGCGAGTGGATCAGCGTCCGCAGCTCCGCCGAGGCCTTCTCCCGGCAGCTCGAAATTGAGCGGGACGAGCTCGCCCTCATGCCCGATGAAGAGCTCGAAGAACTCGTCCTCATCTACCGCGCCAAGGGCCTCGATGAGGAGGAAGCCCGCGCCACGGCTACCCGCATCCTCGCCAACCACGAAAAGGCGCTCGATACCCTCGCCCGCGAAGAGCTCGGCATGTCCGAAGAAGAGGCCGGCAACGCCTGGGTCGCGGCCATTACCTCCTTCCTCACCTTCAGCGCCGGCGCCATCATCCCTGTCCTGCCGTGGCTCATCATCGGCGGCGTCGCGGGTGTCGCGGCCAGCGCGGCCGCCAGCGCCCTCGGCCTGTTCGGAGTGGGTGCTGCCATCACCCTCTATACCGGCCGCGGCGTCCTCTTCTCGGGCTCGCGCATGCTCGGCTTCGGCCTCGCAGCCTCCGCCATCACCTTTGGCATCGGCAGGATCATCGGCGTCAGCACCGGCATCTAGCCGCCCCTCAGTCGATGGCCAGGTCCAGCGTCAGGCGGCGGTCCGTCGTCCGGATGGCGACCAGCCGGTACGGAAGCGAACCGGCCGCCTCGTCCAGCCGCGCCTGCAGCGGCGGCTCGACCAGCGCCGCCACCGCCTCCGGCGCCGCCAGTCCCCCGAGCGAGGCGCCCACGACATCGAGCCGCAGCCGCCCGTCCGCCACGTTCGGGTCGAAGCGGATCGACCCCCGCACACCAATGCCCTGGCTCCCGATGGCAAAAGTGACCAGGATCAGCCCCTCCTGCTGGACCTCCACCTCGACCACCGGCCGCGCACTCACCCCCGGCAGGGTCGCAAGCTCCTCCGCGATGATCGCCGCCAGCGCCCGCTCGTCGAACGCCACCGCGATGTTGCCGCCCCCGGCCACGGCCTCCGTCTGCGCCTCGAAGTCCGGGTCGATCGTGAACCAGAGCACCACCCCAATCGCACCGGCCAGCGCGCCGAGTGCGAAGGCAATCAGCACCCGCATGCCGGGGAGCGTGCCTCCGCTCCGCCGTTCCCGCAACCGGGACTTGCACGATCCGCCCGGACCCGCCCATAATCAGACCATCTGGTGGCTAGAGCGAGGTGGACCCACCCGTTCCCATCCCGAACACGGAAGTGAAACGCCTCAGCGCTGACGATACTGCCCGGGCAACCGGGTGGGAAAATAGGCCGCCGCCGGGTACTTTCCGAAGCCGCCGCAAGGCGGTTTTCGCATCTCTGGGCCGCCCACGGCTGAGCGGAGCCGCCCGCGGCAGGTAGCCCGCCTGCACCTCACGGCGTTCTCCTCAATAGTCCCCGCCCCGCGCGGGGCCGCGCGGTCGATTCCCTCCACGGATCCGCCGCGATACAATCGGGATCGAGATCCCTCACTTCACCCCGGCGCGTACACCCATCAGATGGGATACGTGCCCCCAGACGGAGCCGCACTTGTCAGCAGATACCGCCCAGCCCACCACTCCCCCCGAAGCCGAAATGGATATGGGGGCCCTCCTCGACCTTGAAGCCGCCCAGTCCGGCGGCGGCCAGCTTCGCCGTGGCGAAATCATCGAGGGCATGGTGATGGGCGCTTCCCCCGATGGCCTCATCGTCGATGTCGGCACCAAGATGGAGGCCGTCATCCCCCACAACGAAATGCTCTCCCTCGGCGTCGACGGCGCCAGCCGCCTCAAGGCCGGCGATACCGTCCGCGTCATGGTCCTCCAGCCCTCAACCGCCGAAGGCCACGCCATCGTCTCCCTCGACCGCGCCCGCGGCGAGGAGGGCTGGGAAACCCTCCAGAAGCGGTTCGAATCCGGCGAAATCTTCGAAGCCCAGGTCACCGGTCACAACCGCGGCGGCCTCCTCGTCAACGTCGACGGCGTCAACGCCTTCGTTCCGCTCTCCCAGGTCGAATCCGTCCGCCGCGATGACCCCGACGCCGCAAACCAGCTCGCCGGCCTGGTTGGCCAGGTCATCAAGCTCAAGGTCGTCGAGCTCAACCGGAAGCGGAACCGCGTCATCCTCTCCGAGCGCGCCGCCATGGCCGAAATCCGCAAGGAGCAGAAGGACCGCGTCCTCGAGGAGCTCCAGGAGGGCCAGATCCGCACCGGCCGCGTCTCCTCCATCACCGACTTCGGCGTCTTCATCGACCTCGGCGGCGCCGACGGCCTCGCCCACATGACCGAACTCACCTGGGAGCGCGGCAAGAAGGCGAAGGACCTCTTCCAGGTCGGCGACGAAGTCCAGGCCTACATCCTGAAAGTCGACCGCGAGAACAAGAAGATCTCGCTCTCGCTCAAGCGCGCCCAGCCCGAGCGCTGGGACACCACCGTCGACCGCTTCGTTATCGGCCAGATCCTCATCGGCCGCGTCACGAAGCTGATGCCGTTCGGGGCCTTTGTCCGCCTTGAAGGCCCGGTCGAAGGCCTCATCCACATCTCCGAGCTCTCCAACCGGCGCATTCAGCACCCGAAGGAAGTCGTCAAGGAAGGCGACGTTGTGCCGGTCAAGCTGGTCCGCATCGAAAAGGACCGCCACCGCCTCGGCCTCAGCCTCCGACAGGCCCGCAGCGACGCCGAAGCCATGGGCTTCGTCTTCGACGCCAACGGCTCCGTCATCGATTACCCGGACGACGTGCGGGAGCAGTTCGGCCTGCCGCCGCGCGATACCACCGCCCAGCAGGCCCGCCGCGAGCCGCGCACCGCGCAGGAGGCGATCGAACAGGCCGTCGCCCGCGACCCCGAGCCGATGTCGGCCTTCGCCGCTGCCTTTGCGCAGGCCCTCGAAAACGCCGAAGCCGGCAACGGCATCGCCGAGACGGTCGCCCAGGTCGCCGGCCTCGCCCCGAAGGACCAGGCGCCTGCTCCTGCCGAGGCTCCGGCTGCTGAGCCGCCTGCCCCGGCCGAAGCCGTCGAGTCCCCGGCCGAAGCGGCGCCCGCTGCTGAGCCGGTGGCCGAGACCGCGCCTCCCGCCGAGGCCCCGGCAGCCGCCGAAGAGACGGCCCAGGCGGCGCCCGCCACCGAGGCCCGGGCCGCCGCAGACTCCGGGATCGGCGACGCCGAAACTCGGGTTTCCACCGGGGAGACGGCCCCCGATCAAATGCCGCACAATAATGGTGAGGGGTCGGAAACGGCCCCCGCCGAAGCACCAGCCGCAACAGAGGAGGAAACTGCTGACGGCTCCTAGACGTTCTTTGGGCGCACCCAGGGGAAGGGAGTACACCTATGGCCGATCGGTTTGACAAATTCACAGAACGGGCGCGGCGCGTCCTGACGCTCGCCCAGGAAGAAGCCCACCGCTTCAACCACAACTACATCGGCACCGAACACATCCTCCTGGGACTCGTCCGCGAAGGCGACGGCGTCGCAGCTAAAGTCCTCGCCAACCTCGGCGTCGAGCTCAACAAGGTCCGCTCGGCCGTCGAATTCATCATCGGCCGCGGCGACCGCACCGTCCTCGGCGAAATCGGGCTCACCCCGCGCGCCAAGAAGGTCATCGAGCTCGCCGTCGATGAGGCGCGCCGCCTCAACCACAGCTACATCGGCACCGAGCACCTGCTCCTCGGCCTCGTCCGCGAGGGCGAAGGCATCGCCGCCGGCGTCCTCGAAAGCCTCGGCGTCAACCTCGAGCGCGTGCGCGCCGAAACGACCCGCATCCTCAGCCAGAGCGCGCCCCAGGCCGCGACCTCCGGCGCAGGTGCCCGCCAGGCGAGCCGCACCCCCACCGTCGACCAGCTCGGCATCGACCTGACCGCCGCCGCCCGCAACGGTCAGCTCGACCCTGTCATCGGCCGCTCCAACGAACTCGAGCGCGTCGTCCAGATCCTCTCCCGCCGGACCAAGAACAACCCGGTGCTCATCGGCGAGCCGGGCGTCGGCAAGACCGCCATCGCCGAGCTGCTCGCCCAGCGGATCGTCTCCGGCGATGTCCCCGAGACGCTCCAGAACAAGCGCCTCCTCACCCTCGATATCGGCTCTCTCGTCGCCGGCACCAAGTACCGCGGCGAATTCGAAGAGCGCCTCAAGAAGGTCATCGAGGAGATCAAGGCCGCCGGCAACTGCATCCTCTTCATCGATGAGCTCCACATGCTCGTCGGAGCCGGCGCCGCCGAAGGTGCCGTCGATGCCGCCAACATCCTGAAGCCGTCGCTCGCACGCGGCGAGCTCCAGTGCATCGGCGCCACCACCCTCGACGAGTACCGGAAGCACATCGAGCGCGACGCCGCCCTCGAGCGCCGCTTCCAGCCCGTCATGGTCGAAGAGCCGACCGTCGAAGAAGCTATCGAAATTCTGAAGGGCATCCGCCCGCGCTACGAAGAGCACCACAAGCTCAAGATCAGCGACGCCGCCCTCGTGGCCGCCGCCGAGCTCTCGGCCCGCTACGTCAGCGACCGCTACCTGCCCGATAAGGCGATCGACCTCATCGATGAGGCCGCCAGCCGCGTCCGCATCCGCCGCGCGGCCACCCCGCCTTCCCTCAAGGAAGCGATGAAGGGCCTCGAAAGCCTCCGCCGCGAAAAAGAACAGGCGATCGCCGCCCAGCAGTACGAATACGCCGCTGAGCTCCGCGACCGCGAGGTCAAGCTCCAGGACAAAATCCGCGAGATGGGCGAGTGGGAGGAGGGCGACGCCGGCATCGCGACCCCCGTCGTCACCGAAGAGGACGTCGCCGAGGTCGTCTCGATGTGGACCGGCATCCCCGTCGCCCGCATCGCCAGCGAAGAAAGCGCACGCCTCCTCCGCATGGAGGAAGCCCTCCGCAGCCGCGTCATCGGCCAGGACGAAGCGATCGAAACCATCGCCCGCGCCGTCCGCCGGGCCCGCGCCGGCCTCAAGGACCCGCGCCGCCCAATCGGCGTCTTCCTCTTCTGCGGGCCCACTGGCGTCGGCAAGACGGAGCTCGCCCGCGCCCTCGCCGAGTTCATGTTCGGCTCGCAGGACAACATGATTAAGCTCGACATGAGCGAGTTCAGCGAGAAGCACACCGTCTCGCGGCTCGTCGGCGCGCCCCCCGGCTACGTCGGCTACGACGACGGCGGCCAGCTCACGGACACCGTCCGCCGCAAGAGCTACTGCCTCGTCCTCCTCGACGAAATCGAAAAGGCGCACCCCGAAGTCTTCAACCTGCTCCTCCAGATCTTCGATGAGGGCCGCCTCTCCGACGCCAAGGGGCGGAAGGTCGACTTCCGCAACACCATCATCATCATGACCTCCAACGTCGGGTCCGACCTCATCAAGAAGGACAGCAGCCTTGGCTTCGCGACCACCACCGATGAGGTCAAGACCCACGAAGAGCGCTACCAGCGCATGAAGGAGAAGGTCCTCACCGAGCTGAAGAACGTCTTCAAGCCCGAGTTCCTGAACCGCATCGACAGCACGGTCGTCTTCCGCTCCCTCACCAAGGAAGACATCCGGAAGATCGTCGACAACGAACTCAAGAAGGTCGAGAAGACGCTCAATCAGAAGGGTGTCCGCCTCGAAGTCACCGAGGCCGGCAAAGACTGGCTCGGCGAAAAGGGCTACGACCCGGTCTTCGGCGCCCGGCCGCTCCGCCGCGTCATCCAGGACAACATCGAAGACCGCCTCAGCGAGATGCTCCTCGCCGGCGAGTTCACCAGCGGCGATATCGTCCGCATCGATGCCCAGGACGGCCAGCTCAAGATCGAGCCTGTGCGCGAACCCGCTCCGGTAGCATAACGGCTCAGAGCGCCAACGCTCGTGCGGGGGGCGTCACGCAGCCGGCGTGACGCCCCCTTTCTGTTGCCTCGACTGCCGGCGTGGCGGCGGCCCTGTCCCAAGGAATCCGAACACGCCGTCCGGGGTCCCCGAAGGTCCTTCGGTGCCTTTTCCGGTTCATGGCTGCTAAACAGAACGCCCGTGACGCGGTACCCTCTGAGCGTCAGTGCGCTGCGTGAGCCCCCCGCAGCTACGCTGCGCTGGGGGTGAGGGGGAGGCATCGATAGTGCGGCGGGGTCGAAATGGTCTTCTCCTGGGCGCAACGCTGCTGGCGGTTGCAACACTTGCTTTCTGGGTAGGTCGGGTGCTTGGTGAGCGCGAACCTGCGACCGCCGGCCCGCCCGCTCTCCCAGCAGGTATCGAGAACGCAACCCCCGCGCCGGGGGAAACCCCCGACCCCACGCATCCCGAGCTTCTGATCAAATGGGTAAATCAGGACGCGAAGCTCCCCCGATTCGACCAGCGCATCAACGGAATAGAGGTTGGCCCGACCGTGCAGCGGCGGGGCGGGCCTTGTGAGACTCAACGCCCCCCAGTCCAGATTGACTTTGACCAGTCTCGGGGAACCCGCGTGGAAATCTCGCCCCGGTTCCTGCCTGCCGGGGCAACAATCAGGTCAACACTCGCGATGAGGTGCGGCCAGGAAGTGGCTTTTGCCGAGGTGGTCTACGCACTCCCGGTGGCCGACGACCTCAATGAGCGGTTGGCTCGCGGTGAATCGTACTGGGACATCCCGAGGGGCGGAACCATCCAGATAATGCGGTTCATCGGCGAGCCCGCAGAGGCGTCGAGCATCGCCGCTGCGCGCTGGCAAGCCGGCTCGATTAACGGCTTTCCAGCAGCTATTGGCCACCCAATCTTGGACGAAGGGCTGGGCGACGCCGAGGTGCTGGTATACGCCGGCGGTGTGCTCACGGTGGTACGTACCGGGAATCTCAGCATCGACACCGCCATCGCCATCGCTTCCGGGGTCGTTCACTGACTGCAGGTGCCACAATTCGCGTTTCCTGCTTTGTAGCGGTAATGATAATTTCGTTCACGTTGGGTTTCGGGACCGCCCCCGGCCGGATTTCCGCAGCAACGCTTACCGTCGCGCGGGTGAACCCGGGTCCCGCGAGCCTGAACGGGTACATCACGTGCCTCTGACATGGGACCTCGTCCCCGTGTGGAACCGCTGGAGACCTTCAAGCGCTCGATTGGTCCAACTCGTCCTCCGTGCACTTCCGGACATGGGCGTTCCGGGGCGCCGGGACCGGCACTGCCTGCTACGCCACCAGGTCCATCAACAACTCGGCATGTCTCCGCGTGCGCGTGCGCCTTGAATACCCAATCGGCACCTGGCGAGGGGACGAGTTCTACACACACACGTCGCTCTTTGGCACGGACGGCTATACCTGTGCGATCACCGGCAGCACTTCCTACCAGTACACTTCCCACACGATAGGCACGTCAGTTGCACCGTACCCCAACGGAGACCTGAGCACCTGCACGTCCAGCGGGATCCACCTGCATCAGGGAGCCGATGGCGCTTCTCGGAACACCGGAACGTACTCCTCCACCGGGAGCTACAGCGACATCTCCGCGAACTCTCGTTGGCAGCACGAGTGGTCCTGGTACAACTAACCGGCCCCCCGGCTCGATGCGAAAGCGCTCTGCGGAGCCCCGCTGTCTGGCTGGTCCACGCGAGAAGTCGAGCTGCGGGCTACACACCTGGTCCCCTTGCTGGACAAAACGCCGCGGACGCGGCATCCTCTGGTCGACCGAACGCCATGTGAACCCCCGCAGAACACGTCCGCCTGTGGGTAGGGCTCCTGTTTGGTTCAGCCGAAGCCGTTGACGCCATCTCCCCGAGCGCCGTACGATGGCAGCCGGCTTCCTATGCCCATCGCATCCCCCAGTCCCGTCGCGCCGCGGCCCCGCGCCGCACTGTGCCATTCGCCCCATCAGTCCTGAAGGAGTTGCCACAGGATGACCACTTCGCGTCACGTGGTCCCGGGGGGCACTGTTGCCCCACTCGCCGTTAAGACCTACGGCCGCATCCCCGAAGTCCTCGACCTCCCCAACCTCATCCGCATCCAGCTCGATTCCTTCGAATGGTTTAAGCGGGAAGGCCTCCGGGAGCTCTTCGACGAACTCTCCCCAATCCAGGACTTCACCGGCAACCGGATGGACCTTATCTTCGGCGAGTACGAGTTCCGCGAGCCGAAGGCCTCCATGGACGAATGCCGCGAGCGCGACATGACCTACGCCGCGCCGCTCTTCGTCGATGTCGAACTCCGCGTCAAAGACTCCGGCGAAATCAAGGAACAGCGCCTCTTCTTCGGCGACTTCCCCCTCATGACCGACCGGGGCACCTTCATCATCAACGGCGCCGAGCGCGTCGTCGTCTCCCAGCTCGTCCGCTCCCCCGGCGTCTACTACACCATCGAAACCGACCAGGCCACCGGCAAGCGCCTCTGCCACGGCAAGCTCATCCCCGCACGCGGTGCTTGGCTCGAATTCGAAACCTCGAACCGCGACGTCCTCTACGTCAAAGTCGACCGGAAGCGCAAGGTCCCCGTCACGACCTTCATCCGCGCCATCGACGTCCCCGGCCTCGTCCCCGGCGACCGCGACAACCCCCGCTTCGAAAAGTACTGGAAGGCCGTCGATTCCGGTGATGAGCGTGCCCGCGAAGCCGCCCTCCGCGACCTCGAACAGGAGCTCGGCACCGCCGAACGTATCCTCGCCATGTTCGAGGCCGTCGACACGAGCGATATCCGCCAGTATGTCCGCGCTACCCTCGAAAAAGAGCCGCGCGACCCCGGCGTCCAGAACAAGCACGACGCCCTGCTCGATTTCTACCGCAAAATCCGCCCCGGCGACCCGCCCACAACCGACAACGCCCGCAACCTCCTCAAGCAGCTCTTCTTCGACCCCCGCCGCTACGACCTCGGCCGGGTCGGCCGCCACAAGCTCAATAAGCGCCTCGAGCTCGAAGACCCCACCGACCAGCGCTGGCTCCGCCCCTACGACCTCGTCGCCATCATCCGCGAGCAGATCAACATCAACAACGGCCGCGGCCACCACGACGATATCGACCACCTCGGCAACCGCCGCGTCCGCGCAGTCGGCGAACTGATCCAGCAGCAGTTCCGGGTCGGCCTCCTCCGCATGGAGCGCGTTGTCCGCGAACGGATGACCATCACCGACCCCGAAGAGGCAACCCCCAGCGCCCTCATCAACATCCGGCCCGTCGTCGCGGCCATGAAGGAGTTCTTCGGCGGCAGCCAGCTCTCCCAGTTCATGGACCAGACGAACCCGCTCTCCGAGCTCAACCACAAGCGCCGCCTCTCAGCGCTCGGCCCCGGCGGCCTCTCCCGCGACCGGGCCGGCTTCGACGTCCGCGACGTCCACCACAGCCACTACGGCCGCATCTGCCCCATCGAAACCCCCGAAGGCCCGAACATCGGCCTCATCGGGTCCCTCGCGACCTACGCCCGGCTGAATAAGTTCGGCTTCATCGAGACCCCCTACCGCCGCGTCTACCGCGAAATGGTCTCCGATAACCCGAACCTCGTCGGCCGCATCCTCCGCGAAGACGCCCTCGACCGCGACGGCAATGTCATCGCGCCCCGCGGCACGCGCATCGATGCCGCCCTCGCCGAGAAGCTCGCCGCCGCCGGCCGAACGGTGGCGATCCAGCCGTGGGTCTCGAACGAAATCGTCTACCTCACCGCCGACGAAGAGGACAAGTTCAAGGTCGGCCAGGCCAACACCCGCATCGACAACGACGGCCACTTCATCGATGAGCGCGTCGAAATCCGCCTCTTCGAAAAGTTCATGACCGTCCCGCCCATCGAGGTCGACTACATCGACGTCTCCCCCAAGCAGATGGTCTCCGTCGCTTCCGCGCTCATCCCCTTCCTCGAGCACGACGACGCAAACCGCGCGCTCATGGGCGCCAACATGCAGCGCCAGGCCGTCCCCCTCGTCCGTCCCGAGGTGCCGCTCGTCGGCACCGGCATGGAGCGCCGCGCCGCTGTCGACTCCGGCCACGTCATCCTCGCCGAGGGCCCCGGTGAAGTCCTCGAAGCCACCGGCACCCACATCAAAATCCGCTACGACGACCCGGCGCTGAATACCGATGCCGGGGGCGCCTCCCGCACCTACCGCCTCACGAAGTTCACCCGCTCCAACCAGGGCACCTGCCTCAACCAGCGGCCGATCGTCTTCCGCGGCGAACGCGTCGCCGCCGGCCAGCCCATCATCGATAGCTCCAGCACCCAGGGCGGCGACCTCGCGCTCGGCCAGAACATCCTCTGCGCCTTCATGAGCTGGGAGGGCTACAACTTCGAGGACGCCATCATCCTCTCCGAAAACCTCGTCCGCGAAGACAAGTTCACCTCCATCCACATCGAGAAGCACGAGGTCGAAGCCCGCCAGACCAAGCTCGGCGACGAAGAAATCACCCGCGACATTCCCAACGTCGGTGACGACGCCCTCGCCCAGCTCGACGAAGATGGCATCATCCGCATCGGCGCCGAAGTCCGCGAAGGTGACATCCTCGTCGGCAAGGTCACTCCCAAGGGCGAAACCGAACTCACCGCCGAAGAAAAGCTGCTCCGCGCCATCTTCGGCGAAAAAGCCCGCGAAACGAAGGACACCTCCCTCCGCGTCCCCCACGGCGAGCGCGGCAAGGTCATCGACGTCAAGGTCTTCGACCGCAACAACCACGATGGCCTGCCCGCCGGCGTCAACAAGCTCGTGCGCGTCTCCATCGCCCAGCGCCGAAAGATCTCGGAGGGCGACAAGATGGCCGGCCGCCACGGCAATAAGGGCGTCATCAGCCGCATCCTCCCCCGCGAGGACATGCCCTACCTCGAAGACGGCACCCCCGTCGATATCATCCTCAACCCGATCGGTGTCCCCAGCCGCATGAACATCGGGCAGGTCCTCGAAACCCACCTCGGCTGGGCCGCCAATACCCTCGGGTTCCGCGCGATCAGCCCGGTCTTCGATGGCGCCCGCGACTACGAGATCGATGACGCCCTCGCCCTCGCCTGGATGGCCCACGAGGCCGGCGCCTACTACTACGTCGACCCCCGCGACCGCGGCTTCGACCCCGAACGCCTCAAGGCCTGGATCCGCGAGCAGGGCTACGACCCCGACGCCATTTACACCAGCCCGGAGGACGGAGCACCCGCCCGCGCCTGCCTCGAAATCTGGCTCAACCGCCACCGCAAAGAAACCGGCCAGCCCCCCATCGAGCCCGGCCGCTACTCCCGCGAGGAGCTCGATGAGCTCGCCAAAGAGGTCTACCGCGACACCAACGTGCCGCCGCCCCTCTTCGGCAAGATGCGCCTCTACGACGGCCGCACCGGCGAACCCTTCGACCAGCCGGTCACGGTCGGCTACATCTACATGCTCAAGCTCATCCACCTCGTCGAAGACAAAATCCACGCCCGCAGCACCGGCCCCTACAGCCTCATCACCCAGCAGCCCCTGGGCGGCAAGGCCCAGTTCGGCGGCCAGCGCTTCGGCGAAATGGAGGTCTGGGCCCTCGAAGCCTACGGTGCCGCCCACATCCTCCAGGAGCTCCTCACCGTCAAATCCGACGACGTCGTCGGACGCGTCAAAACCTACGAGGCCATCGTCAAGGGCGAGGACGTCCTCGAACCGGGCGTCCCTGAGTCCTTCAAGGTCCTCGTCAAAGAACTCCAGAGCCTCGGCCTCGCCGTCGAGGTCTCCAACGACGAAGGCAGTTCCGTCTCCTTCATCGACGACTCGGCCAACGACCTGCCCGAGCTCGGCCTCAACCTGACCGGTTTCGAACGCGAGGAGGATTTCTTCAATGCTCGAGGTGAATGACTTCAACCAGGTGCGGATCGCCCTGGCCAGCCCCGAACAGATCCGCTCCTGGAGCTACGGGGAAGTCACCAAGCCGGAAACCATCAACTACCGCACCCTCAAGCCCGAAAAGGACGGCCTCTTCTGCGAGCGCATCTTCGGCCCCACCAAGGACTTCGAGTGCTACTGCGGCAAATACAAGCGCGTCCGCTACAAGGGCATCATCTGCGATAAGTGCGGCGTCGAAGTCGCTCGCGCCAAGGTCCGCCGCGAGCGCATGGGCCACATCGAGCTCGCCAGCCCTGTCAGCCACATCTGGTTCGTCAAGGGAACGCCCTCCAAGCTCGGCCTCCTCCTCGATATCTCTCCCCGCAACCTCGAGCGCGTCCTCTACTTCGCGCAGTACATGATCACCGAGGTCGACGAAGAGGCGAAGAATGCCGAGATCCGCCGCCTCCAGCGCGAACTCGACGAGCTCCTCGCCGAGCGCCTCGCCGACATCCGCCCGAAGCGTGAGCAGCTCGAAGCCCAGCTCGAAGCCGCAAACCGCGAGCTCCAGGCGAAAGTCGCCGAGCGCCAGGCCCAGATCGAGGCCGAACGGAAGGTCTCCCGCGATGCCCTCGAGGCCGCCGTCCTCCGCGCCGTTGAAACCGTCAGCGCCGCAAAAGGCGGCACCCTCGAGGCCCCCATCGAAATTCTCGGCGACGTCATCCTCGAGGCCGGCGTCAAGGTCACCGCAGCCCAGGTCGGCAAAGTCGAACGCGAAGGCCGCAAGAAGCTCGAAGCCTTCGACAAGGAGACCGCGAAGCTCAAGGAGCAGGAATCGCTCCCCGCCGATACCGCCCTCGAAGACGCCAAGCAGGCCCTCTACGACGAACTCCACCCCCTCCAGCAGAAGGAGCGCGCCATCCGCGAAGAGGTCGAGGAACAGTTCAAAGAGCGCCTCCGCGACCTCGAATCCCTCCGCGACCCCGTCCGCGACGACGAAATCGTGCTCCTCACCGAGAACCGCTACCGCGAGCTCTCGGAAATGTTCGGGCACGTCTTCAAGGCCGCCATGGGCGCCGAGGCCGTCCTCCACGTCCTCCAGCGGCTCGACCTCGATGCCCTGCGCGCCAAGCTCAAGCAGGAAATCCTCGTCGCCTCCGGCATGCGCCGGAAGAAGGCGACCAAGCGCCTGAACGTCGTCGAGGCCCTCCGCAACTCGGGCAACCGCCCTGAATGGATGATCTTCCAGGTCCTCCCCGTCCTCCCGCCGGACCTCCGCCCCATGGTCCAGCTAGATGGCGGCCGCTTCGCCACCAGCGACCTCAACGACCTCTACCGGCGCGTGATTAACCGCAACAACCGCCTCAAGCGCCTCCTCGACCTCGGCGCGCCCGAGATCATCATCCGCAACGAAAAGCGGATGCTCCAGGAGGCGGTCGACTCGCTCATCGATAACGGCCGCCGCGGCCGCGCCGTCTCAGGCTCCGGCAACCACAAGCTCAAGAGCCTCTCCGACATGCTCAAGGGCAAGCAGGGCCGCTTCCGCCAGAACCTCCTCGGCAAGCGCGTCGACTACTCCGGCCGCTCCGTCATTGTTGTCGGCCCCGAACTCAAGCTGCACCAGTGCGGCCTCCCCAAGCGCATGGCGCTCGAGCTCTTCAAGCCCTTCGTCATGCACTCGCTCGTCGCCAAGGGCCTCGCCCACAACATCAAGAGCGCCAAGCGCATCGTCGAACGCGCCCGCCCCGAGGTCTGGGACGTCCTCGATGAAGTCATCCGCAACCGCCCGGTCCTCCTCAATCGGGCGCCCACGCTTCACCGGCTCGGCATCCAGGCCTTCATGCCCGTCCTCATCGAAGGCTCCGCCATCCAGCTCCACCCGCTCGTGTGCGCCGCCTTTAACGCCGACTTCGACGGCGACCAGATGGCCGTCCACGTCCCGCTCAGCCGCGAAGCCGTCGCCGAGGCCACCCAGGTCCTCATGTCCACCAAAAACCTCCTCTCGCCGGCCAGCGGCGACCCCATCGTCGCGCCCTCGCTCGACATGGTCCTCGGCTGCTACTACATGAGCGACATCGACCGGAACGCCCGCGGCGCCTACCGCGAAGAAAACGGCCGCCCTGTCCAGGGCCTCTACGGCTCCTTCGAGGAAGCCCGCCTCGCCTACGACCTGGGCATCATCGACATGCGAGCGCCCATCCGGGTCCGCACCGACCGCGCCGTTATGGGCGACGGCGGCGTCGTCACCGAGCCGCCTGCCCGCCCCGACGGCACCCGCGGCACGCACGTCATCGAAACGTCCGTCGGCCGCATCCTCTTCAACGACGTCCTGCCCGAGGAACTCCCGTTCCAGAACCAGACCATGGACCGGCCGAACCTCCGCAAGGTCGTCGCCATGTGCTACCGCACCCTCGGCGGCGAACGCACCGGCGAAATCGTCGACCGGATCAAGGCCGTCGGCTTCCATTACGCCACCCTCTCCGGCATCACCATCGCCGTCCACGAAATCCAGGTGCCCAAGAACAAGGCCGAACTCCTCGCTGAGGCTGACCGCAAGGTCGACGCCCTCATGGAGCAGTACCAGATGGGCCTCATCACCGATGAGGAGCGCTACCAGGGCACCGTCGAAATCTGGCAGGAAACGACCGAGAAGATCGAGAAAACCATCAAGGAGCACATGTCGGAGTACGGCTCCCTCAACTACATGGCCTCCTCCGGCACCAAGGGCAATATCACCCAGATCCGCCAGATGGCCGGCATGCGCGGCCTCATGGCCGACCCCAACGGCAAGGTCATCGAACTCCCCATCCGCGGCTCCTTCCGCGAAGGCCTCTCCGTCCTCGAGTACTTCATCTCCACCCACGGCGCCCGCAAGGGTCTCGCCGATACCGCCCTCCGCACCGCCGACTCCGGCTACCTCACCCGCCGCCTCATCGACGTCGCACAGGACGTCATCATCCTCGAGGAAGACTGCGGCACCTCGGCCGGCCTCTGGATCGAAGCCGACGGCCGCGACGACCTCGAACCCCTCCGCGCCCGCATCGTCGGCCGCTACGCCGCCATCGACATCGTCGACGAGGCTACCGGCGAAGTCCTCTGCCGCCGCAACGAGGAGATCACCGAGGCCGTCGCCGATGAGATCGACCGCCGCGGCATCCGCCGCGTCTTCGTCCGCACGCCCATGTCGTGCGAGGCCGAGCGCGGCCTCTGCCAGCTCTGCTACGGCCGCGACCTCGCCCGCGGCGAGCTGGTCAAGCTCCGGACCGCCGTCGGCATCATCGCTGCCCAGTCCATCGGCGAGCCTGGCACCCAGCTCACCATGCGCACCTTCCACACCGGCGGTGTCGCATCCCAGACCGACATCACCAGCGGTCTCCCCCGCGTCGAAGAGCTCTTCGAAGCCCGGGCGCCGAAGGGCGAGGCGATCATCAGCGAAATCGACGGCGTCGTTGATGTCGTCGTCGAGAACGACCGCCGCATCGTCCGCGTGACCAACGTCGACACCCTCGTCGAGGAGTATGACATCCCCGCGAAGGCCGAACTCCTCGTCCAGGACGGCGAACGGATCGTCGCCGGCGCGACCCTCGCCCAGGCCCCCGCCCCGAAGAACGCTGACCTTCCCGCCCAGCCCATTATCTCCCGCATCGGCGGCACCGTCCGCGTCGTCGGCAAAAACAAGGTCCAGGTCGTCTACGAAGACCGCGAAGAGCGCGAGTACCCGATCCCGGCCGCTGCCCGCCTCCTCGTCGAAGACGGCCAAATGGTCTACGCCGGCGACCAGCTCACCGAAGGCGCCAAGAACCCGCAGCACATCCTCCACATCCAGGGCCGCGATGCCGTCCGCAAGTACATGGTCGAGGAAGTGCAGAAGGTCTATAAGTCCCAGGGCGTCAACATCAACGATAAGCACATCGAGGTCATCACCCGGCAGATGCTCCGCCGCGTCAAGGTCGACCACCCCGGCGACACCGGCCTCCTCCCCGGCGACCTCGTCGACCGCCGCAAGTTCGACGAGATCAACAACCAGATCATCGCCGAAGGCGGCGAACCCGCGACCGCGACCCCCGTCCTCCTCGGTGTGACCAAGGCCTCCCTCAATACCGATAGCTGGCTCGCGGCCGCCTCCTTCCAGGAAACCACCCGCGTCCTCACCAACGCCGCCATCGAAGGCGCAGTCGACCGGCTCCAGGGCCTGAAGGAGAACGTCATCATCGGCAAGCTCATCCCGGCCCGCGCCGAGATCGTCGTGCCGAAGCGCGAAACCTTCGGCGACCTCGACGTCCCCGAGGCCCTCCTCCTCGAAGAGGAGTACGAGCTCGAGCGCCGCCTCGCCGAGCGTGAAGCCGGCTCCCGCCAGCGCCGCTCCGCAGTCGGGCTCCTCGAGGACGAGGACGACTTCGGCGACGACGATGACGACATGCTCATCGGCGCCGACTCCGACGAGGACGACGAGTAACCCGACTCTCACACGCCGGAACAACGCATCACAAATACAGGGGGCGGGGCCATTCGGCCCCGCCCCCTTGCGGTATGCCAAGCTCAAGAGAACCCCATACACTCCCCACTGCGCTGTCCCTGCTCGCTAGATATTCCAGATCATGGAGCAGACAGAATTGCTGGAGCACTTGCGTTGACAGAACTCTAACCCAATGGTATCGTTGCCCCATGGACGATTCGGACTTCCGGCAACTGGTTCTTGATCTGGCCGGCCCGCACCGTGATCGGGCGCATTTGGCACGCCTGCTCGGTATTACAGAGGCAACCGCCTACGGGTGGATCCGCATGGCCGAGTCCCGCGAGCTGGCGGCGACTACGGCAGTCCGCGGCGATGCGAACCGAAAGGCGAAAGAGGCGCTGCTGGAGGCTGCTGAGAGGCTGGAGCGAGGTACGCTCGGCCGCGATGATGTTGAGGATTTCCTCCGGGAGCGACTCGGAACGGAGCGGGCAACTGGTGCGCCAGCCCAGCCCACCGCGCCCGAGCCTGAGGAAGGAGTGGCCGCGCGGGCTTCATTGCAGCGCGGACTCCGGTACGTGCTGGGCCGCTTGGAAGAGATGTCTCTTGGGGAGGCAATCGCCGCCCTTGAGGCGATTCTCGCAATGCTGAAGGAGGACGTGAAGCGCATGAAAGACTGAAAGCTCGGCAGGGCCGAGCTTCCAGCGTCGACGAAGTCCGGCATTTCTGGGCGCGCCGGTGGCAGCCGGGGCGTACCGGACGCTTCGGATGATACTGCGGATGCCGACAGACTCCAAGCGGCCCAAGTTCGGCATGGAGGATCTATGTATACGCCAAACCAGCGGCTTCCCTGGGGGCCGCGAGACCTTTTGGCGTCATACGCCACAGAGCGCAACCTCATGGGCGTGGCCGGGGTGTACCTCGTTGCCGGTTACTCTGGTCCCGTGGTGGTCCCAGGTGCAGCCCTCACGTGCATCTATATCGGACAGTCCAATGACATCGGACGTCGACTCGGAGAACACCGGGTTAGCGCCATGTGGTCGGACCACGGGTATGTGCCCTCATGGGTCGACGTAGTCGTAGAGCACCGCGAGGCGCGGCGTCTCGACCTCGAGAGGCGTCTGATTCTGGCATACAGCCCGCTGCTCAACGACCGCTCCCCGTAGGCCAACAGTATCGGCCCACATACGACAAAGGGGGCGGGGCCATTCGGCCCCGCCCCCTTTGTCATCCTGGCCCCGGGCAGCCCGCGCTACACCAGCTCCAGCACCTCTCCTTCGTACTTCCGGGCTCCCCGCCGGAGCTCCGCCAGCTTCCCCACCTTCACCACGCAGTCCGCCACGCCCCTCTCCCCCCGCAGCGCATCGAAGTTCTGCATCCCGCAGACGTTGCACGCACCGTGGTGGCAGTCGCCCACCGTCCTCGTCGAATGCACCGCCTGCCACTGTCCCCGCAGGTACGCCTTCGTCACCCCGCAGTCGATATGGTCCCAGGGCAGCGGCTCGCGCGTATCCCACTCCCGGTGCGCGAACCACGCCGGGTCGACCCCGACCGCGGCAAAGGCGGCCTGCCAGGTCTCGAAGCTGAAGTGCTCGCTCCAGGCGTCGAACTTCGCGCCCCGGCGCCACGCCTCGTAGACCGCCTCCGAGACCCGGCGGTCGCCCCGCGAAAGCACGGCCTCGATGAAGCTGTCCCGCGGGTCGTTCCAGCTGAACTCCACACCGGCGGCCCGGCAGCCGTCCTTCAGCAGGAAGTGTTTTGGCTCCAGCTCTTCGGCCGTATCCTGCCGCGCCCACTGGAACGGCGTGTGCGGCTTCGGCACCAGGTTGCTCGTGCTCACCCGCACCCGCGCGCGCCCGCCGACGTACTTCTTCCCGATCGCCTTCACCTGCTTCCCCAGCTCCACAATCCCCGCCACGTCCTCCATCGTCTCCGTCGGCAGGCCGACCATGAAGTACATCTTGATGCCCGTCCAGCCCCGCTGGAACGCGTTCTCGGCGGCGCCCAGCAGGTCCGCATCGCTCACGAGCTTGTTGATCGCGTTCCGCAGCCGCTGCGACCCCGCCTCAGGGGCCAGCGTCAGGGTGTGCTTCTTACCCTTCGCAATCGCGTTCGCCACGTCGACCGAGAACGTGTCGACCCGCGTGCTTGGCAGGCTCACCTTCAGGTTCGGGAACCGCTCAGTGAGCATCTGCACCATCGGCACAATCTCGCTGTGGTCCGTCGTGCTCAGCGAAAGGAGCGACAGCTCGTCGTACCCGGTGTTCGCCATCAGGTCCGCCGCCGCCCGCACCACCTCCTCCGGCGAACGCTCCCGCGTCGGCCGGTAGATCATGCCTGCCTGGCAGAACCGGCACCCCTGCGTGCAGCCCCGCTGGATCTCGACCGCGGCACGGTCGTGCACCGTCTGCAGGAATGGCACGATCGGCTTCACCAGCGGCTGCGGCAGCTTCTCCACGATCCGCCGCCGGATGACCCGCGGCGCTTCGGGCACCGTCGGCTCCAGCGCAAGGAAATGCCCGGCATCGTCATACCGCGCCTCGTAGAACGCCGGCACGTACACCCCGGGAACCCGAAGCAGGTCGCGCAGCCGCCGCTCCCGCGGCGCCCCTTCCCGCTTCCAGTTCCGCACCAGGTCTGCCAGCTCGACCACCACCTCTTCGCCTTCCCCGAGCACGAACGCGTCGATGAACAGCGCCATCGGCTCGGGGTTGAGCGCCCCGCTCCCGCCGGCGACCACGATCGGGTCCTCGTCCGTCCGCTCCCGCGCAAGCACCGGGATCCCGGCGAGGTCCAGCATGTTCAGCACGTTCGTGTACGTCATCTCGTACTGGAACGTGAACCCCACCAGGTCGAACTCCCGCAACGGATGCCGCGTCTCAAGGCTCCAGAGCGGAATCCCCGCTCGCCGCATCTCCGCCTCCATGTCGTCCCATGGTGCGAAGACCCGCTCGCAGGCCACATCCTCAATTCGGTTCAGGATGTCGTACAGAATGCCGAGCCCCATGTTCGACATCCCGATGTCGTAGGCGTCGGGGTAGGCCAGCGCAATCCGGACGTTCGTCGACTCCCAGTCCTTCACCACGCTGTTCCACTCCCCGCCCGTGTACCGCGACGGCTTCGAAACCCGCGCGAGCAGTCCGTCGATTGCAACCGTTGCCATCAAACAATCCTCCATGCAGTGGGTGAGCAGCACCGCAGGCAAGATCCCATCGTAGCAGCCGGCGCCCCCCATCCATAGCACGCCCCGGGCTGACCCCTGGCCGCCGGTCGGCGATACTCAAGGACGTGCCGACCGATTCCGTTATCGTCGCCGCCGGCGCTTCCACCCGCTTCGGCAGCGCCGACAAGCTCACCGCCGACCTCGCCGGGCGCCCGCTCATCGCCTGGTCGCTCGCCGCCTTCGAGGCTGTCCGCGGCCTCGGCTGCCTCGTCGTCGTCGCCGCGCCCGGCCGCGAAGCCGAATTCGAAGACCTCGCCCGGACCTGGTGTCCCCGCGTCTGCTTCCGCGTCGTGGCCGGGGGCGCCCGCCGCCGCGACAGCGTCGAGGCCGGCCTCCGCGCCTGCTCCAGCCGCTACGTCGCCATCCACGACGGCGCCCGGCCGCTGGTCACGCCCGCGCTCATCGAGCGGACCATCGAAGCCGCCCAGGGGCTCCCCGGCGCCATCGCCGCAGTGCCCGTCACCGACACCATCAAGGAGGTCCGCGGCGGCCGTATCGTCGGCCACCCCGACCGCTCCCTCCTCTGGGCCGCCCAGACGCCGCAGGTCGTCCTCCGCCAGGCCTGGTTCGATGCCGCCGCCATGTCCGACAACGACGAAACCGACGACGCCGCCATGCTCAGCCGCCTCGGCCTTGAATGCGCCGTCGTCGAAGGCTCCTACGACAATCTCAAGGTCACCCGCCCGCTCGACCTCGACCTCGCCGCCCGCCTCCTCGCCGCCCGGGAGGCTGCCCAGTGAACATCCGGGTCGGCATCGGCGAAGACCTCCACCCCGTCGACGACGGCCGCACGCTCGTCCTCGGCGGCGTCATTATCGAAGAGGGCCCCGGCCTGCGCGGCCACTCCGACGCCGATGTCCTCCTCCACGCCATCACCGACGCCGTTCTCGGCGCCGCCGCCCTCGGCGATATCGGCGGCTACTTCCCCCCGAGCGACCCCCGCTACGCCCACGCCGACAGCGCCGACTTCCTCCGCACCGCCCTCCGCCTCGCCCGCGAAGCCGGATGGACCCTCGGCAACATCGACGCCACCGTCCGGGCCGAGCGGCCCCGGCTTGCCCCGTACATCCCTCACATCCGCGAGCGGATCGCCGAGATCGCCGGCATCGAAACAGGCGCCGTCAGCGTCAAAGCCAAGTCCGGCGAAGGGCTCGATGCCGTCGGCCGCGGCGAGGCAATGGCCGCCGTCGCCGTTGTCCTCCTTCACCGGTAGCGAACGGGAACGACCGCGCTCCTCGTGCCCGTAGCCCCGCCCGGGGATAGGCTGAAACCGTGGCCAAACGCCTGTTCGATGTCACCCTCGTGCTCGTCACCGCGCCGGTCTGGGTGCCCATCATGCTCCTCGCCGCCCTCCTCCTCGCCATCGACCTCGGCGGCAATCCCTTCTTCCGCCAGCAGCGCATCGGCCTCCACGGCAGGCCGTTCACGATGTATAAGCTCCGCACCATGCGTCACGCCCGTCCCGGGAAGGAAGACCGCTACGTCATCGACGACTTTCGCACCTTCGTCTTCTCACCCCCGGATCAACCCAATCCCCGCATCACCCGCCTCGGCGCCTTCTGCCGCAAGACCTCGATCGATGAGCTCCCCAACCTCATCAACGTGCTCAAGGGCGAAATGAGCCTCGTCGGTCCCCGGCCCGAGATTCCGCAAATCGTCGCCCAGTACCCGGCCCACTACCACCGCCGCCACGACGTCCTCCCCGGCATCGCCGGGCTCGCTCAGCTTAACGGCCGCTCGGATTTGACCTATGACGAAACGATTACCTACGATCTCGCCTACGTGGATAACCACTCCCTCCGCGGCGATATCGCCATCCTCCTGAAGACCCTCCTCGCAGTCCTCAAGGGGAGCGGCGCCCGATGAACCGCCACGCCGGTCCCCTCGCCGCCCTCCGCCGGCTCGCCCCCGGCGACCCGCTGGCCACCCTCCTTGCGGTCGCTCTCGATGTTCTCGTTGTCGGCGCCGCCCTCGCCTGCGCGATGCTCCTCCGCTTCGATGCCGAGGTGCCCCGGCGCAACGCCGAATTTGTCCTCCGTATCTTCCCGCTCATCGCCGCCGCCTACGTGCTCGGCAACTTCGTCTTCGGTGTCTACCGCACCGTTTGGGCCTACGGCAGCATCGGCGACATCATCGGCCTCTTCCGGCCGGTTCTGCTCGTCACCCTCCTGCTCTTCGGCATCAATTTCTGGCTCGAAGAACGGCTCCTCCCCCTCTCCGTCATCCTCATCACCGGCGCCCTCGTCTTCCCGGGGATGGCCGTCGTCAAGATGCGCACCCGCCTGCTGGTCCGCCTCCCCTGGGTCGATACCGGCGAACGCCGCCTCCTCATCGTTGGCGCCGGCCATACCGGCCAGCTCCTCGCCCGCGAACTGCAGGCCAACCCTTCGCTCCCCTACCAGCCCGTCGGGTTCGTCGACGACGACGAAAAGCTCCTCCATCACCGCATCCACGGCCTCAAGGTCCACGGCACCATCGCCGAACTCGAGCACGTCCTCGAGCGCATGGACGCCGAAATCGTCGCCATCGCGCTCGACCGGCCCAGCGGCCAGCTCGTCCGCCAGATCGTCGGCACCTGCCAGCGGCTCAACATTCCCGTCCGCATGGTCCCCGGCGTCGATAACTGGGTCCTCGGCCACGGCCACGACACCCTGCGCGAAATCACCCTCGACGACCTCCTCGGCCGAGAACCGGTTCAGGTCGATTTCGCCGCCTGCAGCCAGTCCGTCCGCGACCGCGTCGTCCTCGTTACCGGCGCGGCCGGCTCCATCGGCTCCGAACTCTGCCGCCAGGTCCTCACCTTCCGTCCGCGCGAGCTCCACCTCCTCGACAACAACGAAACCGGCCTGCACGACCTCTCCCTCGAGCTCGCCGGCGTTTCTCCCGAGACCACGGTTCGCCTCTGGGTCGCTAGCGTCACCGACGAGCCCCGCGTCCGCGAAATCTTCGCCCGCACCCGCCCCGACCTCGTCTACCATGCCGCCGCCCTCAAGCACGTCCCGCTCATGGAGGAGCACCCCGCTGAGGCCTTCCGCGTTAACGTGCTCGGCACCCTCCACTGCGCCAGCGCCGCCCGCGAATTCCAGGTCGGCACCTTCGTCCTCATCTCCACCGACAAGGCCGTCCGCCCCAGCAGCGTCATGGGCGCCACCAAGCGGATCGCCGAGCTCCTCGTCATCGCCCTCGCCCGCGAATCCGCACACACCCGCTTCGCGGCGGTCCGCTTCGGCAACGTCATGGGCTCCCGCGGCTCCGTCGTCCCCACCTTCATGAAGCAGATCGAGCGCGGCGGCCCCGTCACCGTCATGCACCCCGAGATGCAGCGCTACTTCATCTCCATCCCCGAGGCCGTCTCCCTCGTCATCCAGGCCGGCACCTTCGGCGGCCGCGGCGACATCTACATGCTCGATATGGGCGAAGAAATCAACATCCTCGAACTCGCCGAGCGCATGATCCGCCTCCGCGGGCTCCGTCCCGGCGAAGACATCGAAGTTGTCTTCACCGGCCCGCGCCCCGGCGAAAAGCTCCGCGAAGAGCTCGTCGCCGACTTCGAACACCTCCAGCCCACCTCGCACCCCAAAGTGATGCGCCTCACCGCGAACGTCGACGTCACCGAACGCGAAATCCTCCGGCTCATCGACGAAATCCGGCAGGTCATGTGGAACGACCCCGAGGAGGTCCGCCGCCGCATCCACCTCGTCGCCCGCCGCTTCTCCCGCGAAGACGCCGCCGCCGACGCCCCTGAAAGCGAGGCCCTCCCCTCGTGAACGAGCCGCGTATCCACCCCACCGCGGAAGTCTCCCCCGCCGCCGCAGTCGGCCCCGGGGCCAGCATCTGGCACCACGCCCAGGTCCGCGAACGCGCGGTCATCGGCCCCGGCTGCATCATCGGCAAAGGCGTCTACGTCGGCGCGGATGTCACCGTCGGCGCCAACTGCAAAATCCAGAACTACGCCTGCGTCTACGAAGGGAACACCCTCGAAGACGGCGTCTTCATCGGCCCCGAAGTCGTCCTCACCAACGACCGCTACCCGCGCGCCATCAACCCCGACGGCACCCTCAAAGCCGCCGCTGACTGGGAACTCTCCGGCTCCCGCATCTGCTACGGCGCGGCCATCGGCGCCCGCTCGGTCATCCTCCCCGGTCTGGTCATTGGGCGGTGGGCGCTCGTCGCAGCAGGCTCCGTCGTCACCCGCAGCGTCCCCGATTTCGCCCTTGTCGCCGGGAACCCCGCCCGCCAGGTCGGCTGGGCCTGCGTCTGCGCCCGCCCCCTCGGCGCCGACCTCGCCTGCCCCGCCTGCGGGCGCCGCTACCGCCTCGCCGGCGAATCGCCCGCTATCCTCGAACCAGCCCCCGGCCCGGAGTGCCCATGACCGCCGTTCCCCGCCCGTTCATCCCCGTCGCCCGCCCCTTCGTCGGCGAAGCTGAAAAGCGCGCCGTCATGGAGGTGCTCGATTCCGGCCAGCTCGCTGCCGGCCCCCGCGTCGAAGCCTTCGAGCGCGCCTTCGCTGCCTACATCGGCGCCCGCCACGCCATCGCCGTCAACTCCGGCA
>Ga0308392_1000065_pt1 | contig 37124 bp, 25 predicted proteins | sample Hotspr20Samplem2_FD_202361 | JGI IMG/M metagenome (GOLD analysis project Ga0308392, IMG submission 202361) | Hot spring phototrophic mat microbial communities from Octopus Spring, Yellowstone National Park, Wyoming, United States - 20050624_m2 ... | reverse complement strand
CGCTCCAGCCCGGTGGTGCTCACCAATTACGCCCGCACCTTTGCCCCGGGCATTTCCGAGACCGCCATGTGCCTGCTGCTGTGCCTGACGCGGGGCATTGCTAAGTACTACATGCCGCAGTTCTTCCTCAAGAAGACGATGGTGCCGGTGGGCACGACCAAGTCCGATCATCATACCGAGCTGGTGGGGCGCACCATGGGCATCGTCGGGCTGGGCGGCATCGGCAGCGCCGTGGCCCGACGCGCCTACTACGGCTTTGACATGCGCATCGTGGCCACCGACGCCAAGCCGATCCCGAAGCCGGACTATGTCGCCGAGCTGCATGATCCGAGCTGGTTCCGGACCATGGTGGCGATGGTGGACGTCGTGGTGGCGGCCGCTCCGCTGACGCACGAGACGCGGCGCATGTTCAACGAAGAGGTGTTCCGCAGCATGAAGCCCACCGCCTACTTCATCGCCTTGTCGCGTGGGGAGCTCTTCGACGACATGGCGCTGGTGAAGGCGCTCCGGGAGGGCTGGATCGCCGGGGCGGGCCTGGACGTGTTTCCGCAGGAGCCGCCGCCCGCGGGCCACCCGATTTTCGACTGCCCGAACGTGGTCATGAGCGCGCACACCTCGGGCTGGAGTCCGGACCGGCAGGTGCGCCTGATCGAGCTGTTTGCCGAGAATGTCCGCCGCTATGCGCTGGGCCTGCCGCTGATCAACGTCGTCGACAAGCAGCGGGGCTACTGAAGCCGGGCGCGGCGCAGGCGGCGGGGAGAGCTATACTAGCGCTGTGCTGTTCCTGCACGCTGTCAGCCATCGGGACGTGCACGAGCTTTCGCAAGGAGTCGATCGATGAAATACGCCAAGCTTGCGCTAATCGGAGTTCTACTGCTCGCAACGCTGCCGCTCTCCGGGCAGAACATCGCCGGCACGATCGTCGGCACCATCCGGGACATATCGGGCGGGGCCGTCGTCGGCGCGGCGGTGACGGTGACTAACGAGGCGACAAACATCGCCTTCAAGACCCAGACCAACGAGACCGGCGACTACGTGGCGCCGAACCTGGCGCCCGGCAGCTACACGGTGACGGCCGAGTTCGCCGGTTTCAAACAGGGCATCCTCCGCGGGGTGAGGCTGCTGGCCACCCGCACGGTGCGCGTGGACTTGGCGCTTGAGCCGGGTACGGTGACCGAGACCATCGAGGTCCAGGCGGCGGCGCCGGTGGTCAACAGCGAGAACGCCACCATCGGCAACATTCTCGAAGCCCACGTCATCACCGCCATCCCGCTCAACGGGCGCACGCTCGATCGGCTCATCCGCATCTCAGCGGGCGTCACCACCGACAGCGCCTCCAATCCGCGCGTAGCGGGCAGCGCCTACTGGGGCGGCATCCAGTTCAACGTCGACGGCGTCACCTACAACGATACAGGCAACGGCGGCGGCGTCTACTCGTACCGCCATGGTCTTTCGCCTCTGCCTTCGGTGGACGCCATCAGTGAGTTCAAGATGGACTCGAACAACCAGAAGGCGGAGTTCGAGGGATCGGTCTCGGCGACGGTGGTGACCAAGTCGGGCACCAACGAGCTTCATGGCTCTTTGCTTTGGTTCAACCGGAACAAAGAGTACGCTGCAAAGAACTTTTTCGCCACCGGCCTTCCCAAGCCGCCGTACAACCGCAACGAATTCGGCTACACGGTGGGCGGGCCGATCGCGAAGAACAGGACCTTCTTCTTCCACAGCTATGAGGGCCTGCGCGAACGCAACCCCCGCACGGTGACGCTGTCGGTGGCCACGCCGGCGATGCGCGCCGGCGACTTCTCCGGCCTGCCGGTCGTCCTCGATCCGCTCAACCTCCAACCCTTCCCGAACAATCAGATTCCCGCGGCGCGGGTCGATCCGCGCTCGAAGGCGCTGATTGATTGGGTGGAGCTGCCCAACCAGGCCGGCACCGGCCCGGCGGGCACGCTCAACAATTATGTGGTCAACATCCCGAACATTGCCGATATCAACCGTTACGGTGTTCGCATCGACCACCGCTTCAGCGATCAGGACGCCATCTGGGTGAACCTGAACCACTCTAAGGGCTACCCGTATTTCGTGGCCCAGGCCTACCCGCCCCGCTACGGCTCCTGGGCCAACGGCGGGTATTCGACGCAAAGCGCCAACATCACCTACATGCGGAATTTCAGTCCGCGAACGCTGAATGAGTTCCGCCTCGGCTACCTGCGCCATGCCAGCGTGGGCAACGGAATGAACAAGGATTTCGATCCTCGTTCGTTGTTTCCGGATCTCTACCCGGCACCCTACGGCGGGCTTCCCAACATCAACGTGAGCAACCACGTTTCGATCGGCGACTACGGCGGCGGCCCGCCCTCGCCGCAGTTGACGCCGCAGTACATCAACAACCTCACGCTGGTGCGAGGCAAACATACGATCAAGACCGGATTCGACTTCGCCAATCACCGGGTGTCCTCCAACCCGTTCACCCCAGGGATGCTCTCGGGTTTGGCCAACAATGCCGGGCTCGGGCGGTTCGATTTTAACGGCCGATTCAGCAACAACGATCCGGCACGGGCTGCACAGCCGGCGCACGCCTTCGCCGATTTCCTGCTCGGCTATCCGAACTTTGCCTACCGTTCGACGAGCAGCCCGCCCCTGCTGCTGTACTCGACGCGCTACAGCGCCTACATCCAGGACGATTTTCAGGTCTCGCCGTTGCTGACGCTGACCTTCGGCTTGCGCTACATGGTTCAGACGGCGTGGAAGGAGCGGGATCAGGCGCTGGCGAACTTCGACTTTGCCTCCAGCCGCCTGTTCATCGCCGGCGAGCGCTTCCCCAGCCAGGCGCAACCCCGGCTGGTGCAGGCCTATCCGATCGTGCTGGCCAAGGACGCCGGGCTGCCCGAGAACCTGCTCGAGACGGACAAGAACAACTGGGGGCCGCGTCTCGGCTTCGCGCTGCGGCCGTTCCGCAATAGCCGAACGGTGGTGCGCGGCGGCTTCGGCGTCTACTACAACTTCCTGCCCGTCTATATCGGCTACCGGCAGATGGGCTTCAACAACCCGCCGTTCCTGTTAGCCGAGACCTTCGAATCGGCCGCCGGGCGGGCGCCCTCGCTCACGCTGGCGCGGCCGTTCCCGGGCGCCGGGGCGATCTCGCCGAATCCGAGTCTGACCGCGGTGGAGCGCAACATCCGCAACAGCGAGTCGTATCAGTGGAACTTCACCGTCGAGCGCGAGCTGCGGCCGAACCTGGGCGTGCGGGCTTCTTACGTGGGCAACAAGTCGACTCACCTGCCCTGGTACAACTACCAGGTCAACCTGCCGCGCATCCAGCAGGCGGGAGCGCTTCAGCCGCAGCGGCCGTTCCAGCCGTGGTCGAGCGTGCTGGTGCTGGCCGGGGGCGGCGACTCCAACATTCACCAGTTGCAGCTCGAGGCGATCCAGCGCTACCGCGGCGGGCTCACCTTTCAGATCGAGTACTCCTGGAACCGTTCCCTCGATAACGTGGCGATCGTAGGCGGGCCGCAGAATCCCTACAACGCGCGCGGCGACCGGGGCAACTCCGACGCGGTCCGCCGCCACATCTTCACGGCGGCCTACGCCTACGAGCTGCCGTTCGGGCCGGGCAAGCCGTGGCTGAACGTCCGAGGCGCGCTCGGCCAGATCGTGGGCGGCTGGCAGATCGCCGGCATCACCTATCTGCGCACCGGGCCGCCCTTCTCGGTGAGCTTCAGCTCGACGCTGCCGGGTTGGCTGAGCGGGCGCGCCGACGTTTTGCGGGATCCGAAACTGCCGCGCTCGGAGCGCTCCATCTACCGCTGGTTTGACGCCTCGGCCTTTGCTGTGCCGGCGCCGTTCACCTGGGGCAACTCCGCCCGAAATATGCTCTTCGCTCCCGGCGACATTGTCTTTGATGTCAGCGTGCTCAAGGACTTCTCCCTGTATGAGCGGGCGAAGTTGCAGTTCCGGGCCGAGTTCTTTAACATGCCGAACCACGCCAACTTCGGCGCACCGGCGGCGAACATCTCGGTGCCGGCCACGGTCGGTCGCATCACCAGCGCCGGCGATCCGCGGCAGATCCAGTTCGGCCTGAAGATACTCTTCTGAGGCGCTGATGAGGCGCCTGCTTGTGTTTGTCGGGCTGTGCGGAGTCGCCTCCGCACAGCCCTGGTGGGAGCGCGAGCCGCTTCGGATCATCGACCTTGTCACCAGTCTCGGCCGCATCGATTACCTGCCGGCGGCGACGCTGGCCGAACGCAAAGCGGCGCAGCGATACAACGCCGAGCACCTCGAGATCATGAGGCTGCCGGCCGGTTTGGACGACCGGGGCTTCTATTTCCGTTCGCGCTACGCCAGAGTGGAGAACCCGGACTTCTTGGGCGCCTATCTGCCCGAGGCCCACAAGCGCGGCATCCGCGTTTTGATCTACTTCAATGTCCACTGGTACACGCGCCGGTTCGGCGAGGAGCATCCGGAGTGGCGGCAGATCCGGGAAAACGGGCGCCCGCTCGAGGATGTCTACGATACCGGGACGGATTTCTGCGTCAACACGCCTTGGCGCGAGTGGGTCTTCGGCATCCTGCGCGATCTGGCCGCCTACCCGATCGACGGCATCTTCTATGACGGCCCGGTCTTTCGTCCCGACACCTGCTATTGCCGCTGGTGCAAGGAAAAGTTTCGCAACCGCTACGGCGCTGAGCTGCCGTCGAAGAGGGAGCGCAAGGGAACGGCCTTTGCGCAGATGTTGGAGTTTCAGGCGGCGAGCCTCGCCGAGTTCCTCCGTGACTCTCGCAGGATCCTCAAAGAGCTACGGCCGGAGGCGGCCCTCTACATGAACGGCGGCCTGCGCGGCGCCAACTGGGCCACGGGGCGACTGAACCGGGTGCTCGTCTCCGAGCAGGATCTCGTCGGCGCCGAGGGCGGCTTCATCTACGGCGACCTGACGCGCACGCCGTTGTGGAAGCCCGGCCTGACCGCGCGGCTGCTCGAGACGCAGGCCTCGGGCAAGCCGACGGTGATCTTTGCCGCCGCCGCGCACAAGCCCTGGACCTTTTCGTTGCTGCCGGCGCCGGAGCTCAAGCTGCTTTACGCCGATTCGATCGCCAACGGCGCCAGCGTCTGGATGGGCATTACGCCATTCGAGTTCGAGCAGCCGGAGATGGCCGTGCTCACCGAGATGAACCGCTTCGTCGCCGACAACGCGCGCTACCTGCACCGGACGCGCTCGGAGGCCCGTGTCGCCCTGGTCTGGTCCGACGTGACGGCGAACTTCTACGCCGGGAGCGAGGCGCAACTAATCGACATCGACCGCGTACCCTCGCGGACCGAGGTCGGCAATCTGGAGGCGGAGTTCTCCGGCCTGGCCGATGCGCTGGTGCGCTCCCAGGTGCCTTTCGACGTCATCGACGACGTGACGCTCGAGCGGGAGCCGCTCGACCGCTACCGGTTGATCGTGCTGCCGAACGTGGCGTGCATGAGTGAAACCGTAGCGCGGCGTCTGGCCGAGTACGTCCAAGGCGGCGGCGCCCTGTTTGCCACCTTCGAGACCTCGCTCTATGACGAGACGGGCGTGCCCCGGCCGGAGCTTGCCCTCGCCGGGCTTTTCGGATTCCGCAGCGCCGGCAAGATCGCCGGACCGCGGCGCTGGGACTTCATGAAACCCTCGGGTGCCGATCCGCTGCTCGAGCACCTCAAGCGGGAGCTGATGCCCTCGACCGCCTACTATGTCGTGGGCGCACCAGCCGGCGCGCGCGACCTCATCCGGTTCACCAAGCCGCTGGCCGGCCGCTACGACGGGATTCCCGATCCCTCGCCCGATCCGGCGCTGCTCGTCAACACGGCGGGCAAAGGCAAGGCGATTTACTTCACGGGCGATCTAGGCGCCTCGATCCATAACTTCCGCGTCGCCGAGCACATGCAACTGGTGGAAAACGTCGCCCGGCGACTGGCGCCGCCGCCCGTGGCGCTCGAGAATGCGCCGTCGTCGGTCGAGGTGGTGCTTCGCTCGCAAGAGGACGGCCGCCGCTGGCTGCTGCACCTGGTGAACTTCACCGGAGAGATGACGCGGCCCATCCGCAAGATCGTTCCGTTACGCGAGGTGAGCGTCTCGGTGGCGCCTGAGGTCGCGCTCAAGGGGGCGCGGACGCTCGTGGGACGGCGCGAGCTCGTCGTGCGGCGGGACGCTGCGGGCCGGGCGACGATCGTGATACCACAGATTGACGAGTATGAAGTTGTCCTGCTGGAGCGTTAGGCTGGCCGCTCTAAGCCTGTTGTGCGGCTCTCTGCCCGGCGCCGAGCCGGAGCCGGTGCGGCTGATCACACTCGACCCGGGCCACTTCCATGCGGCGCTGATCCAAAAGACGATGCTCGAGGGCATGTCGGACCTGGTGCGCATCTACGCGCCGCTCGGGCCGGATCTGGCGGCGCACCTGAACCGGATTGCGGCCTTCAACTCCCGCGCCGACAAACCCACGCGGTGGCGCCTGGAGATCTACGCGGGCGCGGACTTTCTCGAGCGGATGCTGGCGCGCCCGGAGGGCAACGTCGTGGTGCTGTCGGGGCGCAACCGGGAGAAGATCCGCCGCGTCGAGGCCGCGCTCGGCGCCGGTTTGCATGTGTTGGCCGACAAGCCTTGGATTCTCGAGGCCGCCGACCTGCCGAAGCTCGAGGCGGCGCTCGAGGAGGCCGAGCGGCGGCGGCTGGTGGCTTACGACGCCATGACGCAGCGCTTTGAGATCTCCTGCATTCTGCCGCGCGAGCTGGTGCGGGATCCAGAGGTCTTCGGCAAGCTGCAACCGGGCACGCCGTCGGAGCCTGGGGCGCGCATGGAGAGTCTCCATTATCTGCTGAAGACCGTGGCCGGCATCCCCAACCTCCGCCCTGCCTGGTATTTCGACATCGCCGAGCAGGGCGAGGGCCTCACCGACGTAGGAACCCATCTGGTCGATCTCATCATGTGGACGCTCTTTCCGGATGAGGCGATCGACTACCGGAGCCAGATCCGCGTGCTCGAGGGGCGGCGCTGGCCAACCTTGCTCTCCGAGGACGACTACCGGCGCGTGACGGGGGAGCGAGGCTTTCCGGCTTACTTACGGAATTCGGTGCGGGACGGCCGGCTCGAGTACTTCTGCAACAACCGCGTGCTGTATACGATCCGGGGCGTGCATGTCCTGCTCGAGGTGCGCTGGGATTATGAGGCCCCGCCGGGCAAGGGTGACAGCTCGGTGGCGGTGTTCCGCGGCAGCCGCTCCACAATCGAGGTGCGCCAGGGCGCCGAGGAAAAGTTCATTCCCGAGGTCTATGTCGTTCCGGCGCCGGGCCGCAAGGAGGCGGTCGGACAGGCACTTGCGGCTCGCCTCAAGCGGATCCGCGGCGACTATCCCGGCCTCGCGGCCGAGGATCAGGGTTCGCGTTTCCGGATCGTGATTCCGCCTGCGCTGCGCGTCTCGCACGAGGATCACTTCGCACTGCTAGTGGACCGCTTCCTCGGATACGTGCGGCGCCCGGAGAGCCTGCCGGCCTGGGAGAAGCCGAACATGCTGGCCAAATACTACGTCACCACACAAGGCGTGGCGTTGGGGCGCCTAAACCCAGCCCGGCCGTAGCGGCGCCAGATGACCGGACAGGCTGTACCGCTTTCTTGTACCATCCTGTAGATGCCGCCTGTCGCCATCCTCGTTATCGCCGTCGCCGTCGTCTTCCTGCTCATCATCCGCTTCAAGGTCAACGCCTTCATCGCGCTGATCGTCGCGGCGATGACGGCGGGGCTGCTGTCGCCCCAGGTGGAGCTGGCGCGCACGATGCAGATGGTGGCGACGCGGTTCGGCGACGTCTGCGGGCGCATCGGCATCGTCATCGCCCTGGCGGCGCTGGTGGGCTTTTGTCTGATGGAGAGCGGCGCGGCGGACAAGATCACGCGCCTCTTCGTCCGCCTGCTCGGCGAGAAGCGCTCCTCGCTATCGCTGCTCGGCTCGGGTTACGTGCTGGCGGTACCGGTCTTCTTCGACACCGTCTTCTATCTGCTCGTGCCGCTGGCGCGCGCCATGCGCATCCGCACCGGGAAGAACTATCTGCTGTTTGTGATGGCGATCTGCGCCGGGGGGACGATTACGCACTCGCTGGTGCCGCCCACGCCCGGGCCGCTGGCCGCGGCCTCGACGCTAGGCGTCGATCTCGGGGTCATGATTTTGACGGGCTGTATCGTGGGATTGCCGATGGCCGCCGCGGGCTGGTTGTTTTCGGCCTACATGGACCGTGTGCTGCCGGTGCCGTTCCGCGAGACGCCGGGCCTGTCGCTCAAGGAGCTCGAGGAGCTGGCGCACCGCAGCGAGGAACATCTGCCGGGCTTTGCTCACTCGCTTTCGCCGATCGTGCTGCCGGTTCTGATGATCACCTCCAATACCGTGGCGCAGGCCGTCGCGCCGGGTTCCGGCCTGGCCAAGGTGACGGCCTTCCTCGGCGATCCCAACTTCGCTCTGCTCGTGGCCACGGTGATCTCGCTCCACATGCTGGCGCACCAGAAGCGACTGACGCTCGCCGAGCTGGCCGGCCGCGTCGAGGCGGCCTTTTCCAATGCCGGTCTGATCATTCTGATCACCGCCGCCGGCGGCGCCTTTGGCGGCATGCTGGTGGAGGCGGGCGTGGGCAAAGCGCTGAGCGAGATGTCGAAAGAGTACCAGGTGCCCGTGCTGTTGCTCGGATTCCTGCTGGCCGGGCTGATGAAGCTCGCCCAGGGCTCAGGGACCGTGGCGATCATCACCACCTCCTCGATCGTCGCGCCGCTTCTTGTGGAGGCGCCAACGCCCTATCACCCGGTCTATGTCGCCATGGCGATCGGCTCGGGTGCGCTGGTGGGCTCCTGGATGAACGACAGCGGCTTTTGGGTCTACAAGCAGATGTCCGGGCTCACCGAAGGGGAGGCGCTGAAGACCTGGACGCCGCTGCTGGCCGTGTTGGGCTTTACCGGCTTTTTGACGGTGCTCGTTGCGTCGACGTTGGTGCCGCTTAAGTGACAAACAGGGCGGCCGCCGGGGCCAAGGGACGGTTCTGCTATACTCTCCCTCTGGACTCGATTTGGCGCAACTGCTTGTAACCCAGCAGGTTCTGGCAGCCTTCCGAGGCGGCCGGCGGCCAGGGAGACCCGAGTGAGCGAGCTAGCCTTCCCGAGCGGCTTTCCCAACGAGGACTGGGACTGGCGCGAGTATTCGGACTTGAGCCTCAACGTGAATCCCCTTGGGCCGCCGCCCGGCGTCCGCACAGCGATCAAGCGCGCCATCGACCGCGTGATCGTCTACCCCGAGCGGTCCCCGAAAGCGCTCAAGGAGGCCCTGGCAGCCACCTGGGGAGTCCGGGCAGACCAGATCCTGCTCGGCAAAGGGGTCACCGAGATCGTCTATTTTCTGGCGCGCGAGTGGGAGCGCGAGCCGGTGACGCTGGCCGTCCCGGCCCCGCCGGAGTTCCTCTATGCGTATCCATACGCGCAGCGCGTCTTGTGGTCGGAGCTGAAGCGGTGGCCGCGCGAGAACCTGCTGGTGCTGGCGCAGCCGAATCAGGTGACCGGGCAGACGATCCCGTTCGAGCGGCTGAGGAACTGGCTGCTGGAGAGCCGGAATCCGGTCCTGATCGACGAATCGTTCCTCGATTTCACGGACCAACCGTCGGCGGCGACGCTGCTCGAGCTTCGTCCCAATCTCTTTGTGCTGCGCACGCTCAGCGCGTTCTACGGCATCCCCGGGCTGCGGCTCGGCGCGCTGATCGGCCCGCCGGGCGTGCTCGAGAAACTCGAGGAGCGCCGGGCTCCGTGGGGTGTCGATGTGATCGCTGAGGCGGCCGCTCTGGCCTGCCTGGCCGACGCCGAACACGCGGAGCGGTCCCGCCGGCTGATTTGCGAGGAGCGCGCCTGGCTGTGGTCCCAGTTTCCGTCGATTCCTGCGCTGACCGTCTTGCGGAGCCAGGCCAATTACTATCTGGCCTACCTGGCGAGCGGCGCGGCCGAGCTGTGCGAGTGGTGTTACCGACGGAAGGTCATTCTGCGCAACACCACCGGCTGGCCGGGCATCGAGGGCGAGGCGGTTCGCTTCGCCATCCGCACGCGCCCGGAAAACCAGCGGCTGCTCGCGCTGTTGAGGGAATACTTTTGCGGCTAGCCGCCTTCCTGCTTGCCCTGGGGATGGCGACGGCGGGCGCCGCGCCGGCCGCTACGCTGCGAATCGTCTCCACGGCGCCGAGCCTTACCGAGATTCTGTTCGCGCTCGGGTTGGGCGAACGCGTGGTGGGCGTCACCACGTATTGCAACTATCCGGAAGAGGCCCGGCGTGTGCCGCGGATCGGCACCTACATCCAGCCCAATCTGGAGACGATCGTCAGCCTGCGGCCGGATCTGGTGGTCATCGAAAGCAATCCTATTCGGTTGCGCGAGCGGCTCGAAGGCCTGGGGCTCAAGGTGCTCGAGCTGGATCAGCGGACCGTTTCCGACGTCTTTCGGGCGATCGAGCGCGTGGGGCAAGCGGCGGGTGTTCCGGAGCGGGCCCGGGCTCTCGAGATCCGTATCCGCGCCGGGCTCGAGGAGGTCGGGCGGAAGGCGGCGGGGCGACCGAGGCGGCGCATGGCATTCATCGTGGGCCGCACGCCGGGAGCGCTCGAGGGCCTGATCGCAGTGGGCAGCGCGTCCTATCTGAACGAGCTCATCCGAATGGCCGGAGGAGAGAACATTTTCGGCGCCGTTGCCGCGCCGTATCCGAGGGTCTCGCTCGAGGAGATCCTGGCGCGCGATCCGGAGGTGATTGTCGACATGGGCGAGATGGGTCGGGCGTCGGGGATGAGCGAGGCGGAGGCGCGTCGCGCCGTGGAGCTCTGGAATCGTTACGCGAGCATCACGGCGGTCCGCGAGCGCCGCGTCTATGCTGTGACTGCGGATTTGTACGTGGTTCCCGGCCCGCGCATGGCCGATGCGGCGCGCGAGCTGGCCCGCATGCTCCATCCGGAGGCCGAACGCTGAGTGCTTTGTACGAACTGCGCGACCTAGGCTACCTCTATGACGGGGTTCGGGTGCTGAAGCTCGCGGCGGTCGATTTCGTCGGCGGGGAACTGGTGGCGCTCGTCGGGCCCAATGGCGCCGGCAAGTCGACGCTGCTCGGCGTCATGGCGGGACTGAGGCCCGACTACGAGGGCGCCTGCCGGCTCGAGGGGCGTGAACTGCGTCGCTGGAGGCGGCGCGAGCTGGCGCGCATGGTCTCCTTTGTGCCGCAGAGTCTGCGCCTGGAGTTTCCCTTTACCGCGGAACAGGTGGTGCTGATGGGCCGCACCCCGTACTGTGACGGCCTGTTCGAGGGTCCGGAAGACCACGCCGCCGTGGAGCGGGCCATGGAGCTCACCGACACCCTCCAGTTCCGCCACCGAGATTTCCGCGCGCTGAGCGGGGGCGAGCGCCAGCGCGTGGTGCTGGCCTCGGCGCTCGCCCAGCAGCCGCGCGTGCTGCTGCTGGACGAGCCGGCCGCCTTCCTCGACGTCAAGCACCAGATCCGCCTGCACCGGCTGCTCTGCGAGCTATGTCGTCGGGGTCTGCTCGTGGTTGCCGCCACGCACGATCTGAACCTCGCCGCCGCCTATGCCGACCGCGTGATCGTGCTCGACCGCGGCAGCGTGGCGGCCGACGCACCGCCCGGGCGGGCGCTCGCGCCGGATATTCTGCGCTCTGTCTTTGAGGTGGACGTTTACCTTGCGGCGGACCCCCAGGGGCGCCCTTGGATTCGCTATGAGACCTGATCGGAAGGCGCCGGTCCGGCTGGCGCGGCTCGTAGCCGCCGGCCTGCTGCTGGCGCTGATTGCGGCGGCGGTCCTGCCGCTGGTCGGCTCGGCGCGGATCGACTACGCCCGGGCGTTCGCCGGCCTGTCGCCGGACAAGGAGATCCTCTTTCAGGCCAGGCTTCCGCGCGTCTTGCTCGGGTTGCTGGTGGGGGGCGCCCTCGCCGTCGCCGGAGTGCTGTTTCAGGCGCTGGTGCGCGACGCTCTGGCCGACCCGTATGTGCTCGGCGTCGCCGGCGGCGCAAGCGTCGGCGCGGTGCTGGCCATCTGTTTCGGCTGGAGCCGCTGGGCCGGTTTTTCCGCCATCACCGTCTCGGCGTGGGCGGGCGCCGCGGTGGTGTTGCTGCTGGTGGTGGCGATCGCCTCGCGAGGAAACCGCATGTCCTCGTTCACCCTGCTGTTGGCCGGCATTACGCTGAACAGCATTTGCGCGGCCGTGCTGTTGTTGTTGCATAACCTCGCCGATTTCGGCCAGTCGTTCGTCGTGCTGCGGTGGTTAATGGGCAGCCTGGAGCCGGTGGGCTATCCGACGCTCGCCTGGCTGGCGGCCGTGATCGGAGCGGCGGTACTGGTGGCCTTCCGGCGGGCGCGAGAATGGAACTTGCTGGCGGTGGGCGAGGAATGGGCGATGGCGCGGGGCGTCTCGCCCGGTCGCTCGCTGCTCGTAGGCTTCCTCACCGGTTCGCTGATCACTGCGGCCGTGACGGCGCTGGCGGGCCCGATCGCCTTCGTGGGGCTGATCGTGCCCCATGCTTTGCGGCTTAGGATCGGCGCCGATCACCGACTGCTCCTGCCGGCGGCCTTCTTCGCCGGGGGCGTCTTTCTGGCGCTGTGTGATACGGTGGCGCGCGTGGCGCTGGCGCCGGCGGAGATTCCGGTGGGGGTGATTACGGCGCTGCTCGGCGGGCCGTTCTTCATCTGGCTGCTCGGCTCGCGCCGGCGGAGCCTGTGGCTGTAATCATGCGGCGCCGGCCGGCTTCGTGCGAGCGGGTGGCGCGGGCTGGTCGGGTTCGGAGTGCCCGGGGCGGGACTCGAACCCGCACTCGCCTTGCGGCGAAAAGGATTTTAAGTCCTTTGCGTCTGCCGGTTTCGCCACCCGGGCGGGTCAGAACATGAACAGCGGGATCGCCGTGCGGACCGACTCCTGTTTGCCAGCGCTGCCGGCCGTGACGGGTTGCTCTTGGGCGAGCGGCCGGCAATAGATGCCGGCATCCTCCAAGTAGACCTCCAACTCCGCCGGACGCGGCAGCGTACCCTGAATCAGCGCCTCCGAGAGCGGATCCTCGATGTACTTCTGAAGGGCCCGCCGCAGCGGCCGGGCCCCGTAGCTGCGATCCGAGCAGGTCTTCTCCAGGATATACCGCGAGGCCTCGGGCGCGAGACGAATACGGATCTCCTTGGAGACCAGGTTGGCGTTGATCTGCTCGACCAACAGGTCGATGATCTTGATCAGATCGTCGTCGGTGAGCGCCTTGAACAGGATGATCTCGTCGAGTCGGTTCAAGAACTCCGGGTTGAAGGCGCGTTTCACTTCGGCCATCACCTGATCCTCGACCTTGGGCGGGATGCCGCCCGGAGGTAAAGCGGCAAAGCCCATCGGCGCGCGCTTCTCCAGGTGGCGCGCCCCGAGGTTGGAGGTCATGATGATGATGGTGTTCTTGAAATCTACCGTGTTGCCCAGGCCGTCGGTGAGCTGGCCGTCTTCAAAGACCTGCAAGAGGATGTTGTAGACGTCCGGGTGGGCCTTCTCGATTTCGTCAAGCAGGATGATCGAGTACGGCGAGCGCTTGACGCGCTCGGTCAACTGGCCGCCCTCCTCGTAGCCGACATAGCCCGGCGGCGAGCCGATGAGCTTCGAGACCGAGTGCTTCTCCATGAACTCGGACATGTCGAAGCGGATGAGCGCCTTCTCGCTGCCGAAGAGGAATTCGGCGAGCGCCCGGGCCACTTCGGTCTTGCCGACGCCGGTCGGCCCCAGAAACAGGAACGAACCGGCGGGCCGCTTGGGCGACTTCAGGCCGGCGCGCGAGCGGCGGATGGCGCGCGCCAGCGCGCTGATGGCCTGGTCCTGACTGATGACGCGCTTGTGCAGCTCCTCCTCGATCCGGAGCAGCTTGCTGATCTCCTCCTCGCGGATCGAGGTCATCGGCACGCCGGTCCAGCGGGCCACCACCTCCTCGATATCGTCCTTGGTGACGATGCCGGTGGAGGTGTCGTCCAGGTTGTAGCGCTCGCGCAACTGGCGCAGGTTCTCGCGCTCGCGCCGCTCTTCGTCGGAATAGAAGCGCGCCTTCTCGAACTCGTGGTTGGCGATGGCCGACTCCATCCGGTGGACGATGAATTTGATGCGCTTTTGGACCTCGGCCACCTCGGGCGGCACCGTGGTCTGCCGGAGTTTGACGCGGGCGCCGGCCTCGTCGATCAGGTCGATGGCCTTGTCCGGTAGGAACCGGTCCGGGATGAAGCGGCTGGAGGCGTGCACGGCGCACTCGATGGCCTCGTCGGTGTAGGCGACGGCGTGGAACTTCTCGTAGCGCTCCTTGATGCCGAACAGGATCTTGATGGCGTCGGCCTCGTTGGGCGGCGCCACTTTCACCGCCTGGAAGCGGCGCTCGAGCGAGCGGTCCTTCTCGATCGACTTGCGGAACTCCGAAGGCGTGGTGGCGCCGATGCACTGGATCTCGCCTCGCGACAGCGCCGGCTTGAGGATGTTGGCGGCGTCAAGCGAACCCTCGGCCGAGCCGGCCCCCACCAGCGTGTGCAGCTCGTCGATGAAGATGATGGCGTTCTGGTTCTCCATCAACTCCTTCATGATCGTCTTGAGCCGCTCTTCGAACTGGCCGCGGTACTTGGTGCCGGCGACGATCAGCGACAGATCCAGGGCGAGGATGCGCTTGTCGGCCAGGAACGAGGGGACGTCACCGTCGGCGATCCGCTGGGCCAGGCCTTCGACGATGGCGGTCTTGCCCACGCCGGGCTCGCCGATGAGGACCGGGTTGTTCTTGGTGCGGCGGCAGAGGATCTGAATGACGCGCTCGAGCTCATAATCGCGGCCGATGAGCGGATCGAGCAACCCGTCGGCGGCCGCCTGGGTGAGATCGCGACTGAACTCCGCAAGCAGCGAGCTCTCCTTGGGGCGGCTGGAGGAGCTCTTTTCCGAAGAAGAGCGGGCGATCTCCTCCCGCACGTGATTCAGCCGCAGCCCGCGCTCGTGCAGGATCTCGGCAGCCAGGCACTTCTCCTCCCGGAGCAGGCCGAGCAGAAGGTGCTCGGTGCCGATGTGCTTGTGGTTAAGACGCTCCGCCTCTTCGGCCCCATACGCCAGCACGCGCTTGCACTCGTGGCTCAACGGGAGATCTACGGAGGTAGGGACTTTCTCCCTGACCGTGGTATGGGCTTCGATCTGTTTGCGAATGGACTCGAGGGCGTTGTGAGAGCGCAGGAAACGGTTGGCCAGCGCTTTGTCTTCGCGCAACAGGCCGAGCAGCAGGTGCTCCGTCTCGATGTATGGGCTTCCGAACTGGCTGGCTTCATACCTCGCGAAGAAGATGACCCTGCGGGCCTTTTCCGTGTATCGCTCAAACATAATGCCTAAAATCCCTCATCCCTGCCGACTGTTCCCTCACGGGGAGGCGGCTGCCAGGGGACCAGCACTCCCCTCTCTAATTTTAAGATGCGATCGCAGCGGCGTGCGAACGATAGATTATGGGTGACGTAGACGGAGGTGAGCCGGTGGCGCCGGTGCAGCCCATCGAGCAGATCCATGATCCGCTCGGCGGTGCGGTAATCCAGGTTGCCGGTGGGCTCGTCGGCCAGCAGCGCCCGCGGCCGGCCGACCAGCGCCCGGGCCAGCACCACGCGCTGCTGCTCGCCGCCGGAGAGCTCCCCGGCGCGGTGGGAGGCCCTGTCTGCCAGGCCCACCTCTTCGAGGCACCCGCGCGCCGCCTCAGCGGCCTGGGCCGGCCGGAGCCCGCGCACCAGAAGCGGCATCATGACGTTTTCGAGCGCGGTGAACTCCACCAGCAGCGAGGGGATCTGCCAGACGAAGCCGATGCTTTCGTTGCGGAATCGCGCCAGCTCGGCCTCGGAAAGCGCAAACAGGTTCTGCGAGCCGAAATAGATGGTGCCGGCGCTCGGCCGGTCCAGACCTCCCAACAGGTGCAAGAGCGTCGATTTGCCGGCGCCCGAGGGGCCCACCAACGCCAGCCTTTCACCCGGCGCCACCTCGAAGTGGAGCCCGGAGAAGACCACCAGCTCCCCGCCTGGCGCCGGGTAGCGCTTGGTGAGGTTTTCGGCGCGGAAACAGGCCTCCGGCACGCCGCGGTCGGTGCAGTCTTTAGACGACAATCTTCCAAGGATCGCGCGCCGGCCGGGCAAGCAGGGACCGGGCCTCGACCTGAAGCGTCGTCCATTGTTCGGCATCCCAGTCGATGCGCATCCGGCTGAGCAGGGCGATGTTGCCCAAGATGCAGGTGGTGGTCGAGCGCTGGCACGTCTCGATGTCGCTCACCGGCCGGCGGCGCGTCCGGATCGAGTCGATGAAATCCTCCCAGTGGGCCAGATTCATGTTGTTGAAGCGGCCGACCTCGACCTCGACCAGATCCGAGCCTTTCTCCGGCACCAGGCGGTAGCCGCTGCGGTCGACAAACAGGGTGCCGCGCGTGCCGTAGAAGAGGATTCCGCCCGATTTGCCGAACATCGATTGCGCATTGCCGGAGCGGTTCTCGTACGTCGCCAGGAAGCCCGGATACTCGTAGGTGACGTGGATGGTGTCGGGCGTCTCGCGATTGTCCCGCATGAGGAGCTTGCCGCCGAGGGCGGTCACGGCGCGGGGCATCGCCTCGCCGAAGGCCATCTGAACGATGTCGAGCCAGTGCACGCCCCAGTCGGTCATCATGCCGCCGGCGTAATCCCAGAACCAGCGGAAGTGAGAAAAGGCCTTGGCGTCGACGCCGAAGCGGTTCTTGTTGAACGGCCGCTTCGGGGCGGGGCCGAGCCACATGTCCCAGTCCAGCCCGGGCGGCGGGTCACTGTCGGGTGGGGTGCCGATGCCGGCCGGAGGCTGATTGCCATAGTTCCAGGTGTGGACCATGGTCACCTTGCCTAAATCACCGCGGGCCACCATCGCCGCCGCCTGCTGAAAGTGGATGCCCGAGCGTTGCATGGTCCCCGCTTGCACCACCCGCTGATATTTGCGCGCCGCCGCCACCATCTGCACGCCCTCCTCGACGGTGACGCACAGCGGCTTTTCCACGTAAACATCCTTGCCGGCTTTGCAGGCCTCCACCGTCATGTAGGCGTGCCAGTGGTCTGGAGTGGAGATGCAGACGAAGTCGATCTCCTTGTCGGCGAGGATCTCGCGGAAGTCCCGCACGGCTTTGGCCTTGCGGCCGGTGGCGTCGACCGCCTGCTGGAGGTGGGGCTCGTAGACGTCGCAGACGGCCTTGATGACGACGTTCTCCATCTGCTGGGCGAAGCCGAGATTGGCCATTCCCATCCGGCCCATGCCGATGAAGCCGCCGACCAGCCGGTCGTTGGCGCCGAGAATGCGCCGCGAGAGGAGACTGGCGCCCGCAGCGGCGCCCGCCGCGCGAAGGAACGCTCGCCGGGGGGCATCGGAGGAGTCTTTCATGGCGCTCTCATTCTATCGAAGGCCGGACGCCTGGAGGCGACGCACCGCCTCATCGAGCGCCTCGACGAAGAAGTACTCGCCCCACATCACCGACTCGTTGACGCCGAGATTGCGGTGGATGTGGTAGACGCCGCCCTTGAGAATCCCTTCCCAGGAAGGGTCCTCTTCGGCCAGGTAGCGGCTGGCGAGCGTTTCGAGAATCCGCAGCGCCGTCGCCCAGTAGAAATGTCCCTTCGCCGCATCCGGCGCCAGGCGACACAGCCGCAGCAGGCCCGCGGCGGCGATCGCACCGGCAGAGGTGTCCACCAGAGAGCGTTGCTCCGCCGGGGCGTTGAAATCCCAGGGCGGCACGCCGTCGGCCGGCGTATGCGCGATGTAGTAGTCGGCGCAAGCCTGCGCCGTGGCCAGAAATTGGGGGTCGCGGCTGAATTCGTAGGCGGTGGTAAAGCCGTAGAGGCTCCAGGTCAGGCCGCGCGACCAACAGGAGTCGCCCCGCCAGCCCTGGTGCGTGCTCTGGCGGAGAAACTCGCCGGTCTCGAGATCGAACAGGCCCTCGTGCGCCGTCGAGCCGTCGCCTCGCACCAGGTAGCGTCGTGTCGTGTAGCAGTGCCGGAGCGCGATGGAGCGCAGCGCCGCGTCGGAGGTTTCGCGCGCCGCATAGAAGATGATCCCGACGTTCATCATGATGTCGATGAACAGGGAGTTGGCCGCGACGAACGAGCTCAGGAACTGCCCCTTTTCCTGAAAGCGCAGCGCCAGCGTCCGGCCGGCCTGAATCAGCACGTCGTTCAGGCGCGCCTCGCGCGTCAGCCGGTACCAGCGGTAGTAGCTCGACAGAAAGATGAAGCCGAGATCGTGCACCTCGCGGTCGAGCTTGCGCGGCTCAAGCGGCTCGGTGTAGCGGATGGCGTTCTCCAGCCAGAAGTTCGCCTCCTCGCTCGTCTTGGGGTAGCGCGCCTGGAAGATCCACATCATGCCGGGCAGGAACCCGTCGCACCAGTGGGTCCAGGCCTGGCCTTCGTGCTTCCACTTGCCCTGCTGCGTGTAGAGCGGGTAATACAGCGGATGAAGCCGGATGAGGGAGCGAACCTGCTTTTCGGCGAACCGGAGAGCGCGCTCGAACAGCGACCGCTGCGCTTCAAGATCGAGGAACTGAATCACGGTGACGTTGCGCCTGGTTTTTTGATCGTCCGCCAGGTCATCCACGTGCCCGGACCCAAGCGGATCATTTCACCTCTAACATAGAAGACGCCGGCGCTGGGCAGGATTTCGAGCGCCGGGCGCCTCAGCAGGACTCCGCTTGGAAGCGAGCCGGTTACGGCGGGCCCGCCGCCGAAGGGCAGGGCGGAGTCGATGCGCTCCAGACGCGCCAGCAGCACCGCCCGCCGGTCGGCGTGCTCGAGCGCCTCGAACTGGATGGCCACGACGTACCAGCCCTGGCGCCCGCCGATCCTTTCCAAGTGCACGAGCCGCCCGCGGGCGACCGCTCCCTTGGGCATAACCACCTCCCGGCCGCGGCGAATCGGCGCGCGGAGGATGGCTTCGACCGGATCGCCGATGCGGGATCGGGAACCCTCGATCACGCTCTTGAGCTCGAGCTCGACGTAGGCGTTTTCCGGAAGCTCGACTTCGACCGGCGCCGGGGCTGGGGCCGGCGCGGGTGGGCTGTCGGGCGGTTCGTCGAACGTCAGCCGCGACTCGCCCACGTACTGGCGGCAGTCGGTGAAGCTGGTGCGGTTGAGGTGCTCGGCGCCCGCGACATCCACCAGGATCGTCTCGGAGCGCACGGGCAGCAGGAACTCCCCCTCGCCGATGGCGACCCGAGCGTAGTCGATGGTTTCTGTGACCGATTCCAGCTCGAGCTCAGGCGGGATCTGGCGGGCCTCGACGATGAGCCGCACCAGGTCGAGCGAGTCGGCGTCTACCCAGAAGGAGCCCTCGTAGGGGACGCGAGCTTTGCGCTCACCTACGCGCAGGTAATAGCCGCTTCCCGCCAGGGCGACGCTGTAATCGTAGCGGTGGCAGCGGCGCCCGGCGAGCGTCTCCTCGCCCACGCGGCGGTAGCGCGGCCAAGAGGAAAGAAAGACGCTGCGGGCGTGGAGCGCGAAGCTGCCGGTGCCGATGGTGCCCGTGGGGACGAGCTCGCGCAGGTCGCGGTCTTGGAACTCGCGCGCTCCCGGCCAGGAGAACAGCTCCTTGCCGCCCACCAGGGCCACCTCCAGGCGCACGGTGTCGAGCAACTGATAGCGGCGAGCCGGCGGCCTGCGCCGCGACCGTTCGATTGTCTCCAGGCAGGTGTAGTCCGGCTGGCGGAGGAGGTTCTCCTCCATGCGGACCTTGATCTGCGCCAGCAGCAAGGTTTCCGGATCGAGGCCCGTCTCCTGCGCCGTCTGAGCCCAGAGCCCGGCTGAGGCGAGCAGCGCCCACGTCGCGTTGCGCATCGCCCGACTACCCCAGTGCCGCGGCTCGCTCACAGGCGAGCTTGCGCAACCAGGCGCCATCCCGACCCAGGTGCGCGAACGCCAGCACAGCCACCTCGAGCAGGAAGCCCGCCAGCGCCGGGTCCGCCCGCCGGAGGGCCTCCACCTGGAGTCGAAACCTCACTTGCTCTTCGGGGGTCTCGGGCAACCGGCAGGCGCGCCGCCCTCCCTTCAAATAGCTCCGCACAGCGCGGTGTGCAAGGCGCGCGACAATCGGGCCGGCCCCGCCTGCGGCCAGACCAGCCCGCCGGAAACAGCCGGCCGAGGCGTCCAGCAGGGCCAGCAGCAGCCAGCTAGCCAGCGACTCGCCGGCCGCGCACAGGCTCGCCGAGCCGCGCTCGATCTCGATGGCGATCCCGCCGCTGTCCTCGACCAGGCGCCGCGCCCAGCGGACGGCCAGGCGATCGCCTTCGACGAGAAAGCGCCCTGGGTGCGGCTCGTCAAGAGCGTGCAGCGAGCCCACCTCGGCGCCGCGCGCCGCCAAGTCTGCCAGATGGCTGCTGTCCAAGGGGCCGCTGCACAGTAGAACGACCTTGCGGCGCCAGTCGACGGCCGAGGCGCGCAACTCCTCCACCAGCGAGCGGAGCTGCTTTTCCGGCGCGCACACCAGCACGACCCGGACCGGCGCCAGATCGTCCGAGCTTTTCACGGGGAAGCCCGCGCGCAGCGTGTTGGCGATGCGGCTTGCCTGGCGGTAGGTGACGCCTTTTACCGGCCCGAGGTGCGTGGCGAGGCTGGCGAGGCGGACGAGCGGGTGGCGCCTAACTTGTCCGGCCAGCACCAACCCCAACGGCAGGGATCTCGTCATAGACTTCTCGCTGCTTGAGCGACTTGATGCGGTCCCTGAGCTCGGCCGCCTTCTCGAACTCGAATTTCCGCGCCGCCTCGCGCATGCGTTCCTCGAGCTCGGCGATCAGCCTGGCCCGCTCCTCGGCGGTGACCGGCGTGGGTTCCTCTGCGGCTTCAAGCGGCACGGTGACGTAGTCGGCCTCGGCCACCGCCACCAGTTGCATGTCGATCGGCTTGACGATCGTCTGCGGCGTGATCTGGTGTTCTTCGTTGTAGGCCATCTGGATGCGCCGGCGGCGATTGGTCTCCTCGATGGCCCGGCGCATGCTTTCGGTGACGGTGTCGGCATAGAGGATACACATGCCGTTCACATTGCGCGCCGCCCGGCCGATGGTCTGAATCAGCGAACCGGTGGAACGCAGGAATCCCTCCTTGTCGGCATCGAGAATCGCCACCAGCGACACCTCGGGCAGATCCAGACCCTCGCGCAGCAGATTCACTCCGATGAGCGCGTCGAACTCGCCCCGCCGCAGATCGCGCAGGAGCTTGACCCGGTCAAGCGTGCTGATCTCCGAGTGCAGGTAGCGGCACCGCACGCCCGCCTCCAGGTAATATTCGGCCAGGTCCTCGGCCATCCGCTTGGTGAGCGTTGTGATGAGAACGCGTTCCTTGCGCTCGGCTCGCTTGCGGATCTCCTCGAGCAGATCGTCCACCTGGCCGCGCACCGGGCGGACCTCGACCACCGGATCGACCAGGCCGGTCGGGCGGATGATCTGCTCCACCACGACGCCGCCGCTTTTGGTGAGCTCATAGGGGCCGGGCGTGGCCGAGACGTAGATCACCTGATTGACGCGCGCCTCGAACTCCTCGAAGGTGAGCGGTCGGTTGTCGAGCGCGCTCGGCAGGCGGAAGCCGTATTCGACCAGCGTCTCCTTGCGCGAGCGGTCGCCGTGGTACATGCCGTGGAGTTGCGGCACGGTCTGGTGGCTTTCATCAATGAAGACCAGCGCGTCGTGCGGCAAGTAATCGAGCAGCGTCGGCGGCGCCTCGCCCGGCAGCCGCCCGGAGAAGTGTCGCGAGTAGTTCTCGATACCGTGACAGTAGCCGATCTGGCGGATCATCTCCAGATCGAACATCGTCCTCTGCCAGAGCCGCTGCGCCTCGACCAGCTTGCCCTGCTTTTCCAGCTCGCCCTTCCACCAGATCAGCTCCGCCTCGATGCTTTTCAGCGCCTGCTCGCGCGTCTCCTCGCTCATCACATAGTGCGTTTTCGGGTAAATGGGAAGGCGCAGATAAGTCTGGCGAACCTGTCCTGTTAGCGGATCGATCTGACTAAGCGAGTCGATCTCGTCGCCCCAGAGCTCGATCCGATAGGCGAAGTCGTCGTAAGTGGGATAGACCTCGATCACGTCGCCGCGCACGCGGAAGACGCCGCGGCGGAAGTCGGCATCGTTGCGCTCGTAAAGGATTTCCACCAGTCGCCGGAGAATCTGCTCGCGCCGGATCTTCTGCCCTTTCTCCAACATGAGCAGCATGCCGTAGTAGGCCTCGGGCGAGCCGAGCCCGTAGATGCAACTTACACTGGCGACGATGATCGTGTCGCGGCGCTCGAACAGCGACTTGGTCGCCGCCAGACGCAGCTTGTCCAGCTCGTCGTTGATGGTCGCTTCCTTCTCGATGTAGACGTCGCTGGCAGGCAGATAGGCCTCCGGCTGGTAATAATCGTAGTAACTGACGAAATACTCGACCGCGTTATGGGGAAAGAAGGAGCGGAATTCGTGATAGAGCTGCGCGGCGAGCGTCTTGTTATGGGCCAGCACCAGCGCGGGGCGTCCGACGCGCTCGATCACCTTCGCCATGGTGAAGGTCTTGCCCGAGCCGGTGACGCCCAGAAGGACCTGGTGCCGTTCCCCGTCGAGCACGCCCTGCACCAGTCGTTCGATCGCCTGTTCTTGATCGCCCCGAGGGGCGTAATCGATCATCAGGCGGAAGCTCACCCTGTTCTCAGTATATGGCCCGGGAGTCGCGCCAAGCGATCTTGACGGCGCGCCCGCCGCCTGCTCGCGGACCGCTCAGGGCAGTTCCCAGGTCCGGAAGCGGAACCGGTGCCGCTCCATGTCGACGCGGCGGCCGCGAAAGGTGACCCCTTCGAGCTCCAGGCGCCGGCGCTGCTCGAGTCCAGCCTCGCGCTTGAGCTTGATCTCGCCGCCGGCGCCCACGACGCGCTGCCAGGGCAGGCGGTCGCCCGCCTGGCGGAGGATGCGCACCACCAGCCGGTGGTAGAGCGGATAGCCGGCGGCGGCGGCCACCTGTCCGTACGTGGCAACCCGGCCGCGCGGGATGGAAGCCACCACGGCGCGGATGCGTGCATCGCGCTCCTTGGACGGTCTCAGGCCGTCGCGGAGGATCCGCCGCAGCAAGACGGGGTCAGGACTCGGCCGCATTGCCGTGTGTTGGTGACTGCTATTGTAAGATCCGGCGCGAGGCCGATGGACCGGCTCGAGACGGCGCCGCCGGTCCATAATTGGTGACATGCACGAGGTTGCGCTGATCCCCGGTGACGGCATCGGTCCGGAGATCGTCGAGGCCGCCCAGCGCGTCGTCGAGGCGGCGGGCGTGGCGATCCGCTGGCGCGAAGTGCAGGCCGGCGAGGCGGCTCGCGCCCGGACGGGCGAGCCGCTGCCCGCCTCGACGCTCGCGCTCATTCGCCGGCTTGGGGTGGCGCTCAAGGCGCCGCTTGTTGCCGGGCGGCGCACCGGCGGCGTGACGGTGGCCGACGAGAACGGTTCCCGTCGCTATCCCAGCATCAACAGCGCCCTGCGGCGGGAGCTCGGGCTGTTCGTCAACGTCCGTCCGGTGCGCGGCTTTGCTTCGCTGTCGGGCCGCTATGCCGCCATCGACGTCATCATCCTGCGCGAGATCACCGAGGACATCTACATCGGCGAGGAGCGCGAACCCGCGCCGGGCTGCGCCGAGGCCATCAAGCGGATCACGCGGGAGGCGAGCGAGCGGCTGGCGCGCTTCGCCTGCCAGTATGCGATCGAGCGCGGCCGCCGGCGCATCACCGCCGTCCACAAAGCCAACGTCCTGCACCTGACCGACGGCCTGTTTCTTGAGACCGTGCGCCGAGTCGTGGAAAGCCGCCCGCCGCTTGCCTTCTCCGAGGAGGCGATCGACGCCGCTTGCTATTTGCTGGTGAAGGAGCCGGGACGGTTCGAGATCCTCGCCTGTCCGAACCAGTACGGTGATATTCTTTCGGATTTGGCCGCCGGTCTTGCCGGCAGCCTCGGCCTGGCCCCCGGGGCCAACCTGGGGGCCGAGGTCGCCGTGTTCGAGCCGGTGCACGGGGCGGCGCCGGATATCGCCGGGCGCGGCCTGGCCAACCCGGTGGCGATGGTGCTTTCGGCGGCGATGCTGCTCGAGCACCTCGGAGAGCAGCCGGCAGCGGCGCGCATCCGCCGGGCGGTCGGGGCGGTGATCGCCTCCGGCCGCCATCTGACGCCGGATCTGGGCGGCAGCGCCACCACCGGGGAGCTGACCGCCGCCCTGTGCGCCGCCGCTCAAGCGCTTTAGGGCGCAACAAAAGATTTCCGGTTGCGACGGCCGAGGCGGATCGTGCATAGTGAAAGCTAGGCAGGACGAGGGTGTAGGGCGCGCCGCCAGCGGCTGCAAGCTTCCGAGACGCCCGCGGGGCGCCCGGGTCCGGGTTATGAACGCGGACGTTTCAGGATGGCGGAGAGACTCCTTTATCTCACGGAGCTGGTGGGCCTCAAGGTCCGCGACCGCCGGGGCCGCACCATCGGCCGCATCCGTGACGCCGCGCTGGTGCCGCTGATCGATCCCTCGCGTGTCGACCGCTTCCTGGTGGGCGGCGGTTGGGCGTGGCTGACCATCCGCCACGAACACGTCGACACGATCTCGCTCGACGGACTCCGCCTCCGCGAGGAGATCCTCACCCCATATCACGAGGACGAATACACGCTCCGGGTGGTCCGCGATCTGCTCGATCAGCAGATCATCGACGCCCAGGGCCGCAAGGTGGTCCGGGTGACCGACATCACCTTCGAGATCCGCTCCGTCGGGCAGCGCGATGAGCTGTACATTCTCGAAGTCGACATCGGCCTGCGAAGCGTCTTCCGCCGGCTGTTCCAAGGGGTGCTGCCGCCGCGCTGGATCCGCAAGTTGCAGGCGCCCATCCGGCCGAACTCCATTCCCTGGCAGTTCTGCAACATCGTCGAGCCCGATCCGCAGCGCCGCCTGCGGCTGAACATCACCAATGAGTTGCTCGAGAAGATGCACCCGGCCGATCTGGCCGATATCGTCGAGGCGCTGGGCCCGGAGGAGCGCGAGGCGATCATCGCGTCGATCGACAGCGAGGTGGCGGCGGAGGCTCTGAGCGAGGTCGAGCCGGAGATCCAGACCTCGATTCTCGAGGCGCTCGAGCCGGAGAAGGCGGCCGAGATCGTCGAGGAGATGGCTCCTGACGAGGCGGCCGACCTGCTTGGCGTGCTCGAAGAGGAGAAGACCGAACAGATCTTCGAGCAGATGGAGACCGAGCCCAAGGCCGAGGTCCGCGAACTGCTCGAGTTCGCCGAGGACACGGCCGGCGGGCTCATGGACACGCGCTTTGTCGCCCTGCATGAGAGCGCCACCGTGGCCGACGCCTTCGCCGCGCTCCGCGGCAACGAGGAGCTGTTGGAGACGCTGAACACCCTCTTTTTGATCGACGGCGAGGAGCGGCTGGCGGGCGCCGTTCCGCTCGGGCGGCTCTTTGTGGCCTCCTCGTCGACTCCGCTCAAGGCGCTTGCCGCGCCGACCACCATCTCCGTGCCGGTGAGCGAGCGCCAGGAGCAGATCGTCGAACTGTTCGACAAGTACAACCTGCTGACCTTGCCCGTCGTGGACGACGAAGGCAAGCTCGAGGGAGTGATCACGGCCGATGACATCATCTCCGTGCTGCGGGAGAGATAGACGCGGGTGCAGGTGCTGAAGCGGCTGCGATACCGGATCGGGATCTTCTTCGCCGTCATTGGGCCGGGCTTCATCACCGCGGTGGTGGACAACGACGCCGGCGGCATCTTCACCTACTCGCAAGCCGGGGCGCGCTGGGGCTATCTGCCGCTGTGGACGCTGCTGCCCATCACGATCCTGCTCATCGTGACCCAGGAGATGTGCTCTCGAATGGGCGCCGTCACGGGAAAGGGACTTTCGGATCTGATTCGCGAGGAATTTGGACTCCGGACCACCTTCTTCGTTCTGGCGGCGCTGGTCGGCGCCAACCTGACCAACGTCATGGCGAATTTCGCCGGCGTGGCCAGCTCGCTCGAGCTGTTCGAGATCAGCCGCTACATCTCGGTGCCCCTGGCGGCGGCGGGCGTCTTTCTGCTCATCGTCAAGGGCACCTACGAGCGCATCGAGAAGGTCTTTCTGGTGGCCTGCGCCCTCTATGTGGCCTATATCATCTCCGGCTTCATGGTCCGGCCCGACTGGGGCGAGGCGCTGTTCAACAGCGTGCGTCCCGTGCTGCTGATCGACCCCGAGTACATCACCATGCTGATCGGCATGGTGGGCACCTCGGTGGCGCCCTGGATGCAGTTCTACTTGCAGGCCGCTGTGGTGGAGAAGGGCATCACCGCGCGCGAGTACGCCGAGTCGCGTATCGAGGTGATCGTCGGCTGCATCGTCATGACCGTCATCGCCTTCTTCATCGTCGTCGCCTGCGCCGGGGCGATCTGGAGCGAGAGCCCGCGCAACATCAACGACGCCACCGACGCCGCGCTGGCCCTACGCCCCTTCGGCCGCTATGCCTTCCTGCTGTTCTGCGCCGGGCTGCTGAACGCCTCGCTGTTTGCCGCTTGCATCCTGCCGCTGTCGACGGCCTACACGGTCTGCGAGGGGCTCGGCTTCCCCTCCGGGGTCAACCACCGCTACCGCGACGCCCGATTCTTCTACAACCTCATCGGGTTTCTGGTGCTGGTGGGCGCAGGCGTGATCCTCATTCCGGGCTTCCCGCTGGTGAAGATGATCCTGCTGTCGCAGGTGCTCAACGGGATGCTCCTGCCGTTGGTGCTGATCTTCATGGTGCTGCTGGTCAACAAGAAGGAGCTGTTGAGGGAATGGGTCAACCCCGGCTGGTACAACGTCGTCGCCTGGTTCGCCGTGGTGATCATGATCGGCCTGACGCTGGCGCTCCTCGGGATCACGCTGCGGGAGCTGCGCGTCGGCTAGCCGGCTCGGGCTCGTTGCGCCTGCGCGCGGCGCCGCGTTAGTGTAGAGCGAAGGAAATTACGGATGCCGTGGTTCAGCCGTGACAAGCCCCGCGTGGCTCCCGAGCCGGGCGAGAAGACCGTCCGCACCGAAGGCTTGTGGGAGAAGTGTCCCGGCTGTTCGCAAATCCTCTGGCGCAAGGCTTTGGAGGAAAACCTCGACGTCTGCCCCAAATGCGGCTATCACTTCAAGATCGACGCCGTCCGTCGGCTCAAGCTGTTGCTCGACGGCGACTGGGAGGAGCACGATGCCGAGCTCCGCTCGACCGACCCGCTCGGCTTCCATGACGCCGTGCCCTATCGCCAGCGCCTGGCCGTGATGCGGCAAAAGACAAAGCTCACCGATGCGGTGATCTCGGCCACCGGCACGCTGTGCGGCCGCAAGATCAACATCTGCGTGCTGGAGCTGAAGTTCATCGGTGGCAGCATGGGCGCCGTGGTCGGGGAAAAGATCACGCGCGCCATCGAGCGCTCGCTGGCCGACCGCACGCCGCTGGTGATCGTCTCGGCCTCCGGCGGCGCCCGCATGCAGGAAGGCGCGGTCAGCCTAATGCAGATGGCGAAGATCTCGGCCGGGCTGATGCGCCTGGACGAGGCGCGGGTGCCGTTCATCAGCGTGCTGACCGACCCCACCACCGGAGGCGTGACCGCCAGCTTCGCCATGCTGGGCGATCTGAACGTCGCCGAGCCCGGCGCCCTGATCGGTTTTGCCGGCCCGCGCGTCATCGAGCAGACCATCCGGCAGAAGCTGCCGGAGGGCTTCCAGCGCGCGGAGTTCCTGCTCGCGCACGGGTTCCTTGATGCGGTGGTCAAGCGGCACGATCTGAAGAAGTTCATCGCCCGAGCGTTGAACTTTCTGTGCGGGCCCCTCAGTTAGGTTCCGAGTCCTTCATGCGCCGACTGATCCTGCTTCTGATCTGGCTGCCGCTGGCCGGCGCCGAATTCGACTGGGTCTTCCGCAATGCCCGCGTCGTCGACGGCACGGGCAACCCGTGGTATCTGGCCGACGTGGGGGTAAAAGACGGCAAGATCGCCGTCATCGGCGACTTGACCAATGCCGAAGCCGACCGCGTGGTGGACGCCGCCGGCAAGGTTCTCGCTCCGGGCTTCATCGACGTGCATACGCATGTCGAGCGGACGCTTGAGCGGGTGCCCGGCGGCGACAACTTCGTCTTCGACGGCGTCACGACGATCGTGACGGGCAACTGCGGCTCTTCGAAGGCTGACCTGGCCGCCTGGTTCCGCACGCTCGAGAAGCTGGGACTCGGCCTGAACGTCGCCTCGCTCGTGGGCCACAACACCATCCGGCGCCAAGTGATGGGCGCCGAGCCCCGCGCGCCGACTGCCGAGGAGCTGGCCCGGATGGAGGCGCTCGTCGAGCAGGCCATGCGCGCCGGGGCGGTCGGCCTCTCCACGGGCTTGATCTATGTACCCGGCACGTATGCCGAAACGCGCGAGATCATCGCGCTGGCTCGCGTGGCGGCGCGCTACGGCGGCGTCTACGCGACCCATCTGCGCAACGAAGGGCTCGAGTGGCTGGAGGCGATCAAGGAGGCGATTCGGATCGGGCAGGAGGCCGATATTCCCGTTCAGATCTCGCACTTCAAGGCGAGCAGCCGGCGCGCCTGGGGCTGGAGCGCCAAGGCGATCGCCCTCATCGAAAAGGCGCGCCGCGAGGGTCTGGACGTGGTCGTGGACCAGTACCCCTACGACCGGTCCTCGACCGGGCTGGGGATCCTGCTGCCGAGCTGGGCGCTCGCTGGCGGCGACGAGCAGCTCAAAGAGCGGCTGGCGGACTCGGAGACGCGCTCTCGGATCCTCAAGGAGATGCTCGAGCTGCTCGACCGGCGCGGCCAGCCCGATTACGCGTTCGCCACCGTGGCGCGTTTTGAGGCCGACCCTTCGCTTGAGGGGAAGACGATCACCGAGATCAACCGGCTGCGGGGCCGCGCCGCCTCCGCCGCCAACGAGGCGCTCACCGTGCTCGAGATGGTCAACCAGGGCGGCGCCTCGATGGTTTATCACACCATGTCGATCGAGGACGTCGAGCGGATCCTGCGCTACCCGAACACGGCGGTGGCGAGCGACGGCTCGACGATCGTCTTCGGCGAAGGCAAGCCTCATCCGCGCTCCTACGGTACCAACGCCCGCGTGCTGGCCCGGTTCGTACGCGAGCAGGGGGTCCTGACGCTCGAGGACGCCGTGCGCCGCATGACGTCGCTTCCGGCGCGCACCTTCGGCTTTCGCGACCGCGGCCTGCTGGCGGAGGGTTTCGCCGCCGATCTGGTGCTATTCGATCCCGAGCGGGTAGAGGACCGCGCCAGCTTCGAGAATCCTCATCAGTTCTCGAGCGGCTTCGAGCTTGTCCTAGTCAACGGCGTCGCCGTCATCGATGACGACAAGCTCACCGGGCGCCGCCCCGGCAAGGTGCTCCGCCGCCGCTTTCTCGGCCACGAGTCGGTCTCGCCGATCCAGCCATGATTCAGCTTGCCGGCGTCGCCAAGCGGTTCGGCGACCGGACGTTGTTTGAAGAGGCGGACTGGCTGATTACGCCCACGGATCGCATCGGCCTGGTGGGCGCCAACGGGAGCGGCAAGACGACGCTGCTCAGGATGCTGGCGGGTCTGGAGACGCCCGACTCGGGCTCGATCGTGCGCGCCAAAGGGGTGACGGCAGGCTACCTGCCCCAGGAGGGCCTGGAACTGAAAGGCCGCACGGTCTTCGGCGAGTGCCTGTCGGTCTTTGCGGACTTGCAGGCGATCGAGCAGGAACTGGAGACGCTCCGCCGGCGGCTGGCCCAGCTCGATCCGGCGGGTGAGGAGTACCGCACCGCCGCCGAGCGCTTGCACGCGCTCGAGGGCGAGTTCCGCAACCGCGACGGTTACGCGCTCGAGGCGCAGGTCGGGGCCGTGCTCGCCGGGCTGGGCTTCGCCCCGCGCCACTGGCACCGCCCGACCGAGGAGTTCTCCGGCGGCTGGCAGATGCGCATCGCGCTGGCCAAGCTCCTGCTCGAGCGGCCCAATCTGCTCTTGCTCGACGAGCCGACCAACCATCTGGATCTCGAGGCGCGCAACTGGCTGGAGGAGTACCTGGCCGGCTATCCCCACGCCTATGTCCTCGTCTCCCACGACCGCTACTTCCTGGATGTCACCGTAAGCAAGACGGTCGAGATCTGGAACCGGCGCCTTCACTTCTATGCGGGCAACTACTCGAAATACCGCGAGCAGAAAGAGGCGCGCCTGGCGCAGCTTGAAGCCGCCTGGCGCAATCAGCAGGAGCGGATCGCGCAGCTTGAGGCCTTCATCAACCGGTTCCGCTACAAGGCCTCGAAAGCCCGCCAGGTGCAAAGCCGAATCAAGGAGCTCGAAAAGATCGAGCGGATCGAGATCCCGCCGGAAGAGAGGACCATCCGCTTCCGGTTCCCTCAGCCCAAGCCGAGCGGGCGCGTGGTGGTCGAATTCCGCGGCGTCGCCAAAAGCTACGGCGCACACCGGGTCTTCGAGGGCCTGAGTTTCCTTATCGAACGCGGCGAGCGCATCGCGCTCATCGGGCCGAACGGCGCCGGTAAATCGACGCTGCTCCGGCTGCTTGCCGGCGTCGAGGCTCCGAGCGCAGGTGAGCGCCGTCTGGGCTACAACGTCGAACCCGGCTACTTCGCGCAGGACCAGTACAAGGAGCTCGATCCGACGGCGCGTCTGCTCGACGATCTGGCGGGCGTCGCTCCCTCCTGGACGCTCACCGAGTTGCGCAACCTGCTCGGCTGCTTTCTGTTTTCGGGCGACGACGTGTACAAGCCGGTGGGCGTGCTCTCGGGCGGGGAACGCAACCGGTATGCCTTGGCCCGGATGCTGGTGGCGCCCTCGAACTTCCTCTTGCTCGACGAGCCGACCAATCACCTGGACATGCGCGCCAAGGACGTGCTGCTTGAGGCCCTTGAGGGCTACACGGGCACGGTGGTCTTCGTCTCCCACGACCGCTACTTCATCGACAAGCTGGCCACGCGCGTCTTCGAAGTGGGCGGGGGAGGTGTCGAGATCTATCCCGGCAACTATGAAGCCTACCTGTGGCGGAAGCAGCACGAGGGCGAACCGTCGCCGCAGAGTGCGCCGCCGCCCGCAGGAGTCCGACCCTCGCCGGCGGCGCCGTCCGAGCCGCCGGCTCCGCGCCCGAAGCGGCTCAACCCAATACTCCTGCGGCGTCTCAAGGAGCGGTTCGAGGAGCTTGAAGAGCTGATCGCCCGGACCGAGGCGGCCCTGCGTGAATGCGAGCAGCAGCTTGCCGTCTTCCGTAGCGCCGAGGAGAGCCGCCGCTTGGCCGAGCTTGCCGCTCGGCATCGCGCCGAGCTCGAGCGCCTGTGGGCCGAGTGGGAGCAGATCGGCGAGACGCTTGAGGCCCAGCCGGCCAGCTGAGCGGTTCGCGCTCGCAACGGATCAATCGCCTGCCTCGTTCAGCATTCCGGCGAAGGTAGTGAGGAAGTTGGCGCCGCTTGAGCCGTCCGGGTCGGCGATGCGGGAGACGCTGTGGCACACTGGGGTTGAGGCGGGGCTGATGAAGACCTACTCGTTCAAGGTTGTCGTGGAGCCGGACGGAGAACGCTGGCACGCCTATTGTCCCGCTCTTCTACGGCGGGGCGCCGCCACGTGGGGCTATAGCAGAGAAGAGGCCCTCAGCAACATCGAGGAAGTGGTCAAGATGGTCGTTCAGAGTCTCATCGAGCACGGAGAACCCTTGCCGACCGAACCGTGCGACCAGGTCCGACTATCCCCGGATCCCGAAGTGGCGGTCATTGTCTGACGGATGGGGATCGACTACTCGCGCCTGCGCAGCCTCACGGCGCGAGAACTGATATCCGCCCTGATTCGCGACGGCTTCGCTTTGGACCGACAAGTGGGTGCCCATCAACACTACTTGCATCCTGATGGCCGCCGCGTCACCGTCTCATTTCACCGGCCCGGCGAGACGTTCGAGGTGAAAACGCTCAGGGCGATGATCGAGCTTCAGGCCGGCTGGGCCGAGGAGGATCTGAAACGGCTGAAACTGGTGAAATGACCGTTGCCGAGGGCACACACGCCGTGCCCCCGCGCCGTTTCAATCCCCCGCCTCGTTCAACATGCCCGCGAAGGTAGTGAGGAAGTTGGCGCCGCTCGAGCCGTCCGGGTCGGCGACATCGGCCTGGGCCGGAAGCACGGCGGTGTCGAAGGGGCCGGCGTAAAGCGGCTGGATGCGTCCCAGACCGCCCTGCGCCAGCAGGTCCGCCACCAGGTCGAAAGCCGAATCCGGCCGGCCCAGCCGCAGCCACTCGCCGCTCGGCGCGGTGCCGGGCACCGGGGCTTGGACTTTGAGCTTGGCCGCCATCAGCGCCCGGCGGTACTCTCGTACTTTCTTCGAATAGCCGTGTTCGAGCTGGCAATCGAAGCTGGCGACGGCCGCCGAGCCGTCGAAAGTCATTCCGCGGCGGCGAAAGTGGGTGGCGCCGACCAGGCACCAGACATCGTCGACGATCACCGACGTCGTGCGAATGAAGGCCGTGCGGCCGGGGAAGCCCACCGGATGAAACAGCGCGACGCGGCCGGGGGCCGCCGCCAGGAGAACGCCGAGAGCCTCAACGCGCGCCTGGTAATGCTGGCGCCACCAGCCCTTGAAGTTCGGGGCAAAGTCGGGATCGCGCGGCGTCGCAATCAGCACCCGGAGATTCGGGTGCGCGGCAAGACTTGCCGCAAGCTCCGCCACCAGGTCGACCTCGAACGGCTGGGGCGCTCCGTTCGGCCGCGCCGTGCGGGCAAACTGCGGCGATTCAATATAGACGAGCTCGCGCGCCTCCGCGATGGCGCGCCTCAGCGACCACTGCGCGTCGCGCAGTCCGTGACGCGCCACAAAGAACTCCCGCCGGATCTCCCGCTGCACCCTCGGCTCGTTCTGGATGCTGACGGTGACGGCCGGCGGCGGAAGGCCCATCTGGGAGGCGGCGTTGTTGATGAGCTGCTGCACGGTCAATCCGGCGTCCGGCGGAGTCAAGCCCGCCAGCCAGGGCGTTTCGCAGTTTGCCGCCACCGTCTCGAGCAAGGCGCCGATGCCCGTATCCGTTCCGGCCGAGTCGTCCGGAACGTTGAAATTGTCCCCGAGCGAGGCGACTACCCAGCCGGGGTTCATCCCGGCGGTGCTCGGCAGGGGAATGATCGGTTGCACGCGCTTGAGCGCATGAAGGGCCAGGTCGTAGGCGAGCGCCCCGCTGAGGCGCACCCCGGGGGCGTGCACGTCCGGTCCGGCCGGATTGCCCGGGTTGCCGGCCTCGTGCAGGGCCGAACGGCTCTCGCGCGCCAGAAGGCCTCCGCTGAGCACCGCATCCCAAAGCAGCGTCCCGGCAGGCTGGGGCACGCCCGGACCGGTGGTTCCGGTCACGGCGACCGTTTCCAGGCGTCCCATCGTCGGCAAGCGCGGCGCCTGGCGCGGCGACGGCTCAGCGGCGAGGCTCAGGACGAGCTCGACAATGTTCGACGGGGCCGGGCCCGGCGGAGGCGGAGCGGGCCGGGGAATGCCGAACAAGGGCGACGGGGCGAGGCCCTGCATCTGGGGGAGCAAGGCGCTCAAGACGGTTGTGCCCGGCGCAACCGAGAAGGGATCGGCCGGCGGGGCGGCCGGCCCACCGGCGACATTCACCGCCACGGCGCCGAACAGCCGCCGCACGCCCAGGCGCGGCGTGATGACGATGTCCATGGTCAGAACGGCGGGGCTCGGCCGCGGCTGGCCCGGCGCCAGCCGGAACGGGTTCGGCAACAGGACCGACACGGGCGCCGCTCCGGAGGCTATTCCCGCACCGCCATCGGCGCGCAGGAAGGACGGCTCGGCCGCGATCGCCGCGATCTCGACAAACTGGCGCGGATAGATGCGCACGTGCGCACCGTCGGGCGCGATGCCCCCGGCGATGGTGACTACGACATCGTTGGCCGCCGTAAAGGCCGCGGTCACCGAGCCTGCCGGCAAGGACGGGGGGCCGCTGAATCCAGCCCCGGTGTTGGGCGGCGGGAAGGCCGGCCAGTGGGCGTTCGGACCCCGCTGGGGCGGCAGCGCCATGGTCGGGTCGATGGCCGGCGAGACGGCCAGGATCATCGATTGCGAGGGGCGGTTCAGGACGGCCTCGATTTCGCCGAGCGTATCCGGACCGTCGGCCAGATAGTCGATACGCACCCGATCGCGCACGCGCGGCAACAAGTCGGAGGGAATCCGCTGGTCGTCCGGGGCGACGCCCAGCACGGTCGAGCCCGTGCGATTGCCGAGAAGAGCCCATTCGGCGTCGACGGCCATCACCCGGAAGAACTGCTTGGGCAGGTTGACGCCGGCCGGTAAGGCAGGCGGCACGAGCGGCGCCCGGCCGAGCGTTCCGAATGTGGCCCAACCCCAACGCAGGCGGCCTTGATCGGTGGCGGCGGCTTGGATCCGGTTGCCAACGCTCAGGGAGACGAGACCGCTCGCCGGGACCGTTCCCGTCGGGTTGCCGGAGGCGTCCGCCGTCACCAGGGTCGCGCCCGATGTGGCCGGCCGATAGAGATTGCCGTGAGGATCGACGACATGGATGAGGGTTCCCGCCCCGCTGACCGCCGCGATTTGTGTAACCCCGCCCGGACCGCCGGCCGGGCCGATGACCGTCGTGGGCGCCAGCCCGGGCAGCCAGCTGAGCAAGTCGGCAAACATCGCAGCCACATAGATCGGGTCGATGATCCAACCGCGGCCGTCGTGGAAGGAGATCGGGCCGTTGATGCCGGTCATCACTTCGCCGGGCTCGTACCAGCGTGAGGTGGTGAAGCCTTGAGCGCCGCGAACCACCATCGCCCAGGGCACCGGCCGGATGGGCGGGTCGCCCGGCAGCACGTAGCGCACCGCCGCCAGGCGCTCCAGGCGGAGCACGGCCTGCGGATGCAGCCGCAGCACGGCGCAGGGGCCGGTGAGCGGGTTTCCATCGGCGCCAATGAATTCCGAGGTGCGTGCCCCTGCCGCCAGGCGCAGCGTCACCCGGTCCCCGGCGGAGAACGCCTGCCGCGCCGTCCCCTCCATGCCGCGCGTCACCGTCAGAGAATCGCCGGAGCGCGCCGTGCAGGCGACGATCTCTCGCTTGGAGCCGGAGGCGTCGGCCAGCTCGAGCATCACCGCGCCGCCGCCGGAGGGTGAAGGAAAGCCCGCTCCGCCTCCTGCGGCCAGCGCCAGCGTCGTGGCGGTTTCACCGACACCGTCGGCGAGCGTCGACTGTGCGGGCGAGAACGCAAAGGTCAGGATGCCCAGAAACGGCGCGCGAAGCGTGCCGGCGATGTTGAGCGTGAGCGCCGTCGCGTCGTAGTCGCCCGCGCCGGGCGTGATGTCGGCCCAGCGCGGGCTCAGGCGCACCGTGGTGAGGCCCAGTGTGCCCAGCCCGTCGCTTTGAAGCCGCTGCTGGGCCGCCTGCGGCGTCAAGGTCGTAATCGGAAAGCTGCCCATGGCGTTAGCTCACCTGCTGCGTGTGTTCCACCGAGCGGCCGTCGGGCGCCGTCAGCCGGATGACGAACCGCGTCACCGGCACCCGGCAGAACGCATAGTAGGAGTATTTCGGTCCCGCTCCCGGATTCCTCCGCACGCGCAGAGGATCGATGCCCGGCGGCACCGGCCCGGGCTCGTCGAGCGGAATGTCGCTCAAGGCAAGTTGCAGGATCAAGGGTGGCTGGGGCACCAGCGGGCCGAACGGCGGAAACAGCCGCCGCGGCGGCCGCATCACGGTGACGCGCAGCGTGTAGGAGCCGGCCTCGAAAGCCGCAAGCGGCGCGTCGCTTACCCACGAGAGCATCGTCCCGGGCGGCGCGAGGCTCGGTTGGAGGACGAAATCCTCGAGGACGGGCGGCGGCAGCACGGGTCCCGGCTCGATGGTCAGGAGCCGTTCTGAGGTGCGACCCACCGGGTCGGTGATGCGGACGGCGAACTCGACGCGGTCCAAGATCGAGGCGCGGCGAACGAGCGCCCGGTAGTCGGACGGATTCGGCGGGCCGCCGCCGGCGCGCCAGGCGCCCGAACCCGAAGCGGGTTCGATGGCGGGGAGCTTGTCGAGCGGCCCTTCGTAGGCGATGAGCGGCGGCGTGCCGGGCGGCGAACCGGGCACGGCGGCGCGGATCGAGAGCATGTGGGGGCCGAGCGGGGTCTTCTTGAGCGGCGCGGAGCTGGTCCACTTGATCAACACGTCGGCCGGTCCCCCGCCCGAGGGGGAGTCCAATTGCAAGGCTGACAACTGCGGCGGATCCGGCGGCGGCACCACCACCCAGCAGGCATTGCTTGCCGGGCTCCTGCCAGGGAGATTGCCGCGGAGGGCGTCCGGAGCCGACCAGGCGGCGACGCGATACCAGACGCGCCGCCAGGAGCCTGCGGGCGTATCGACGCCCGTGGCCGAGGCGATGTGCGCGCCAAAGGCATCGCTTTCCTCGACGACGGTCCAGCCCGAGGTGCCCGAGCTGACCGCCAGCACCGGCGGCCCCATCGTGTTCAGCTCTTTCGCTGCGTCGTCGACGCGCGTCCGGTGGAGATCCAGCCGCGCCACGCGCGCGCCCTTGCGCGTGCGAACGTCGAGGCGGACGCGGTAGACGGGCGGCGTCACCGTGGTGTCCAGGAAGGTCCGGGCTTCGAGCGTGGGCGCGGCCGGCGAGACCAGTCGCGGCGCGGCAATGGCCTGGAGCGCATCGTCGGCGTTGGGGCCGGAGGGCCAATCGGCCTCCACCTGGCCGGCGCTTACGCCGAGCACCAGGAAGACGTGGATCGTCGTCGAGCCGCGCGGCAGCGTGATGTCGGTGCTCGTCGCGGCGATCAGTTTCGCATTCCGACGAGTGAACTCCCGGCGCGACGGATTGTTGCGGAAGGCCTCTTTGACGCACGTCAGGCGCTGGCTCAGCGTCATATCAGGAGTCGGTTCACTCAAGCCGTTCGCCAGCAGAATCTTGGTTTCCGTGGATTCGTAGATGAAGTAGCCGGCGGCGCCGGGCGAAGGCGCCCAGGAGAGCCGGGCGTGGCACTGGCCTGCGGCGTCGGGCAGGCTCGCCAGCGTGACGATGTCCGGTTGAATAACCGGCGGGCGGGGGTCGGAAACCGAGATGACACTCGGCTGGGCCGACCAGGGTCCCGTTCGCTGCAGCGGAATTCGCTCCTGGCCTTGGGCCCAGA